>Ga0081540_1002203_pt1 | contig 16098 bp, 15 predicted proteins | sample TabmetS2T1R1_FD_71024 | JGI IMG/M metagenome (GOLD analysis project Ga0081540, IMG submission 71024) | Tabebuia heterophylla rhizosphere microbial communities from the University of Puerto Rico - S2T1R1 | ecosystem: Host-associated > Plants > Roots > Rhizosphere ... | reverse complement strand
GTGCATGCCGTGCCTGGACAGGATCGGGAAGGCGTTGTCGAACTGGTCGACCGTCCCGTCGTCGAACCCGATCGTGACCACCGCCGGGGTGCTCGCCGCGGCCGGTGCCGCCCACAACGCCCAGCCCGACAGCGATGTGACGAGTGCCGCGGCCGCCGCGAGCGAGGTCAGCTTTCCCGGCCGGCCACGGGGCCGCGGTGCGCGCGTCCAGAGCCAGATCATGCTTCCTCCCGCCCACGCAGAAGCAGAAGTTAGGAAACCTTCCTAACTATTCCGCCGTCCAGCCGAGCTTGCGCCCTCCGGTCCAGACGGTCAAGCCCTGGACCTTCCCACCTACACGCCTCATCGCCGCCGTGGTGAACCGGCCGTCTGGAACCGCGGCCCGGCCATCTGCGCTGCCCGGTCGGCGCGGTGGCTTACGGTTCCTCCGCGGTGGGCGGGTGGTCACCGGCCTGTTCGGCGACCGTGCGGATATAAGGCATGAACAATTCCGCCAGGCGCTCAGGCACGGCAGCCAGCTCGCTCGCGGCGGCGCGCATGTCGTCGTCGGTCGCGCTGGCGAGCAGGTCGGCCTCCTGCGCGGTGAACGGGCTGCCGTCCTTGTGGACCAGCCGCTGGCCGGAGCCGGTGCGCTGCACGTCGAAGTCGGTGAGAAGCGCTACTACTTCTGGTCGCGCGGCCATGATGGTGTCCTTTCCGCGGCTTCGTGACGCTACCCGCGCACGGTGACCCGCGCCGTTCGGCGGCTGTGCACGCCAGCCACCGCGCGACCGGGGCTCCGGCCTTGGCTCGTTCAGGTAGATTGCTCGGCGGCCGGCCTGGGGGCGTCGGTTCCTGCTGTGGGTTCGGCGGCTGGCAGCAGCACAGCTGCGCCCAGGCCAATCAGGCCGATGAACGCCAAGACGATCATGGCGATGCCGTAGGCCAGTTTGGGGTCCGCGAGACCGGCGACCAGGATCGTGCCGGCGATCGCGGTGCCGAGCGTGGACCCCAGGTTGGAGACGCTCCGCGACAGCCCCGAGATTTCTCCTTGAAGATTTTCCGGGAAGGCGGATTGCACGACGTTGACCGACGGGGTGAGCATGAGGCCCAGGCCCACGCCGATCAGGAACAGTCCGGGGGCGAAGTACCAGGCGCCGGGACGGCCCTTCACCAGCGCGAGCAGCAGGAGGATGCCGGCGATCGTGGTCACGAAGCCGGACAAGATGAGTGTTCGCTGGTGGAATCGTTTGGCCAGGCGGCCTGCGGCGAGCGAGGACAGCAGGATGCCGACGGTGGCGGCGGTGAAGATCACCCCGGTCTCGATGGCGTTGTACTTCCGCACCACCTGCAGGTAGGCGGACACGACGAACGACGTGCCCATGAGCATCGCCCACTGCACGTTCTGGGTGACGAGGGCCAGGTTCGACGTGCGGTTGCGGAACAGGCCGGTCGACAGGAGTGCCTCCTTGCCGGCCCGCTCGCGGCTGCGGACCCAGACGAAGAACCCGGCCAGCACGACCGCCCCCGTGGCGAGCAGGACCGCCATCAGCGCGATGTTGTTGTCGGCCGCCAGGATCCCCCCGACCAGGATCACCAGGCCCGCGGCGGACAGGACCGCCCCCACGGTGTCGAAGGGGCGAGTGGGATCGGCGGGCCGGGGGTCGGTGATGCCGCGGGCGAGCAGGATGATGATCACGATGACGAGGGCCTGGAAGATGAACGCGGCGCGCCAAGTGATCGCGGTGGTGATCGCGCCTCCGATCAAGGGCCCCGTGGCGGCGCCGACTCCGCCCATCCCGCTGATCACCCCGAACGCCCATGCCCGGGACTTCATGTCGGTGAACAGCATGGTGGTCAGGATGTAGACCGGCGGGATCAGCAGCGCCGTGCCGACTCCCTCGAAGATGGAGTTGCCCAAGATGAGGATGCCGAGCCCGGGCGCGACGGCGCTGAGCACGGCGCCGATCCCGTAGACCGACAGCCCGATCGTGAAGCACCGCTTGCGGCCCCAGCGGTCGGTCAGCTTGCCGAACGGGATCATGAGGGCGGCCATGACCAGCAGGAACAAGGTGATGCACACTTGCACGCCCTGGACGGTGGTGTGCAGGTCGTGGCTGATGTCATTGATCATGACGTTCATGTTCGAGCCCGCGAAGCTGCAGATGAACTGGGCCAGCGCCAGCGGCACCAGCATCCTCCGCAGCGAGGCAGTCATGGCCGGCCGGCCAGTGGTGCTGGTCATGACCCCGGCCCGCCGCAAAGCCGGCAGCCCACCGCGTGATCGACCCCGGCCAGCGCCCGTCCCCTATCTGACACCGCGGAACCCCTTACGTTGTGTTCTGGCTCAGTCTGCAGCAACTTCCTGGCGGTCAGGGGCAAATCTACGGGACCTCGCACCCGGAAGGCCCCGCTCGGTGCCGCCGGACTCCGGAGACGGGTCGGCCCCGGGGAATGTCGCACGGTGGTGACACAGTGGGCGCATGACAGAACGGCCCGTGCCCGCGCCGCCGCGGCGGCCGGAGGAGCTCAGCGACTTGTTCCTCCAGCGAGCCAACGCCGGTGATGTGGAAGCCGTAGTCGCGCTGTATGAGCCCGACGCGGTGCTGGCATTCCCGCAGGGGCGGCTCGCGGTGGGCCATGAGCAGATCCGCGCCGTCCATGCGCAGTTCCTGGCCGGCAGGCCGGCCCTGGGCTCGGCCGGGCAGCGCCCGGCGATCGTCAACGGTGACATCGCGCTCACCTCGACACTCTTGCCGGGAGGCGGGGCAACCGTGGAGAGAGCGCGCCGCCAGCCGGACGGCACATGGCGCTGGGTTATCGACCAGCCCTCGGTTCTGCCTAGCTGAGGGTCCGACAGCCCTGACTAGCCCGCCTGGAGCGGGCTGATCTGCGCCGGGCTGGGCTCGGCTGGCGCGCCGCCAGCCTCAGCGCGGCCGGGACGACAGTGATCGGCCGGCTTGCGCCCGGCGCGGTCAGCCAGACGGGTAGTTCCGGAAGCGGTGGTAGTCGTCTTCGATCAGGTCCGGACGGGCGAACAGCGGGTCGTGATGGCTGTCGGCGTTCTTGGGCACCCGCCACAGCAGGCCGGCAAGGCGCCGCGGGCGGTTGCCGCGTTCTTCTGCCCGGGCGCTGACGGCTCCCTTCCCGTGAGCAGACGCGGGCAAGGCGGCCTGCGCGAGGCGTGCAGCACGCCGGAATGGCAGTACCGGGGCCCACAGGCGGCCGTGCCCGCCCGGTACAGCCGCTTGGGCGGGGATGCCTCTTGATCTTGGCTGGTCACGAGCGTTGGTGACGGCGTCAACGGTGGGTGGAACGGGTGGCAGGGCTTGTGTTTCTTCGAGTGTCCTGGCCATGCCAGGAGCATCACATCTGGTGCGCGCTCCAGGTCAAATCCTGGCGCCGCGCACGGGCCGGCCGTTTCGCCGTGGCCCCCCTCGGGCCCCGGTCTTAGCGGCCGCAGGATGCGATTGTCGTCGGAAATAGGGCGCCCGCCCGATGCGGGCTGGGGTGCCTTAGCGCGAGCCTGGATGGTGTCCCTCCGGACGGCTCAGCCGGCCACAAGCAACTCCCAGAATGGGGTGATTTCGATGACAGCCAACCAGCCCACAGCTCGCCCTCGGGCCACGCAGGCAGTGCGGCGCGTCACCCGCGCGTTCAAGCGCGTCAACGACGAGCAGATCTTGATGTGGGAAGCCTTCTGGCGGACCAACCGGTTCCCGACAGACTAGCGAGACCGACACCGCTGGCCGCGCAGATCAGCCTGGTCGTCGTCCTGACCGGTAGGTTGCCGGCCGGCGGTGACGGGGGCAGTCCTCTTCCGGAACACCGTGCTGGACGGTGCGGCGCACGGCTGTTCGACAACCTCGGTGAGCCGAAGCCCGTGATCCGGCAGACTCGGGCGATCGAGGCACCTGGAGTAACGCATATCCGGTACGTGCGCGAAGCCGGGGCGTGACCTGGCGGCAGAGGTTACCGGTCGTCGGTCTTGGGTCCGTCCGGCGTCTCGGGAGGATCCTGCTTTCGCCGTCGAAGCCGGTGCAGCCGGGGGCCGCGGCTCGTGGTGGTCTTGTCAGGCGTCAGGGCGGGCGCCACGGTGGTGCCGCCGTCCTCGACAACCTCGTAGTACCGGCCATACGCCTTGACGGCCGCCTGGATGACGCCGGCCGCCGGCAGGGCAAGGAAAGCGAACAGGATTCCACCGAGAGCGCCGCCGATCAGCGCGGCCGCGAAAGCGACCGGCGCGTTGAGGGACATGGTTCTCGCGGTCAGCCGCGGGCTCAGGAAGTAGTTCTCGATCTGCTGATACACCACGATCCAGATGAGCACGATCAGCGCGTCGACCGGCTGGTAGAGGAGCGCCACCAGCACCGGCACGGCCCCGCCGACGTAGGTGCCGACGATCGGGATGAACTCGGCGACGACCCCCTCGAACAATGCGAGCGGCGCCGCGAACGGCACACCCCGCCAGCGCAGCACCGCGTACATCAGGACGCCGTTGATCACCGCCAGCAGCAGGCGGGAGTAGAAGTAGCCACCGGTCTGCTCGATCGCCTGCTCCCAGATGAACAAGATCCGCCGCTGCCGGTCGGGACGGAACCGGGAGCAGATCGCGCGCCGCAGCTGCGGACCCTGCGCGACCATGTAGAAGGTGAACAAGGCGATCGCCAGCGCCTGGAAGACGCCCCCGACGATCCCCGTGGCGACCCGCACGACGCCGCCGAGCAGGCTGCTCGCGCCGGTTAGCAGCTGGCTTCCGTACTTCCTCAGTTGATCTTCGATGTGGGCCTGGTCCAGCTGGACCCCGAGCGGCCTGAGGTAGCGCGCCAGGTTGGTCACCAGATCGGGCAGCGCCGCGATCAGCTGCCGGGTACCCGACACAACCGCCGGGATCAGCAGCGCGATCAGCGCCGCGATCGCCACGAAGACGGCCACGAATATGAGCCCGGTGGCGGCGCCGCGGCGCCATCCCCGCCGCGCCAGATAATCGACCGCGGGCTCGATCGCAAAGGACAGGAACAGCGAGATCACGATGATCTGGATGAAGCCGGCCAGGCGGTGCAGGATCGAGTCCGCGATCCCGGCCAGGACCAGCCCCCCGGCGATGGCGGCCAGCAGCCATAGCGCGGCGTAACGCAGAAAAGACCGGCTCCAGGGCACCAAGACGTCCGGAGAGGACGGCTCGAGTTCCGATGCCGGGCGGCCCTCTTGGTCCCGATCGGCGGCAGGCGATCGCTGGTCTCCGGTCGGCATCTTCCGCCCTCCCTGTCCGTTGAGGATCACAGATACGCCGGCGTGGCGACCGTGACCGGCGGGGCTTGGCAGAACAGCACGCGGGTACGGTCAACGACGGCTACTTCGGGCCGGGCACGTTCGGGCAGTTCCCCGTCGCGGATACGGGCTGCCCGGCATGTGCTGCAGCGTTATGAACTGATCATCCTCCCGTCTCAGCGGCGCCTAGCCAACACCCTTCGGCTTGTCGGCCCCAGGAGGGCGGCTCTTATCGGGCGACCGTGGCGGGGCGCCGATGACCGCTCCAGCGTGCGCCCGGGCGGTGGGATCGCGCCGGGATTTGACCAGGCTGGCCACCGTCGTTACGGCAAGTATCACCGCTATGACGATCAGCGACACGGCGGTGGTGATCTCCGGTACCCGGGGGTCGAGCCCGTGGCCCCAGTGCAGTATCAGCTTCACGCCGATGAACGCCAAGATCAGCGCCAGTCCGCTCGACAGGTAGACCAGCCGGTCAAGCAGCCCGGTCACCAGAAAGAACAGCGCCCGCAGGCCCAGCAGGGCGAACGCGTTGGCGACGAAGACGATGTAGGCCTGGTCGGTGACACCGAAGACCGCTGGGATCGAGTCCAGCGCGAACAAGATGTCGGTGCCACCGATGGCGACGAACACGATGAACAGCGGCGTGACCACCCGCCGTCCCCCAGCGCGGGAGATCAGCCGGCCACCGTCATAGGTGTCGCTGACCGGCAGTATCCGCCGGGACGAGCGGATCAGCGCGTTGTTCCTGATGTCGGGATCCTCGTCACGGTGGCGGAACAGCCGGACGGCGGTCCACAGCAGCAGCAGCCCGAACAGCAGGAACATGACGGACAGCAGCGACAGCAGGGCCGCCCCCGCGGCGATGAAGACCGCGCGCAGGGCCAGGGCGGCGATGATGCCGAACGTGAGCACCCGCTGCTGATGCTCGGCAGGTACTCCGAAGGTCGCCATGATGATCACGAAGACGAACAGGTTGTCGACCGACAGGCTCTTCTCCACCAGGTACCCGGCGAAGTACTCGGCGCCGTATCCCCATCCGACCAGGCTGGCGAAGACGAGGCCGAACGCCACCGCCGCTGCGATGTAGAACGCGGACCACGCGGCGGCCTCCCGGTAGCCGACCGCATGCGGCCGTACCGTGGCCGCCAGCAGATCGACGGCGAGCAGTACCACGATCACGCCGATCGTCAGAGCCCAGCCGGCCGCGGTGACCCCCACTACAGACCTCCTGACGAGACTAGATCCGGGCGCCGGAGTCGCCGGGATTCCGGTGTCGCACGGACGCCGGGTCGGTGCCGCGCGGCCGAGTGGAGGTGCCCGTGGGCGGGCGATCGGCGGCGGGGCGGGGTGGTGGGGCGTTGCTGCGCGCCTGTGGGCCGGCGCAGCACTTCCAGGGTCCGTTCGGTGGACTCCCGGCCCGCTGTCACGGTCGGCGAGTCGCGCGTCTCAAGCACGATTTGCGTGCCATCGCGCAGGTCGAGGCCCGGGCGGGGTGGTTTGGCCAGGACATAGAAGACCGAGAGCGCGAGGACGATGAACGCCAGCAGCGCCCGCACCATAGCGGCGCCGTTCACTGGCCGCCGCCGGCAAGTCCACAGGCCGCCCGTGTGAGGGTGCCCGCCGGCCGGCCGGCGGCACCGCCTGGAAGGAGCATTCCGGCGCGGGACTCAGGCGGGCCCGGTTGGCACGTTCTGCGGCTGGCGCGTGCGCCGTCGGCGAACCGGCAGCCGTCGCGGCGCCGTCAGCCGAGGTGACAGGGCCGCTGGCGGAGGGCAGGCGGCACGGCCGCCGGCTGGCTGTCACTGGGATCACCTCATCCTGCGTGCGAGCGGCCTGCAACTCAGGCCGTGTCTCCTGGATAGTCGGGCCACGCGAAGCGGTGATGTGCGGGCGGTGGAGGACGGGTGGAGAACACCCGCGGGCCAGCGGCGGCCGGCGGGGCAGGCGAACAGGGCGCCCGCGCAGGACAAGGTGGGCGGTTGACCGGCCCGCGCCAGGCACGGGGGCAGACCGGCGCGGGCCGCGCCCGCCTGGGAGCGTCGTGGGGGGGACACGAACAAGCCCGCCAGGCGGCACCGGCCGGGGCCGAGTGCGAGCCGGTCTGGGCATCTCGCGCCGTTGAGAACGCGATCCGGGCACGCGAATAGACCCCGGCTGGTTCGTCAACCGCAGCCTAAACATAACGCTGAACCGTCAGGCGGTCCAGATATTGATGGCGCTTCCTTGGTGAGCGTGGTGGATCAGAGTCGTCGGCGAGCAGGCGCAGCGCGTTCAGATCTGGCCGGGGCGAGGCAGGCCAAGCCGCGTTCCGTCGCTGCAGAGATGCCCGGCGGGTTACCGACCGCTACGCTTGCGGTGTGCGCACGTGCCCCTCAGTTGAAGTGCTGAGATGAATGACCCGGGGCCGGGCAGGGTTGACCCTGGTGAGCCGTATGACATCGTTGCCATCGCGGCCTCGGCCGGGGGCATCACCGCGCTCAGCAGGGTGCTGGGGGGTTTTCCGGCTGATTTTCCGGTTCCGGTCGTAGTCGTTCAGCATCTTGACCCCCGTCATAAGACCATCATCGCCGAGGTTCTCGGGCGCCGCGCGAAGCTGCCGGTCAGGCTGGCGCAGGAGGGCGAGAAGGCGGTGCCGGGCACCATCTATATCGCGCCACCGAATCATCACCTTCTTGTCGGGGCACAGGGATTGCTGTCGCTTTCCAGCAGTGAGCTTGTTCACTTCGTGCGCCCGTCCGCCGACCTGCTGTTCGAATCTGTGGCCGGTGCCTACGGGCCGAGAGCCATCGCGTGCGTGCTGACCGGCACGGGCAGCGACGGGACGATGGGCGCGTCCGCCGTCAAGTCGAGGGGAGGCACCGTCATCGCGGAAGACCCGGAACTCGCTGAGTTCAAGGGCATGCCAGAGGCCGTTGTTGCTACCGGCGCAGTCGATTTCGTCCTGCCCCTCGACGAGATAGCCACGGTGATCCGCGGTCTTGTCCAGGCGGGTCCGTCATGACGCAGCCAGGTGACGACGACGGCGCGGACAGCGGCCTGGAGGACCTGCTGATATTCATTCGCGATGCCCGCGGCTTCGATTTCACCGGATACAAACGATCCTCCCTGGCCCGGCGCATCCGCAAGCGGATGCAGGAGGCGGGCGTGCCGGACTACGTGGATTACCGCGACCGGCTGGAAAGCAGTGCCGAGGAATTCGGCCACCTGTTCAATACGATCCTGATCAACGTCACCGGGTTTTTCAGGGACACCGAGACCTGGACGTTCTTGCAGCGCGACCTCATGCCGGTCCTGCTTGCGGAGGCGGAAGATGGCCGTGATATCCGGGTATGGAGTGCGGGCTGCGCCAGCGGCGAGGAAGCCTATTCGCTGGCGATAGCCTTCGCCGAGGCGCTGGGCGTCGAGGAAACCGCGAAGCGGGTCAAGATCTACGGCACCGACGTCGACGACGAGGCCCTTCATGACGCGAGGGTCGGACTCTACCCGGCGAAGACCCTCGAAGCGCTTCCGGGCGAGATGAGAGACAAGTACTTCGAGCAGAACGGCACCCAGTTCGCGTTCCGGCCGGACCTGAGGCGCCGGGTGATCTTCGGGCGGCATGACCTCACGCGGGATGCGCCGATCTCCCGGCTCGACCTGCTGGTATGCCGCAATACACTGATGTACTTCAATGTCGAGACCCAGTCACAGGTCATCGACCGGTTCCACTTCGCCCTGCGCGAAGGCGCCCACCTTTTCCTCGGCAAGGCCGAGATGCTGCTGTCGGACGGGGAGCGGTTCGAGGTCGTCAGCATGCGGCAGCGGATATTCCGCCGCCGGCCTGGCGCGGCCGTGCCCATGTACCAGATGGCGCCGGTGAGGTTCGACATCGCCGGCGGCCCCGAAGTACGCGAGGTGAACAGGAAGCGCCAGCTAAGGGACCTCGCCCTGGACTCGGCACCCTTCGCGGCGCTCGGCGTCGACGCCGAGGGCGTCGTCGCCATGCTCAACACCCAGATGCGGACGCTTTTCGGGATGTCCTCCCGCGATATCGGCCGGCCCTTCCACGACCTGGAGATCTCATACCGGCCGGTCGAGCTGCGATCCCTCATTGAGCGAGCCCATGCCGAGCACAGGGTCATCCGCCTCAACTCCGTCGAGCGGCGGCCGGGTGGGGACGACGTCCAGTACCTCGACATCCATATCCACCCACTGTGGGGCAACGACGGGCTGAGCACCGGGGTGATGCTGATGTTCGTCGACACCACGCTCACCACCCGGTTGCAGCTGGAGGTCAAGCACAACCGGGAAGAGCTGGACACGGCGCATGAGGAGCTCCAGTCGACCAACGAGGAGCTGGAGACCACCAACGAGGAGCTCCAGTCCAGCATCGAGGAGCTGGAGACCACCAACGAGGAGCTCCAGTCAACCAACGAGGAGCTGGAGACCACCAACGAGGAGCTCCAGTCCGGCAACGAAGAGCTCGAGACCATGAACGAGGAGATGCGGCTGCGTACCGCCGAGTTGGACGAGACGCGGATCTTCCTCGAGGGCGTCCTGTCCAGCGTGGCCGCGGGGGTGGTGGTGGTGGACGCCGAGCTGCTGGTCAGGAGCTGGAACAACGGAGCCGAGGAACTGTGGGGGCTGCGCGCCGACGAGGTGCGGAATCAGCCTTTCTTCAACCTCGACTTCGGGCTGCCGGTCGCGAACGTACGCGACATCGTCCAGCAATCCCTCGTTACTGGCCGGCGGGCAGGCCCGGTTCAGGTGGCCGCCATCAACCGCATCGGCCGTTCGATCACATGCATGGTGACCTGCTCGCCGCTCAAGGACAAGGCCGACGGTGACGGCGACGGAGCGGTCCTGTTGATGGAAGAGGTCTATCAGGACTGAACGGCTAGAATCTGGGTCGTGGATGCTGTGGGGGAGACCCCCCAGTGGCCGGGAACGTTTCCGGGGCTTGCAGGGCCGGGCCGGGACTCGAGGTCCCGGGGGCTGCTGGAGCGAACCGAGGCTCTGCACCGTGACGCAGCCGCCCGGCTGCGTGGGATGGGCTGGGAGGACCTGGCACGCAGGGCTGACAAGTTCGCTCGTTGGGTCCGGTTCGATCTCGATGAGCCGCGGGCGGCACGACGCCACACCCAGACCGTCATCGCCGATGTGACCACCGATCCGGGCTTCGCCCCCCACCGGGCGATCGCGGCGGCTTCGGGTTTCCGTGCGGTGCAGTCGACTCCGCTCCTCGACCGGGAAGGCCGCCTGGTTGGCGTCGTCTCCACTCACTACCCGCATCCTCGCTACTGGCTGCCGCGTGAGCGTGGGCTCATGCAACGCTACGGCGAGCTGGCCGGCTGGTTCGTGGCCGACCGCGTCACCGCTTCCCCGGGCGGCCCAGCCGCCGAGGCCGACCGGCATCGGGCTGAAAGGGCCGAAGGCCCGGCCGTGGACCGCCAACCTGCCAGTCGATGAGCAGGCAGGCTCTGCTTCCCCCTAGCACGCTAAGGAGCCAGCGATGAAAGCCAAGGTTGTCGAGGACGCGGACGTCGTCACCTACGTGGTGGTGTGCGACCCCGGTGATGAGGCGGTCTCCGCCCTGGCGCAATTCGCCCGCGCAGAGCGGCTGGAAGCCGCGCAGATCACCGCCGTCGGCGCCTTCGAGCGCGCCAGCGTCGGCTGGTTCGACCGGGCGGCAAGGGACTACCGCCGCATCCCGGTGAACGAGCAGTGTGAGGTGCTGTCGCTGATCGGCGATGTCGCCGAGGGCCAAGACGGCCCGATTCTGCACATGCACGTCGTGCTCGGCCTGTCTGATGGAACGACACGCGGAGGCCACCTCCTTGAGGGGTGGGTATTCCCGACGCTTGAGGTCGTCGTGACCGAAACCCCTGCGCGGTTGCGCAAGGTGATGCGCCCCGACCTCGGGATCGCGCTCATCGATCTGGACCGGTCCGAGTCGTGACCTACCGAGATGGCCACGCCCGCCACCGGAAGGATGCCCCATGCGCACTGTCGGCCATCAAAACGGCCAAGCGGCCTCCCCGGTGCTGCTGCCCGGCTTCGATTACCAGCACGTAGACGTCGAGGGCGTCACGATCAACCGTGCCATCAGGGGAACGGGCCCGCCGCTGCTGCTGCTCCACGGCTACCCGGAGAACCATCTCGCCTGGCGCGACGTTGCCCCCGCGCTCGCCGAGGACCACACGGTCGTGGTGGCCGACCTGCGCGGCTATGGCGACTCCGGCAAGCCCGCCCCCGACACCGCCGGACTCGTCTACTCCAAGCGGTCCATGGCCCGCGACCAGGTGGGGCTCATGCGCCAGCTCGGCTTCGGACAGTTCCAGCTGGTCAGCCACGACCGCGGGGCCCGCGTTGCGCACCGGCTCGTCCTGGACCACCCCGGCACCGTGACCCGGCTCGCCATCCTCGACATCCTGCCGACCCGGCATGTCCTTCACAACGTGACGCGGGCAGTGGCCGCGGCGAACTATTTCTGGTTCTTCCTGGCCACCCGGAACGGCGTCCCCGAGCACATGATCGCCGCCGACCCCGGCTACTGGGTGCGTGCCGTGACCCGCCAGCTTCTCGGTGAGGGGATGAGCATCGAGCCTGAGGTGATGGAGGACTACATCCGCTGCTTCCGCGACCCCGCGACCATAGCCGGCTCCTGCGCTGACATGCGCTCGGCGTTGAGCATTGACCTTGCTCACGACGACGAGACCTTTGCCGCCGGGCAGAAGGTCGAGTGCCCGGTCCTGGTGTTGTGGGGGACACAGAGCATGGCCGCTTCCGGCCCGCTCGGTGTCTGGCAGCAGTACGCACCCGACGTCCACGGCAACGCGCTGCCCACCGGCCACTTCCTTCCCGAAGAAGCACCCGACCTGGTCAGCGCCGCCCTGCGCGACTTCCTCGACTAGCGCACGGGTAACTCGAACACGGCGGCATCAGATACCTGACACATCAACAGCACGAGTCACCGCGCCCGCGCTGCGCTGCTCGACGGGCTCTCGATCCTCCGCCTGCGGCAGATGCATCAGCCATCCCGCAAGCGCCTCACCGAACTCGCCATGCACGCAGCCCGCGCCGAACTTGCTCCATATTCTCCGAGTCCACACCGATAGACATCGAAGCCGGTTGCCACGGGGTGACCACGAGTGGCCCAGTTGCCGGGGCGGTGTTCAGGTGGCTGCGGTGGTGGGAGATACTGACCGCGTACAGCGAGGGCGGGGTATGCAAAGCCAGGGTGCCGGCCGCGCTGGCGCTCGGTGAGCCAATCCTCTAGGGGGCACGACGTGGCCGATGCTGACAGGCCGAACATCCTGGTGATCTGGGGCGATGACATCGGGATCACGAACTTGAGCTGTTACAGCGATGGCCTGATGGGCTATCGCACGCCGAACATCGACCGGATCGCCGAGGAGGGGATACGGTTCACCGATTCCTACGGCGAGCAGAGCTGCACGGCGGGCCGCTCGTCCTTCATCACCGGGCAGAGCGTCTACCGTACCGGGCTGAGCAAGGTGGGCATGCCCGGCGCCGATGTCGGCCTGCAAGCTGAGGACCCGACCGTCGCCGAGCTGCTGAAGCCGCTCGGTTACGCGACGGGACAGTTCGGCAAGAACCATCTGGGTGATCTGAACAAGTATCTGCCAACGGTCCACGGATTCGATGAGTTCTTCGGCAACCTGTACCACCTGAACGCCGAGGAGGAGCCGGAGCTGCCGAACTGGCCGTCGCCCGAGGAGTTCCCGCGTTTCAACGAGCGGTTCGCCCCGCGTGGCGTGATCCATTCCTGGGCTACGGAGGAGGACGACCCCACCGAGCAGGAACGGTACGGGCGGGTCGGGAAGCAGCGGATCGAAGACACCGGCAAGCTGACGCGCAAGCGGATGGAGACCATCGACGATGAGACGACCGCGGCCGCGGTGGATTTCATCGGGCGCCAGCACGCGGCCGGGACCCCGTTTTTCGTCTGGATGAACACCACGCACATGCACTTTAAGACCCATCCCAAGCCGGAGAGCGTGGGTCAGGCCGGGCGGTGGCAGTCGCCCTACCACGACACGATGATCGACCACGACAAGCACGTCGGCCTGCTGCTTGACAGGCTCGACGAGCTGGGAATCGCCGACAACACGATCGTCATCTACTCCACCGACAACGGGCCGCACATGAACACCTGGCCCGACGGCGGCATGACCCCGTTCCGCAGCGAGAAGGACACCAACTGGGAAGGTGCCTTCCGCATCCCTGAGCTGATCCGCTGGCCGGGCAAGATCCCGGCCGGGGTGGTCTCCAACGACATCATCCAGCACCACGACTGGCTGCCGACGTTCCTGGCCGCCGCCGGTGACCCAGACATCATCGGCAAGCTCAAGGCCGGGCACACGATCGGTGACAAGACCTTCAAGGTCCACATCGACGGGTACAACCTGCTGCCCTACCTGACCGGCCAGACGGCCACCTGCCCGCGGCAGGGCCTGATCTACTTCTCCGACGACGGCGACGTGCTGGCGATCCGGTTCGACAACTGGAAGGTCGTGTTCATGGAGCAGCGGGTGCCGGGCACGCTGCGGATCTGGGCGGAGCCGTTCGTGGCGCTGCGCGTGCCCAAGCTGTTCAACCTGCGCACCGACCCGTTCGAGCGCGCGGACATCACCTCCAACACCTACTACGACTGGTTTTTCGACAACGACTTCATCGCCCTGGCCGCGACCGGGCTCGTGACCCAGTTCCTGGAGACGTTCAGGGAGTTCCCGCCGCGCCAGAAGGCCGCCAGCTTCACCATCGACCAGGTGGTAGAAAAACTTGAGGCGGCAATCACCTCCCACCGCTGAGTGCACGCGGAGGGAATGACCGGCCGGGAAGGCGCCCCGCACCGGGCGGGAGCGGCAGGCAGGAGTATGCAGTGTCAGTGAGCGACCGGGCGCCGGGCCCAGCGGCGCCTGCGATGCCGGGGGCCGACGGGATGATGTGGATACCCGGCGCGACCTTCACGATGGGCTCGGATCGCCACTATCCCGAAGAAGCCCCGGCCCATCCGGTGGCCGTCAGCGGATTCTGGATCGATCCCCGCCCGGTCACCAACCGCGAGTTCGGCCGGTTTGTGCGCAAGACCGGGCATGTCACCGTGGCCGAGCGGGCACCCGATTCCGCGGACTACCCAGGTGCCAGGCCGGAGATGCTCGTCCCGTTTTCCGCCGTGTTCGTGCCGCCACGGCACCGGGTGAGCCTGGCCGATCCGCATAACTGGTGGAAGCCGATACCAGCCGCGGACTGGCGGCACCCGCAGGGTCCCGGCAGTTCGATCCGCAACAAACCGGACCATCCGGTGGTGCATGTCGCCTGGGCAGACGTCGCCGCGTACGCGGACTGGGCGGGTAAGGCCATTCCCACCGAAGCCGAGTGGGAGCTGGCCGCCCGCGGCGGGCTGGACGGCGCCGAGTTCGCCTGGGGCGACGAACTCAATCCCGGCGGCGAATGGATGGCCAATACCTGGCAGGGCGAGTTCCCCATCCTGAACACCCGCGATGACGGGTATGAGGGAACCTCGCCGGCCGGCGCTTTCCCCGCCAACGGGTACGGCCTGCACGACATGATCGGCAATGTCTGGGAATGGACGACGGACTGGTACACGGGCCACCCGCCCGCGGCTCACGCGTGCTGCACCGTCACCCGCGGCAGCGGCGACCGTGAGCGAAGCGCCGACCCGCGGGACCCGGCCCGCATCCCGCGCAGGGTCATGAAGGGCGGCTCGCACCTGTGCGCCCCGAACTACTGCCGCCGCTACCGCCCCGCCGCACGGATGGCCCAGCCGATCGACACCTCCACCAGCCACCTCGGCTTCCGCCTGGTGCTGCGGTGACCGTCCGGTGTCCGTTATGCGCCTCGAACGGGCTGGTAGGTGAGGACCGCGACGCCGCGCTCGAGGGTCTGGGTGTCGAGGAGGCGCATGGGCTTCTTGTCGCTGGTCCCGCCGAAGAGGCGCGCGCCGGCCCCGAGCACGACCGGGAAGATCTTCAGCCGCAGCTCGTCCACGAGGTCGTGCTCCATCAGCGCGTGTACGAGCTGGAAGCTGGCGGGGACGACGATCTCCCCGTTCAGCTCCTGCTTCAGCTTCGAGACCTCGTCCAGCACATCGCCCTTGAGCACCGTCGAGTTGTTCCAGGCGGGGTGTTCGAGGGTCGAGGACACGACGTACTTGGGCAGGCTGTTCAGCCTGTCGGCCAGCTCGCCGCTCCGCGATGGCCACCGCGCGGCGAGCCACTCGTAACTCCGGCGGCCCAACAGGAAGGCCTCAGCGCCCAGCGCCTCGTCGAGCGCGAGCTTGCTGAGCCGTGGGCTGTCCTTGATCAGACCGACCCAGCCGCCGACCCGGAAGCCTTCGTCACCGGCCGGGTCCTGGACGACTCCGTCGAGCGAGACGTTATCGCTGATGATGATCTTTCCCATTTCGGTTCTCCCTTTCGTTACTGGTGCCGACGCCCGGACAAACCGAGCCGTCGACGATGCATACACCGGGGCGCCGGGAAACTGGGCGCGCGCCAGCCGCCCAGTTCGGCCCACGTGCGGTGTACATACAGGATGGAAGGCGAACTGTGCGGGAAGAAGGTGACGGTCGTGAGGCCGGTGAGTTCCGACCTGATCTCGAAGGCGCGCGCGGGGGACGGCGATGCGTTCCGGGAGCTGACCGAGCCGCACCGGCGCCAGCTGCAGGTGCACTGCTACCGGATGCTCGGATCGTTCCAGGACGCCGAGGACGCCCTCCAGGACACTCTGCTGGCCGCCTGGCAAGGCATCGGCGGGTTCATGGAGGAACGCGCGTCGCTCCGCACCTGGCTCTACCGGATCGCTACCAACCGGTGCCTC
>Ga0081540_1002202_pt1 | contig 16098 bp, 12 predicted proteins | sample TabmetS2T1R1_FD_71024 | JGI IMG/M metagenome (GOLD analysis project Ga0081540, IMG submission 71024) | Tabebuia heterophylla rhizosphere microbial communities from the University of Puerto Rico - S2T1R1 | ecosystem: Host-associated > Plants > Roots > Rhizosphere ... | reverse complement strand
CACTCTTGCCGGTACCCTTGCCGAGCTTGCGCAGGGCCGCTGTCCAGTCGGCGAGGGCGGCCTTCTTCCGGTCGTCGAGGGTACGGGCGACGGCCAGCCAGGCCGCCGTGACCACCAGTTCGGCGGTGAGCTGACGCATCTGGTCGCGGTACCGCTCGACGCGCCGGCCGAGCCCGGCCGTGTCCACCTGCCCGACCGTCTCGTCGAACCAGGTCTGCGCCTGCCGCCACCGCCACGCGGCCAGCGCCTGCTCGCCGCTGGCGGGCAGCGCTTCGCCGGCCTCGACCATGCCCGTCCACTGTGGAGCGGCCGGCGCCAGCCGCGCGACCAGCTCGGCGAAGCGCACGGCCTCCGGCCGCACCGTCCACAGTCGACGGAGCTCGACCAGTGCCGCGTCCCAGGCGCCGGTGTCGGCCTCGCGCCAGGCCTGGGCCAACTGCGCCAGCGGCGGCGACTCGGCCGCCACCTGGTCGACCCAGCCGGCCATGGCCTGCTGTTCGGCGGCCAGCCGGTCGGCCAGCAGGACGTTGCCGCACGCCTCGACCGCGCCTGCCAGCTCCCCGAGGGACCGGGCGTCGACGTGGTGCTCGGCCCTCGGGTCGAGCGTCGCGACCACCTGTCGCAGCGCGGGCCACCGGCGGCGCTCCCAGTCCAGGGCGGCGGTGGCGGACTGCAGCAGAGCGCCGGCCCACACCTCCGGCTCATCCCCCGGCGGGACCGGGAAGTCCAGCCGCTGCGACCACTCGTCCCAGCGCGCGGCGAGCTGGGCCCGCAACTGGGTCCGCTCGACCGTGGCAAGCACCAGGTCGACGTCGGCGACCGCGCGCAACTGCTCGCCGTCGACCCGGCACTCGGTCATCAGCCGGTACAGGTCGCCGCCGGTGAGCCGGCCGATCTTCTTCCCCTCGGCCAGCCTGGCCCGGACCTCGGCGAGCTGCGTCGCCAGTTGGCGGGGTGCGGCGGCGCGGTCGTCGGGTACCTCGACCCGGCGGCCGGCCAGGAACGTGGTGCGGCGACCCAGTTCGGCGATGATCTGCTGGCAACCGCCCGCGTGCGCGTCCCACACCGCCTGCCACGCCGGGTCGTGCAGCAGCCGGCCCAGCCGGTCGGTCCAGGTCCCCTCCCGCCGGGACAGCTCCGCGGCCTCGTCGCGCAGCGTGCGGGCCAGCTCCTCCAGGCCCTGCTGACCCAGCCGGCGTACCCCGTCGGGCAGGATGCCCCGGTCGCGCAGGGCCTCGACCACCTTCCGGGCGTCGCGCAGCGCGTCGCGCCGCGCGGTGAGCTGCTCGCCCGTGGGCAGCTGACCATCCACCGGCAGCGGCCGGAGTGCCGCGGCGCGGTCGGCGGCCGGGATGCGCCGGCCGAGGTCGGCCAGCGCGCCGAACTCGGCGGCGTCCAGCGGTGCCGCGATACCGGGCGCGACCGGGTCCGGGATCAGGGCCAGCTCGGGCGCGTTGCGGCGCAGCCACTCACCGACCTCGCTCGCCGTCGCCCCGGAGCCGGTCGGCAGGTCGAATTCGGCGGACTCCTGCTCGGCGGCGCGGCGCAGCATTTCCTGGGCGGTGGCCAGCTCCGCCTCGGCCTCGGCCAGCTCGGACTCCAGCCGCTGTGCCCACCGGTCCTGGGTGTCCTGGTCCAGGGTCGCGGCACGGTCGGACAGCTCCCGGGCGGCGATCTGGAGCTGCACGAGCTGGTCGGCGGAGCGGCCCAGGATCGCCAGGCACAGCGGCTGCAACTGCTCGGGAAGCCCGTCGCGCAGTACCCGCAGCGGGTCCTCCTTCTGCGCCAGCACGAGCACCCGCTTGCCGTGGGCGACCAGATGACAGATCAGGTTGCGGATGGTGTGCGTCTTGCCGGTACCCGGCGGGCCCTGCACGGCGACGCTGCGGTGCTCGGCCAGCCGGCGGGCGATCGACTCCTGCGCCTCGTTTGTGGGCATCGGCATGAGCAGCCGGGAGCCGACCCGCTGCCACGCCAGCGGATCGTCCTCGGGCAGCCGCAGCCGGCTCGGCTCGTGCGCGAGCACACTGGCCAGCGAGCCGAGCTGACCGTCCTGAGTGGACAGCTGGACCCGCAGGTCCTCCAGGAACCGCCGGACCATCCGCTGCCGGGGCCGGGCGAACAGGACCCCGGTGTCGACGATTTCCTTTGCTGGCAGGGCCAGACGCCGGGCGGCGCGGTCGACGAACTCCGCTCGGTCCTGGTCGTCCCACGGGTCGAGGTCGACCTGCCCGCTCGCGTCGCCCAGGTCCAGCAGGTCGGCCACCCGCCGACTGTCCAGTTCGGACAGTGCGTCGGCCTGCAGCCGGGCCGGTCCCTGCGGTCCGACGCTGACCTCGCTGGTGTCCGGGTGGTACTCGATGGCGACCGGGGTGGCGAGCAGCGGGTACGTGACGCGGACGCCGTCGACCGTGGTGCGCAGGATCGCGTGGCCCCAGACCAGTTCGATGCGGGCCGCGTCGACATCCAGCCGGTACCGCAGGTCGTAGAGCTTGTCGTGCAGCTTCCGGGTGGCGTCGGCCGCGGCGGCGGCCCGCGACCAGGGCCGCCAGGTGCCGTCCAGCCACGCGCGAAGCTCCGCCTGGCGGGTCGCGGCCTCCCCGCTGAGCAGATCCGGCGCCGCACCCGGCGCCCGGTCGCCGCACCCGGATGAGCGGGACAGCCTAGGTTCGTCCACATAGGACAGATTCCAGGACAGGTGCGCGACCAGCCCGGTGGGGATCGGCGGCGCGGGCGGGATCTCCGGGCGCCCGACCCGCAGCCAGGGACCGCCGGGCTCGGTCGGGCCCAGCCGGCACGCCGGGTCGCCGGGCAGGTCGGCCTGCCAGTAGGAGTCCGTCGCCGGTACCGTCCGGACGGGCTTGTCGATCAGGCCCCGGACGGCGAGCAGGTAGTCGACGAGGCTGACCGCGCGTTCCCGCACGGCCTCGACACGATCCGGTTCCACCAGCTCCACGCGATCGACGGTAGCGGCCCCCCGCCACGGCCGCTACAGATAGCAGCCCACCGGCACGTCCTCGGGCACGGTGACCACCGCCGAAGTGCCGTCCCGCAGTGCGTACAGCTCGGCCAGCGTCGCGGACGGTGCCGGCCGGCCCATCCACGCGGTCGCCTCCTCGGCGGACAGCCGGCCGACCTCGACCTGCGCCAGGCAGCGGCCCGGACGCACCACCGCCGGGTGCAGCCTGGCCACGTTCTCGTTGGTGGTGATCGCGACCAGCACCCGACGGCCCTGCCCGAGCATCCCGTCGGTCAGGTTCAGCAGCCGGGACAGCGCCTGGCCGGTGGCGTGCTTGGCCTCCGCCCGGATCAGCTCGTCGCAGTCCTCGAGCAGCAGCAGCCGCCAGCGCCCCGAACTCCCGTCGTCGTCCGGGCCGATGGACACCCGCATCAGGTAGGCCGGGTCGGCGAACAGCCGCTCCGGGTCGAGCACGCAGTCGACCTGGCACCAGGGCTTCCAGGCGTGGGCGAGCGAGCGCAGCGCGGTCGTCTTGCCGGTGCCGGGCGGGCCGTGCAGCAGAAGCAGCCGGCCGTTGACGTCCGCGCCGCGCATCGCCATCAGGCGGTCCATGCCCGCGCCGACCGCGGCCGGGTAGTTGACCCGGATCTGGCTCCACGGCGTGGCCGCGATGGGCCGCGGGTTGCGCATCCCGCCGTGCGAGCCGAGATGCCAGAAGCCGATCGACACGGTGTCCGTGGACGGCGCGCGCTCGGCGGCGCCCCGGATCGCCTTGCTCAGCACGGTGCGGGCCAACTGATCGGTGACCGCCGTGATGGTGACGTGCGCGGCCCGGTCCCGCCAGCGCACCGCCCGCAGCGTCCAGCCGTCACCGGCCGCCAGCAGGGACCGCCGACCGTCCTCCACCGCGGTGCGCAGCACGGTGGCCCCGGGCGGCAGCAGGGTCGCCTCGCGCCGCACCCTGCTCAGCCGCACGGAACGCGCCCACGGCTCGCGCCCCGAGCTGAACGGGGCGAGCGCCAGCGCGTCGATCACGTCGCACGGCGTGTCGGTGTCGTCGAGGTACACCCCCGTCGGCAGCTCGGCGGGGCGGGTGGCGGTTTCGGTCACACGTTCGATGATCCGGCCTGGGAGCCGTTACGTACAGCCAATTTCCGGGTACCCGACGGTCCGTGATCGTCCTCGGCACGTCCGGCTGGCAGTACCGCGACTGGCGCGACAGGCTCTACGCCGGGGTACCGCAACGGCTGTGGCTCGAGCACTACGCCCAGCGGTTCGCCACGGTCGAGGTGAACAACGCGTTCTACCGCCTGCCCGAGCGGGACACGTTCGCCCAGTGGCGGGCCCGGACGCCCGGCGACTTCTGCGTCGCGGTCAAGATGAGCCGGTACCTGACGCACATCAAGCGCCTCAAGGACCCGGCGGAGCCGGTGGCGCGCTTCATGTCCCGGGCCGAGGCACTGGGTGACCGGCTGGGACCGGTACTGCTCCAGCTCCCGCCCAGCCTTCGGGCCGACGCGGACACCTTGGACGCCGTCCTGCGCGAATACCCCGACGGGGTGAAGGTGGCGGTGGAGCCGCGCCACGAGTCGTGGTGGGCGGCGCCGATCCGCGCGGTACTGGAGAGGCGCGGCGCGGCACTGTGCTGGGCGGACCGGCTCGGGCGGCCGCGGACACCGCTGTGGCGCACGGCCGGCTGGGGGTACCTGCGGCTGCACGAGGGCCGCGCGAACCCCCGGCCGCGGTACGGGTCGGCGGCGCTGTCCTCGTGGGTGGACCGGATCGGCGAGGCGTTCGGCCACGGGGCGCCGGTCTACGTCTACTTCAACAACGACCCGGGCGGCGCGGCCGTCAAGGATGCCGCCGCGCTGGGAGTCGCGGCGGCGCGCCGCTCGGTACCGGTCACCCGGTACCCCTGCGACGCCTGACGCCCCGACCGGGACGGACGGGGCGCCTGGGGCCGGACCACGCGGTCAGCCGCGCGGGTGTACCGGGTTGGTCGTGTGCGGCTGCTTGCCCAACTGCCGCCAGTCGGACTCCTCGACCTCGAGCCCGTAGTGCTTTGCGGCCGCCTTGATGTTCTCGAACGCCTGGTCGCGCTCCTTGTCGGTCACGTCGTGCACCTGGTCGAAGCGGGCCAGGGCGTTCTGCACGTGCCGGGCGTCGGTCAGCGGTTCCTTGCGCTTGTCCGGGAACGCGTAGACGCTGTCGGGCAGGTCCCGGCGCTCCTTGCTGGACAGGGTTCCATGCCCACCGTCGGGCTTCCAGGTAACCTTCATGCCCTGCTGGGTACCCGGCTCCGCTCCCGGGAAACTTCGGTGGATCTTGGTAGTCAGCGACCCTGCTGGGACGCGCGCTGGTTGGCCTCCCAGAGGTGGCGCATGCTGCGCTCGGCGAAGAACGAGCCGAACGGGATCGTGCCGGCCAGCAGCACCAGCACCAGGCGCACCAGGGGTACCCGCAGGCGCACCGTCAACTCGAACGCCGTCAGCAGGTAGACCATGTAGAGGAAGCCGTGGATCTGACCCACGATCGCCTCCATCGTCTTGTCGTGGCCCCAGATCTGGATCGGGATCGCGACGAACACGAGCAGCAGGAGGAACACGGCGGTGAGGTAGGCCATGATCTGGTAGCGGACCAGAACGGCGCGCTTCACCGGAGCCCGTACCGGCGCCGTGACCTGGGACGACGAGACCTGCGAGGAGGACATTCCCCGAGGGTAGCCTGCCTACTGGTTTGACCCGCCACCAGCCCGGGCACCCCATCGCCGGAAGGCGCCCCTACAAGGCCCGGGCAAACGCTCTCGCGCGCGGCATAGTTGAAGGAACCAGCGCCTGCGACTTTGCGGGGAGTGCGGCATGACGACTGCGTGGATCCTGCCCGGTGGGGCGGCTTATGGGGCGATTCAGGTGGGCACCGCAGAGGCGTTGCTGACCGCCGGGATAGTGCCCGACCTGCTGATCGGCACGTCTGTCGGCGCGCTGAACGCCGCCTGGCTGGCGGGCGACCCCACCCCGGCGGGCGCGACGCGGCTGCGTGGCATCTGGCAGTCGATCAAGCGGGCCGACGTGCTGCCCCTGCGCCCTCGCACCCTGCTGTCCGGGGCCTTGCGGCTGGGCAACCACGTGGTCGACAACGACCGGCTCAGCCACTGGCTGCGCCGTACCATCCGGTTCGACCTGATCGAGGACGCACCGGTGCCGTTGACGATCACCGCCAGCGACTTGGTCGCGGCGGAGGCGGTATACCTCGACCACGGCGACGTGGTGACCGCGCTGCTGGCCTCCGCCGCAGTACCGGGGGTGCTTCCTCCGGTACGCATCGGGCAGCGCTGGCTGGTGGACGGTTGGATCATGGCCAACGCACCGCTGAGCAGGGCGGCCGACCTCGGCGCGGACACGGTCTATGTGCTGCCCTGCGGCGGGGTCGAGCCGTACGAGCGGCTGACCGGCCGACCGACCTTCCGGCTGTTCGACGACGACACCGCCGGCCGGGAGCGGATGCTGGCCGAGCGCGGGCTGCCCAACGGCGCCACCGCGATCAACCAGGCCCTGGTCGGTGCGCTCGTGGCGCGCAAGATCCGCGAGGAGTTCACCACCTGGACGCCGCGGATGGACGTGTACCTGCCGCCGGGGCCGTGCGTGGACGACCTGCCGCTGTTCTCGTTCGCGGAGGTACCGGGGCTGATGGACGCCGCGCGCCGGCTGGCGGAGACGTGGCTGCCGACGGCCCAGCCGGTGACGCCGGAGGAGGCGTCGCTGCCCGACCGCCTCACCGGCGTCATCGATTAGCTGGCGCTCCTCGTTTGCTGGCGCTCGCTCCGCTCGCGCGGCCGGGCGCCTTATTGGCCGGCGCCCAGCGACGTGGCTGATCTTGTTGGCAGGGCAGGAAGAGCAGATCTGAAAGAGGCTTTCGGGTTGGGCTGGTCTGTGCTCTAATCTGAAAGAGGCTTTCAGAGTGAGGAGCGGGGCGTGGTGAAAGAGCAGCGCGCGACGATCAGCGAGCCGGAGGCGATGGCGGCGCTGACCCATCCGGTACGCCTCGACCTGCTCACCCACCTCATGGCGAGCGGGCCGGCGACCGCCTCGCAGTGCGCCCGCGCGGTCGGCGACACCCCGTCCAACTGCAGCTACCACCTCCGGGTGCTGGCGAAGTACGGGCTGGTCGGGCCGGACGAGTCCAGCGACGGGCGGGAGCGGCCGTGGCGGGCGCTGGTCACCGGCTTCTCCGTCGAGGGCGCCCGGGACGAGCCCGGTTCGCCGCGCGCCAAGGGCGCCGCCGCCCTGCTCGCCCTCCAGGTGCAGCGCGACCAGCGGCTGCTGCGCGACTACCTGGGCCGCCGCGACCGGGTCGCGCCGCGGTGGCGGGCCGCCGACGGATACTCGACGTACACGCTGCGCATGACGCCGGCCGAGCTGTCCGCGCTCGGCGACGCGCTGGACGCGCTCATCCGCCCGTACCTGTCGGCCACCCGGGAGGATCCCCCGCGCGGTACCGGACTGGTGCACCTCGGCCTGCACGCCTTCCCGCTGGAGGAGCCGCGATGACCGCGCTGCGCGACCGCGACTTCCGCCGGCTGTGGCTGGCCGGCCTGGTCTCCGACACCGGCGACTGGCTGCTGCTGGTCAGCCTGCCCATCCTGGTCTTCCAGCTCACCGGCTCGACGCTCGGCACCGCCTACGCGTTCCTCATCGAGCTGGTCCCGTTCATCCTGCTGGCCCCGGTCGCCGGAGTGCTGGCCGACCGGCTCGACCGGCGCCGCCTGATGGTCGCCGTCTCGCTGGCCCAGGCCGCCGCGCTGGTCCCGCTGCTGCTGTGGCCCAGGCTCCCGGTCATCTACGCGGTGATCGCCGTCGAGGCGGCTCTGGCATCGCTGTTCGACCCGGCCAAGAACGCGCTGCTGCCCACCCTGGTCCCGCCGGCCGATCTGATGTCGGCCAACTCGCTCGTCGGGCTCAACCAGAACCTGGGCCGGCTGCTCGGCGGGCCGCTCGGCGGACTGCTGCTGGCCGCCGGCGACCTGCGCGCGATCGTCGCCGCCGACGCGGTCAGCTTCCTGCTCGCCGTCCTGCTCATCGCGTCGCTGCGCCCGGCGCCCGCAGTGCCCGCCGCGGCGCGGGCGGCCGACGGGCCGTCCGGGCACCCGTTCACCCGTCGGGGGGTACGGGTCGGGCTGCTCGTGGCGGCCGTCGCCAACGTCGCGCAGGGTCTGTTCGTCGTGCTGTACGTCGTCTTCGTCGCCCGGACGCTGCACGGCGGCGCGGCCGAAACCGGACTGCTGCGCGGTGTGCAGGCCATCGGCGCGATCGGCGGCGGGCTGCTGCTCGCGGTCACCGCGCGGATCCGGCCCGGGCGACTGGTCGGCGTGTCCTGCCTGGCGTTCGGGCTGATCTCGCTGGCCGCCTGGAACGCGCCCCGGCTCACCACGGCGGTACCGCTGTATGTCGCCCTGTTCGTGGCCGTCGGGGTACCGGGGGTGGCCATGATGACCGGGCTGTCGACGGTACTGCAGCAGTCCACAGTGGACGGTGAGCGGGGTCGGGTGTTCGCCGCGCTGGGAGTCGCCGCGGCCGGCGGGCAGGCACTGGGCATGGTGGCCGCCGGGCTGCTCGGCGACCGGCTCGGCGTGGTGACTGTCCTCAATGGACAGGCGAGCCTCTACCTGCTGGCCGGACTGGTGGCCCTGACCTGGCTGACCAGCCGCCGCGCCGGGAGCGCCGGGTCAGCCGCCGCCCCGGCTCAGCGCTCCGCGTCCGGCTCGGCCTCCGGCGCGGGCGCCGCCCTGGTGAACGGCCGACCCGGGTCCTCGCAGGAGGGGTCGACGAGCACGAAGACCTCGTCGCCGGCCTGAAGCATGGTGTCCCGGCCGACCTGGATCAGCCGCCCGTGCCGGCTGACGATGCTGACCCAGACGTTGTCGTCCAGTGCCACCTCGCCCAGCGGCCGGCCGGCGGCCTCCGCTCCCCGTACCACGACGAACCGGCGCAGCCCGCGCGGCTCGTGCCGGAACCGCACACCGAGCGACCAGGGCTCCGGCTCCACGACCCGCATCGGCACCCGGCACCAGCGGGCCATGACGGGTACCAGCCCGCCCTGCACGAGGACGGAGAAGATGACGACGACGACGATGATGTCGTAGAGCCTGCGCGCACCGGGCACGTCGGCCGTGAACAGGTAGGTGCCGAGCAGGATGGGCACCGCGCCCTTGAGCCCGGACCAGAGCAGGAACACCTTCTCCCCCACCGCCAGCCGCACCCGCAGCAGCAGCGGCCCGAGCGCGAGCGGCCGGATGACGAACGCGAGCACCACGGCGAACAGCAGCCCGAGTCCCCAGGCGAAGCCCTCGGTCAGGCTCGACACCTGGATGGTCAGGCCGAGCACGATGAACACCACGATCTCCGCCAGGCTGGCCAGCGCGGCGTGGAACCGGGCGATCTCCCGCTTGTACGGGGCGTTGGCGTCGCCGAGCATGATGCCGGCCGCGAACACCGCGAGGAACCCCGACCCGTGCGCGACGGTCGCCACCCCGTAGAGCACGAACGCGCCGACCAGCGCGCGCACCGAGTAGAGGCCCTCGTTCGGCAGGGTCACCCGGCGCATGAACCAGAGCAGCACCCAGCCGCCGGCCACACCGACCGCGAGGCCGACCGACATCTGCAGGAAGAACTCCTCCACACCGCCGGCCAGCGAGCCGCTGGCGGTGAGCAGACTGACCATGATGGCGATGCCGACCGGGTCGTTGGCGCCGGACTCCCCCTCCAGAATGGTGCCGCTGCGCCCGCGCACCTCGCGGCGGCCGAGCACCGAGAAGACCACCGCCGGATCGGTCGGCGCCAGCGCGGCGCCGAGCAGGAGCGCGGACCGCCAGTCGAGGCCGGCGAGGTGACCCAGCAGGCTGACGGCGGCCGCCGTGACCACGGTGCCGGCCACGCCCAGCGTGATGATCGGGCCGGCGGAGCCGCGGAAGCGCCGCCAGCCGATGTGCATGCCGCCGTCGAACAGGATCAGCACGAGCGCGACCGTGACCGCGCGCTGCGCCCAGGTGAAGTTCGTTAGCCGCAGCCCGGAGTCCAGGTCGGAGGCGACCGCCGCGACGATCAGGAAGACGACCGGGGCGGGGATGCGCAGCCACGCCGACAGCTGGCTGGACAGCACCGCGGCGGTCAGGGCGAGCGCGGACAGCCCGACGATCGCGCCGAACGGGATGATGTCGTGCACGCTCGCTGCCTCCTCCGGTCGACGGCACGGTCCTCGCCGACCAGGCTTCCCGGCACTCCAGGCGCCACCCTATCCGCAAAGGGTGGCCGTCACATTTCGCGGCCGGGCGCCGTTGACGGCAACGGGGGGTTGGTGATGCGGAAGGCATCGGCGCGATGAGGCTCGACAGGTACGGCCGCGGACCGTGGCGCAGGCGGCGCAAGCCGGTGGACCCGCGGTACGCCGACCTCAGGTATCCGGCGGCGCCCTACGGGGTGGCGCAGGCGGCCCGGCGCGCGCGGATCCGGCGGGGGCTGTGGTGGGGCACGGTCGCCGCGGTGGTCACCGTCCTGCTGTGCTGCGCGGGCGTCGTGGTCAGCCAGGTCGGGTTCGGCGGGGGTACCCGGCCGGGGCCGGGCGGTACCGCCGGCCTGCCCGTGGTACCCAACGTGGTGGGCAAGCGCCTGCCCGACGCGCAGAAGGTGTTGACCGCCGCCGGGTACCGCGACACCCGGCCCACCGACGTCACCGGCCAGGGCCGGCTGATTGTCGCCTCGAATACCTGGATCGTGCAGACCCAGAAGCCGACCGCCGGTAGCCGGGCGGCCCGCGGCACCCTGGTGACGCTGGGCGTGCGGCGGACGTCGGACGGTCAGGGCACGCTGATCGCCGTGGCCGGCGAGGTACCGCGGGTGGTGTGCAAGGACCTTCAGTCCGCGGAGGAGATCGTGCACCAGGCCGGCTTCGCCAACCTTTCGGTGCGCGACGGCTCGGGGCGCAACCGGCTGCGGCTGCTCGACCGGGACTGGCTGGTCATCGCCCAGTCGGTACCGGGCGGATCGCGGCCGGATCCCGGTACCCGCATCGTGCTGACCGCCGTGCAGTTCGGTGAGCCGACCGGCGACTCGGGCTGCATCAGCTGAAACGGGCGGCTGCCCCCCTCTGGCCAAGGGAGGCAGCCGCCCGGGTTTCAGGAGATCTCCACCCAGTCCAGGTTCGGTCCGCCGTTGGCCGTGGTCGACGTGACCCGGATGGTGTTGGTGCCGCCGGTGACAGTCACCGTCACGCTGGAGTTGGCCCAGGTGTCCCAGTCGGCCGTGGTGCCGAAGTTGACGGAGCCCGCGGACGACCCGTTGACCGTCAGGTCGACCGGCCGCGCGCTGGTCGTCCCGTTGGAGTACCGGAACTTCAGCGTGTGGCTACCGGCCGACAGCCCGGACACCGACCACTCCACGTAGCTGCCGACCGCGTTGGCCACGTTGACGAAGCCGGTACCGGTGAAGCCCGCGTGGTTGCTGTCGACGGTGCCGCCGGTGGAGATGGTGCCCGTCTCCGCCTCGACGTGCGTCACCGGCGGCGGCGGTGGCGGTGACTGCTGGGCGTCGAGCTGGATCCAGTCCAGGTTCGGTCCGCCGGTCGCCACGTTGGAGGTGGCGCGGATGGTGTTGCTGCCGGCGGCCAGGGTGACCGTCGGGGTCGCCGTCGTCCAGGTGTCCCAGTTGGCGGTGACCGGGAAGTTGACGGTCACCGGGTTGGCCCCGCCCACCGTCACGTTCATCGGGCGCGCCGCCGTGGTCCCGTTGGAGTACCGCAGGGTCAGCGTGTACGGGCCGGCCGCGGCGGCGTTGACCGTCCACTCGACGTAGCTGCCGACCGCGTTGGCCACGTTGACGAAGCCGGTACCGGTGAAGCCCGCGTGGTTGCTGTCGACGGTGCCGCCGGAGGAGATGGTGCCGGTCTCCGCCTCGATCCGGTTGCCGGGCGGCGGGTTGGTCGGCGAGGTCGACGGGGACGGCGACGGCGAGGCCGTGGTGGCGCTCGGGGACGGCGACGGGCCGGTCGACGCGCCCGGCGCCCAGTAGTCGCCGGCCATCACGATGTAGACCAGCATCTTGATGGTCTCGCCGAAGTACCCGTCCCCGAACGGGTTGGTGGCCAGGAAGTTCCAGATGGTGTCCGTCCAGCCCTGGTCGCCGGCGGCCATCGCCGACGGGCCGACCGAGTCGCCGGCCTCCTCGGCCTGGTCGCCGGTGCTGTGCGGGGTGCCGTCGAGGTTGGTGTGCGGGTACACCTTCTGCGGGTCGCCGCCCGAGTGGCTCTTGTAGCTGTTCGACTCGTGGGTGGCGATCGACGTGCTGACCGAGTTGCCGTAGAGCAGCGCGTCGGTACCCATGTGCCACGGCACCCGCACCGAGTTGTACCCGACGATGTTGTCCGGCTGGTTCTCCTGGTAGTTGGCCGGAGCGGGCTTCGGGCTGGTGGTGTTGGCGTTGACGATGAAGTCCGACAGCAGGTTGGCCGTCGGCGAGTAGGCCGCCACCAGCTCCTGCGCCAGGTTCTGCGTCTTGGTGATGACCTTGTTCCAGTCGTGCGCCGTGTCGTAGGCCGCGAAGGCGCGCAGGTGGTCGAGCATCCAGTCGGACGGCCGGCTGTCCGTGGTCGGACCGTCGTCCTCGCACTTGAGGTGGCCGTCGGAGGTCACGTTGGCGGCGTAGAACTTGGCCAGCCAGTCCTTGGCGTCGGCGGTGTAGCCGCCCCACTGCTTGTCGGCCAGGACCAGCCCGTACCCGATGTCCAGGTCGCCGTCCGTGGCCCCGTCGGGGGTGCCGCTGTCGGCGTACTTGCAGGTCTTTCCGTCGAGCTGCCACTGCATCATCCCCTGCGGGTCGCGGTGGTCCTTGACCAGCTGCCAGAGGCCGTCGAACTCCGCCTTGGCGTTGGTGTCGTACCCGGCCATCAGCGGCACGATGTTCATGCCGTAGCCCTGGCCCTCGGAGACCGGCCCGTTGTTGGGCGCGTCGCCGTCGCCCTTCGTGGACACGTAGTACTCGTTGGAGGCACAGCCGTGGACGAGGTAGTTCGCCTTCCACGAGTCGTACTGCTTCCTGACGGCGGCGTCACGGGCGGCGGCGCTCGCCGACGGCATGACGCCGACCTGGTAGGTGACGTGGAACGGGAACGGGCGGCTCTCGGTGGCGGCCGAGGCGGACGTCGCGATCACGACGCCCGCGCCGGCGGTCGCCGCGGCGACCGCCGCGACCAGGGCGAACCTGACCTGTCTGTTCATCTACAGCTCCCGGTGAGACGGATGGATTATTAGGCAGCCTGTTTTACTATTCTTGGGATATAGACGGTTGTCAAGGTTTCGGGATTGTTAGACAGCTTGCCTGACGGTTGTCGAGCAGCTTCCCTCCGGGATCGAGGGATGTCAAGGGATGGTTCCGCCGGGAGGCGGACGGCGCCGGGAGTCCCGCTGTGCTGGGAACCCGCGGCGCCGCCCGCACGCCGGGCTACCCCTCGAGCACCGCCAGCTGGCTTCCGGCCAGCAGGAAGCCGCCGACTCCGAACGCGGTGGTGTCGGTCGAGCCGACCGGCTGGTGGTCGCTGGGCTTCGAACCGGTCCCCTGCACGTACCCGAGCAGGCCGTCGGCGCGCACCGCCTTGCTCACCATGCCCTGCCAGGCCCGCTCGACGACCGGCCGGTAGGTGGCCGCCGGCAGCACGCCGTGGTTGACGCCCCAGGCCAGGGCGAAGGTGAAGAAGGCCGTGCCGCTGGTCTCCGGACCCGGGAAGTCGTTCGGGTCACCCAGGTCCACGTTCCAGAAGCCGTCCGAGCGCTGCGTGTTCCGCAGCGCGGCCGCCATCGCCACGAGCACCGACTGGTACTGGGCGCGGCGCGGGTCGGCGGCGGGCAGCGCGTCGAGCACCTTGGCCATCGCCATCGCCGCCCAGCCGTTGCCGCGCGACCACAGCGTCGTGGTACCCACGTAGTTGGAGTCCCGCCACCACAGTCCGGTACCGGTGTCTAGCAGGTGGCTTTTCGTGTAGCCGAACAGCGTGTCCATTGTGGACAGATCGGCCGCGTTACCGTCGAGTACCCCGAGCCGGGCCAGCGACGGAGCCCCCTGGTTGAGGGCGTCGACGTAGTTCCAGTACGAGGTGTGGCCGGACTGCACGCTGGCCACCTCGTCGGCGACCCGGCTGCGCAGCGCGGCGAGGTTGTTCGGGTCCGGGTGGTAGGCCTGGATGTCGAGGTACACATCGCCGCTGGCGAACGGGTCCGGGAAGAACTCGCCGCGCGAGTCGTTGGTCAGCGCGAAGTGGTTGTTGGTGGCCCACTGCAGGGAGTAGGTGTCGGTCAGCCCGGCGGTCCGGACATAGGCCAGGTGGCCGGTGTTGAAGGCCGCGTTGAGCCAGTTGTTGGACGCCTGGTCGGTGCCGTGGGCGATCCAGTAGGCGTCCACCGAGGCCATGGTGGACAGGATCTTGGCCTTGGTCAGCCCCCCGGACGAGGTGGGCGTGGGCGTCGGGCTCGTGGTGGGGCTGGGGCTGGGGCTCGGCTTGGTGGGCGTGGGACTCGGGTGCCGGGTCGGCCGCCAGCGGTCGGGCGAGACCGCCGCGCCGGCACCGGGGCCGGCCAACATCAGCGTCACGATGACCGCAACACCACCGGCCAGGGCTCCGGCGAACGCGAACCTGCGAAGCCGCATGGGCTCCCCCTCATCGATTGGGATGGACGTCCGGCCGCCCGGGGCGCCGAGGGACGAGGCCCGCGGTCAAGCGGCCGCAATCAATAGACAATGGGGAACGCTACAAACGCGTGGGCTTCTCGCAAGCCTTTCTTCCGCTTGCCGGAGGTGGGGTGGGCGGCCCGGACCGGCTCACCTGCCCAGGCCGGCGATGAGGTTCACCGTCGCCGCGACGATCACGGTGCCGAACAGGTAGGACAGCAGCGCGTGGCGCAGCGCGGTGCGGCGGATCCCCCGGTTGTTCAGGGCGGTGTCGGAGACCTGGAAGGTCATGCCGATGGTGAAGGCGAGGTAGGCGAAGTCGGCGTACGCCGGCGGCTCGTCCTGGTTGAAGTTGACCCCGCCGTCGGGGCCGCTGTAGTAGAGCTGGGCGTAGCGCAGGATGTAGGTGGTGTGCACCAGCGCCCAGGAGACCACCACGCTGCCGATGCCGAGCAGGACCTGCAGCGCCTGCTCCATCCCCTGGCTGTGTCCCGCCCGGACCAGCACCACCCCGATGGCCAGCAGGCTGGCCACGGCGGCGGCCAGCAGGAGCACGTCGGCGACCGGACGGGTGGGGTCCTCCTGGACCGCCCGGCGTGCCGTCTTCTCCGCGTTCAACGGCCAGATCGCCGGAATGGTCAGCGCCAGCCAGGCCAGCGCGATCCCGTCCCAGCCCACCAGCGGCGCGAGCGCCCACGGGCCGAAGATCATCATGATTACCGCCGCGATCACGCCGACCAGCGCGGAGAAGCCCACCCGGGCCACCGCGAGGGCGTGCCCCCTCGGGCGGGGCCCGGGACGCTCGATGCCAACCACGGTCATGTTGTACCCCGGATCGCGCCGGCTCGCCGCACGAGCCGCCAACCGCGCCGGGTAGGCTCGGCTGGGTGGCCGGACCCGGCGTCGCGTCTGGTGTCGTTTCATCCGACGATTTGGACTGCAATGACCGACGATGGCAAGATCCGCGCACTGCTCCTGGAGAACATCCACCCGGACGCGGTGGAGCGGCTGGAGTCCGCCGGGTACCTCGTGGAGACCGTGGGCCGGGCGCTGGACGAGGACGAGCTGATCGACCGGGTCGACGGCGTCACGCTGCTCGGCATCCGCTCCAAGACCCAGGTCACCGCCCGGGTGCTCGCCGCCTCCCCGGACCTGCTCGCGATCGGCGCGTTCTGCATCGGTACCGACCAGATCGACCTGGCGGCCGCGTCCAACGCCGGCGTCGCGGTGTTCAACGCGCCGTTCTCCAACACCCGCAGCGTGGTCGAGCTGGCCCTCGCGGAGATCATCGCGATGACCCGCCGGCTGACCGAGAAGAACGCGGGCATGCACGCCGGGGTCTGGGACAAGGCTGCCGAGGGCAGCCACGAGGTACGCGGGCGGACGCTGGGCATCGTCGGGTACGGCAACATCGGCACCCAGCTCTCGGTG
>Ga0081540_1002201_pt1 | contig 16102 bp, 14 predicted proteins | sample TabmetS2T1R1_FD_71024 | JGI IMG/M metagenome (GOLD analysis project Ga0081540, IMG submission 71024) | Tabebuia heterophylla rhizosphere microbial communities from the University of Puerto Rico - S2T1R1 | ecosystem: Host-associated > Plants > Roots > Rhizosphere ... | reverse complement strand
CGGGTGCCTCGGGTGGCCGGGCCCAGCCCGACGAGCTCGCCGGCTCCTCCCAGGCACAGGACCGGCCCGCAGGGTTGGGGGAATCCGGCCAGCGCTCCATCGCGCGACCACTCGTGATCCATCGCGGGGAGCGTGTAGGCGTCGATGGTGGCCTTCAGGGCGCCCAGTTGGCGCAGCACGACGAGCCGGTCGCCGACCACGTTCACGATCGTGAGCTGGCCCTGGAACTCCTCGGGCTGTTCCGGGCCGAGCCGGCCGACGTGCCCGGTGGCGAGCACGGCGCCGGTACCCCTGGCGAGCAGGGTGATCGTGCCGTCCGCCGCAGCGATCACATATCCGCGGGCGCCGGACCCGGTGTCGACGTCGGTCGGCACGAGCTGGCTGCCGGCCGGCACGGTCCGGGACCAGTGCGCCCGACCGGTGCGCAGGTCGGTGTAGGTCACCGACCCGGCGCCCCGGTCGTCGAAGTCGAGCAGCAGCGCACCGGTGTCGGCGTCCGGCCGGTCCACCATCACCTGGCCGGAGGAGATCCACAGCTGCCGGCCGGTCGCCGCGTCGAGCATGGCGAACCGGCCCTGGTTGATCTCGACGTCGAAGGACTCCACCATCAGCGTGCCCGGGCCGGGCAGGTAGAGCAGGTACTCCGGGGGGCCGGACACGGTGGCGGTCCAGTCCGCCAGTCCGCCCGACAGGGAGTAACGGGTGACTGTGCGGCGGCCGAGCGTCTGGGCGCCGACGAAGACCGCACCGTCGCCGACCTCGGTCGCCGAGGTGCCCTGTATCGGGACGGAGCCGAGCACGACGAACGACGGTCTGGGGGCGGCCGAGGCGCTGGTCAGCAGCAGGGCCGCGACGAGGACAAGGGCGGCCAGCAGGCTGCGGGACGGTGGGCGTCGCCGCCGCCCGACCGGCGGTTCGTCGGCGACGGTCCAATCCTCACCGAGGTCGATCACCACCGTCGCAGACACCCGCCACTCCGTTCCGTGTCTGCTCAGGTTGCCATCGTCAGGTGCGGTACCGCCAGATGCTGACCAGTTCGCCGGTGGTGAGGCAGACGATGTAGCGGGGGCCGGCGTCGCAGGTACCGGACGGGAGGTCGGCGATCGAGCCCAGCGGCTGGACGCTCGGACCGTCGGCCAGGGTACCCAGCCAGACCCGGCCGGTACTCTGCTCGGTGCGCTCGAACAGGGCCGGGCGCCCGGCCGGGTCGGGCTCGCTGACCAGCCGCCATTTGCCCAGGTCCAGGTCCGTCCTGCCGGTACCCGGGTCGATCAGCCGGGCCGGCCCCGGCCAGTACCCGTAGGACGCGGCGAGGTCGGACACGGTGTAGAGCCAGCGGCCGAGCACGCCGACAACGCCCGGCCAGCCCTTGCCGCTCCACACCACCGCACCGGTGTCCGCCCGCAAAGCCCGCACCTGACCGGACTCGCCGAGGCACAGCAGCGTGCCGCACCCGTCGACCCGCAGGGTCAGCGAGCGCACCGGGATCGTCCACAGTGGAGCGAGCGTGTCCGTCCGGTACCCGGTCAGCGCCGTCTGCCCGGTGGCCTCGTCCTCGTACCCGACCAGCAGCTCGTCGCCGCGGACCATGAGGCTGGGCCCGGCGTTGAAGGACGAGTCGTCGCGTTCCGGCCCGGGGCCGAACGGGGCGTCGGCCTCGGCCGCGGGCGGCGCACCCACCTCGAGGTTGGCGGCGGCGACCTGCCGCCCGGTGGCCAGCTCCAGGGACCGGGCGGCGCCGGTCGGTGACACCGCGACCAGGTGCCGTTCGGTGTTCGAGCCCGGCGGGTCGTCCGGCAGTGCCGAGGTCCAGCCGGCGGGCACCTCGTAGGCCCACAGCTCGCGGCCGGTACGCGCGTCGACCTGCCGGTACCGCCGCGAGAGTCCGGCCTCGGTCGTGGTGTCGTCGGCGAGCAGGGCCGTCGCGCCGATGTTGATCTGCGTCACCCGGAAGGACCGGGAGTGCCAGAGCACCCGCCCGGTCGAGGCGTCGACGGCCGCCGTGCGGTCACCGTGGGTCGTCGGGTCCAGCGAGTTGACCAGCACCGTGCCGGCGAACGCCGGGGACACCTCGACCGAGGCGGCGCTGTCGCCGATCGGCAGCGGGACGCTCCAGCCCAGCGCCCCGTCGGACAGCCGGTAGGCGTCCAGGGTGGGCGGGGTGTCGGAGACGATCGCGTACATCATGTCGCCGGCCACCCGCTCGCTCAGCATCGGCGCGGTGTTCAGCGAGGCGACCGGCACCAGGTGGGCCGGGCCGAGCGGCTGGGCCGCGACCAGGCTCGCGACGCACGCCGCGGCGAGGAAGGCGATCCGGGCCACCCGCCGCCAGCCGGGGGGCAGGCCGGGTTCGGGTTCGGGCCCGGCGACCGGGTCCACGTCCAGTTCGATGAGGGTACCGGCCGCCACGCTTCCCAGTGTGCGGGCGGAGCCGGCCGCCGGGATCCAACCTTCAGTTGCGGACCGGCGCTCCGCCGTCGCTGGTCTCGGGCGCCAGCGGGCTGTCCGCCGCCTCCAGCCCGGACACCGCCTCCAGCCCGGACACCGTCTCGACGACCGTGCGGGCCACGTCCTGGGCGGTCAGCCCGAGGTCGGCCAGGATCTCCGCGCGAGTGCCGTGCGGGTGCCATCCGGCCGGTACTCCGAGGGCGGTCAGCGGCACCGAAGTCCCCGCGTCACGCAGCGCCTGACCGAGCGCCTCGCCGACGCCACCCGTACGGATGCCGTCCTCGACGCTGACCACCAGCCGGTACCCGCGGGCCAGCTCGACCAGCTCGGCCGGGATCGGGCGTACCCACCGCGGGTCCACCACGGTCACCCCGTAGCCCTGTTCGGCCACGCGTCCGGCGGCCTCGACGGCCAGGTGGCCGAAGGCGCCGACCGCGACGAGCAGCACGTCGCGCGCGCCGCCCCGGTAGAGGACGTCGAGCGGCCCCGCACGGTCGATCGCCGGCAGGTCGGCCGGTGCCGAGCCGGTCGGGAAGCGCACGATGGTCGGCCCGTCGGCGACCTCGACCGCCTCGCGGAGTTCGGCGCGCAGCGTGGCCGCGTCCCGCGGGGCGGCGATGCGCAGGCCCGGTACCACGCCGAACGCGGCCATGTCCCAGATGCCGTAGTGGCTCGGACCGTCCGGCCCGGTGATGCCGGCCCGGTCGAGGACGAAGGTCACCGGCAGGCGGTGCATGGCGACGTCCATCACGACCTGGTCGAAGGCGCGGTTGAGGAAGGTCGCGTAGACCGCCACGACCGGGTGCATGCCGCCCATCGCCAGGCCCGCGGCCGAGGTCACCGCGTGCTGCTCGGCGATGCCCACGTCGAAGGCCCGGTCCGGGTAGGTGCGCATGAGCTTGGCGACGCCGGTGGGCTCCGCCATGGCGGCGGTGATCCCGACCAGGTCCGGCCGCTCCCCCGCGAGCGTCACCAGCTCGTCGGCGAAGACGCTGGTCCACTTCAGCGACGGCGGGGCCAGCAGCTTGCCGGTCCGCACGTCGAAGGCGCCCGGACCGTGCAGGCAGTCCGCCTCGTCGTCCTCCGCCGGCCGGTACCCGTAGCCCTTGCGGGTCACCGCGTGCACGATGACCGGGCCGCCGAAGCGCCTGGCCCGGCGCAGCGCCGACTCGACCGCCGCGATGTCGTGCCCGTCCACCGGGCCGACGTACTTGATCCCGAGATCCTCGAACATCGCCTGCGGGGCGACCGCGTCCTTGATGCCCTTCTTGACCGCGTGCAGCGCCTCGTAGAGCGGCGCGCCCACCAGCGGGGTGCGGCCCAGCGCCTCCTTGACCACGTCGAGCACCTTCTCGTACCCGGGGTTCAGGCGCAGCGCGGCCAGGTGGTCGGCCAGCCCGCCGATGGTCGGCGCGTAGGAGCGGCCGTTGTCGTTGACCACGATCACCAGCGGGTTGCGGGCCGCCGCGATGTTGTTGAGCGCCTCCCAGCACATGCCGCCGGTCAGCGCCCCGTCACCGACCACGGCGACGACGTGCCGGCCCTCGCCGCGCAGCGCGAACGCCTTGGCCAGCCCGTCCGCGTAGGACAGGGCGGTGGAGGCGTGCGAGTTCTCGATCATGTCGTGCTCGGACTCGGCCCGGCTCGGGTACCCGGACAGCCCACCGCGCTGGCGCAGCAGGTCGAAGCCGTCCTGCCGACCGGTCACCATCTTGTGGACATACGCCTGATGTCCGGTATCGAACAGGATGCGGTCATTGGGCGACTCGAAGACCCGGTGCAGGGCCAGAGTCAACTCCACCACGCCGAGGTTCGGGCCGAGGTGTCCGCCCGTGCGGGAGACCTTGCTCACCAGGAAGTCGCGCACCTCGGCGGCCAGCACGGTCAGCTCGGCCGGCGTGAGGTTCTTGAGATCTCCGGGACCGGCGATGCGGGCCAGCAGCGGACGGTCGGCGTCGGTACCCGGAACAGCGCTCATGACCAACCACTCTAACGGGGACGCGCCGCACCGCAGGTCGGCCTTCACCTACCTCGCACATCTGGTACCAGCAGCCCCACGCACTCGACGTGGTGGGTCATCGGGAAGCAGTCGTACCCGCGCAGCTCAGCCAGCCGCCAGCCCAGGCCGCGCAGGGTCGCCACGTCCCTGGCGAACGACGCCGGGTCGCAGGCGACATAGGCGATCGCCCGCGGCTGGGCGCCCGCCACCCGGCGCACCACGGCGGTACCGGCGCCGGTGCGCGGCGGGTCCAGCACGACCAGGTCCGGCCGGCCCGAGGACCGGAAACGCTCCACAGTGGACCGTACAATGTGGACGTTCGGCAGGTCGGCCAGCGAGGAGCGGGCCGCCTCGACCGCCGGTACCGCCGACTCCACCAGGGTCACCTCGGCGACCAGGGGAGCCAGGGCGGCCGCGAACAGTCCCGCGCCCGCGTAGAGGTCCCAGACCCGCTCGTGCGGCCGGGGCTGGAGCAGGTCCACCACGGCGGCCGCGAGGGTGTCCGGGGCGGCCGGGTGCACCTGCCAGAACGCGTCGACCGGGAGGCTCCACTCGCGACCCACCGCCCGCTCCCGTACCCGCGGGGGACCGGACACCAGCCCGGTCTCCGAGCCGACCACGGCGACGTCACCGGCGGTCGACCCCACCACGTCGACCCGCTCGTCGACCGGCCAGGACCGCTGCGTGACCCCGGCGCCACGCACGGCCGGTGTCGCGATCCGGCACCAGTCGACGGGCACCACCTCGTGCGACCGGTGCGCCAGCAGGCCGGCCCGGCCGGTGGCGTCCACCGCGTAGCGCACCCTGGTCCGCCAGCCCAGCGGGTCCCCGAGCGGCTCGACGCGTACCCCCAGTGCCTCGACCTCGTCCGGCGACAGCCGCGCCAGCCGGACGAGCTGCTCGCGCACGACGGCGGCCTTCAGCTCGGCCTGTGCCCGCGGCGACGCGTGCTGGAAGTCGCAGCCCCCACACATTCCGGGCGCCGCCCACGGGCACGGCGGCTCGACCCGGTCCGGCGACGCCTCGTGCACCTCGACGGCGTCGGCCCGCAGGTGCCGGGCGAGCACGTCGGTCACGGACACGGTCACCCGCTCGCCCGGCAGGGCGTGCCGCACGAAGACGACCCGCCCGTCCGGCGCCCGGGCCACGCAGTGCCCGCCGTGGGCCACCGGCCCGACCTCGACCTCGAACCGGTCGCCGAGCAGGACCTCGCCCGCCGGATCGACGCCGGCCCCCGCCGGGCGTGTCACTCCGCCCGCACCATGTCATCGGCGGCCGACCCGGGCGTGGGCGGCAGCGGGGTCACCGAGTCGGCACGCGGCCCACGCAGCGGCCGGCGCACCCCGTCCAGCCGGCTGAGGTCCTTGTTCTGGCTGGAGGCGAGCTGCCACGGCACGCTGGTCACCATGACGCCCGGCTCGAACAGCAGCCGGCCCTTCAACCGCAGCGCGCTCTGGTTGTGCAGCAGGTGCTCCCACCACTTGCCGACCACGTACTCCGGGATGAACACCGTGACCACGTCGCGCGGGGACTCCCGGCGCACCGACTTCACGAAGTCGATGATCGGCCGGGTGATCTCCCGGTACGGCGAGTCGACCACGGTCAGCGGTACCGGTATCCCCCGCGCCTCCCAGTCGGCCTGCAGCGCCCGGGTGTCCGCGTCGTCCACGTTGACGGTCACCGCGGTCAGCGTGTCCGGCCGCATGGCCTTGGCGTAGGACAGCGCCCGCAGGGTCGGCAGGTGCACCTTGCTGATCAGGACGACCGCGTGGTTGCGGGCCGGCAGCACGGGCCGCTCGTCGGTCGGGGCCAGCTCCTGCGCCACGTGGTCGTAGTGCTTTCGGATGCCCACCATCACCATGAAGATCACGGCCATCATCGCGATGGAGATCCACGCGCCGGCCAGGAACTTGGTCACCACGACCAGCACCAGCACGAAGCCGGTCATCGCGAGGCCGACGCCGTTGATGACCCGGGAGCGCATCATCTTGCGCCGGGCGGCGCCGTCGCGCTCCGTGCGCAGCAGCCGGTTCCAGTGCCGCAGCATGCCCGTCTGCGACAGGGTGAACGACACGAACACGCCCACGATGTAGAGCTGGATCAGCCGGGTGGCCTGGGCGTTGAACGCCACGATCAGGATGACCGCGAAGGTCGCCAGGAACAGGATGCCGTTGCTGAAGGCCAGCCGGTCGCCGCGGGTGTGCAGCTGGCGCGGCAGGTACCGGTCCTGGGCCAGGATCGAGCCGAGCACCGGGAAGCCGTTGAAGGCGGTGTTCGCGGCCAGCGCCAGGATCAGCGTGGTGGTCGCGATGACCAGGATGAAGGCGGGGGTGAAGCCGCCGAAGACGGTGTGCGCCAGTTGGGCGGGCACCGTCTTCTGCTGGTACCCGGCGGGGAGCTGCGCGGTGGTCGTGTCCACCATCTTCAGGTGGGTCAGCCGGGCCAGCACGACGATGCCCATCAGCATGGTGATGGCGAGGCTACCCAGCAGCAGGAGCGTGGTGGCCGCGTTGCGGCTCTTGGGCTGGCGGAACGCCGGTACCCCGTTGGAGATCGCCTCCACACCGGTCAGTGCCGTGCACCCGGAGGCGAACGTCCGCACCAGCAGGAAGGTGAACGCGAAGCCGACGATCGAGTGGGTCGGCACCACGTTCAGGTTGGCGGACTCTGCGCGCAGCGGATTGCCGAGGATGAAGATCCGGAACAGCCCGTACCCGACCATCAGCAGGATCGAGACCATGAACGCGTAGGTCGGGATGGCGAACGCGGTCCCCGCCTCGCGGATGCCCCGCAGGTTCATCGCGGTCAGCACGACCACCACCGCGACCGCGACCTCGACCTTGTGCGTGGCGGCCCACGGCCAGGCCGAGCCCAGGTTCTCCACGGCCGACGAGATCGACACCGCGACGGTCAGCACATAGTCGACCATCAGCGCGGCGGCCACCACCAGGCCGAACCTGGGGCCCAGGTTGACCGTGGCCACCTCGTAGTCGCCGCCACCCGACGGGTACGCGTGCACGTTCTGCCGGTAGCTGGCCACCACGGTGAGCATCACCGCCACCACGCCCAGGGCGATCCACGGCGAGTACGAGTAGAACGCCACCCCGCCGACGGACAGGGTCAGCAGGATCTCGTCGGGCGCGTAGGCGACCGAGGACAGGGCATCGGAGGCGAAAACCGGCAGCGCGATGCGCTTGGGCAGCAGCGTGTGCTGCATCCGGTCGGACCGGAAGGGCCGCCCGATGAGCAGGCGCTTGACGAGGGAGGTGGGGCTGGCCACGACTGACAAGGGTACGTCCGGCACGCTCTTGCCGCCGGCCGTGGGGGATCGCTCCGGTGGCACCCCGACCGTGTACCGTGCGGCTTCGAGGCCTCAGCAGCTTTGCCCACGCCGGTCAGCGTTGGCCAGCCAGTCCCGTATGCCTGGGAGGACATGCCAGTGCACATCGTGATCATGGGATGTGGCCGGGTCGGCTCGACCCTGGCGCACAGTCTGGAGGCCCGGGGCCACTCGATCGCCGTGATCGACTCCAGTGCGGAAGCCTTCCGCCGCCTGGGTTCGGACTTCACCGGACTAACCGTGACCGGGATCGGATTCGACCGGGAAGTCCTGATCGCCGCGGGGATCGAGCGGGCGGACGCCTTCGCCGCGGTGTCCAGCGGGGACAACTCCAACATCATCTCCGCCCGGCTGGCCCGGGAGACGTTCGGCGTGCAGCGGGTGGTCGCCCGGATCTACGACCAGAAGCGCGCCGAGGTCTACGAGCGGCTGGGCATCCCGACCGTGGCCACCGTCCGGTGGACCGCCGACCGGATGCTGCGCCACCTGGTCAACGAGGGCAACGCCGAAATCTGGCGGGACCCCACCAGCACGGTGGCGATCGTCGAGGTACCGGCGCACCCCGGCTGGATCAGCCGGCCGGTCAAGGCGCTGGAGGCGGCCACCGGCGCTCGGGTCGCCTACCTGATGCGCTTCGGCATGGGCACCCTGACCACGCCGTCGACCGTCCTGCAGGACGGAGACCAGATCTTCATGCTGCTCACCGACGACATGCGGGAGCCCGTCTCCAAGATCGCCGGTACCGCACCCGAGGGAGCGCACTGATGCGGGTCGCCATCGCCGGGGCCGGCAACGTCGGCCGGTCGATCGCCCAGGAGCTGATCGAGAACGGGCACCAGGTGATGCTCATCGAGCGTGCCCCGGAGCGCCTGCGCCCCGAGCGGGTACCGCAGGCCGAGTGGATCCTCGCCGACGCCTGCGAGGTCGCCAGCCTGCAAGAGGCCGAGCTGGCCACCTGCGACGTGGTGGTGGCCGCGACCGGCGACGACAAGGTCAACCTCGTGGTCTCCCTGCTCGCCAAGACCGAGTTCGCGGTCGCCCGGGTGGTGGCCCGGGTCAACCGCGCCGAGAACGAGTGGCTGTTCACCGACCAGTGGGGCGTGGACGTGGCGGTCAGCAAGCCGCGCCTGATGGCCGCCCTGGTCGAGGAGGCGGTCACGGTCGGCGACCTGGTCCGGCTGATGACCTTCCGGCAGAGCGAGGCCAACCTCGTGGAGATCACCCTGCCGGCCTCCGCCCCCTACGTCGGGCACGCGGTACGGGACGTGCCGCTGCCGCACGATGCCGCCCTGGTGGCGGTCCTGCGCGGCAAGCGGGTGCTGGTACCCACGCCGGACGACCCGCTGGAGGCCGGCGACGAGCTGATCTTCGTCTGCACGACGGAGGTCGAGGACAGCGTGCGGGCGGTCATCCTGGGCGCGGACAGCGGGTCGCGTGCCCGCCGGGCGGAGCTCTAGGCTTCCGCGGTCGCCTCGGTGGCCGCGGCCGGCGTCCGGGCCTGGGTGCGCCGGATAGCCCACACGGTGATCGCGATCAGCAGCAGGTACGGCGGGTAACCCAGCGCGATGCGCAGCACGCCGAGCGCCGTGGCCGGATCGTCGGCGGCGGTGTGCTGGAAGACCAGCGCCTGTACCAGCGTCTTGGCCAGGTAGGTCAGCGCCCACACCACGGTCAGCCAGCTGAACGTCCTGACCAGCCTCGGGTTGCCCCGCCATTCGGTGCTCCCCCGGGCGACCAGCAGCGACCACACCCACCCGACCAGCGGGCGGCGCACCGCCACCGAGATCAGCAGGGCCAGACCGTACCCGAAGCTGAGCAGGATGCCGGGCAGGTAGAAGTTCTTCGCGCTGCCCGTCTTCCACGCGATGATCGCGCCGATCGCGATGCCGAAGATGCCGTTGATCGCGTGCCGGATCGGCTGCTTGCGGGCCAGCCGCCAGGCCCCGATCGCGACCGCCGAGCCGACCGAGATCGCCAGCGCGGGGCGCAGCGCCCAGACGATGTTGGCGAGCACGAAGACGACGACCGGCACGCCCGACTCCACCAGCCCGCGCACCCCGCCGAGCTGGTCGGCGAGCTGCTCGGTGAAGCTCGGCAGCGGCTGCTCGTCCTCCTCGTCGGCGGGCTTCACCGGCTCGGCCACGGCGGCCTCGACGGCGGCCAGCTCCACCAGCTCGTCCACGTCGAGTTCGTCGACGTCGACCAGCTCCTCCACGTGGTCGCCGGCGAGCTCCGGCCCGGTGTCCCTCGGCATCTGGGTCGTCACGTCCTCACCTGGGCACTTCGAGCTCGTAATAGGGGTTGTAGATGACCTTCCGGCCGTCCCGCACGGCGAGCCGGCCGCGCACCGACAGGGCGCGTCCGGGTTCGATCCCGGCGATGTGCCGCCGCCCCAGCCACACCAGGGTCACCACGTCACTGCCGTCGTAAAGGTCCGCTTCCAGCGTCGGAAGGTTGGTCCGCGGCGTGTAGACCACGGTGCGCAGCCGCCCACTCACGCTGACCAGTTGCCCGCGCTTGACGTCGCAGGCGGGGGTGCAGCCGGAGGCGGTGGCACTGCGCTGAAGCTCCTCGGCGTCCAGCTCTGCCTCGGTCGCGACGAGGCGGCGGAAGAAGCGTTGAAACGGCGAAGGTCGCTCGACGGTCGCCATGACCTGCGTGTCACTCTCCTCGGCGGGGCGCCGGCGGTTGGCCGGTCACCCGGTAAGCGTACGTCCATGCTCGTCCGATCGGTCAACCGTCGAGCACCGACATCTGCCACATCCGCCGGGTACCCGTCAGGGCCGTGTGGGGGGTCAGCGCGGCCGGCGCGGCGGGTTCGTCGGCGGCCCGACCGGTCCGACCGGCCCGCCGTTCACGCCCGGCTCCTGTGCACCGCCCGGCCGACCGCCGTCCGCCTGCGCCCCTGCCTGCGCTTCTGCCTGCGCCCTGGCCTGCTCGGCCATCTCCCGCGGCAGGCGCAGCGGCAGCGCCTCGCGCACCGGCTTCGCCTCCCAACCGCGGTCCACCACCAGCCCCAGCAGGCACTCCTCCAGCGGCCCGGCGGCGGACGGGTCCACGGCCGCCCGACCCTGGTACATCGCCTGCACCATCCACCGCGGCCCGTCCACCCCGATGAACCGCAGGTCGGCCTGCCCGTTCGGGATGCGTACCCGCGCCCGCAGCTCGGGGCCGTAGTCGCCGGACGCCTCCTCGACCCGCGCGCCGTCCGAGCGCATCGACGACAGGATCTCCTCGCGCACCTCGTCCCAGATCCCGGCCGAGCGCGGCGCCGCCAGCACGGACAGCTGCAGCAGGCTGTCCCGGTGCACCAGCACCACCTGCTGCACCACTCCCTCGGCGTTGGCCTGGACGCGGATGTCCACGCCGTCGATCACCGGGATCTGCAGGCTGCCCAGGTCGAGCCGGTTGCCCTCGGGCGCGTCGGAGACGTCGTAGGGCCCGGTGCCGCCGCCGCGCGACGGGCTTGTGCTGTCGTCCATGGCCGAGAGGTCCATCTCGTCAGGGCCGGCCGGCCCGCCCGGGCGGCTGCGCCCGGGACGCGTCGTACCGGCGGGCTTCTGGTGCCGCCCGGTCCCCCGACCCCGCGAGAAGATCACCGCTCCACCGTCCCGTTCACCGCAGACCGGCGTGGCCGCCGGTCGATCCGTGTCCGCCCGCGCCCCGGACCGAGGTGGGGAGTTCGTCAACGCGGTGGAAGTGTGCACGCTCAACGCGTTGAACGACAAGCTGCGCGATCCGGTCACCCCGCGCGATCGTGGCGGAGTTGCCGGGGTCGTGGTTGACCAGGTTCACCAGGACCTCGCCGCGGTACCCGGCGTCCACCGTGCCGGGCGCGTTCAGCACGGTGACGCCCAGCCGGCTGGCCAGACCCGATCGGGGATGCACGAGTCCCACGTACCCGTCCGGCAGCGCGATAGCCAGGCCGGTGGGTACCAACCTGCGCTCGCCCGGAGCCAGCGTGAGGTCCTCCGCGGCGACCAGGTCGGCACCCGCGTCGCCCGGATGGGCATAGGCCGGCAGGGGCAGGTCGGGCCGCAGCATCCGCACCGCCACCGGCACCGCGTCGATGGGCTCGGTCACGGCGTCAATCTTGCCGTGCCGGTCGGCGGGGTCGGCCCCCGGGTCGGCCGGTACCGGAGGGGTCAGTCGCGCGACGGCGGCTGCGTCGGCCATTGCGTGATCGCCGCCCGACCGGCGCCCTTCTCGAGGTCCTTGCGGATCTGCTGGCCCAGCGCGATCGTGGCGCGGCGGTTGAGGAAGCTGGCCACCGCGGCGCCGGTCAGCATGGGCCCGTACGTGGTGAGGTTGCGCCCGAACCGGCGCAGCAGCCGGTCGCGCAGCTCCTTGCGGGCGGCCGTGCCCAGAACGGCGGCCAGCCCGATGCCGCCGGGCACCACCGGGTCGATGCCGCGCCGGTGCGCCCACGCCTGCACGAGCGCGGTGGCCCGCTGCGACCGGGTACCGGCGACCGGCGCGCCGTACACCTCGTGAAGTTCGCCGATGAGCTTGATCTCGACGGCGACCACGACCACGGTCTCCGCGGCCAGCAGCACCGGCGCGCTGAGCAGGGTCGGCGTGGCCACCCACTCGATGGCGGCCACTCCACCGCTGGCGGCGCCGACCGCGGCGGTGGTCAGCGCGGCGTTGCGGATCAGCCGCTCGGCGATCGCGTCGTCGGACAGGCCGGGGAAATGGCGCAGCAGCGTCTCCCGGTCCCGGATCGGCAGCCGCGGCGCCACGTCGCTGACCGTGTCGGCGATCCAGCGAATGGCGGCCTTGGGGCGGAACAGGTCGCCGATGGCGCGCAGACGCATCTGCCCGGCCAGGCGGCCGAGCAGCTTGCGGCGTTCGGACTGGTCGAGGTTGTCGGCGGTGAGTGCCGCGATCGTTCCGGACAGCTCGTCGCCCGTCGCCTCCGGCTCGCCCCCTGCCGGGATCAGCTCGCCGGTCAGCGGCAGCGGCGAACCGCCCGCGACCGGGGAGCCGGGGGCGTCGGCCACCGGCGCGGACTCGGCCCCGGTGGGCGCGTCGGATCCGTCGGTACCGGGGCTCCCCGGCCCGGGCGCAGCCGTTCCGGTCGTGGCCTCGTCCGGTACCGTCCGGTCGGGACTGGTCATCGCTGCCGCTCCCTTCCCCGCGGATCGCGTCAGGGCGCCCCCGTCCTCCGGGTCCGGCGACGCTGCCGGTTTCCGGACGGACGGTACCGCCAACGGGTCACCGGTCAACGGGTCGTCACCCCACCGGGTTCCCCGTCAGCGCTCGGACCAACCCTGCCCCGCCCGCTGTCGGAGATCTGTCAGGCACATTCCCGACAGATCAGTTCGCCACCCCGCTCCACCGCGAGCTGGCTGCGGTGGTGGACGAGGAAGCATCGCGAACAACGGAACTCGTCGGCCTGCATGGGCAGGACCTTGACGGTCAGCTCCTCGTCGGCGAGGTCGGCGCCGGGCAGCTCGAAGTTCTCCGCGACCTCCGCCTCGTCGACGTCGACCACAGCGGACTGGGCGTCGACGCGACGTGCCTTGAGTTCTTCCAAGCTGTCCTCGCCGAGGTCGACCTCGTCGCGACGCGGTGCGTCGTAGTCGGTGGCCATCGGTGTCACACTCCTGTTTCCTGTCGCGCCCGGTGTAACGCCAGACGTGGTGTTCCCTGCCCGCCGGCCGTACCGGTGTCCGGTGCGCCGGCGGCCCCTCCCCTGAGCCCTCGTGCGGTCGAAACTCCGTCGGGCGCGGTACCTTACCGCCCCTGTGCGAGAGTTGTACGCCCCCGCCCGCGAACTTGTTCCCAATGTGACCCAGGAGACACCAAGGTAGGGGGTGTCACCGGTGGATCACGGTCGGCGCGCCGACACCACGGCTGGGATCCGGTGGGGCGCCGAGCTTGAGGCGTTAACCTCGGCGACGATACCGCTAGTCTCGGGAGACCTGTGCCGCATCGCGACACAGTGGTCCGCTGGGGCCTGCCGGGCCCAGACCAAGATGCAGGAAGGGATACGGGGAGCCCAAGAGATGAGCCTTTCCCGGGCGCGGGCACTGGTACTGGTGTCCCTACTCGTCCTCGCCGCGCTGATCCTGGTCCTGGTCGCCGTGGTCAAGGACCATCAGGGCGGCAGCAGCTACGGGGCAAGCTGCCCGGCCGGTGCGGTCAAGATCCGCACGCGGCCCCTCCCCGACCCGAGCCACATCAAGGTCAACGTCTTCAACGGCACGGCCACCATCGGGCTGGCCAACACGGTCGCCGACGAGTTCCGCAACCGGGGCTTCACGGTCGTCGGAGTGAAGGACGCGCCGCAGAAGTACGACAAGACCGCCAAGCTGTCGTACGGGCGCAACGAGATCGCCGCGGCCGCGGTGGTCAACTCCTACTTCCTGGTCAAGGCGGACTACGCGTTCGACCTCAAGCGCACCGACGACGTCGTCGACGTGACCATCGGCGCGCAGTACACGAAGCTCGGCACGAAGACCGAGGTCAACCAGGCCCAGGCGCAGATCGGCAACCCGTCGCCACCGGCCGGTACCTGCGACATCAGCTAGCCCGTCACGGCCCGCCGGCGGCGTCGAGGACGACCAGCTCGTCGTGCAGCTCGGACCAGATTCCCGGCGGCGCGGCCAGCAGCAGGTCCGGCCCGGGCGCGGCGCCGGACAGGCCGGTGACCCGCAGGCCGGCCTCCATCGCGACCAGCCCACCCGCGGCGTGGTCCCAGAGGTTGAGGCCCTTCTCGTAGTACCCGTCCACCCGGCCCTCCGCGGCGAAGCAGAGGTCCAGGGACGCCGCCCCCAACCGGCGGATGTCCCGTACCTTCGGCAGCAGCTCGGCGACCACCCGGGCCTGGTGTACGCGACGCTCGGCGGCGTAACCGAACCCGGTGGCGACCAGCGACTGGCCCAGTCGGGTGACCTCGGAGCCGGTCAGCCGGACGTCGCCCCGCCACGCTCCGCCGCCCAGAATCGCGGTCCACTCCTCGCCGGTGGCCGCGTTGCACACCGCGCCGGCCACCACCACCCCGTCCACCTCGACACCGAGGGAGACGGCGTAGTGGGGGATGCCGTACAGGTAGTTCACGGTCCCGTCGATCGGGTCGACGATCCAGCGCACCCGGGCGCCCCCGGCCGACTCGCCGGCCTCCTCCCCCAGGACCGCGTCACCGGGCCGCAGGCGCGCCAGCGTCTCGCGCACGTACCGCTCGGTCGCCTGGTCGGCGGCGGTCACCACGTCGGTGGCGGTGCTCTTGGTGCTGACGCCGGTGACCCCCTCCGCGCGCATCTGGCGGGCCAGTTCGGCGGCGGCACGGGTCACGGACAGCGCGATTTCCAGCAGCCGGCTCGGCTCGGTCATACCGGCCCGCCTCCGCGCTCGCTCCGCTCCTCGGGCCTGGCGGCCCTGCGATGCTCACTCGCTGTCGGCTCGACATCCATGGGAGGGATCCTCTCAAAGCTCAGCGGCGGTCCTCGCGCGCGCGGCATGCGATGAACGCGCACGGCGGCGCTACAATTCACGCTGCCTGCTCCACTTGGATCGCTTGCCACGACCGGGGTCACGTTCCAGGGTGTGCGGGTTCCCACACTTCAACCGAGGGAATTTTGCGCCGCCACCAGCGGGGCAAAGTCTCCTCGCCGGTCGGCGTCAGCACGAAATTCGCGCTACGTTGGCCGGACCGGCCGTGCTCGCTTTCCTCGCCTCCGGAAGGTCGTTCGTGACTGAAGCCCGCCAAACCGGCACCGACGTGCGCACCCTGACCGACGCGCTCATCGCCCACGCGGCCGGCTCCGGAGGCCAGTTGACCTCCGCCGCGGTCGCCCAGGCGGTCGAGGACGCCGAGGTCACCCCGAGCCAGGCCAAGAAGCTGCTCCGCACGCTCGCCGAGGCGGGAGTGACGGTGGTGGTCGACGGCTCCGTCGACGGCCGGCGCAAGGTCGCCGCCGCCCGGTCCGCGACGCCCGCGTCGAAGGTCACCACCGCGAAGGCCACCCCGCGGCCGGCCGCCACCCCGGCGGCGACGCCCGCCAAGTCCGCTCCGGCCAAGGGCGCGAAGACCGCCGCGCACGCGGCGAAGGCGACCTCGCCCGCCAAGTCCGCTCCGGCGAAGGCCACCGCCCGCGGCGAGGCCGAGCCGGTCGCGGATTCGGGCCCTGCGAAGAAGGCGACCGACGCCCCGGCCAAGCACGCGGCCCCGAAGCAGGCGGCCAGCCCCGAGTCGGCCGAGCCGGTCGGGGTCGCCGCCAAGCGCGCCGCCAAGTCCACCGGCACCCGGGCCGCGAAGTCGGCCAAGCCGGCCGGCCCCGAGGCCGACGCGGCCGCGGTCGCCGACGACG
>Ga0081540_1002200_pt1 | contig 16104 bp, 18 predicted proteins | sample TabmetS2T1R1_FD_71024 | JGI IMG/M metagenome (GOLD analysis project Ga0081540, IMG submission 71024) | Tabebuia heterophylla rhizosphere microbial communities from the University of Puerto Rico - S2T1R1 | ecosystem: Host-associated > Plants > Roots > Rhizosphere ... | reverse complement strand
ATTCGCGCCGGTCGGGATCGAGCCGCGAGTACGGCACGCCGCCGAGCACGCCCTTCTGCGCCAGAGCTTCGATCACGCGTGCCGCATCGCCCGGCACCCGGATGGTGAACTCGTTGAAGAACGCCGCGTTGAGCACCGTCACGCCCGGCACCGACGCCAGTGCGCCGGCGAGCGCCACCGCATGGGCGTGATTGATGCGGGCGAGGCGGCGCAGGCCGGCTTCGCCGAGCAGCGTGAGGTGAATGGTGAAGGCGAGCGAGCACAGGCCGGAATTGGTGCAGATGTTCGACGTCGCCTTCTCGCGACGGATGTGCTGCTCGCGCGCCGACAGCGTCAGCACGTAGGAGCGACGGCCTTCGGCATCGACCGTCTCGCCGGCGAGCCGGCCGGGCATCTGCCGGACATGTTTCTGACGCGTGGCGAGGAGGCCGACGTAAGGGCCGCCGAAGGTCAGGGGATTGCCCAGTGACTGCCCCTCCCCCACCACGATGTCGGCGTCCATGGCACCGGGCGGAACGACCAGGCCGAGCGAGACGATTTCGGTCACCACCGCCACCATCAACACGCCCGCCGCATGCGCCTTCGCGGCCATGGGCTTCAGGTCGTGCAGGTTGCCGAATACGTCCGGCGTCTGCACCACCACGCAGGACACCGTCTCGTCGATGAGAGACGCGAGGTCGCCGCTTCCGTCCGGCTGCGGGTCCGGCGTAACGACCGCGTGGTCGGAAAGCCGCGACACGGTGGCGATCGTGTCGCGGTAATGCGGATGCAGGTTGCCGGCGAGCACCGCCTTGCGCCGCTTGGTGATGCGATGCGCCATCAGCACCGCCTCGGCGGCGGCGGTCGAGCCGTCATACATGGAGGCGTTGGCCACCTCCATGCCGGTGAGCAGGGCCACCTGGGTCTGAAACTCGAACAGGTATTGCAGCGTGCCCTGCGCGATCTCCGGCTGATAGGGCGTGTAGGAGGTGAGGAACTCCGAGCGCTGGATCAGGTGATCGACGGTTGCCGGCACGTGGTGCCGGTAGGCGCCGCAGCCGACGAAGAACGGCACCGTGCCGGCCGCGACATTGCGCGCCGCCATGGCGCCGAGCGCACGCTCGACCTCGATCTCGCCGGCGCGGCGCGGCAGGTCGGGTAACATGCGCTGCAGCTTGTCGGCCGGAACATCGGCGAAGAGGTCATCGACCCGCTCGACGCCGGCGCGCGCCAGCATCTCGGCGCGATCCTCGTCGGTGAGCGGCAGGTAGCGCATGGGGAGCCTATGGTGAATGGTGAGTGGTGAATAGTGAGTGGGGAGTATGGTGAATGGTGAAGAGAGGTGCTCCTTCCTCCTCACTACTCACTATTCCCTACTCTCTCATTCGATCGTCTCCAGGAACGCCCTGTACTGCTCCTCGCTCATCAGCTCATCGACATCGGCTGCGTTCGCGACCTTCATCTTGAGGAACCAGCCGGCGCCCTCGGCGTCCTCGTTGACGGTGCCGGGCGCGCCTTCGAGGGCGTCGTTCACCGCAACGACCTCGCCAGCCACCGGGGCATAGACCTCGCTTGCGGCCTTCACCGACTCGACTACGGCCGCCTCTTCACCTTTGGCGACGCTCTTGCCCACCGGGGGAAGCTCGACGTAGACCACGTCGCCAAGCTGCGTCTGGGCATAGTGGCTGATACCGACGGTGGCGGTATCGCCATCGAGCCGGATCCACTCGTGATCCTTGGTATAGCGCATGCTGGCCATGTGGATGCCCTCCGACGATCGCAGCCGTGGCGCCCGCATTAGCAGATTCCACGCGGTACGCGCAGCGCCGAGGCAGAGAAGCGATGGCCTATTCACAACGTCCCTATCCGATCGCGGCGGGCCTCGCCGGGCGCTGCCCCCAATGCGGCAAGGGCCGCCTGTTTCATGGCTTCCTCACGCTGCGCCCCAAATGCGAAGTATGCGGGCTCGACTTCTCGTTCGCGGATGCCGGCGACGGTCCGGCGGTGTTCGTCATCCTGTTCGCCGGTTTCGTGGTGGTGGGCCTCGCGCTGGTGGTGGAGTTTCTCTACCAGCCGCCGTTCTGGCTGCATGCGCTGCTGTGGGGACCTTTGATCCTGCTGGTGACGCTCGGACCGCTGCGCCCGTTCAAGGGCGTTCTCATCGCGCTGCAGTTTCACCACGACGCCGCCGAAGGGCGGCTCGACCTGGACAAACGCCAGTGACGATGAACGCGACAGGTGAGCGGCGCTCGCTCCTGATCCCGGTGCTGGTCGCCGTTGCCGTGCTGGCAGCGCTGCTCGGGCTCGGCACTTGGCAGCTCGAGCGCAAGGCGTGGAAGGAGAACCTGATCGCGGCGCTCAACCAGCGGCTCAGCGCGGCGCCGACGCCCCTGCCCGCTGCCGACACGTGGGATCGCCTTGAGCCGGCCGAGATGGAATTCCGCCGCGTGGCCTTCCCGGCCACTTTCGATTACGGGCGCGAGGCGCTGGTCTATACCGCCGGCTCGTCGCTGCGCGCCGACGTGGCGGGCCCCGGCTACTGGGTGTTCACGCCGGCACGGCTGGCGAATGGCCGGGTCGTCATGGTCGACCGCGGCTTCGTCCCGGAAGGCCGCCAGGATGCAGCGAGCCGCGCCGCCGGGCAGGTGCCGGGCCCGGTCGAAATCGTGGGCTTCCTGCGCTGGCCCGAGCAGCGCGGAATATTCACGCCCTCCGATAATCCCGGGCGGAACCTGTGGTTCGTGCGCGACCATCTGGCGATCGCGCAGGCAATGGGGCTCGATGGGGTGGCGCCGTTCTTCATCGACCAGGAAGCCCCGGCACCGTCGGGCGGCCTGCCGCGCCCCGGCAGGCTCACGCCGCAGCTGCCCAACAATCACCTGCAATATGCCGTTACCTGGTACGGGTTGGCGCTGGTCCTGGTGGTGGCCTTCGCCATCTGGGCGCGCCGCCGGGACGATACGCCAGTCGATCGCACCTGACTGCCCATCCTCGGCGCGGTCCGCTTCCTTGTGAACCTACCGACTTGCCACTAGTGTCCGCCCTTCATGCGTTACGTATCCACTCGCGGCGAGGCTCCGTCGCTCGGCTTCGTTGAAGTCACGCTGGCCGGCCTGGCCCGCGATGGCGGCCTCTATGTGCCCGAGTCATGGCCGGTTTTGCCACCCGCGAGCATCGCCGCCCTGGCCGGCCGGCCCTATGCCGAGGTCGCCGTCGAGGTGATCCGTCCGTTCGTCGGCGACGCGGTTGCGGAGGCCGATCTCGCCCGCATGGCACGCGAGGCCTACGGCACCTTCCGCCATCCGGCGGTGGTGCCGCTGGTGCAGTACGGGCCCAACTGCTTCCTGGCGGAGCTGTTTCACGGGCCGACGCTGGCGTTCAAGGACTTGGCCATGCAGCTCCTCGCGCGGCTCATGGACCACGTGCTCGGCGCGCGCGGCGAGCGCGCCACCATCATCGGCGCTACCTCGGGCGACACCGGCGGCGCCGCCGTCGAGGCGTTTCGCGGGCGCGACCACGTGGACGTAGTTGTCCTGTTCCCGCAGGGCCGCATCTCCGACGTGCAGCGGCGGATGATGACCACCACCGCCGACGACAACGTCCACGCCATCGCCATCGAGGGCACCTTCGACGACTGCCAGGCGATCGTCAAAACCCTGTTCAACCACCATGCCTTCCGCGACCGCGTGCGGCTCTCCGGCATCAACTCCATCAACTGGGCGCGCATCGTCGCCCAGGTGGTCTACTACTTCACCACCGCGGTGACGCTCGGGAGCCCGCACCGCAAGGTCGCCTTCACGGTGCCGACGGGAAATTTCGGCGACATCTTCGCCGGATACGTGGCGTCCCGCATGGGTCTGCCGGTCGACCGCCTGGTGATCGCCACCAACGTCAACGACATCCTGGTGCGTACGCTGACCACCGGCGCCTACGAGCTGCGCGACGTGACGGCGACGACATCGCCATCGATGGACATCCAGGTGTCGTCGAATTTCGAGCGGCTGCTGTTCGAGGCCGGCGACCGCAACGCCCGCGCGGTGCGCGCCCAGATGGCCTTGCTGGCGCAGTCGCGGCGCTTCGTCATCGACGCTGCTGCGCTGGGCCACATGCGTTCCGCCTTTTCGGCGGGCCGCGCCGACCAGGAGGAAACGGCCGCGACCATCCGCACCATGCGCAAGGAGACGGGTTACCTGCTCGATCCGCACAGCGCCGTTGGCGTGGCGGTGGCCGAGAAGGAAAGCCGCGATCCGGCGCTGCCGATGATCGTGCTCGGGACTGCGCATCCCGCCAAGTTTCCCGATGCGGTGGCGGCCGCCTGCGGCACCGCGCCCGCCCTGCCCGACTGGCTGGCCGACCTGCCGCACCGTACCGAACGCGTGACCGTGCTGCCGGCCGACCCGGGCGCGGTGGAACGATTCATTCTCGCGGCCAGCCGCGCCGCGCAGGAAGGAGCCGCCGCATGAGCGTCAACGTCACCCGCCTCGACACCGGCCTCGTCATCGTCACCGATGACATGCCGCATCTCGAGACCGCTTCGCTCGGCGTGTGGGTCGACTGCGGCAGCCGCGACGAGCAACCGAACGAGCACGGCATCTCGCATTTTCTCGAGCACATGGCGTTCAAGGGCACGTCGCGCCGCAGCGCGCGGCAGATCGCCGAGGAGATCGAGGCGGTCGGCGGCGATCTCAATGCCGCCACCAGCGTCGAGACCACCGCCTATTACGCCCGGGTGCTCAAGGCCGACGTGCCGCTGGCGCTCGACGTGCTGGCCGACATCCTGTCCGATCCGGCTTTCGAGCCGGCCGAAGTCACGCGCGAGCAGAACGTCATCGTCCAGGAGATCGGCGCCGCCGAGGACACGCCGGACGAACTGGTGTTCGACCATCTGCAGGCGGTGGCGTTTCCCGGCCAGCCGGTGGGCCGCTCGATCCTCGGAACGGCGCAGACCGTGCGCTCGTTCGACGCCCCCGGGCTGCGCGCCTATCTGGCCCGCAATTATCGTGCCCCCGACATGGTGGTGGCCGCCGCCGGCGCGGTCGATCACGCGGCGATCGTCGCCGATGCGCAGCGCCGGTTCGGCGTATTCAATGGGCCGGAAGCGCCGGCCCCCGAGCAGGCGCGCTTCCATGGCGGCGTGCGCACCGAGAAGCGCAACCTCGAGCAGGTGCATATCGCGCTGGCGCTCGAAGGAGTGCCGCAGCGTGATTCCGCCCTCTACAGCCTGCAGGTGTTCACCAGCGTGCTTGGCGGCGGCATGTCATCGCGCCTGTTTCAGGAGGTGCGCGAGAAACGCGGACTCTGCTACTCGATCTACAGCTTCCACTGGCCCTACGTGGACACCGGCTTGTTCGGCCTTTACGCCGGCACCGACGCCCGCGATGCGGACGAGTTGATGCGGGTCGTGGTCGACGAAATCGCCGCCACCGCCGAGACGCTCAATGAGTCCGAGGTTGCGCGTGCCAAGACACAGATGAAGGCCGGCCTCCTGATGGCGCTGGAAAGCTCCGGCGCCCGCGCCGAACAATTGGCCCGCCAGATCATTGCCTACGGCCGTCCCATTCCGCTGGAAGAGATTGTCGCCAAGGTCGAGGCGGTCACGGTCGACAGCGCGCGCGCGGCGGGACGTGCCCTGATCAGCCGCAGCCGGCCGGCGGTGGCGGCGCTGGGGCCCAGTCGCAACCTTGAAAGCGCCGCGACAATCGCTGAAAGTCTGGCACGCCGCGCGGCGTAAATTCCGGACGGAGGCCGAAGGCAGGGCAGGCTCGTGGCGCCGGTCCCTGGTGTGTTGGCTGAGACAAGCTCCATGGCGTTCTTCCGCACCGTCTCGTTCTCCGACCCGTTGCCCATCGTCGAGGGCGACGGCGTCTACCTGCGGGCGCCGCAGATGGCGGACTTCACCGAATGGGCCGCCTTGCGCGAGGCGAGCCGGGCGTTCCTCACGCCATGGGAACCGACCTGGCTGCATGACGACCTGACGCGCGGCGCCTTCCGGCGGCGCCTCAAGCGCTACGCCGAGGACCTGCGCACCGACCAGGCCTACCCGTTCTTCCTGTTCCGCCGCGCCGACAACGCGCTGGTCGGCGGACTGACGATGGCCAACGTGCGGCGCGGTGTCGCTCAGGCCGGCAGCCTCGGCTACTGGATCGGCGAGGCCCACGCGCGGCAGGGCCTGATGACCGCCGGCGTGTGCGCGCTCGTTCCGTTCGCCCTCGGCACATTACGCCTGCATCGGCTGGAAGCGGCCTGCATTCCGACCAACACGGCCTCGGTGCGGTTGCTGGAAAAGACCGGATTCAAGCGAGAGGGCTTTGCCCGCGAATATCTCTGCATCAACGGCGTGTGGCAGGACCACCTGCTCTATGCCCTCCTGCGGAGCGATGTACGGCTGTGATGGCGAGCCTGAAGCGCGCGGCGCCCGCGGCGCCGCAACCGCATCGGCCTTGGGGACGCCACCATTGGTTTGCTATAACGCCCGCAAATCAGGGGCGGCCTTATGGGTCGAGCGCGATGAACCGGTGGGCTAACGGCGTGCGGGGAACCGGCCAGGCGATCACGGCAATTCTGCTGGTGGCGGCATTGGCGGGCTGCTCGTCCGGCATCATCGAGTCGGCGCCGGCACCGTCGGCGTCGGGCTCGGGCAGTTCGTCATTCCGCACCCGCATGAGCAACCTGTTCTTCGGCTCCCCCGACAACCAGGCGCAAGCCTCCGTCGCTGCCGCGAACACGGCGGACCCGAACCAGGACTGCCCTGTTGCCGATATTCGCGCGGGGGCATCGACGTTGCAGGTCAATGCGCCGGGAGAAAAGTCCACCAACACGGTGCGCTATCAGGCGACCATCGCCCGGCTGGCGCGAGAGTGCGCGGTGCGCGGGCCGAACATGACCATCAAGGTGGGCGTGCAGGGCCGCGTCGTCGTCGGACCAGCCGGCGGTGCCGGGCAGATCGAGGTACCGCTGCGTTATGCCTTGATCCAGGAAGGGCCCAATCCCAAGACGATCCTGACCAAGCTGCACCGATTCCCGGTGACCATAGCGGACGGACAGAGCAACGTTCCGTTCCTGCACGTGGAGGAAGATATCACCTTTGCGGTGCCGCGCCGGGGCGAGCTCGACAGCTACGTGGTCTATGTCGGGTTCGATCCCGACGCCGTCAAAGAGGCGCCCGCCAAGAAAGCGCGCCAGGCGCGCTGAGCGGGATTTCCCATGGATGCGGATGCGGCCACCGCCGAGGCTCAACCAGAACAGCTCTCGGTATCGCCGCTTCACGCCCTGCATGTCGGTCGTGGCGCCCGCATGGTGCCGTTCTCCGGCTATTCCCTGCCGGTCCAGTATGGCGACGGGATCATCGCCGAGCACAATCACGCGCGTGAGGCGGCCGCGCTGTTCGACGTTTCCCACATGGGCCAGGCGTTCCTCATCGGGCCTGACTTCGCGGCCGTGGCCCGCGCCCTCGAGGCGCTGGTGCCGGCTGATATTCTCGGCCTTCAGCCGGGACGCCAGCGCTACACCCAGCTGCTCAATGCGGAAGGCGGAATTCTCGACGACCTGATGGTCACGCGGTCGGGCGACCCGGACGAGGACGGCGTGCTGATGCTGGTCGTCAATGCGGCTCGCAAGGATGTCGATTACGCCCATATCGACGCGCACCTTCCGCCCGGCGTGAAGCTTTTGCGCGCCGGTCACCGTGCGCTGATCGCGCTGCAGGGGCCGCTGGCCCCCCAGGTGCTCAGTCGCCACGCCCGCGACATTGCCACCATGCCTTTCATGTCTGCCCACACGGCGAGCTTCGACGGCATCGACTGTCACGTCAGCCGCTCCGGCTACAGCGGGGAAGACGGCTACGAGATTTCCGTCCGGGCAACGCGGGTCAATGCCATCGTGCAGCGCCTGCTCGATGATGGGCGGGTTAAGCTCGCCGGCCTCGGCGCCCGCGATTCGCTCAGACTGGAAGCAGGCTTGTGCCTCTACGGCCACGACATCGACGAGACCACGTCGCCAATCGAGGCCGGGCTTGCCTGGTCGATCCCGCGCCGGCGGCGTGAGGAAGGCGGCTTTCCCGGCGCCGCGCGGGTGCAGGACGAGCTCGCCAACGGACCGGCGCGCCGCCGCGTCGGGCTCAAGCCCGACGGCCGGGCACCGGCACGCGAGGGGGCCGAGATCCGCGACGGCGACGGAGCGGTGATCGGCAAGGTGACGTCGGGCGGGTTCGGGCCGACCGTTAACGGCCCGATCGCCATGGGCTACGTGGAGCGCCGCTGCGCCGAGCCTGGCACGCCGGTTATGCTCATGGTGCGCGGCAAGGAACTGCCCGCGCAGGTGACCGCGCTACCGTTCGTGCCGCACCGCTATTACCGCGGCACAAACTAAGAAGCGTCCAAAGCGATGCGTCGCAAGGGCGGCTTGTGGGGTCGCCCTCAGGACGCTGCCCTAGCGGTCAAGCGGCACGCACCGCTTTAATGCGTTTTACATCTTCGGGTTTTAGATTCCGCTTGGCCATTTTCAAATCGTAGTGGACCTGAAGATTCATCCAGAATTCGGGACTATTGCCGAAAAAAAGGCCCAGCCGAAGCGCGGTATCAGCCGTGATGCGCCGCCGATTGTTCACGATCTCGGCGATTCGGTTCGGCGAAATTCCAACGGCCTTTGCCAGCTGGTTCTGCGACAGCGCATATTCAGCCAGGAATTCTTCCTTGAGCATTTCACCGGGCGTAACCGGCGCGAATTCATCGTCCGCCACTGCGGTCTCCTCTCAATGGTAATCAACTATCCGGACCTCATAAGGCTCACCTCTGATCCATTTGAAGATCACGCGCCATTGATCGTTGACGCGAATAGAGTGGAAGTCCCTGAGGTCGCCTTTGAGTTTCTCAAGCCGGTTAGATGGAGGTACAGCCAAATCCTCGAGCCGGTTCGCCGCGTTGACCGCTTCGAGTTTGCGTTTGGCTACGCGCGCGATACCGGTGAACTGCGGTACCCGCTCATCCCGAAACAGCGCTTCCGTGCGCTTGTCGCCAAACGAGCGGATCATCGAACCGCAATTTACCGAATCCCGGTATGCGGGTCAATCGGGGCTGGCGAACCATAAGGGAAACGCAAACGGCCGCCGCTAAACAGGCGGCGGCCGAAGGCGATAAAGGGAAGCTTGTGGCGCGGCGGACGCGCGCGGCAGCGTCAATGCCCGCCGGCCGCGCCGGCGGCCGCATGGGCTCCGGCGCCCCAGACGTAGATGCAGGTGAACAGGAACAGCCACACCACGTCGACGAAGTGCCAGTACCAGGCCGCGAACTCGAAGCCGAGATGCTGCTTGGGCGTGAAGTGCCCCATATAGGCGCGGATCAGGCACACGATCAGGAAGATCGACCCGATGATCACGTGGGCGCCGTGGAAGCCGGTCGCCATGAAGAACGTCGCGCCGTAGATGCTGCCTCTGAAGCCGAAGGCGGCGTGGCTGTATTCGTAGGCCTGCACCGCCGTGAAGGTCAGGCCGAGCGCGATGGTGCAGATCAGCCCCCATTTGAGGCCTTTGCGGTCGTTCTCGAGCAGCGCGTGATGCGCCCAGGTGACGGTGGTGCCCGACGTCAGCAGGATCAGCGTATTGAGCAAGGGCAGGTGCCAGGGATCGAAGGTCTCGATGCCCTTGGGCGGCCACTGATTGCCGAGGAATGCGCTGCGCGCCACCTGGTGGGCATCGGACGGAAACAGCGCCACGTCGAAATAGGCCCAAAACCAGGCGACGAAGAACATCACCTCCGACGCGATGAACAGGATCATCCCATAGCGGTGGGAAATCTGGACGACGCGGCGGTGATAGCCCCCATATTCCGCCTCGCGCACCACGTCGCGCCACCATGCGAGCATCGTGTAGAGGACGCCGAGAACGCCCACCGCGAACAACAGCGGGGCGGCGGCGAACATCTTGTGCATCCAGGTGATGAGGCCGACCGCCAGCACGAAAGCCGATATCGAGCCCACCGCCGGCCACGGACTCGGGTCGACGAGATGGTAATCGTGTTGCGGTTTCGCGTGCGCGTCGGCCATTCCTCGTCTCCGTGTCGTTCGCCGCGACTTTTGCCGTCGCTGCGCTAGCTCGTCAAATCCGCCCGGATGATCCGGCGCCGCCGCCGTCGGCGACCGGCCGCGCCGGCTGCCGCACCGGGTAGAAGCTGTAGGACAGCGTCATGGTGTCGAGGCCGTCCTGATCGCTGTCGCGCACCACGGACGGATCGACATAGAAGACCACCGCCATCTCCCGGGTCTCGCCCGCCTTCAACTGCTGCTCGGTGAAGCAGAAGCAGTTGATCTTCTGGAAATAGGAGCCGGCATTGAGCGGCGTCACGTTGTACACCGCCTGCCCCACGGTCTCGCGCGCCGACTCGTTGGTCACGCGGTACATCACGGTGACGACCTCGCCGACCTTGACCTCGATCGACGTCCGCTCGGGCTCGAACCGCCACGGCAGTCCGCCGCTCACATTGGCGTCGAACCGTATCGTCATGCGGCGGTCGAGCACGTTGCCTGGCGCAGCCGAGGCGACCTGGGTGGTGCCGCCGAAGCCGGTGACCCGGCAGAACCAGGTGTAGAACGGCACCGCCGCATAGGCGGCTCCCACCATGATGGCGACGAACACGCCACAGGCGGCCGCGATCGCGACATCGCGCGACCGGCGCGATCGGCTGTGGGGAGGCGTCGCCATGTCGGGCATGTCACGCGGTCCGATCACAATGGCCGATTGAGCACGCCGGGGCCGAGCTTCACGATGGTGACCACGTAGAACAGAAGCGCCAGTGCGCCGAGCGCAAGCCCGATCGCCAGCGACCGGGCGCGCCGACGCCGCTTCTGTTCTTCGGTCAGCACGACCCCGTCGTCGGGGGATCGCTCGTCCATCACGTCACCCTGGATCATGCCGGCATCCGGCCGGCAAAGCCGCCGAGACCTTCGACAAGCAGCGCCGCAAAAAGGACCACCAGATAGAGAATCGAGAAGGCGAACAGATGTTTCGCGGCCTGCTCGCCCGCGGCGCCGGTGCGGCCGTGCACCCGCCAGGCGAGCGCCACCATCAGCACGCCGGCGGTAAGCGCCACCGCCCCATAGACCGCGCCCGCATAGCCGAGCAGCCACGGCGAGGCGCCCACCGGCAGCAGCAGCACGCTGTAGAGGACGATCTGCCGCCGCGTCTCGCCCGGCCCGGCCACCACCGGAAGCATCGGGATGCCGGCCTTGGCGTAGTCGTCGGCACGGTAGAGCGACAGCGCCCAGAAGTGCGGCGGGGTCCAGACGAAGATCACGAGGAACAGGAGCAACGCCTCGACACTGACGCCGCCCGTCGCCGCGGCCCAGCCGATCATCGGCGGAAAGGCGCCGGCGGCGCCACCGATGACGATGTTCTGCGGCGTCGTGCGCTTCAGCCAGGCCGTGTAGATGACGACGTAGAAGAAGATCGTGAAGGCGAGCAGCGCGGCCGCAACCCAGTTGACCAGGAGGCCGAGCACGACCACCGCCCCGGTGCCCAACGTCACGCCAAACGCCAGCGCCTCGCCGGGCTGAATGCGCCCGGCCGGGATGGGCCGCCGCGCCGTGCGGCTCATCAAGGCATCGACGTCGGCGTCGTACCACATGTTCAGCGCCGCCGACGCGCCGGCGCCGACCGCGATGCACAGGATCGCCGTAAAGCCGATCACCGGATGCACGTGCCCGGGCGCAACCACCAAGCCGACCAGCGCTGTGAACACCACGAGCGACATGACGCGCGGCTTCATCAGCGCCAGGTAATCGCTGACGTCGGCTGCGCTCGGCTGGACGAGCGCTTCGGTGCCGTCACTGGTCAGCGACATGACCCTGTACTCCACATCGATGCGCGACCTCGCTCCCAGCTACGACTACTTGATCCGCGGCAGCACGTTGAACTGATGGAACGGCGGCGGCGACGGCAGCGTCCATTCGAGCGTGGTGGCACCCGGCCCCCACGGATTTCCGGCCGCCTTCTCCTTGCGTATCAGGGCGTGGAACAGGCCGACGAAGAAGATGATCATGCCGAGGAACGAGATATAGGCGCCGTACGAGGACACGTGGTTCCAGCCCGAGAAGGCATCCGGATAATCCGCGTAGCGGCGCGGCATGCCGGCGAGGCCAAGAAAGTGCTGCGGGAAGAAGACGAGGTTGACGCCGATGAACGTCACCCAGAAATGCAGCTTGCCGATGAACTCCGAGTACATGTAGCCGGTGATCTTCGGGAACCAGTAGTACCAGCCGGCGAAGATGGCGAACACGGCGCCGAGCGACAGCACGTAGTGGAAGTGCGCCACCACGTAGTAGGTGTCCTGCAGCACGCGGTCGACGCCGGCATTGGCCAGCACCACGCCGGTGACGCCGCCGACCGTGAACAGGAAGATGAAGCCGATCGCCCACAGCATCGGGGTGCGGAACTCGATCGAGCCGCCCCACATGGTGGCGATCCACGAGAAGATCTTCACGCCCGTCGGCACCGCGATGACCATGGTGGCGGCGATGAAGTAGGCCTGCGCGCCGGTCGGCATGCCGACCGTGTACATGTGGTGCGCCCACACCACGAAGCCGATGCCGCCGATGGCCACCATGGCGTAGGCCATGCCGAGATAGCCGAACACCGGCTTGCGCGAGAATGTCGCCACGATCTGGCTGACCATGCCGAAGCCCGGCAGGATCAGGATGTAGACCTCGGGATGGCCGAAGAACCAGAACAGGTGCTGGAACAGGATCGGGTCGCCGCCGCCGTCGGCGGTGAAGAAGGTGGTGCCGAAGTTGCGGTCGGTCAGCAGCATGGTGATGGCGCCGGCAAGCACCGGCAGCGCCAGCAGGAGCAGGAACGTGGTCACCAGGATCGACCACACGAACAGGGGCATCTTGTGCATGGTCATGCCCGGCGCCCGCATGTTGAAGATCGTGGTGATGAAGTTGATCGCCCCCAGGATCGACGAGGCGCCGGCGAGGTGCAGCGACAGGATGGCGAAGTCGACCGCCGGCCCGGGATGGCCGCTGGTCGACAGCGGCGCGTAGATGGTCCAGCCGGCGCCGACACCGGGCGCGCCGGGCTCGCCCTCGACGAACATCGACAGCAGCAGCAGCGACAGCGAGGCGGGCAGCAGCCAGAACGAGATGTTGTTCATGCGCGGGAACGCCATGTCCGGCGCGCCGATCATCAACGGAACGATCCAGTTGCCAAAGCCGCCGATCATCGCCGGCATCACCATGAAGAAGATCATGATGAGGCCATGGGCGGTGGTGAACACGTTGAACAGGTGGGGATCGTGGAAGATCTGCATGCCCGGCGCCTGCAGCTCCATGCGCATGGCCACCGACAGCATCGCGCCGATGACGCCGCTGGCCATGGCGAACACCAGGTACATCGTGCCGATGTCCTTGTGGTTCGTCGAATAAACGAAACGGCGCCATCCGGTCGGGTTCGCATGGGCGTGTTCGCCATGCGCGTCATGGGCGTCGTGCATGCCGTGGGCCATCGTCGTCATGATTAAGATCCTTCGACCTTGTCGTTATCGTTTGTTGTCGACTTGCGGTTCAGCCAGGTCGGCCGCGGCCAGCGCGTTCGATCCCGGCGCCGGCTCGCTGCCGGCGAATTTCTTCTTCGCGTCCTCGAGCCAGGCCAAGAAGGCCTGCTCGCTCACCACGCGCACCTCGATGGGCATGAAGGCGTGGTCCTTGCCGCACAGCTCGGAGCACTGGCCGTAAAAGATGCCCTCGCGGGTCGCCCTGAACCAGGTTTCGTTCAGCCGGCCGGGGACCGCGTCGATCTTGATGCCGAACGACGGCACCGCGAACGCGTGAATGACGTCGGCGCCGATGACCTGGACGCGGACGACCTTGTTGACCGGCACTACCATGGCGTTGTCGACGCCGAGCAGGCGCGGCGGCGGAGGCTGCACCTTCAGGCGTTCGGCCTCCTGCAGCATGATCGAATCGAACTCGAACTTGCTGTCCGGGTAGCTGTAGCTCCAGTACCACTGCTTGCCGGTAGCCTTGACCGTGAGGTCGCTGGCGGGAATGTTCTGTTGGAAGAACAGAAGGCGGAATGACGGCACCGCGATCACCACCAGGATCGCCACCGGCACCACCGTCCACAGCACTTCCAGCAGCGTGTGGTGCGTGGTCTTGCTGGGGGTGGGATTGGCGCGCGCGTTGAACTTGACGATGACGGTCACCAGCAGCGCCAGCACGAAGATGGTGATCAGCGTGATGATGACGAGAAGAAAATTGTGAAAATTAACGAGGCTGTTCATCACCGGCGAAGCCGACTGCTGCAGGCCGATTTGCCACGGCGAGGGCTGTCCCAGGCCGGCGTGGGCGATCCCGCCCCAGAGCATGACCGGAAGTCCCAGGGCCGCCGAGGCAACCACCCGCAACAATGCCAGCATCGTTCATTCACTCCTTCGACCAGTCGGCCGTAATGGGTGTGCGCATCACGCTGACCACCGCCCTCGACGGACGGCTTTGCGTGCACCCGCCGCGGGGCTCGAAATGGCGGGACAAGCGAAATCCGGCCTCTCAAACCACAATTCAGACCCACTCGCAACGCCGCTTGTCGCCCGTCATAGGATACATCTCGGCCAACGCCAATATGGGCCGCTGATTTGAAGTTGCGGCGACAGCGGCCGCAAGCTCGCGCCGGAACGTGGACGCGAAAAGCGGCACTGGGATCATGGGCTTGCCGGTGCCCCTCGGGTTGCGAAGCCGGAGTTGCCGCGATTCATCACGAGCTGCGGCGGCACGGCACTGGGCCGGTCTGTCGCATCAGTCGCGAGGCTGCGCGGGACCGGCCATCGTCCTTGACAGAACGGGCCGACCATGTAGGCAAGCCTAAGGGCGTGGCCGGAGACCCTCGATTCGGCTGGAAGACGGCCGAATCGGCCCAGCCCGCCCGACGGCCGAGGAACTGATCATGGGCCTTTCTCGACGAGTCCTGGTCCTGGTTATGGCCGTGGCTCTGATCCTGCCGGGACTGCGCGCCGCGCAGGCCCAGGGCGTGGTCAAATCCGTGCACGGTGACTGGCAGATCCGATGCGACACCCCGCCCGGCTCGCAGGGCGATCAGTGCGCGCTGATCCAGAGCGTGACCGCCGAGGATCGGCCCAATGTCGGCCTGAGCGTCATTGTGCTCAAGACCGCGGACCAGAAGACCCGGCTGTTGCGGGTTCTGGCGCCGCTCGGCGTCCTGCTTCCTTCCGGCCTCGGGTTGAAGATCGATTCGGCCGATATCGGTCGGGCCGGCTTCGTCCGCTGCCTCCCCAACGGCTGCGTCGCCGAGGTGGTAATGGACGACAACCTCATCCGGCAATTCCGCACCGGCACGAGCGCGACCTTCATCATCTTCCAGACGCCGGAAGAAGGTATCGGAATCCCGCTGAGCCTGAAGGGCTTCGGCGAAGGCTGGGACAAGCTGCCCTGACGGCGGCTGCCGCTGAATCTTGCGCCCCTCCCGAAAAGGGCCATGGCGGCTTATCTAATCGGCAAAGCCCGCAGCATCGGAATAGCCCATGACCTCCTCGCCTCTTTCCCTCGTTGACCGTGCCGGCCTGGACCGCGGCGTGGTTGGTCGTCACCTCGCGCGCGGTCTTGAGGGCGCCGACGACGGAGAGCTGTTTCTCGAATACCGACAGTCGGAGGTTTTGTCCTTCGACAACGGACGGCTGAAGCAGGCGACCTATGACACGGCGCAAGGGTTCGGCTTGCGCGCCGTCAAAGGTGAAGCGGTCGGCTACGCCCATGCGTCGGACGTGTCGGAAGCGGCGCTCGCCCGGGCAGCCGATGCCGTGCGCGCGGTTCAGGGCGGCTATTCCGGGCATTATGCCGAGGCGCCGGTGCGCACCAACGTGCGGCTTTACGGCGACGACAACCCGCTGTCGGCACCGGACTTCGCCGCTAAGGTGAAGCTTCTGGAGGAAATCGACGCCTTTGCCCGCGCCAAGGATCCGCGGGTGCGCCAAGTAACGGTCAGTCTCGGCGCCACCTGGCAGGTGGTCGAAATTGTGCGCGGCGACGGCGAGACCTATCGCGACGTGCGGCCGCTGGTCCGCATCAATGTCACGGTCGTCGCCGGCGAAGGCGACCGCCAGGAGTCCGGCACCCACGGCTATG
>Ga0081540_1002199_pt1 | contig 16106 bp, 15 predicted proteins | sample TabmetS2T1R1_FD_71024 | JGI IMG/M metagenome (GOLD analysis project Ga0081540, IMG submission 71024) | Tabebuia heterophylla rhizosphere microbial communities from the University of Puerto Rico - S2T1R1 | ecosystem: Host-associated > Plants > Roots > Rhizosphere ... | reverse complement strand
TACCAGTGGTCGTGAACTTGTCGTAGTAGATGCGCTTTTCCTCCACACCCAGGGTTTCCAGCAGCGGGAGCGCCGCTTCCACCATGGGCGGCGGACCGCACACATAGGCGTGTGCGCCCCTCAGATCACTGGCGAGCCGCTTAACCACATCCGTGATCAGTCCGGTCTCGCCGTCCCAGCCGTCGTCATCGCCCGGCTCGGACAGGGCAGGCACGTACTTGAAGTTCGGCAGCTGCTCCTCGAGCGCGTGCAGCTCAGCCTCGAAGCAGAGATCCTTCTTCGTCCGCGCGCCGTAGAAGAAGGTGGCCTTGCGGTCCAGGCCGCGCTCGGCTATCGACCGCAGCAGCGACAAGATGGGCGCCATGCCCGCCCCGCCGCCCACGAACACCAGGTCGTTGTCGCCCTCGCGGAGGGTGAAGACACCGAACGGCCCGGTTATATCCAGCCTGTCCCCCTCGGCCACCTGCTCCGCGAGGAACCTGGAGAAGTGCCCGTCCGGGTAGACCTTGATGACGAACTCCATCAGCCCGCTTTCCCGGCTGCTGGTGTTGGCCATGGAAAAGGAACGCACCGTGTCGGTGCCGGGAATGGTGATGTCCATGTACTGGCCGGGGAAGAACTTGATCCAGTCCGGCTCGATCAGCCGCAGCACCAGGTGCCGCATGTCGTGCGTGACCGCGTCCTTCGACACCACCTCCGCCACGCCCTGCTGGATCGGCAGGCCGGAGCGGATCATGTCCTCGTCGTAGTGCAGCAGCTCGATGGTGAGGTCTTCGTAGGCGTGCGCCCGGCAAAGCAGCGTGTAGCCTTCCTCGAGCTCGTAGTCGGGCAGCGCGAACGTCGAGTACTTGTCGTGCTCGATGTCGTCGCCGTCCAGGATGAACGACTTGCAGGAGGCGCACTGCCCTTCCTTGCAGCCGTGCATCAGCATGATCCCCTGCTCGGCCGCGGCCCGCAGGATGTTCTGGTCCTCGCCGACCTCGATCTCGATGCCAACCGGCTCGAACCGCACGACGTGCTTCTCGGACATGAACCCCTTCACTTATCAGGACGGCATAGGACGACGGAGGACACAAGGGCGTACTGGTCAGAGGGGGCGGCCCGGAAACCGCGAACCGGGCTGCCCCCTCCGCTGTCAGGCCTCAGCTGGCCGCCGGGGCCGGACGGCCGGCCGGGCCCTGCCGGACGTAGTCGGCGCGGAACGCTTCACGCTGCTCGGGAGTCATCTCGTTGAGCAGCACGTTCGGGCTGAGAACCTCGGGCATCCTGCGCAGGTGATCCAGGGTCCACATCTTCTTGGGATCCAGGTTCAGGTGCGGCTGCGCGGTCATGGTCTTGCCGTCGTCGCGGACGTAGCCCATGTCGGACACCACGTCGGCCCAGTTCCAGCCGTGGTACAGGGTCTCCCATTCGCGCTTGCCGATGAGCTGGCCCATGTTCGGGGTCTCCCGGCCCATGAAGGTCGGCCGGAACGCCGTCTCGTCGGTCCACTGGCATTCCTTGTGGCAGTACGTGCGCCACTGCCCGTCGACCTCGGCCATCGTCATGTCCTCGCGGACCAGGCACGGGACCATGCAGGTCCAGCACCGGTGCGGGTACACGTAGTCGACGTTCTCGGCCACGATCGGGTGGTGCCCGTTCGGCGTGGCGAGGCGGTTGTAGTTCTCCCACCACTTGCCGTACCTGTCGTACCAGCCCGGGTACTTGTACTCGAACCACTCGAAGTCCTCGTCGGTCATCGAGTCGATCCGCCAGTAGTTGGCGAGCCAGCCGGTGGCGAAGAACTGCGCGACCTCGTGCACGTAGCCCTTGTTCCAGATCTGGTTCCAGGCTTCCTCGATGAGGTCGTGCGGAATGACCAGGCCGTACTTCTCGAGCGGAACCAGGTAGCTGCGGTAGTAGTCGTCGTAGATCCAGCGGCGCCACATCTCGGCGTAGGACTCGCGGTCCTTGCGCCGGTCCTTGGTGCCGTACTCGATGAACGTGCCGATGGCGGCGTCCACCACGCGGTGGTTGTTCCACCACGCGTAGCGCAGGTCGCGCTCGAGCAGCTGGTGGTTGCTCTCGTCCGACAGCGCCATCAGCAGCGTGGCGTAGCCGTTGGAGATGTGCCGCGACTCGTCCGACTGCACCGAGTGGAACACGGTGGGCAGCAGGAAGTCGCCGTTGGCCGCGGCCTCGGCCGGCATGGCCACGAACAGCGTGTTCGTGAACGCCGTCTCGGCCACGATCGTCAGGTAGATCGACGCCGCGGTGATCGCGTCACCGGTGATGAAGCCCTCGGCGAACTGCCGGCCGATGGTCCCGCAGTAGTCGTTCTGGAAGTTCCGGAGGCTGTTGTTGAAGCCGGCCGGGTCGATGTAGTTGTTCATGTACAGGCGCTTGAGGTTCTGCTGGATCGTCGAGTGCCGTACCTCGTCGATCATCTGGATCGCCTGGCCGTTGTGCAGCTCCGGGTTGGGGACCGTGCGGAACAGCAGCGGCATGGCGCGCGCCGCGGAGATCTCAGGCAGCGGAATGATCGACAGGAACAGCTTCTGCCACTCCAGCCACCGCTCCTGCACCTGGCGGAACATGTTGCCGCGGATGGCGCCGTCCTGCGCGCCGTACACGCGGTTGTCCTTCTCTTCCTGCATCGGGAAGTAGGACCGGAGGACCTGCTTCAGCGGGTCTTTCTTCTGTGCCTTGTGGAACGTGTAGTCCGTCCCGTACTGCGACACGGGCTCGTGGTACTTCGGCTCCCAGGAAAGTTCCTGGATCTTCTGGTGAGCCTTGGCCACACTCTGGCGACTCATCGTCACCCCTTTCTCGGCGGGTTCCGGGGTCGTGGGGCTCGTTGCGGGCCCAGGGGGCTGCAGCCAGCAGCCCCGAAAGTCCTTGTGTGCTGCATCACATCGCGAAAGCCGAGGTCATGGGCTCTCAACATGAGACATCTCGAAGGCGGCGCGGATCTCCGCCAGCCGCTGATTGCGCTGCTCAGCCTCCATCCGGTTGCCCTCCGCAGCCGGGGTAATGCCGAGCGCACGCAACAGCTCGGCCGCGGGTTTACCCGGATCGCCCGTCTCGCCGAGGACCGGATGCAGCCCTTGGCCGGCTAGGTGATCAAAAACGAGGTTAACGATGCTCCAGGGATTGAAGGTCTCCGGGTGGTCCGAATGGGTCGTCTCACCGTGGGCGTCCATGCACCGACACAACGACGGCTGGTCAGAGACGGCAGTCTCAACTTGAGACAGTGCCGTGGAACGTGAGGTTTACTTTGTAATGGGCGGGTAAACCCGGGTCCCGTTGGGCAGACCCTCCAGCCGGGTATGAAATGGGTGGGGGAGGCGACATGGCACGTGCTTCGGTACCGCTGCATACGGCAAAAGATCATCTGGCAGAGGCCAGAGATCGGTTTCTCGCTGCCGAGCCGGTCGACCCGGGCGCCGTGCGCAAGCCCATCCTGGCGTCCTGGTGGCGGTCACGGCAGTGGCACGTCGCCGCCGACCACATCGAGCTGAACTACCTGCGCGACCCCGACCTGGAATCCAACCTGGCCCGGACGGCCGATCCGGTGCTGCGGCACCTGCACGAGCAACTGGACGGCCAGCCGATCAGCATCATCTTGACCGACGCGAACGGCCTGGTACTGACCAGGCTGACCGCGGACCATGACCTCGAGCGCGCCCTCGACGGGATCAAGCTCGCCCCCGGCTTCAGCTACGCCGAGGACAAGGTCGGCACCAACGGCATCGGCACCGCGCTGGAGGCCGGCGGTCCGGCCCACGTCTTCGGGCACGAGCACTACGCCGAGTCCCTGGAGAGCTTCGGCTGCGCCGGGGTGCCAATCCACGACCCGATCTCGGGCAAGACGGTCGGCGTGATCGACCTGACCTGCTGGCGTAAGGACGCCGACCCGCTGATGATCTCGCTGGTGAAGTCCACGGCCGACCAGATCACCCAGGCCCTGCTGGCCGCGGGCAGCAACCGTGACCTGCGGTTGCTGCAGGAGTACGTGCGCGCCTGCCGCCGCACCGGCGGCATCGTGCTGGCCCTTGGCAACGACGTCGTCATGCTCAACGACCACGCCCGCCGGGTGCTGGACCCCGCCGACCAGTCCGCCCTGATCGGCCACGCCACCGAGGCGCTGACCCGGGAGAACCCGGGCGCGGTCAGCGTCGACCTGCCCAGCGGCGTAGTGGCCCGGATGTTCTGCCGGCGGGTCTCGGGCAGCAGTGCCTGCCCGGACGGCGTGGTCCACGTCAAGCTGATGGCCCCGGCCGTGCCCATGCCCGAGGTGCCCGCGCCGAGGGCCGCCATGCACCTGCCCGGCCTGGTCGGCAGCGGGGTCCTGTGGCTGCGTGCCTGCCGGGAGGCGGAGACGCTCTACGACGCCGGGGACTGGATGACGCTCGAGGGTGAGAGCGGCGTGGGCAAGCTGGCCCTGGCCCGGGCGGTGCACCAGCGGCGGAACCCGGCCGCGCCGTTCCACGTGCTCGACGCCGAGGGCGCTGGCAGCGACTGGATGACCAAGATCCGCGGCGAGCTGGCCGATGGCGTCGGCATGCTGGTCATCAGGCACGCGGACCTGCTGAACGCGAAGCAGGTGCACGCGCTGGCCAGTGCGCTGCAGGAGGCCAGGACGGCCAAGCGGCATATCGACCTGCGGGTGGCGATGACGCTGAACCGCAAGCGGTCCGGTACCGACCTGACCAAGCTGCTGCGGTTCTTCCAGGGCACGGTCGAGCTGCCGCCGCTGCGCCACCACATCGAGGACCTGCACGAGCTGGTGCCGTTCTTCCTGGCCCGGCTCAGCCAGCAGGGCCGGCTGACCTGCTCGCCCGAGGCGATGCAGCTGCTGCTCCGGCACAACTGGCCGGGCAACACCGACCAGCTCTGGCAGGTCCTCAAGCAGGTCGTGCAGCGCCGCCGGGCGGGCGTGATCATGCCGAAGGACCTGCCCCCGGAGTGCTGGACGGTGAGCCGGCGGCTGCTGTCCCCGCTGGAGTCGATCGAGCGGGACGCGATCGTGCAGAGCCTGCAGGACCACGACGGCAACAAGGTCCGGGCGGCCGAGGCCCTGGGCATGTCCCGCGCCACGATCTACCGCAAGATCCACGAGTACGGGATCGTCGCCACGGGCAGCTAGGTCGCGCTCATACCCGGTCAAAACGGGTTGCTGGTTCAAAGTGAGAACGCATTTGTCCTGTCCAGGGCGTACGGATGCATTAAGCCCGCATGCGCGGGACGCCGCAGATGAGGAGCGAAACCTATGACCGCTCTTGACGCAGACCCTGACGGTACCGCCCAGCCCGCCCCCCAGGAGGCACCCGCACCGGCCGTGGTCGGGCCGCTGGCGGGCGACCCGGCCATGCTAGGCCTCTCGAGCTTCATCGTTGGTTCCATCGCGCTCGGTCTCGGGCTGGTCGGCGTGGTGCCGGTCGGCGTCCTGGGCGCCCCCCTCGCGATCATCCTGGCGGCCACGGCCCTGGGCCTGCTCCTGGCCGCGATCTGGGCCGCGGCGGTCGGCCAGAGCGCGGTGGCCGCCGTGTTCGGCATCTTCGGCACCTTCTGGCTGAGCTACGGGATGCTCGTGCTCGGTCTCGACCACAACTGGTTCGCCATCACCGCCACGGCGGTGCTCGCCACCGTGAAGCTGTTCCTGGTCGCCTGGCTGGTCGTCATCTTGATGCTGACCCTGGCCACGCTGCGGCTGCCGGCCGCGTTCACCGCGGTGTTCGCGCTCGTCTCCCTGGCGCTGCTGCTCCTGCTGCTCGCCTTCGCCAATGCGTCGCCGCTCGGCGTACCGTCGACCGGCCTGCTGAAGACCGCCGGCTACGTCGTGCTGGTGTTCGCCGCGCTCGGGGTGTACCTCTTCTACGACGCCGCCCAGGCCGGTACCGGCGGCAAGAGGGTTCCCCTGGGCAACCCCCTGCTGAAATAACTAGATCCCGAACGGGCCGTGGTGACTGTTCACCTCACCGGTTAGCCGCCACGGCCCGGCGGCGTCGCGGCCCGCGGCCCCGGCGCTGTCGTGGCTGGCTCCACGAGCCCCACCGCAGCGCCGGCTCGGGCAGTTTGGGCGGCTCGGCGAAGGCGGGCGCGGCGTCGAGGTCGACCATGTCCAGGGGCGAACCGGCGGCGGCGTCCCGGCGGGTCAGCGGAGGCAGGTTCCACTTCTCCTCGATCAGCTTGAGCACCGAGGTATGGTCCAGCGTCTGACTGCACACGTAGTCAGGCCGGGCGTGGGGGGAGACGACCACGGCCGGGACCCGGAAGCCGTACCGGGCGTAGTCGCGGGGCCCGTCGTCGATGGCCTTCAGCCGGGCGAAGCCGCCACCGAACACCGGGCTGAGCAGCGTGCGCAGCCACCGGGGCAGGTCGAGCACGTAGTTGTGCGCGGGCACGTCGTCCGGCGGCACCGCCTCCGGCGGCGGGACGTGGTCGTAGTAGCCGCCATGCTCGTCGTAGAGCCAGATCAGCAGCGTGTGCGGCCAGGCCGGGCCCGCCATGACGCGGTTGATGACCTCGGCGGCGAAGGACTCGCCCCGGCTGATGTCCTGCGGGTTCTCCTCCGAGTACTTCTCGAAGTCCGGGTCGACGATGCTCACCGCGGGCAGCCTGCCCGCGTCCGCGTCGGCGAAGAACCGCTCGGTCCTGCGCAGGTGCCGGATGCACGCGGCCAGCCCGAGCGGGTACAGGTCGGCGGTGAACGACTTGTTGCCGACGGTCCGGTCGGCCACGCCGGGCAGCCACCGGCCGGCCTGCGCCAGCCGCCGGACCGCGGTCAGCCCGCGGCCGCCGAACACCCGGCGCAGCAGCGGGTAGTGCCGCACGTTGTGGTAGTTGACCCAGTCGATGCCGTGCCCGGTGAGCACGTCGAAGATCGTCCCGGCCTCCGGGTAGTCGATCATGTCCCAGGGCAGGTCGTCCATGAGCCCGTGGGCGGTGCCCGAGATGAGGAACCTGCGGTTCGGGAAGGTCGGGCCCAGGCAGGAGCTGAACCAGCGGTCGGCCAGCGGGAACGTCCGCGCGAGCCCGTAGTAGAAGGGCAGGTCGTCCTCGGTCCAGTAGCCCATCGCCGCGGCCGGGTCAGCACCGGGCAGCGCCTCGGCGACGGCGGCGGCGAAGCCGTCGTTCCGCCCGCCGGCGAACTGGATATGGTTGGCCCGCCAGTTCTGGCTGGGGTTGTTCTTGACCTGGGTGGTGCGGGCCATGTGGTGGGCGGGATAGCCGCGCCCGTTCGGCGTGTAATTAACGGCGTCCGGGGTGCCGTCGGGCCCCAGCGGCAGGCCCTCGCCCCGGCCGGCCAGCATGCCCAGGTAGTTGTCGTAGGAGTGATTCTCCATCATCAGCACGACGATGTGCCTGATCTGCGGCAGCAGGTCGGTGCCCTCGGGCAGCTCTGGCCGCGGCCGGCCGCCGGCGTCGGACTGGACGATCCGGCGCCGCCTGATCGCGCGGCGCTCCAGCCTCTCCCACACCCCGCCACCTCCTAGAAACCCAGCGCCGGCCCGGCGCTTACCCGCCATTCCAGCTTTCCTCCCCAAGCCCCCGCAAACGGACCCGGCCGGTTTGCGCACGGTGTCGCCGACGCGGACGACTCCGGCCGCCACGTTCCCGCCGCCCAGCGGATGCTCGGTCATGAACCAGGCGGCGCCCAGTCGTCGGGGCGGCCGGTGTGGTTGGAGAACTCGATCGACCACTGCCACCAGCTGCGATCCTCGGCGTGCTGCCAGCGTCGCAGGATGCCGACCTCGCCCCCGGCCAGCAGCACCGGCAGGCCGTAGAGCCCGGCGTCCGGCCACACCTCGCTGCGCCGCATCGCCGACCCGTCCAGTTCGATCAGGGTCATGGGGGAGTAGTCGCCCGTGCGCCGCAGGTCGGCGCGGGCCACCACCGTGTCGTCCCCGTCGATGATCTCGATCTTGGCGTCAGCCGGGGCGGCGTGGATGAGCACGCGGCCGAACCCCCCGGCCGTCGTGCACTTGGCGAACTCGAGCCCGTTCATCGCCCCGTCGTTGCTCCGCACGTTCCAGGTCCAGTTCATGCCGCCGTTGGTACCCGCGCGGCGGCCGTTAACTCGGGAGAGGCGGAGCCCATTTCGGCCGCGGGATCAGGCAGAACGGGTGGCCGGCCGGGTCGGCGTAGACGCCGGGCCCGTCGAGCTTGGTCGCGCCCATGGCCAGCACGCGCAGGCCGGCTGCCGCCACGTCCTCCACCATGACGTCGAGGTGCATCTGCTGGGGCCGGGCCGGGTCGGGCCAGGCGGGCGGCTGGTGATCGGGCGCGAGCTGGAAGGCCAGCCCGGACGTGGTGTCGTCGGCCGACACCACGACGAAGTCGTCGCTGCGGTAGGTGATCGGCTGGCCCAGGAGCTCGGCGTAGAAGGCGGCGAGGCCCAGCGGGTCCTGGCCGTCGATTATCAGGTGGTGCAGTCGTCCGATCACGGGTAGAACTCCTGGCCGCCCACGTCGGCCTGGCCGTTGGCCACCAGCCAGGCCAGCGCCTCCCGCAGGGCGTCCAGCGTGCTGTACCGCGGCGCGTACCCGAGCACCTCCCTGGCCCGGTCGATGCTCGCGGTAATGCTGCGGTCCGTGTGTTCCCGTGTCACGCCGGCGTGCCCGGCGCCCGCCCGGCGCTCGAACTCCGCCCAGTCGGTGAACTCGAGCACCGGCTCCCGGCCGAACCACCCCGCCACCCCCGCCGCCAGCCCGCGCAGCGTCATCGCCTGCTCGGCGACGACGTGGAAGCTGGCCCCGATCGCGGCCGGGCGGGACATCGCCCGCTCGAAGGCCTGCGCCACGTCGTCCGCGTGCACGTGGTTCAGCACGCCCAGGCCGTTGTCGGGCAGCGCGAGCGGCTGTCCGGTGGCCAGCCGGGTCCAGACGGCCGGGTCCAGGTTGCCGGCCGGCGTGATGACCGGCCAGCCGGGCCCGCTGATGTGACCGGGGTGCAGCACCACCGCGGGCACGCCCCCGGCCAGCGTCTCGCGCTGCAGCAGGGCCTCGATCGCCGCCTTGCCGGTACCGTACTCGCCGTAGGCCGTCCGCGGCTCGTCCTCGGTGACCGGCACCCGCAGCGCGGGACCGTGCACCCAGATGGTTCCGCAGTGGATCAGCAGCGGCCGGGACGGGCGCAGCGCGTCGGTTAGCTGGCGCGCCGACGCGGCGGTGAAGCAGATCAGGTCGATGACGACATCTGGCCGCAGGTCCGCCACCCGCGCCCCGAACGTCCCTGCCTCGTCCTCCGCGTCACGGTCCGCCGTCACCCCGGTAACGGACTTCCACTGCGGGCTCGCGTGGTACGGATCCCGCGTTCCGCGGCTCAGGGCGATCACCTCGTGACCGCCCCGCACCAGCCGCGGCACCAGGTACGTGCCGATATGCCCCGTAGCCCCGATGACCACGACCCGACTCATCCCGCCATCTTCCCAGAGCACCACCCGCCACCCCTCCCGGGGCACGGCTAGCCACTCTCCCCACGCCCTGGTCCCGCCACCGAGTCTCCAATATCTTTGCTCGATTATCATGTCTTTTCTGGTGATCATGAACAATATTTGCTATTATGTTCTATAGAAATCATCATGCCGAACGGGTGGTGTTCGATGCCTTCTGAACCTGTTCCCGCGGACCCTGGGTGGGACGAGGATCCCGCCTGGCTGGACCGCGACCCGGAACGGGAATGCTGGCTGGACCGGGCCCGCGACCATGACGAGCCCCCGCTGGAAAAGGGATACGAGGACCACGAGCCGCTCACCGAGGAGGAGCTGGCCGGGATCCGCGACGCGGCCGCCGATGAGCTGCTCGCCGTCGAAGCGGCCACCACCGGGCGGCGGGGCCCGGGCCAGCCCGGCTCGGCGCGGGTATTCCCCGGCGAGTCGTCCAGCCGTGCGGCCGCGTTCGGCCCGGGGATGGTCTTCGATCTGCTGCCCGGCTGCGTGCAGCTAGCGGTCGCCGCCGACGCCGCCGCGGACGACGACAGTTTTGCCGGCGTCTCCGAGGCCGAGCTGGTCGGCATCATGTGCGCGTGGGACCGGGTCGAGGCCCACGCCGCGGCGCGCAAGCTGGCGGTGATCGCGGAGCTGGACCGGCGCAATCCTAGGCCCGAGGACGCGGAGTTCACCGCAGATGAGATTGCTAATGCGCTGGGGGAGTCGCGGTTCCGTGCTGATGAGCTGATGGGCACCGCGGGTCACCTGGACACGCACCTGCCCGGCACCAGGGCGGCGCTGCGCGATGGCGTCGTGAGCCTGGGCAAGGCCCGGATTATCGCCACCGCCACTGGGCTGCTCGACGAGGCCGAGGCCCGCGCCGCCGAGCAGGAGATGCTGGACCGGGCCGGGCGGCTGACCCCCGGCAGCCTGCGCGCCGCGATCGCCCGCGCCGTCATGGAGGCCGCCCCCGATAAGGCTAGGAAGCGGCGGGAGACCGCGGCGAGGTTCGCCCGGCTGGAGCGGTGGGCCGAAGACTCCGGCAATGCCGCGCTGGCGGGCCGGGAGCTACCCCCGGACCAGGTGCTGGCCGCCGATGAGCGGATCACCGCCTGGGCGCAGCAGCTCCGCAACGCCGGGCTGGACGGCGGCATGGACGAGCTGCGGGCCCGCGCCTACCTCGACCTGCTCCTGGGCCAAGACTCCTGCCCGCACCAGGACCAGGGCACCAAGCCCGGCGCTGCTCCCGCGGGGTTCGCCAGCCGGGTTACCCTGACCGTCCCGCTGGCCACCCTGGCCGGCCTCGCGGACCGGCCCGGCGAGCTATCCGGCCTGGGCCCGGTCGATCCCTGGCTGGCCCGCGACCTCGCCCGCACTGCCGCAGGCAATCCGAAGACCACGTGGTGCCTGACCGTCACCGACGAGAAGGGCCACGCCGTCGGCCACGGCTGCGCCCGCCCCGAACCCAAGAGCCACAGGCAACGCGCTGGCCCAGGCCCGCCAGGAGAAACCGGGTTCACGTTCACCCCGGCCAGCCGCGACGGCCCGCCAGGCGGGCCCGGCACCTGGCGGCTGCGCACCCCCGGACCCGGGCCCGACCTGGTCATCACCCTGGAGTCCCTGGCCACCGATCCCTGCGACCATCGGCACCAGGCCGGAGGCCACGATCCCGGAGTCACGCTGCGGCACCTGTCCCAGGTCCGGCACGCCACCTGCACCAGCCCGATCTGCCGCCGCCCCGCCGCCCAGTGCGATCACGAGCACAACACCCCGTACGAAGCAGGCGGCCGGACGTGTCTCTGTAACACCGGCCCCAAGTGCCGTCACGACCATCGGCTCAAGCAGCACCCCGGGTGGAGAGTGGACCAGCTCCCCGACGGCACCTTTCGCTGGACCACCCCGTCCGGCCGGTCCTACACCACCGAACCCACGCGCTACCCGATCTAGGCGCGCTGTCAGCTAGTGGCGGCCGATGGCGGGAAACTGTGTTTCCTGGCTGGCCATGTACTGGCAGGCGAGAATGGACCGCAGCTCGTGCGTGACGCCGTCCGGATACCGGTCGAGCACCGCCTCGAAGTCGCACCGGGCCGAGCCGGTCGCGTAGCCGGCCAGCTCGCGCTCCAGTTCGGCCCGCCGCTTGCGGGCGGCCTTCCGGCTGGTGGCCTGCGCGCGGGCTACAAGTATGCGTGCGGCAAGTGTCATGGCAACTCCTCAGCGGCCGCAGCATCAGAACCCATTCAGCATAGCGCGGGCAAAGCGGGCCTGAACGCGCCGAGAACACGGGGCCGGCCGCACTACCGCGACCGGCTGGCGTGGAAGGTCCAGACGCGGCTGCCCGGTCCGGGCCGGCGGTCGTCCCGGTAGTCGGCGGTCACCTTGATGTCGGTGAATCCCGCGTCGGCCAGGAGGCGCTCGAATTCGGTCAGGCTCCAGTGTTGCAGCCGGAACCGCTGCAGCCCGGTGGCGACCAGGCCGCCATCGCGCCACTTCTCGTACCGCAGGAAGCTGGTCACCTGGTTGGCCACCGGGTCATATTCGGTGTGCATGACCTGCAGCGTCCACAGGTACGGGTCGCGCTCCCAGTAGCGCGTAGCCTCCGGCCCGGTAGTCCGCTGGAGCGGCTCGATATCGAGGATCAGCCGCCCGCCCGGGGCGAGTGACTCGCGGAAGGCGGCCAGCGCCCGCGGTACCGCGGCGCGGCCGTCCAGGAGCATGATCGAGCCCGCCGGGATGATGATCGCCTGATAGGCGCCAGGTTCCGCGACGGTGGTCATGTCGGCCTCGCGGAGCACCGGATCCAGGCCGCGGTCCTGGCAGTGCTGACGGCAGACGGCCAGCATGTCCGGCGAGACGTCCAGGCCCTCGACCGCGAAGCCCGCCTCGAGCAGCGGAACCAGGACGCGGCCCGTTCCGGTGGCCGGCTCCAGGATGCGTCCGGTGACCCCGGCGAGCTGGCGGGTGTAGTACCGCAAGCCCGGGAAGCTTGACCCCACTGGCTTGTCGAGCTCGTAAACCTCGGCTACCAGCTGTCCGTAGTCCCAGCTCACGATCGGTCTCCCCGGCTCGCCATCACAGGCCGAACGCCCGCGTGCCAGCAGTCTTCCATGCGAACACGCGATCAGGTGCCGAGCGCCCGGGCGAGGAGGGCGCGCCGGCTGCGGGCCGTGCTCTTGTCGAAGATCGACTTGAGGTGATCCTGGACGGTGTTCTCCGATACGAACATCTGCCGGGCGACCTCGCGGGTCGTGGCGCCGCCGGCGAGATGCCGGAGCAGTTCGGCCTCGCGCGGGGTCAGGCCGCACGCCCGGGCGAACACGGCTACCCGGTCGCCGGCCGTCGAGGGTTCGATGCTGACCGCGACGTCGCGTCCCGCCGCGTCCGGGGTCGTCGGGCCCGTGTCCATCCGGGCCGCGCGCAGCGTCAGCCACCGGCCGCCGGCCAGGTGCACGCGGGCTACCGGCGGGTTGTCGTCCACCCCGGCCTCGGCGGCGAGCAGTTGCGCGGCGACGTTGTACGCGCCGGCCGGGACCGGCGCCTGGTCCTCCACCTCAGGCGGGACGAGTACCTGCAGGTAGCGCTGCGTCTGCGGGGTCTGAGCCCGCACCTCGAGTACGGGCGAAAGCAGGAGCACGACCGGGCCCGCGGGCAGCTGGTCGCTGCCGGTGGCGGGGATGAAGGTCCTGGCCAGGCCGTGCCGCAGCGCCGCCGTGACCGGACCGGCGATGCGACCGAGGAACTCGATGTCCGCCGCGGTGAACGCCGGGGCGCCGATGCGCCACAGGTCCAGGAATCCCCAGCAGCCGAAGCGGTCCCGGTACACGGACGAGGCGATGTCCGTGACCTGGTACTGGCTCAGCAGCTCCCGCCACATCAGGCTCAGTGACAGGCTGCCACCGGTCGCCCCGTGCAGCGACGCCGCGCCGGACGGCAGGCGGGTCCACCGGTTGACGGCGGTCGCGTACTTCAGCCGGATCAACTGCGGCAACTGCGGCAGGCAGGGAACGTCGGCCAGCGGCGAGGAGCCCACCGAGGTCTCCGGGTCGGTGAGCAGCCAGGCGTAGGCGTCGAAGCTCACCGCCCGCCGGATGGCGTCCAGTGCCTCCAGCCGGAGCATCCGCACGTCGGCCTCGCCACGGCAGATCCGCATGATGCTCTCGCGGGACCTGGCGTAGGCGGAGCTCCCCATGAGCGCAGGCTAACGAAGATCCCAGGAAGGTGGGATGGGCCCGGCCGCGGCCCCGCTCCTAGCGTGAGGAGCACACAGGGCGACAGGAGGAGCACATGCACACGATGGTGGTACGGATGTCCATCGATCCCGAACGGGCCGACGAGGCCGCCCGCCATCTGCGCGAGGACGTGGTCGCGTGGGCCCGCCAGCAGCCGGGCTTCGTCAACGGCCAGTGGCTGCGCAGCCCCGACGGGAGCGAGGGGATAGGCGTGGTCGTGTTCGCCTCGCCAGACGCCGCGGCCAGCGCCGCCCGGGGCCCGCGTCGCTACCCTCGCGACGACAGCCGGGCCTGGAACGTCGAGGACGTCACCGTCTACGAGCAGCTCACATCGGCCTAGTCCCGCCTCCCGGACGCCACAGCAGGCGGTGCACGAGTTCGCCGACGGACATGACCACGTCGAACCGGTCGCGGTCGGCGAGCCAGTCGAGATTCCTGCGGTGCAGGTCGTCGGTGGCGTCATAACGGTTGAGGTACACCACGACCGGTGCGCCGCCGTCCCTGAGCGCTCCGGCGCTCAACCGGACCGCGTTGATCGCGCCGAGCCCGGCGTCCGCGACCAGGATGACGATGTCGGGGGCGACGAGGTGACACAACGTCACCGTGTCGCCGTCGGATGCGAGCGGAGATCTGACGCCGCCCGCCGTTTCGATGATCCCGACCGCCGCCCGGGCCGGCCAGTCCAGCTCGGCGGCGAGGCTGGCGCTGGTGAAGGCCTCCCGGCCCAGGGCCGCGGCGGCCATCGGCGGCGCCATCGCGGCGGGATACCAGCGGTGCGCGGGGCACACGTCCCATGGTTCCTGTCCGCTGGCGGCCGCGAGCAACTCGGCGTCGGTCGGACGGCCGTGTTGGGCGAAGGACTGGGCCGGCTTGCGGGCCGCGACCGGAACGCCACGCTGGCGCAGGCCGTGCAGCAAGCCGCAGGTGACCCAGGTCTTGCCCACGTCGGTGGCCGTACCGCAGACGACGGCCAGCCGCTCAGGCCGGGGCAACCGCGGCCAGTCCCGTCAGGAGCCGGCTGACCTGCTCGTCGCTGTGAGCGGCCGACAGCGCTACCCGCAGGCGGGAGGTGCCGGAGGGCACGGTCGGCGGCCGGATCGCGGGCACCAGCAGACCCCGGGCCAGCAGCGCCCGCGACGCGGCGACAGCGGCGGACTCGTCGCCGAGCACCACCGGGATGATCGGGGACGGGTGGCCCGGCCGGACCCGGCTGGTCAGCGCGGCGAGCCTCGCCCGGAGCGTGTCCCCCTCCCCGGACCTCAGCACCCGGAGCGCGGCCAGGGCCGCGGCGGCGGCCGCGGGCGCCGAGGCGGTCGTGAAGATGAACGACCGGGCCCGGTTGATGATCAGGTCCACCAGCGGGCCAGGACCCGCGACAAAGCCGCCCACGGAACCGAGCATCTTCGACAGCGTGCCGACGCGGAGAACCGGCGCGCCCGTCCGTGGCGGCTCGGGGCCGAGAGCGGCGTGCGCCTCGTCGATGACCAGCAGCGCGTCGCGGGCCGCGCAGAGCCGGGCCAGTCCGGCAAGGGGCGCGACGTCGCCGTCCATGGAGAACACGGAGTCGGTGACCACGACCGCGCGGTCCGCGTCCCGCAGAAGCCGCGCCACCTGCCCGATGTCCCCGTGACGGTAGATCCGGACCTCGCCGCGGGCCAGGCGGCACCCGTCGATGATCGAGGCGTGGTTCAGCTGATCGGAGATGATCGTCACGTCGGGGCCGCCTACGACGCTGAGGACGCCGAGATTGGCGGCGAAGCCCGTCGGGAACAGCAGGGCCCGTTCGGCGCCCTTCCAGTCCGCGAGCTCTCGTTCCAGCTCGGAGTGCACCGGCCGGGAGCCCGCGATGAGCCGCGCCGAGCCCGCCCCTGTACCCCAGCGCTCGATCGCTTCGTGAGCCGCGGCCCGGACCGCCGGATGCTGGGACAGTCCGAAGTAGTCGTTGGACGCGAACGAGACGACCTCGCACCCGTCAAGGAAAGCGACCGGGCCGCCGCTGTCCAGTTCCCGGATCGTGCGCCAGCGGTCAGCCGCGGTGATCTCCGCTCGTTCGGCCCGTGCCCAGCGTTCCCAGCTCACCCGCACGAGTGTGCCATCCGCCCTCATCCCACTGGTTAGCGGCCGGCCCCGATGATCACGGATCAGCAGACGTCGACGGTGACGTTGACCGGGTTGGTGAGGATGTCGTAGACCGCGGAGCGCTTCTGCGACTGCGCGACCAGCGCCCTGATCTCCTCGGGCGTGGCGTCGGCGTCGATCTGATAGCTGACCGCCACGCCGCTGAAGCCGTTGCGGACATCGGGATCGGCGCCGAGGATCCCGTGCAGGTCCATCTCGGCGGCCAGGGTGGCCCGCACCGACCGCAGCTGGACCGACCGCTGCTGGGCCACCGCCGCGACCCCGGCGGTCAGGCAGCTGCCCAGGGCCACCAGCACGTACTCCACCGGCGTGACCCCGTTGTCCTGCGC
>Ga0081540_1002198_pt1 | contig 16113 bp, 13 predicted proteins | sample TabmetS2T1R1_FD_71024 | JGI IMG/M metagenome (GOLD analysis project Ga0081540, IMG submission 71024) | Tabebuia heterophylla rhizosphere microbial communities from the University of Puerto Rico - S2T1R1 | ecosystem: Host-associated > Plants > Roots > Rhizosphere ... | reverse complement strand
GGCTCCGGCTCCGGACCCCGGAGCCAGGAGGTTGCCGTCGATGCGGACACCTTCGGTGACCCGGAGGCTCGGGGGCGGCTTGCTGGTCGCGATGCTGCTGGGCGCGTGTCGTGGCGAGGAGACCGAAAGAGCGCTCGGGAGCCTGACGCCGCTGGGAGACATGCGCATTCGCCGTTCACAGCACACGGCCACGCTTCTCCTCGACGGGCGCGTCCTCATCGCAGGCGGAGGAACCCCCGAGCAGGCTCAGCGCAGGGTCGAGCTCTACGACCCCTCGACCGGGGTGAGCGTCGACGGGCCCGACCTCCTTCAGCCCCGGGCCGGACACACCGCGACCCTCCTGGGTGACGGCCGGGTCCTCATCGTCGGCGGACTGGGCGGGGTGAACAGCGCCGAGCTGTACGAGGCGGGGGGCGGCACCTTCCGCCTGCTCACGCCTCCGGTCCGTCCGAGGTCGGATCATGCAGCGGTCCTTCTCTCGAGCGGCAAGGTCCTCATCCTCGGTGGAGACGTCTCGGGGGTCGGCGCGTCGCCAACGGCGAGCGCGGAGCTGTTCGACCCCGAGACCGAGCAGTTCCAGGAGATCGAGCCGATGCTGACCCCCCGGCGTCCCTACGGGGTCATCACCTTGCCGGACGGAAGGCTCCTCATCGCCGGCGGAACGACCACCGGGAAGGTGGTGACCGCTGCGGCGGAGATCTACGACCCGTCCCTGGAGCGCTTCGAAGCGGTTTCAACTCTCGCCACTCCCCGGGAAAAGCACGCGTCCGCGCGTTTGCCGGACGGCAGGATCCTCGTCCTCGGCGGGAACCGAGATCCAGACGACGATGGGCTGAACAGCACGGAGATCTTCGATCCCTCCTCGGCTCGGTTCCTCCCCGGCCCCGATCTCTTCCAGGGTCGCTACAAGTTCAGCGCTCTGGGCCTCTCCGATGGCTCGGCGCTCGCCGTCGGAGGCGCTCACGTGCTGGCGGAACGTCTCGACCGCGGATTGCTCCGCTCACTTCCGGTGGATGACGAGGAAGCGCAGCGGTTCTTCCCTGCCTTGACCCCGCTCGACGGAGGGCAGGTCCTCATCACCGGTGGTTACACGGTCGGCGGCTCCACCGCGTCCGTGTGGAGATTCGCTCCCTAGAGGACGGACCGATCAGGGGTCGAGGAACCAGATGTTCAGGCCGCCGCCGTACTCCAGGACCAGGACGACCTTTCCGTTCCAGGCGAATGCCCTGCGCGGCGTGCCCGGAAAGTACTTCGCCGACAGGATGTTGAAGCCGCTGTCCAGGACGCGGAGCTGCGTGTTCGGTCCCACCGGGTCGATCAGGTAGAGACGATTTCCGAGGAACGCGATGTCGGTGAAGGTCAGGCCGATGCTCGTCCGGTAGGTGAGGTCGCTGGTGTTGAAGATGAGCCCGCTTCCGATGATCACCCCGGACTGATCGGGAAGGAGCCGCAGCGGGTTCGGAAGGTCGTACGAGCCGTGGTACGGCGAGTCGGTGTCGCCGACGAGCTTTCCGGTCGCGTCGATGGTTTCCATGTGGACGTCGGTCGGGGAGACGAACGCGTCCAGGTAGAACACCTTCCGGGAGAGCGGTGCGTAGGCCATGCTCCGGATGGTCTCGCGCCACTCCTGAGCGTCCACCCGCGCCCCGGTCGAGCGCTGGAAGAGGGAGTGCGTGTCCCAGGCTCCCGAGTCGTCCACGGTGAAGAGGTAGGCGTCGGTGACCAGCATGCTGGACACGGTGGCGGGGGCGGCGGCGAAGAAGGTGCCCGTCCCGGCGTCCAGGTTGAACACGTCCATCCGCCCGCCGGTGTAGCCGACGTAGGCGAGGCTCCCGTCGGGGACGAGCGCGAAGGAGACGGCATCACCTGTTCCGACCAGCTCGGGCAGGAGCTGCCGGCTCGCCAGGTCGAGGCGCCGGACGCGATCGGTCGCCGCATCGAAGAAGGCGATGACGCCGTTGCTGGAGAGATCGGCGTCCGAGAAGGTGAAGGCGAACGCCGGCCCTCCGAGCACGTCCCCTCCGTCGGGGAGCGGCGGGGCGTTCCCGATGGTTCCGGTGACCCCGATGCTCCCCGTTCCGGAGCAGACGGTGGGGTCGCGGACCAGGAGGATGTTCGCGCTCGCCGTCTGCCCTGCAACCACGTCGACCACGGCGCTTCCCTGGTAGGCGATCTGCCCGGACTGGTTGCGGGCGTTCACCGTCACCAGCCGGGAGGGGCCGGCGGGCACGTTCTCGATCCGGCCGGTGATGGCACTGGAGCTCACGCTGAGGGGGAGCGGGCCGACGGTCCCCATGTCCGGAGCAGACACGGTCACGTCCGCCGTGACCACGCCGCAGGTATCGCCCTCGAGCCCGATGTGGATCGAGAGCACTTCCGGGCCCGAGCGTGATCCACAGCCGGCGATGGCGAGCGCGACCCCGACCAGCGCGGTGAGCAGCGTCCGATGCATGATGTCCCCCACGGCTGCCCGGCGTGGTCCTCCTCGGGCGGTCCGGGCGAGAAGCTACACGGATGCAGGTGGGATCGCAGCTCCCCGGCGTGCCGGAGAGCGCCGTGAGCGTCCACGGGACGGGACGCCGGGGGTGGGGCGCCCGCGCCTCACCGGAGCGGCAGCTCGAACCCGAAGACCTCCAGGCGTCCTTGCCGGAAATCCAGATCAGGGCTCCGCCGGAACCCGAGCTGCTCGTACATGTGCCAGGCCGTCTGCATCGCGCGGGTGGTGTGCAGCACCACGCTGGAGCGGCCGAGTGCCCGGGCGCGCTCGATGCACTCCCGGGTCAGCGCCTTGCCCACGCCACGCCCGCGCGCCGCGGGAGCGACCGCGAGGAGCCGGATGCCCGCGGCCTCGGTCCGGAGCGTCGCCGTTCCTCCGGAGCCGTACTGCGCCATCTGCTCGATGAAGTCGGTGCTCCCCAGCAGCGCTCCGCCCGGGTCGACCGCGGCGAGGATCCGGATGGCCGCGTTGCGTGCGCGCGCGGGGGCGTCACGGACCATCGCGTAGTACCCGGGCTGCTCGTCGGGGGTGGGCATCCCGGGGAGCGCGGCGTAGGCGTCGGCGACGAGGTTCCCCAGCTCGGCCAGCTCCTCGCCACGGGCGAGGCGGATCTCGAAGTCCATGGTCGACTCACCTAGCCGCGGCCGGGCGAGCGCGGCGGTACGGAATCCGGACCGGCCGACCAGCGGGCGGGCGGAACGTCGGCGAACAGGTAGCGCTCGAACCAGCGCGGGAAGGCCCGCACCCACTCCCGGCGCCCGTCGACGACCAGCCCGGCCGCGCGGGCCTGCGAGAGCGACACGTCGCCGCGCCACCACGCGGTGAGCGTCCGGAGAGGGCCTCGGACCTCGAGCTCCACCGGGAACCCGGCATTCGCCGAGCACAGCGATACCTCGCTCCGACGAAGGAGGAGATACCGTTCCTCCCGGCGCCGGGGCTCGATCCAGGTCTCGATCCGGGCGACCAGCGGCGAGCGGGGGAGGGCGGCACGGTCGATGCGCCGCCGCATGTCCGAGACCAGCGCATCGGTGTCCAGCTCGCTGGCCGGCAGCTCCCGGGAGAGCCAGCGCTGCCCCCACGTCCCGAGCTCGCGCAGGGTGCCCTCGAGCTCTCGCCCCGCGGGCGTCAGCTCGTAGAACGGTCCGGCCCCGTCCTTCCCGCGGCGGGCGATGCCGGTGTCGACCAGCTCGTGGAGCCGGGCCGAGAGCATGGTCCGGGAGATCCTCGGCAGCCCGCCACGGATCTCCCCGAAGCGGCGGCTGCCCATGAGCAGCTCCCGGACGACCAGCAGCATCCACCGCTGGCCCAGCACGTCGAGCGCGCGGGCGATGGAGCAGAACTGGCCGTGGCTGGACACGCCCGTCGGCATAACCACGACAGGGGCAGCCGTCAGCGGACGATCTCGCCCATCCCGATCAGGTTGCCTTCGGAGTCCCGGAACCAGCAGGCGCGCTCCCCTCTGCCCTTGCTGGGGTAGTTGCCTTCGATCTCGGCGATGCCGTCGCGCGTCGTGAGCCCTGGGATGTCGTATTCCTCCAGCTTGACGCCGCGCTCCCGCAGGGTGGCCGCCGCCTCCTCGATGTCCGAGACGGTGAAACCGAACTGGGTGAAGCTCCCGTCCGACTTGCCGGCGGACTGGTAGAGCGCGAACTCGACTCCATTCACGAGGTACCGGATGCCACCCGGGCGTTCCTCCACCGGCTCCAGCCCCAGCTTGTCTGCGTACCAGGCGCGTGCCCGCTCCAGGTCCTGGGCGGGTAGACGCGCGGCACAGTGCTTGATGTCGATCATGGAGGGCTCCATGGTGAATGGGGCCAGGCTGGTGACGGCAGCCCAGAATGGCCAGTCAGGTCGGGATCGTCCGTCAGCGCAAGCGGGCCCGGCGCCGGCGTTCTGCCCCGGTGACGCCCCGGTGATCTTCCGGCACCGATCTCCCCCGGGGGCTGCGCGGGGGCCGACGGGGCCGTAGGACTCCGGAGGATGCGGGATCGGCGTCACGTCCTCGGAGGGCTCGCGCTGCTCGCGCTCGCCCTGGGTTGCACCCCCTCGCCCGGATCGGGGCCGGACGAAGACTCGGCAATGGCCTGCGAGGTGGAGATGCCCAGCGAGGTGGGTGACCTGACCCTGCACGGACAGGCCCGCTGCACCGCGACGCTGATCGGTCCCCGGGTCGCCCTCACCGCGGCTCATTGCCTGTGGCCCCCATTCGTCGGCTCGGGGCGGGACCTCGCCGTCAGCTTCGTGCAAGGAAAGGAACGCCGGAGCTTCCCGGTGCGACGGGTTCGCTCGTTCGACCTGGAGGGAGTGACGGCCTCGGAGACGGGGCTGAACCACGACGTCGCCCTGCTCGAGCTCGGGTCCTCCGTTCCTGCCTCGCTCGCCGTTCCTCGCGCGCTGGCGACGGAGCCCCTCACGGTCGGTGCCAGCGTGACCATCGTCACCGGAGCGAATTGCGGACAGGCGCTCCCGGTGGAGGGGCATTCATTGAAGGGCTTTCGCTTCGATCCCCGGGCGCGTGACCGCCAGCTCTGCCCCGGTGACTCGGGCGCGCCAGTCCTGGACGGGCCTCCGGTCGCGCCTGGGCGGATCGTCGCCATCGCGTCCGGCTACCTCAGCACCGCCTGCGCGGCCGGCGCACCGGACCGCATGCTCTTCGGAGACGTCGCGCGCCTCTCCGACGCGATCCAGGCGCAGGAGCTCGCGTGGCTCCGGACCCCGCTTCCCGCCACGGACTGAGGGAGCGTGGAGGCTTCGCTCAGAACCCGTAGGCGCGACGGAGCAGCTCGGCCGCGGTGAGCCCCGAGGCACGCGCCGCCTCGACGTCCAGCCCCAGGCCATGGCCGCGCCCGCGTCCGCGAAGTCGCACGGTTTCTCCCTCGAAGATGGCCTCGGTCGGGCAGCCCTGCATGCGGAGTGACGCGCGCACCGGCTCGCAGGCGAGTCGCTCGACGCCGCCCGGGCGGGTGACCTCGAGCGTCCGGCCATCGCCGGAGATGCGCGTGCTCTCTCCGACGGCCGCCCGGACGTCGGCCCGCGACCGCCGGACCTCCCATGGCTCCTCGCCGCCGCGGAAGTACGGGAGCCACCCCGCGGTGGGCAGCTCCGGTAGCTCGAGCGCCCGGCGCACGTCCTCCCCCGCGGGCGCCGTGCCGAGAAACGCCTGGCAGTGGGTGGTGTCGCAGAGCGGCCGGCCCGGATGCCGCTCGACCCGGGCGTCGTGCGCGATGACCTCCGCGAGCGCCACGGCCGGCTCGCCGGCGAGCCCGGCGTGCTCGGCCGCGAGGACGCCGGAGACGTACGAGGCGAGCGTGGTCCGGAAGACGACCTCCGAGCCTCGCCGGGCACGGGCCTCCCGTGGCGTCGTCCCCGGGTCCGGCGGACGATCTGGCAGCGGGCGGAAGGAGAACGCGCCGGCGTAGGGGCGAGCGCGGCTCCCGGCGACGCGTACCTCCCATGCCCCACCGGCGCAGAGGATCGTCCCTGTTCCGAGCGCGGTCCGGAGCGTCTGCCAGCCGGAAGGGAGCTCCTCGATGCCGCTGCTGCCGAGTCTCACGGAGCGGCCGGGACAGCGGACGCTCACGCGCTCGGAGCCGACCAGCCCGAAGACCTGGACGTCGGAGGCCGAATCGCCACGTCCGGGCGGAGGCACCGGGGCTCTCGGGTCGTTGACGATGACGCGATCCTCGTCGACGCGCACCACCAGGTCGGCGGCGCTTCGCGGAACCGGGTGGCCTGCCGCGGTCTCGATCCGGACCAGATCGGCGAGGCCGCGTGCTCGCTGCGCCTCGAGCGTGTGGACGGGGAAGTCGTCGCCGGCGAGGACCTGGCCCGAGTGGCGGGAGAGCACGAGCATCCGCTCCGCCCCGACCCCGGCATCTCCCGGAGCCGCTCCGCCGAGGAAGAACGCCAGGGCGGACCAGCCGACGGCGGCGAACCTGTGCAACGCGCTCACGGAAGAAGCGCCGATCTCACCTCCGCGAGGCAAGCACCGGCCGCGGGCCGACGCAAACCGAGCGGTCGATCACCCGAGGCAATCGGGCCGCAGGTCGCGCTACGACGCCGGCCGCACCAGCCGTCGCGTGGGCCGACCGTCCTGCTTGGTACGGCGGAAGTCGTCGGTGCGCGGGGGCAGCGAGACGAAGTCACACATCTCGCAGAGGCGGCTGTAGATCCGCTCGCCGATCCGCTCGACCAGCAGCTCCTCCCGCTCCTCCAGGGCCTGCGCCGGAGCCTGGAAGCCGCGCGGGCCGGAGGACGGCGCCCGCTCGCGCTCGAGTGAGAAGTTGGTCGCGACGATGGTCGTGAGCCCCGAGTTGTAGCGGCGGGCGATCAGCTCGTCGAGCGTCTCCATCTCGAAGGGACTTCCCCGCCCTCGACCCAGCTCGTCGATCGCCAAGACGTCGGCGTCCACCAGCCGGGCGATGATCTCCCCGCCGCTCTTCCCGGCGTTGAAGCCCCGACGGATGTCGGCGAAGAGCAGCGAGATCTCCCGGTACTGCGCGGACGCGCCCCGCTCCAGCACGAGGTGCCGCAGCGTCGCCGACAACAGATGTGTCTTGCCGGAGCCCACCCGACCGGCGATCACGAATCCACGCGCCGAGCGGTCGCGCCGCCACTCCTGCGCCACCGAGCGGGCCACGCCGAGGGCCTGCTCCAGCGCCGCGGTCTTCTCCTGATCGTCACCCTTGGCGCGAAACGTCCCGAAGCTGCTCGTCGCGTGGTGCGCCGGAATCCCGACCTGGGCGAAGGCCGCCACCCGCTGCGCGAGCAGCCGGCACACGCAGGCCGAAAGCGCCTCGTAGCTCTTCACCCCGACCTTCTTGCTGAACTCGACCTGCCGCGAGGTGTAGACGAAGCCGCGTCCCTCGCAGTGCGGGCAGCGTTCGCGGCAGCTGCACACCCGCGCGACTGCCCGGGCGCGCCTTCCCTCGCCGTCGCCGGGTCCGGGCTGGACCTCGGCCTCGACCCGGTAGCCGTCACCGCGGCATTCGGGGCAGGTGGAGGAGGTGGCGAGGGCTTCCATGTCGTCGTGCACCCTCAGTCGCGACGTCCCCAGGTGCGTGGCGACCTGCCGCGCAGCCTTCGGGACCGAGGAACCGGCTCGTGTACCATTTCGAAGCGCCGCGTGTGCAAGCGTTCCGAGCGATCGGAAACCACGCACACGCCGCCCACAGGAAGCCCACCGGTTTCAGACACCATCGTCCTGTCCCGCGCCCCGGGCGCCGATGCTGCGGAGCTTCCAGGCCTCGATCTCCGCGTCGACTTCCGGACGACACGCTCGCAACGAGCGCGGCGCGGCGCCCGCCGGGCCGTTCCAGCGCGCGCGCTCGGCGGCGCGAAGCAGCCCACGTGCAACCACCTGGAGCGGGATTCCCTGCTCGGACCATCGACCCAGGAGCTCTCGGTCCAGAACACCGAGCGCTAGCCCGCGCCCTCGCACCACGGCAAAGAGCACCTCCACCTGCTCGGCGAAGGTCGAGGTGGGCGGAAGGAGACTCATTCCGCACCTCCGCCTGACCAGGCGACCGACCGAGGGGTGGGCCAGGTTGACCTCCCCTCCGGAGGTTGAGGATGATGCTGCTGCAACTCCGAAAAAATTCCCAACACGATCAATGGCTTGCCCGCTCGCCCAACAACCAGCCTTGGCGCCTGGGCACAAGGGTCCGGAGTCGACTTCCACATGCGACGCTCCCTCGTCCTCCTGCTGACGCTTCCCATGTTCGCGCATGCGGCCGACACGGCCCGCGCGCCCAAGGAGCAAACGCTCGGAAAGAAGCAGGAGACGACGCTCGACACGTCGCTCGCCGGCGACATCACGCGCAAGAAGGAGGACACCGGCGGCGCCGCGCTCGAGTACGACCAGTTCCAGCTCGGCGTCGAGCGGCAGATCAACGACAAGCGCCACGCCCAGATCGATTCGCTGCAGCGGATCATCGAGCTGTCGGGAGACTCGAAGGAGACGCCGGACCTCCTCTTCCGCCTCGGTGAGCTCTACTTCGAGGAGTCGCGCGACTACTTCTTCCAGGCCAACCGCAAGGACGACGATCTCATCCGCGGGCTGGCGACCAAGGACGTCGCCCTTCAAGAGAAGGCCAAGAAGGAGAAGGCCGCGCTGATGGTCCAGCGCGACGCGAACGCGAAGCTCGCCGTCAACCAGTACACGCAGATCGTCCAGAAGTACCGCGACTACCCGCGCACCGACGAGGTGCTCTTCTTCCTCGCCCACAACCTGATGGACCTCAACGAGGAGAAGAAGGCCCTCATCGCCTACGGCAAGCTGGTGAAGGACTACCCGAAGTCGCGCTTCGTCCCCGACGCGTACCTGGCCTTCGGCGAGTACTACTTCAACAACAGCAAGGGCCGGCGCGACTGGCTGCTCAAGGCGCTCGAGGCGTACAAGTCCGCCGCCAACTACCCGGAGAGCGCGATCTACGGGTTCGCCCTGTACAAGCAGGGCTGGTGCCACTTCAACCTCACCGACTACGCGCGGGCGATGGACCTCTTCAAGGCCACCGTCCTCTACGGTGAGTTCACGGGGTCGGCGGCGCTGGAGAAGCAGGGTGGCGCGAAGGGCAAGAACACGCTCATCCGCGAGGCCCGCAACGACTACGTCCGCGCCTACGAGCGCGCGGGGCTCGAGCCGCAGGGAGCGAAGGAGAACTTCAGCACCGTCGCCAGCAACCCGGATGACCGCTTCGGGATGATGGAGCTCCTCGCCAGCCTCTATTACGACGCCGGCAAGGACCGCGAGGCGGCGCTGGCCTACAGCTTCCTGATCAAGGAGAAGCCGCTCATCGCGAAGACGCCGGACTGGCAGAGCCGCATCGTCGACTGCGTACTTCGCGCCGGCGACAAGAAGCAGACCGTCGCCCAGATCCGCAAGCTGGTGAAGGTCATCGGCGACGTCGAGAAGTCCGGGAACATCAAGACCGACTCCGACAAGAAGTTCATGGCCTCTGCCAAGGACCGGTCCGAGCGCACCCTCTCCAACATCGCGGTCAACTGGCACAACGAGGGCCGGAAGACCCGCGACGACGACACCTTCGAGTACGCCAACGAGGTCTACGGCGACTACCTGGCGCTCTTCCCGGACAACAAGAAGTCGTACGACCTGCGCTTCTACTGGGGCGAGCTCCTCAACGACTACCTGCGCAAGTACGCGGATGCCGAGCAGCAGTACACGGCCGTGGTCGTCCAGGACGGCAAGGCCATCGACGCCAAGCAGAAGCCGGGCAAGTGGCTCCCCAACTCCGCGTTCAACGCCGTCTACGCCGCCGACGAGGTGGTGCGGCGGGCGGAGCAGAAGGGCGAGATCAAGCCTCCCAGCGGCACCGATCTCAAGACCGTGGTTCCGCTCGCCCCGCAGCGGAAGGTGCTGATCGACGCCTGCGAGCGCTACCTCAAGTACCTGCCCAAGGGCGAGAAGCGAGTCGAGGTCGCCTACAAGGCGGCGAAGCTGTACTACGACCACCACCGCTACGACGAGGCGGTGTTCCGCTTCAGCGAGATCGCCCTCACCGCGCCGGACCACAAGTTCGACAACGGCGACCGCGCCGGCGAGATCGCCGCGAACCTGGTCCTCGACTCCTACAACGCGCTCGGCGACTACAAGAAGGTCAACGAGTGGGCGCGGCGCTTCTACGCCAACGACAAGCTCGCCACCGGCAAGTTCAAGGACGACCTGGCGAAGGTCATCGAGCAGTCGAGCTTCAAGCTGGTGAGCCAGCTGGAGGAGAAGAAGGAGTACGCCGCCGCCGCCCAGGCCTACCTGGACTTCGTGAAGGACTTCCCGAAGACCCAGATCGCCGACAAGGCGCTCTACAACGCCTCCACCGACTTCTACAAAGCGCACATGCTGGAGAAGACGCTCGCCACCCGCGAGCAGCTCTTCCGCCACTATCCCCAGAGCCCGCTGGTCCCCGCCTCTCAGCTGGCGAATGCCGAGGGGTACGAGGCCATCGGCGACTTCGAGCACGCTGCCGAGGCCTACGAACTGTACGTCAGCGGCTTCGAGAAGCAGCTCGGTCCCGCCGACAGGTCGAAGAAGAGCAACGGGAAGAAGAAGAAGAAGACCTCCAAGGCCGCGCCGGTCGAGGAACCGAAGAAGGAAGGGCCGGTCTGGGAGGAGTCCAAGGCGCAGATCGCCCTGTTCAACGCCGGCGTCTACCGCGAGGGCCTCGGTCAGCTTCGCCAGGCGCTGAGGAATCGCGAGCGGTATCTCGATCTCTGGCCCACCGCGAAGGACAGCGAGACGGTGGCTCTCTCCATCGCCGACCTGCACGAGCGGATGAACCAGAACGGCAAGGCGGTGGCCTTCCTCGAGCAGCGCGCACGGGATCAGGAGCGCGACCCGAACAAGTTCCTCGCCGCTCAGGCCCGGATGCTCCTGATCGAGGACCAGAAGCTGAAGAACCCCAGGGCCGTCGCCCGCCGGCAGAAGGTGGTTCTCGACTACTACGACAAGCTCTACCGGAGGCAGAAGGACGCGCTCGAGCCGGGGGCGAAGGAGGCCGTGGCGCGCGCCCAGTACGCGAAGAACGAGGAGCAGTACCAGTACTACGCCCGCCAGAAACTTCACTGGGGCAAGGGCGGCGATCCGGTGAAGGGCTTCCGCGACAGCATCAAGGACAAGGGCAAGTCGCTGGACGAGATCAACCGCATCTACACCAACGTGGTCGCGCTGGGCGCTGCCGAGCCCGCCATCTGCTCGCTCCGGAAGATCGGCCTCGCCTACGAGAACATGGCGGACTCGGTGGCGAACGCTCCGATGCTGCGTGCGCTCCCGCCCGAGGCGCAGGAGGAGCTGAAGAACCAGCTAGAGCAGCAGGCTCAGCCCATCCGCGAGAAGGCGGCGGATCACTTCGCTGCGGCTGTCACCAAGAGCCGCGAGCTCGCCGTCCGCAGCGACTGTGCGACGAGGAGCCTGCAGGCATTGCGAACCACCTACCGTCCGGCGCAGTACCCGCCGCTCCTCGAGGACGTGGCGAATCCCCGCCAGGAGCGTGGCGTGCAACCGCCCGCGCCACAGCTGGTCACCTCGGTGCAACCGGTGGTCCCGGGCGTGGTGCTCAAGGGCACCGCCGCGACGATGCCCGCGGGAAAGCCGGTGGTGAGCCGTGAGACGCAAGGCTCGGGCGGGAGCAACGGCCGTCAGGACGACGCGGCGGACCTCCGGCCCGGCCAGCGCCCGTCGGACGCCTCGCGCGCGCCGGACGTGGTGCCGGCCAGCACCTCCCAGCAGAAGAAGCCCGCCCCCGACTCCGAGCCGGAGGACGTGAAGTGAGCTCCCTGTTCCTCGATTGCCGCCGCACCCTGGCGGCCGCCACCATCGCCCTGCTCGCCACCGCCTGCGCCACCAGCGCGCCGGCGGCGAAGGCGCCCGCGGCCCCGGTCCCCGCCGCCGCTGCCGCCGGCGGGCCATCCACGCCGAACAGCCGGGCCATGCTCCTCTTCGAGGACGCCACCAAGGCCGCCGAGGCCCAGACCAAGTCCGGTCAGCGCGACGATGCAGCCCTCGAGCGCCGGTTCCAGGCGGTGCAGCAGGCCGATCCGACCTTCGCCGAGGCCGACTACAACCTCGGCGTTCTCGCCGAGCGCCAGGGCAAGCGCGACCAGGCCTTCGCGCTCTACCGCTCGGCGCTGCAGAAGAAGCCGTCTCTGAAGCCGGCCGCCGAGGGGCTCGCGCGCCTCACCCGCGCGCAGGGGGATCTGCCTTCGGCCATCGCGCAGTGGAACGACGTCGCGAAGGCCTTCCCCGACGATGCCGAGAGCCGCGCCCAGCTCGCCGAGATCTACCGTCTCAGCGGAGATCACGACCGGGCCCAGGAGATGTCCCGCCAGTCGCTGATCCGCGACCCGAAGAACCTCGACGCCTACAAGACGCTGCTGCGGAGCAACCTCGACCGGAAGCAGTACGCCATGGCCGAGCTGGTGGGCGTCCGCGCGCTGAAGATCTCCACCACCGATCCCGACCTGTACCTCGCCATCGGCGACGTCCAGCTCGCCAAGGGCTCCCCGGACAAGGCGGCGGCCCAGTACCAGAAGGCGCTGGAGGCGAGCGCGAGCTTCGTCCCGGCGCGACTGGCGCTCGCGCGGCTCGCGCTCAAGGACGAGGACTTCGCCGCGGCCGAGAAGCACCTCTCCCGCGCGGTCGCCGATGGCGGTGGGACCGCGGAGGTCCATCTCGACCTCGGCGTGGCGTACCGGGGACTCGGTCAGCCGGACAAGGCGCTGGCCGAGTACGAGGCCGCGGAGAAGCTCCAGCCCAAGCTGGCCGCGGTCTACCTGAACCGCGGCATCGTCCTGCAGCGGTACAAGGACGCCCCGGACAAGTCACTCGAGCTCTACAAGCAGTACGTCGCGCTGTCGGGCGGTGAGTCCGCGCTCCCCAGCGACGCGCCGGTCCTCGCGCTGCGCCGCGAGGCCGAGGCGCTGGTCGCGGCGAAGTCGCAGGCCAAGGTGCAGGAGCAGCAGTCGAAGACGCTGGAGCAGGCGCAACAGCTCCAGCAGCAACGTCTCAAGGACGCGGAGGACCGTGCGTCGAAGGGGACCCCGGCGAAGGGCACTCCACCCGACACCGGAAAGCAGGGTCCGGACAAACTGTAGGCGTGTGTGGTCGGCACGCGGTGGAGGCGGGGAAGTCGGGGTTTGGTGTGGCCTCCGCCATTCGATGTAGATTGAAACGCAGGGAGCCACTCTCGGGGGTTCGGACGCGTGTACAGGGCGTGGATGCTGGTCGTGCTGCTGATGCCGTGGATCGCCACCGCGCAGGACAAGTCTGCCGCGAGCTCCGCGGAGGCTGCCGCTGCGAAGGCGCAGAAGCGGAGCGAGTTCAGCTTCGAGGAGGACACCATCGAAGGTGACCTCAGCCGACCGGACGGGGAATACATCGAGGCATTGAAGAAGGTCCCGCACTCCAACCTCATCCGGATCCGGGAGGAGTACCGCGACAAGGTGATGCAGTCGGTGGACGAGCTGTAGTCTTTCGAGAGAGCGACGAACGACCGTGTCCGTGCCCCTCACACTGAAAGTCTTCAAGGGCGATTCGATGGTCGCGGCGAAGGACTACGACCGCGACATCATCAAGATCGGCCGGCTGGCCTCGGCCCATCTCTGCCTCGACGACGACAAGGTCAGCCGCATCCACTCGGTCATCGAGGTCGCTCCCGACGGGAAGCTCTCGATCATCGACATGGGCAGCGTCGAGGGCACCTTCGTCAACGGCAAGCGGGTGAACAAGGGCACCCTGACGTTCGGTGACGAGATCCGCGTCGGGAACACCCTGATCAAGGTGGAGGACGGAGCCAGTGCCCGGGCCGCCGCCGCGCTCGCCGCCACCGCGGCCCAGGCTCCCGCTCCGACCAACACGGCAGTGCACGCCAACGGCAACGGCATCTCCGCGGCGGTCGTGCTCGCCGAGGCCGCGCGCGCCGTCCCGGTGACGGCCGCCGCGCCCATCGTCACCGCCGTCCCGACGCCTGCCCCCGCCGTGGCCCCCGTCGCCGCGCCGGTCCCGACCCCCACGCCCGCGCCGGTCGTCGCCCGGGCTCCGGTGGCGCCGCGCCCGGCGGCTCCGGTGGAGGACTGGCCGAGGCTGGATGCGCGAGCCCGCCCGGTGCGCCGCAAGGGCGCCGGTCCGCTGGGCCTCGAGCTCCGCTTCCGCTGGGGTGATCAGATTCTCGCCGAGCAGCTGCTCGGTCCCACCCACAAGGGTGAGTTCAAGGTCGGCAGCGCTTCCGGGGTGGACTTCGCCGTGGGTGACCAGCGGCTGGGCGCGCCGTCCTTCGCCCTGGTGACCGCGGACGGCGCCGGTGGCTTCACCCTCCGCATCACCGGGCAGATGACCGGAGAGCTGGAGCGCAAGGGCCGCATCGTCACCCTGATGCAGGCGATCGAGTCGGGGATGGCGAGCCGCGAGGACGACGCCTACGCCATCACCCTCGAGCCGGACGACATCGCCCTCGTCGACATCGGCGGCGTGGTGGTCGACCTCTGCTTCCAGCCCGTTCCGCAGAAGGTCGCGGTGCCCCTCACCGAGCGGCTGGACTGGACCGCGCTCAACATCTTCCTCCTGGTGTTCTTCTTCGCCGGGCTCCTGGTGGTGGCTGCGGTCACCCGCCTTGCCTCGGGCGACGAGTTCACCGACGAGCTCTCGGGCAACACCGCCGTCCTGACCAAGCTCCTGGTCAAGCCGCCGGACCCGCAGAAGAACCCGTTCCTCGAACAGCTGGCCAAGAGCAAGGAGAAGGGCGAGGCGCCCGCGGCCTTCCAGGGCACCGAGGGTCAGATGGGCAGGAAGAACGCGCCCAATCGCGATGCGAAGGCCTCACCGAAGGCCATCGACCCCAACAGCAAGGACCAGGCGCGGCTCATCGCGCAGCGCATCTTCGGCGGCAAGGGGAACGCCGGCATCGCCACCCTCTTCGGTCGCGCCGGCCTGGGCGGAAGCCTGCAGGCGGCGATGGGCCACATGACCGGCTCCACCGTCGGTGACGCCGGCGGCGTGCTGGGCATGGGCCTCAAGGGCAGCGGCGGCGGCGGCGGCGGCACGGGGAACACCATCGGCATCGGCGCGGTCGGCACGCGCGGCGTGGCGGGCGGCGAGGGCAAGTACGGCACCGGCATCGGGATGGGGAAGAAGGCCTCGGCCGACATCTCCATCACCAACTCCGATCCGGAAGTGACCGGGTCGATGGATCCCGAGCTCATCCGCCGCGTCGTGCGCAGCCACCACGACCAGCTGAAGTACTGCTACGACAACGCGCTCACCAAGAATCCGAAGCTCACCGGGAAGGTCTCGGTCCGGTGGATCATCACCGAGGGTGGCACCGTTGCCTCCTCGAACGTGGTGAACACCACGACCAACACCCCGGACCTCGACAGGTGCATCGCGGGCCGAGTGCTGACCTGGATCTTCCCCAAGCCCAAGGGCGGCGGCGTGGCCGTGGTGACCTACCCGTTCGTGTTCAAGCAAGCAGGGGAATGACGCCCACATGAACCGCTCCCTTCTGGGGATGGCGCTGGTCCTCACCTCGCTGTGGGCCGGCCCGCTCCGGGCGCAGGCCTCGGCGCCGATCCTCGCCTCGACCGAGCCGCCCGTGGACGAGGTCGAGCGCGGGGTCTTCTTCGGCCTGGACATCGGCCCGGCGTTCATCACCGCAGCGCCCGCGCCGACCGGTCAGAACAAGCCCTTCAGCTCGGGCGCGACGCTCCGGCTCGAGGTGGGCTACGACATCGGCCGCTTCGTCTCCCTGAGCCTCTTCTTCGCCGGGAACACCTACTCGGCGAACGCCGACTACGTCGGGAACTCGGGGGGGACCGCCTCGGGCGACTTCTCGGCCGTCTCCGGCGGGCTGGCGGTGCGCTGGAACTTCCTCGGCTTCGCGGACAGTCAGGGTGTCCAGCGGACCTGGCTCTACCTCAAGGCCGCCGGTGGGTACTCCCTCCTCAAGCCCAACGCCCTGTTCGCAACCGACCCCGTGGACAGCTACGGAAGCATTCTTGTGTTCGGCGGACCCGGGTTGCAGTACTACACGCGCCTTCGACACTTTTCGGTGGGCGTGGAAGTCGTGGGTTCGTACCTGTTGAAGCCGAAGACCTTCGGCTTCGCCATCACG
>Ga0081540_1002197_pt1 | contig 16118 bp, 19 predicted proteins | sample TabmetS2T1R1_FD_71024 | JGI IMG/M metagenome (GOLD analysis project Ga0081540, IMG submission 71024) | Tabebuia heterophylla rhizosphere microbial communities from the University of Puerto Rico - S2T1R1 | ecosystem: Host-associated > Plants > Roots > Rhizosphere ... | reverse complement strand
GGCGTTCCTACCACGGCCGGCACGACCGCCCGGTGCCCCCGAGCGCGCCGCGCGGGCCGGCACGGGGGGTCCGGCGGCTCACGGGTGGAACAGGGCGGTGCCGGTGCCGGCGTCGAAGACGTGCGCGCGGCGGGCGTCGAGCCAGACCCGCACCGCGTCCCCGGTCCGGATCAGCTGCCGCGCCGGGTAGAGCGCGCGCAGCGTCGCCCCGCCGGACGCGGACAGGCCGGCGCCGGGGGCGGTGACCGGCGGGGCGCCGACCGCGAGCGTCACCGCATGGTGCCGGCCGGTGTACTCGACGGCGGTCACCACCGCGTCCACCGGGACCGCGTCGGCCTCCGCCGCCGTCCACACGTCCTCGGGCCGGAACCCGAGCACCAGCCCGCGATCGTCCACTTCGGACGGTGCCGGCCCCCACAGCGGCAGGGTGACAGTGCCGACCTGTTAGCCGGCCAGCTCGGCGGCGTGCACCACTGGGGCGGCCGAGGTCGTGCACAAGCAGACGACGTCGGCCCCCGAGACGTCCTCGGCCGCGCTCGCGCGCTGGCGATGTCGGGCCCCGAGGCGGTGCTCGACGACCTTCACCCGCGCGTTCGCTGGCGACGCCCCGTGATCGAGCTCGAGAAGCCGTTCGATGTGGACCTCAAGGGTCGCACCCTGGTGCTCGTCCCGCTGGTCTTCGCCGGCGGCGTTCTCCTCGCCAATCACAAGATCGACGGCGCCGTCGGCCTCGGCTATCAGGCCCGCGGCACCGCCGAGCTCTCTGCGCCGCCGCCCGCGCCCGGCGACCCGCGCCTGGACCTCCTGCTCGGCAGCGGGCGCGCGACCGTGCTGCGCGCGCTGGGGCAACCCGCGACGACCACCGAGCTCGCCGCCCGGCTCTCCTACGCGCCGAGCACCGTCTCGGCCCATCTCGACGTCCTGGCGCGCGCGGGGCTCGTCGATCGCCACCGCGTGCGGCGCAGCGTGTTCTACGGCCTCAACGAGACCGGGCGCTCGCTCGTCGTGCTCCTGGGCGACGCGCCGACCGCGCTCAGCGCCTGACCTTTCCAAGTTCGCCGAATCGTTCGATCGGCGGGCGCATGGCGTTCAGGCTGGAGTGCATGCTCCTCCACCCCGACATCCATCGCGCCGTCGCGCAGGCCCGCTACGACACGGCCTTGCGCAGCAGATGCACCCCGGCGAGTCCCTTCCACTCGCCGTACGGCGCGAAGAACGCGCGGACCTCCTCCTCGGTGGCCACCGAGCGCGGGTTGCCCGACGACAGCCTGCCGACGATCCGCAGGTACCCCAGGTCGCCGGCGGGCAGCTGGTCGTAGCGACCCTGGCCGTACAGCGCCAGCATCTCGATGGTCCAGCTGCCGATGCCCGGGATCGCCCGCAGGCGGCGCCACGCGCGCTCGTGGTCGGGCGCGGCGAGGTCGGCGCGGCCGGCCGCCACCTCGCGCGCGGCGCGGCGCATCGCCGCCGCGCGCCCCGCGCTGAGGTCGAAGGACTGCAGCAGCGCCGGCGCGGTGGCACCGAGCTTCGCCGCGGTCGGCAGGTCGCGCAGGCCGGTGCGCTGGCAGCGGCGCCCGAGCCGGAAGACGATCCTGCGCTGGATCGCCGCGGCCCGCTCGAACTCGATGAGCTGCTCGGTGATCGCCCACGCCAGCGCCTCGAACGGATCGGGCCGGCGCACGACACGGGTGTGCGGGCGGGCGCGCACGAGCGGCCCGATGACCGGATCGAAGCGGAAGCGGTCGTAGAAGGGGCGCAGGTCGTCGTCGACGCCGAGCGCGAAGCGCATCCGGGCGATCGCCTCCTCGGCGACGTCCGGGCTGTCGGCGCCGGCGACGAGCAGCACGCGGTCGCGCGCCGGCTGGGCGACGCGGACCACCGCCTGGGAGTCGTCGACGTGCAGCAGGCGCTCGATGGCGTGGCCGCGACGGCGCAGCACGCCGTCGGGCGCGCCGCCCGGCAGGCGGAACGGCCACACGGGTCGGACCTCTCGCCTGACCTCGACCATCGAGGCCGGGACTCTACGCGTCGGCCAAGCGGCCCCTGACCAGGCGCGAGCCGCACACGCTGTGCAGCGCGAGGAGGGCGGCGACCACGAGGATCACGTCGCCGACGCTGAAGACGTTGCTCACCGGCCACGACGACGGCACGGCGAACACGTCGCCCAGGAAGCTCAGGTGCGGATGGGCGACGGCGGTCGAGTTGGCGAAGTCCCCGGCCTTCTGCTCCACGCCCGCGGTGGCGAGCGCGTCGGGGTCGGCGGGCATGACGCCGCCGTTGGCGATGATCGCCGCGAGGTTCAGCCCCCCGCCGATCGCCGCCAGCCACAGGAACGGCAGGCGGCGGTTGACCCAGACGAAGGCGGCGATGAGCGCGTAGCTGGCCAGGTGCACCGCATGATGGGCCCACGAGGCGCCTGCGGGCATGATCGAGATGACGAGGATCTGCAGCGCGATCCCCGCCATCGCCAGCCACGGCGCGCGGAAGCGCACGTCTGCAAGCGCGCCGAGACGGCCGCCTGCGAGCGGAACGGTGGCGAGGCACAGCAGCAGGACGAGGCCGATCAGCACCACCCAAAGGATCGGTTGCAGCCGCCACCGGCTTGAGAGCGTCTGTCAACGGTCGTCCAGTGTCCGCGGACGGTGGCGGACATGGGACTAAAGGTCTCGCGCGGGATGCCGATGTGGAGGGGGCAAGTTGGGAACCCACACGGATGTGGAAAGCACAACAAGGGGGAGTGCTATGAAGTTCCGACTGTTCCGCCTCGCCACCACCGTCGCGATGCTCGCGGTCCTCATCGAGGCCCTGGGCGCCGGCTGCAAGTGGGGCTAGACACCATGCGCTCTGGCAACGGACGCCGCGCCGCGGGTGCCACCCGCAGCGGGCGCAAGTGGAGCTAGAAACGACGACGTCGTGATACCGGCGCCCCGCCCTGGCGGGGCGCCTTTCGCGACTGCATACCTCTCTGCTGATCGGTGCGCGCCAGGGCGTACATCGCTGGGGTCATCGCGTCAGGGCTCGGCCTTGCCGTGCTCTTCGGCGTGCTCCAGGGCCACCACCTCGTCGCGCACGGATCGCTGGCCATGTGGCTGCTCGCAGCCGCGGTCATCATCGGCGAGCTGGTGCCGATCAAGCTCGGGCCCAACCGGGGCGAGGTCGCGCCGTCCACCACCTTCACCTTCGCGCTGCTCGTCTCCGCAGGCGTCGGCGCCGCAGTGCTCGCGCAGGCGGTGGCCTCGGCGCTCGCCGACCTCGTCGACGGCAAGCGGCCGTCGCGCAGCGCATTCAACGTCGCCCAGTACGTGCTGGCGATCGCCACCGCGGGCGGCGTGCTCATCGGTCTCGGGGCCATGCCCGACGGCGGCGCGTTCGATCCCGCCGACGTGCCGGCGGTCCTCGCCGCCGGGCTGGCCTTCTACGTCGTCAACACCGGCCTCGTGGCGGGCGCGATCGCCTTCACGTCGGGCACGCGGCTGCGCGACCAGATCTCCTCGGACCTCATCCGCCAGTCGGTGACCGAGGGCATCCTCCTCGGTCTCGCGCCGTTGGCGGTCATCGCCCTCGATGCCAGCCCGCTGTTGCTGCCGCTCCTGGCACTGCCGATGGTCGCCGTCCAGCGCGCCGGCCGCCAGGCACTCATCGCCGAGCGGCTCTCCCTGCACGACGCGCTGACCGGGCTACCCAACCGCGTCCTCTTCCGCGCGCGCACCGAGCAGGCCATCCACGGCGCCGCCCGGACGGGCAACGGCCTGGCGGTGATGCTGCTCGACCTCGATCGCTTCAAGGAGATCAACGACACCCTCGGCCACCACTACGGCGACGAGGTCCTGCGCCAGGTGGGCGCGCGGCTGGGCGACCTGCTCGGCGAGGAGGACACCGTCGCGCGGCTGGGCGGGGACGAGTTCGCCATCCTGCTGTCCTCGGTCGAGAGCCCGGTCAAGGGCGCCGCGGTGGCGGCGTCGGTGCGGCGGGCGATCGCCCAGCCCTTCGACGTCGCCGGGGTGCGGCTCGAGCTCGGCGCCAGCGTCGGGATCGCCTCGTTCCCCGAGCACGGCCAGGACGTCGACGTGCTCATGCAGCGCGCCGACGTGGCGATGTACCAGGCCAAGGAGGGGCGTACGGGGGTCGAGCGCTACGCGCGCGAGCTCGACGGCAACAGCGTCCAGCGGCTTGCGCTCGCCGGCGACCTTCGGGTCGCGCTCGAGCGCTCGGAGTTCATCCTGCACTACCAGCCGAAGGTCGACCTCCAGAGCGGGCAGGTCATGGGCGCCGAGGTGCTGCTGCGCTGGGCGCACCCCGTCCACGGCTGGCTGGCGCCCGACGACTTCGTCCCGCTGGCCGAGAACACCGGCCTCATCGTGCCGCTCACCTGCTACGTGCTCGACAACGCGGTGCGCCAGCTCGGGCTGTGGCGGGCGGACGGGATCGACCTCAGCGTCGCGGTGAACCTCTCTGCGCGCACGCTGGTCGAGCACGACCTGCCCGATCAGATCGAGGCCATGTGCCGTCAGTGGTCGGTGCCGACCGACCGGATCGTGCTGGAGATCACCGAGAGCATGGTCGTCGCCGACCCCAAGCGCACGCTGCCCGTGCTCGCGCGCCTGCACGAGCTCGGCCTGGAGATCTCGGTCGACGACTTCGGGACCGGCTACTCGTCGATGGAGTACCTCAAGCGGCTGCCGGTGCGCGAGGTCAAGATCGACCGCTCGTTCGTCACGCCGATGGCCAACGACGCCCGGGATGCCGCGATCGTGCGCTGCACGATCGACCTGGCACGCAGCCTCGGTCTGAGGGTCGTGGCCGAGGGCGTCGAGACGCCCGAGGTCCTGGCGCGCCTGGGAGCCATGGGCTGCGACCAGGGCCAGGGCTTCACGATCTCACGGGCGCTCCCCGCGCCGCAGTTCACGGCGTGGATGACGGCGCCGGAGCGCGACCCGCTGGCGCTGAGCGCCTAGCGGGCGGCGGCAAGCGCGCCTTCGAGGCCGCTCGCGGTCACGGCGCTCGTGCCGGCGTCGTGGACGGCGGCGGTCGAGCGGAGGCCGGCGACGATCACGCGGTCGTAGCCGGCGGCGGCGAAGTAGCGCACGTCGGTGGTCGCCTCGCTCTGCGTGCGCGGCAGGCGGACGTCGGCGTCGAGCGAGCGCAGGCGCGGGTCCACCAGCGCGCGGCCGTCACGGGCGATCGCGGCATCGACCACGACCGCCGTGCGCGGCGCCGAGCGGCCGGAGCCTGCTCCGAGCAGGCCTCCGGCCGCCATCGCGCCGGCGGCGAGGAGGGCGCCGATCTGAGTAACGAGTCCAGTCATACGTATGATGATAATACGTATGACGGCGGGATTGTCAACGATCCGTGACGTACCGCACGCAGCGCGAGCTCGCGCGCCTTTCCGCCGCACGTGGTTGCATTCGCCCGATCGCTCGCGCCGCGAACACCCGCGTGACCAGCGTCGACGTGGCCCGGCACGCCGGCGTCTCGCAGTCGACCGTCTCCCTCGTCTTCTCGGGCAAGGGCCAGGGGCGCGTGTCCGAGGCCACGCAGGAGGCGGTGCGGCGCGCGGCACGCGAGCTCGGCTACCGCCCCAACGTCGCCGCTCAGGCGCTGCGCCTGGGCTCGTCGAGCGCCGTCGCGCTCCTCGTGCCCGACATCACCAACCCCTTCTTCGCCCGCGTCCTGCGCGGCGCCCAGCGCGAGGCCCAGCGCGCCGGCTACACCGTCGTCCTCGTCGACACCGGCAACGACCGCCGCTGGGAGGAGCAGTCCTTCGAGGCCCTGCGCGCCGGCCCGGTCGACGGCTACCTGCTCTTCGAGGTCATGCCGCCCGACGGCCTGGAGCGCGACGAGCACGTCGTGCTCATGGAGAGCAAGGCGCCCAAGCGCTCATCGGTGCGCTTCGACTCGAGCACCGGGGCGGCCGACGCCTTCCGCCACCTCGTCGGCCTCGGCCACCGTCGCATCGGCCACCTCGCCTCGGCCTTCGAGGCGCCGACCTTCGACGAGCGCGAGGAAGCGCGGCGCAGCGTGCTCACCGAGGCCGGGATCGACCCCGGCGCCCAGCCCCGCGCGACGACCGACATCACCATCGAGGCCGCCAGGGAGGCCGCGGGACCGCTGCTCGACGAGCGCCCGACCGCGGTCTTCTGCGACGACGACGTCATCGCCGCCGGGCTCTACCTCGCGGCCCGCGACCGCGGCCTCGAGCTTCCCCGCGACCTCTCGGTCGTCGGCTTCGACGACATGGACTTCGCCCGCGTGCTGACCCCGGCGCTGACCACCGTCGCGCTCGACGCCGATCTGCTGGGCTCCACCGCCTTCCGCTTGCTCGAGGACCGCTTCGCAGGGCGCCGCTCGCGGCGCACGATCGTGCTGCCCGCCCAGCTCACCGTGCGCGACTCGACGGCCCCGCCGCCCAAGCGCCGGCGCTAGTCGCGCGAGCCGAGCAGGTGAACGTCGATGAGGAAGGACCGCGTGCCCAGCACGGGCAACTGGGCGCCCTTGCGCCGGGCCCGGCGCTTGGCGCGCACGGCCCGGCCCGCGCGCACGGCGGCGACCGTCACGACGCCGGCGGCGAACCCCGTCGCCGCCACGGCGGCCGCCTGCCTGGCGACCACCACGCCGGCTCCCGTGCTCGGTTGCGGGGTCGTCAGGGCCCCGGCGTCCTCGGCCAGGACGGGGACCGCATCGACCTCCTCGAAGGCCTCGGGCTCAGGGGATTCCTCCATGTGTCTCGATCATACGCCCGCCACCCGACGTGCCGTCACGCCAGGCCGCGCCGGTACACGCGGTAGGTCTTGACCTTCCGGCCGTTCATCGCCTCCATCCCCCGGTTCATGGCGCGGTTGGTCTCGAGGATCCAGCCCATCTCGCCCCACTTGACCCGCGTGCGCGCGGCCTGCTCGAAGTGCTCGACGTACAAGGCGGCGGCCACGCCGGTGTGCTGGTACTCGGGCTTGACCCCGAGGAACCCGACCCGGCAGCGGGTGACGATCTTCTTGCGCCGTAGGTAGTGCCACCAGCCGAACGGCAGGATCCGGCCCTTCATCTTGACGAGCACCTGGTTGATGTCGGGCACGGTGATGGCCACCGCCACCGTCTCGTCGTCCTTCTCGGCGACCATGAACCACGGCGCGTCGAAGACCAGCCGCAGCTCCTGGGTGTAGTAGTCGAGGTCCTCCTTGGAGTACGGCGAGAACCCCCAGTTGTTGGCCCAGGCCGAGTTGTAGACCTCGGCGAAGCGGTCCATGTCGCCCCGCAGCGAGCGCTGGGACATCTTGCGGATCTGGACGCCGTGGCGCGGCCCCGTCTCCTCGGCCAGGCGGAAGATGATCGGCACGATCTTGGCGCGGTCGGAGATGTCGAGCTCCCACATCCACAGGTCCATGGCCTTCTCCAGGCCGGCCTCCTCGCAGCGCGCCGCGTAGTAGGGCGGGTGCCACGGCTGCTTGACCATGGGCTCGCGGTCGTAGCCCTCGACGAGGACGCCGTTCTCGTCGTTCATGCCGAAGTCCATCGGGCCGAGCATCTCGGTCATCCCGCGAACGCGCAGCCAGGCCGCGGCAGCCCCGAGCAGCGCGGGCAGCACCTCGGGGTCGTCCTCGAGCTCGAGGAACCCGAACATGCCGGTCGCGCTCGAGTGGTAGGCGTTGTATGCGTGGTCGACCTGGGCGCTGATCCGCCCGACCACGCGCCCGTCGCGCCAGGCGCAGAACAGCTGCGCGTCGCCGTGCTTGAAGAAGGCGTTCTGCCTGCGACTGAGGAACATCCGCCGCTCGATGCGCAGCGGAGGACACCAGAACGGAGAGGTAGAGTGCAGGCGGTATGGGAGCTCGATGAACTGCCCCAGCTCCCTGCGGCCCTCCACGGGCCTCACGTCCACGGACACGGCGGCGCACCCTACATGCCCGAGACCTCGACAGACGTCTTCGCCAAGGCCCGCGACAACGAGCGCGTCGCGCTCCTGCGGGCCGCTCGCGAGGCCGACATCGTCCCCTACTTCCGCACCGTCGAGGGCCCGGCGCGCCCCGTCGTCGAGATGGAGGGCGCCCCGCGGATCATGCTGGGCTCCAACAACTACCTGGGGCTCACGGGCGACGAGCGGGTCATCAACGGCGCGCGCGACGCGCTGGAGCGCTACGGCACGGGCCTGACCGGGTCGCGCCTGCTCAACGGCACGCTGACCCTGCACCTCCAGCTCGAGGAGGAGCTCGCCGACTGGCTGGGCACCGAGGACGCGATCGTCTTCACCACCGGCCACCAGGCCAACGTCGGCACCCTCGGGACGATCCTCGGCCCCGGCGACACCGTCGTGGCCGACTCGGGCGACCACGCCTCGATCCTCGACGGCTGCCTGCTCAGCCGGGCCAAGCTGCGCCCGTTCCGCCACAACCGCCTGGACAAGCTCGAGAAGATGCTCGAGCGCGCCCAGGGCGACGGCGGCGGGGTCCTCGTCGTGGTCGACGGCGTCTTCTCGATGGAGGGCGACGTCGCCCCCCTACCCGAGATCTGCGACCTCTGCGAGCGCTTCGGGGCGCGGCTGATGGTCGACGAGGCCCACGCGGCCGGCGTGCTGGGCGCCCGCGGCGCCGGGACCGCCGAGGAGCTCGGGGTCGAGGACCGCATCGACCTGCGCATGGGTACCTTCTCGAAGTCGCTGGCCAGCTGCGGCGGCTTCCTCGCCGGACCCGCCGACGTCATCGAGTTCCTGCGCATCCAGTCGCGGGCCTTTCTCTTCACGGCGGCGGCGGTGCCGGCCGCGGTCGGCGCGGCGCTGGCCGCGCTGCACGTCATCCGCACCGACGAGGGCCGCGAGCTCATGGACCGCGTCCGCGAGAACGCGCGCTACTGGAGCGACGGCCTCGTCGAGCGCGGGTTCAAGGTGGTGCGCCACGGCGACCTCGTCACCCCGATCGTCCCCGTCCTCGTCGAGGACGACTGGAAGGCGGGGCTGCTGTGGAAGGCGCTCTACGACGCCGGCGTGTTCGTCAACACCGCGCTGCACCCCGCGGTGCCGCCCGGCGGAGCGCTGCTGCGCACGAGCGTGATGGCCACGCACGACACCGCCACCCTGGACAGGGCGCTCGACACCTTCGATTTAGTGAAGAAGGCCTTCGTGGGCGAGCACGGGCCGCTCCCGACACCCTGACGGACCCGTTTCGGGCGTCCCGATGGACGCTCTCGTGACGGTTGCGCTTGTCCAATTCTTCACAAGTCCTCAACGAAAAGAAAAAGGGTGCTCTTTGCGAACGTTGCCCGGGACTTGCGATTGACCTGCCCGTCCGGGGTGGCGTAGCTTCACGCGCTGTCGGCGAAGACGCCGCGGGGAGAGGCCTCAGACCGGGTCCGACAGGTCATCGGGAGAGTCGGACCCAGCTGGTTCGTGAGCCTCACACGAGGGCCCCGCTGCAGTCTCGCTGCGCACGCACGTACATTCCGAGGAGCGTTCCCCTTGAGGGAGGGGAGCAGGGAGGATCGATGACCGCAGAAGCGAGGATGTCCCCTGGGCCGCAGCACATGCAGGCCCTCCAGCGGGCGAACGCCGTCCGTCTGGCGCGCGCGGAGCTCAAGCGCCGCGTGGCGGTAGGGGAGATCAACGCGGCAGAGGTGATCCTCGACACGCCGTGGGAAGCGGAGAGCATGACCGTCTCCGACCTGCTCACGAGCCAGCGTCGTTGGGGGCACACCCGGTGCCGCAAGTTCCTCCAGTGCGTCCCGATGTCAGAGAACAAGACGGTGGGCTCGATGACCGACCGTCAACGTCATGCGCTCGCGCAGATGCTGCGGGCAAATGGAGCGTCGCGTCCCGCGCCTGAGCGCGCGGAGGGGCTGGCGCCGCTCTTGGCCGGGATGGCCTGATCTGGGGCTGCCTTGAGGCGAACGGGCCGGCCGTGCGTCCCTCGGACGGCCGGCCCCGAGCCTTCCCGCCTCAGCGCGCGGCGGTGGCGATCTCGATGATGTTCTGGTCGGGATCGCGCAAGTAGATCGAGCGCAGGCCGCCCCGCTCGAAGACGTCGGTGCAGTCGATGCCGCGCGAGCGCAGGTAGTCGCGCCAGGCGTCGAGCTCCTCGCGGGACGCGACCGACAGCGCGACGTGGTGCACCGAGCCCACGCCGACCTTCGCCGGCTCCATCTCGGGGTACTCCATGAACGACACGAGCGTCCCCGCGGTGCCGTGCGCGTCGCCGAACCAGAAGTGGCGCGCGTCGGGGTCGTCGTCGTTGACGCCCTCGCGCACGAGCGCCAGCCCGAGCACGTCGCGGTAGAAGGCGGTCGTGCGGTCGAGGTCGGCCACGATCACGGTGACGTGGTGCAGGCCGAGCAGGCGCAGGCGCCGCGGCTGGGCGGTGTCGTGTTCGCTCAAGGTGTCAGCAGAATCTAAAGGCGGGACCGCCTCCGGCGGTCATGTGACCGCCTTCGGCACCCGTAAGGGACAGCCCGACGAGAGCTTCACCTGCCACCAGCCGGCGAGCATCCCGATGAGCCCCGCGCGCGGGCGGACGTGCCACACGCCGCACCCGGGCTCGCCGAGATCGCAGTTGGCCACGCGGACGAACTTGTGCCGGCGCGGCTCGTCGAGCATCCGGTCGAGCAGCGCCCGCGCCGCGGCCTGCCGCTCGCCGCGCTCGGCAGCGTCCTCGCGCGCCCCGGCGACGGCGGCAGCCAGCGCGTCGCGCGTGCGCTCGAGCTCGCCGAGGCCGAGCAGACGCGGGCCGCGGGCGCCCGGGGCGGCGGGCCGCACGCGGGCGTAGGGGAAGCCGCCGGCCTGCAGGCTCGCGAGCCGGGCCTCGAGGCGGGCGATCTGGCGGCGCAGCTGCGCACGTGCGGCGCGCTCGTCGAGGTCCCTCGCTGCGCTGCGGACGGTGAGCTCCACCATCGCGTGGGAGTCTAACCCCCGTCCAGGGCCTCGGCGCAGCAGTGCAGCGCCTCCTCGAAGTGCAGCGCGGGGACACCGGGCGCGCCGACGGAGAAGAGCAGCAGGCGGGCGGTGTCGCGGGATGGCAGCCGGTCGGGCGCCGTGGCGCCGAACAGCACAGCGACAGGACCAGCGCCGTCGGCGACCACGATCCGCCCCGGCGTGAGGTCGTCGGCGTACTCGCCGGCGCCGAGGCGCTCGCCCGGGCGCGCGGCACGCAGCCCCAGCGCGCCCTCGACGCGCGCCGCGTCGAGCGCCCACACCGGCACGCCGGTCTCCATGAGCGCGAGCACGAGCGCGTCGTCGATCGCGCTGCCCGAGACGAACCCGCCGCGGAGCAGCCGCCGGACCGCGGCCGCCTCGATCGGCGTGCGCTGGACGTCGGGGTCCAGCCCGATGTGGCGGAAGAAGACGCGGTAGGCGGCGGGAACCGGCTCGCGGCGGATCGTGAGCGCCCTGGCGCCGTGAAAGCGGTCGGCGAGCATCCCCAGGCGCTCGCGCAGCTCGGGCGGCGTGCGGCGCAGGCCCGCGGCCACCGACACCCAGGCCAGCCGCAGGTCGGGGAACTCGGCGGCCAGGACGGCGTCGATCGCGCCCTCGTGCAGTACCGGCTCGCTCAGGGCTTCCACCCCTTCGCGCGCGCGGCGCTCTCCAGCGCGCTGAGGCGGCCGTCGAGATCGCCGGCATCGACCTCGCCGACCGTCGACTCCCGCACCACCCCGCCGGGCAGGGCGTAGGTCAGCAGCGGGCAGACGGCCACGCCGAGGAGGTTGGCGAGGATCCCGTCGTGGTCGTAGGCCACGGGGAAGCGCCAGCCGTGGCGGCGCACGAGCGTGCGCAGCTCGGCGCGGCTGCCCCGGATCGCCACCGCGGCGAACTGCAGGTCGGGGTGCGCGGCGCGGGCGCGCTCGAGCACGTCGAGCTGGCGGGTGCATGTCGTGCCGCGAGTGGCGAGGACCGCGAGGACGAACGGTCCCCGTTCGGCGAGCTGGCAGGAGTTGAGGATCTCGGGGCCGCGGACGCTGCAGGCCGGCCTGTCGCCCGCCTCGCCCTCCCCCGCCTTGCGCGCGACGTTCACGTCGCCGCCGAGGCTGCTCAGGACCAGCGGCGCCGCGAACGGTGGCACGCGCGAGCCGGGCTTGGGCCCGCGGGAGCTGACGTGGTCGCTGCGCAGCGTGTTCAGCGAGACGTAGACGATGAGCGCGAACACGGCGAGCGCCACGAACCAGCCGTAGCGCGGCCGGCGGGCGGTCGGCTGATCGCTCACTGCGCCGAGGCGCGCTCGGCGCGCACGAGGACGCGCGGCGCCGGCACGCGCAGCCGTCCGCGCTCGGCCAGCACGAGCACCGCCGGCAGCACGACCATGACGCCAAGGAGCGCCACCGTGAGGTCGACGACCGTCACGAGGCCGAAGTCGCGCAGCATCTTGATGTCCGAGACGACGAGCACGGCGAAGCCGGCGATCGCGGTCGTGCCCGACGCCAGCACGGCCGCGCCGGTCGACCGGTAGGTGCGCTGCAGCGCCTCCCCCGGCTCGTGGCCGGCAAGCCGCTCGGTTCGATAGCGCTCGGCCAGCAGCACGCTGAACTCGGTGGCGATCGCGATGACCAGGGCGCCCAGGACGACGGACATCGGGTTCAGCGGGATCCGCGTGGCGAAGAGGACGAGCGCCGACCAGCCGGTGGCCAACGCGATCGGCAGCAGCGGGATCAGCGCCCGGCGCCACGCGCGGAAGGCGGCCAGGAGGACGAGGCCGACCGCGGCCAGGCCTGCGAGCAGCGTGGCGACCCGCCGCCAGGGCGAGGAGACTGCGGCGTTGGCCTCGGCGGCGAGGACCGGCAGCCCCGCGAGCTCGGCGTCGATGCCCGCCGGCGGATGCAGGGCGTCGCGCATGCCGCGGATGACCGCGTCCTGGCGGTCCAGCGGCATGAGCCGGATGCCGAAGGCCAGCGTGGCGGTACGGCGATCGCGGGTGATCACGCCCTGCGAGAAGTAGGGCGGGACGGCGTCGAGCAGGCCGCTGATCTGCTTGGCGGTCGTGCTCGGGCCGCCGCTGAAGAGGTCGGGCAGCGAGAAGGCCGGGCACAGCTCGGCCTTGCCACAGCCGCGCCTGTCCGAGTAGCCGAAGCGCTTGAGCACGGCGGACTGGTAGCGCGTCATCCATCCCACGACCTCGGGGCTGGCCACGCTCGACCCGGAGACGACGACGTCGATCTCGCCGCCGACGCCGGTCGAGCGCTGCAGGGCCTTCAGGTCGTGGATCGCGCCGTTCTGGGGCACGAGCTTCGTGAGGTCGGACTCGACGCGGGTCTGGCTCTCGAGCGCCCAGCCGGCGATCGCGATCGCCACGGCGGCCGCGAGGACGCGGCCGGGGTGCCGGGTGGCCACGCGCAGGGCGCCGCGGCCGGTGGCGGCGCCCCGCCGGCGTAAGGCGAGGGCCGCGCGGTTGGCGAAGAGCAGCTCTCCGGCACCCCGAAGCGTTGGCCCGAGGATCTCGGCGGCACCACGGACCGAGGCCGGCGTCCGGCGGGGGCGGGCCGCGATGCCCGCGACCCCGAGCGTCAGCGCGCAGCCGAGAGCGAGCGCGATGCCCGCAACGAGCAGCAGCCCGAAGCCGCGGACCATGGGCACCGGGGAGAGCGCGAGCACGGCGAAGCCCGCGGCCGTGGCGGCAGCCGCGGTGGCGACGGTCGGCGCCCCGCGGGCGGCGGCGCGGTCGACGGCGGCCACGACGTCGGGCGGGTCCGCGCCACCCGCGCCGGACGCGGCCCCGGCGCCTGCGCCGGACCCGGCCCCGGCGCCGCCCATCTCCTCCTGCACGCGCGACTGCAACTGGATCGCGTAGTCGACCGCCAGCCCGATGAGCACCGGGAGCACCGCGATCGAGGCCATGGTCAGCGACGCGCCCGCCAGCGAGAGCGCGCCGAAGGTCAGCGCCGCAGCGGCGAGCGCGACGAGCAGCGGCAGCAGCCGGCGCCGCGCCCGGAACACGAGCGCGAGCGTGATCGCCATGACCACCAGCGCCCCGACGAGCAGCGCGAGGAGCGAGTGGCTGATCGACCGCGTCAGGTCGCTGACCACCACCGGCGCGCCGGTGACGACGTAGGTGCCCTTGCCGTTGGGCAGCTTCCATTCGGGCATGGCGACCGCGTCGCGGACGAGCCCGATCGCGCGGTCTCGTTGCGCCTCGCTCAGCCCGGGCTTGAAGCGCACCTGGATGAGGGCGCTGTCCCGGTTGGGGAAGACGTACGCGAAGCGCCCCTTCGGAACTCCGGGGCCCTTCGTGTCGTCGAAGACGATCTTCGAGACGAACTGCGGGTCGTTGAGCTGCGGCACCGAGGTGATGCCGTACTTGAGCGCCAGGGACAGCACGTTGCGGGTGAACTCGGCGTAGACGAGCTGCCTGGCCTGCTCGCCGAGCCTGCGCACCTCGGCCGGGCTCCTGTGCTGGCTGCGCGCCAGCGCGCGCGCCGCCTTCGCCGCCCGATCGGCCTGCGCGGCCTTCGCGCCCGACTCGGCGGCGAACTGGTCCTGGATCTGGCCGACCGCTTCGTTGAGGAAGGTCCCCGGCCCGAAGACGACCTGGACGCGCTTGCTCTGCGCGAACCGCGCGCACGGGCCGTTGCGCCCGCCGGGCGGCACCCGGCCCTTCGGCGCGTTGCCCGAGATGCAGCCCTCCAGGCCGAGGACGCGGTTGATGTCCGAGGTCAGCGCCAGCTGCGAGACCGGCTCGCGGACGAGCACGTAGACGGGCTCGTCGCCGAAGCGCTGGTGCAGGCGCTCGGTGGCGGCGTAGCTCGCGCTTGCCTTGCCCACGAGCGTGTCGGTGGCGGCGGTCGGCTGCAGGCGCAGCGCGGCGAACGCGCCGGCGACGGCCAGCGCGCCGACCAGGAGCCCGACCACCATCGGCCGCCGGGCAGCGGCTCCCATGACCGCCCGCAGCAGACCCGTCAGCCACATCGCGCCCCGCAGCGTAGCCGCGGGCGGCGTCGGTGCGCGTCAGCGCGTGACCACGCGGCGGCTCGGGCGCGAGGCCCACGCCAGCACGAGGCACAGCGCCGCCACGGCGGGCGGCACGACGAGCTGGATGCCGCCGTCCGAGCGGCCGGCGATCGCGAACGCGGCGGCCATCTCGCAGGCCAGGAGGAGGGCCACGCGGCGGGTCGCGATGTTGGCCATCAGCAGCGCGGCGGCGCACAGCTCGAAGATGCCGACCGCGACGGTGAGCGCCGACGGGGCGGGAAGGCCCCAGCGCTCGAAGTCGGCGACGGCGGCGCTGTGGTCGATCAGCTTGCTCGAGCCGGTCGCAAGGAAGACGATCCCCAGCGCGAACGCCAGGATCGTCCGGGCCAGCGGTGGCTGGCCGCCCGTCACCGTCAGGCGACCTCCGCCAGACGTCGGGGGACGCGCTTGAGGAGCCAGCGGATCGAGCCGCGATCGCCGCAGACGTCCTCCCAGCCATCGACCAGCCGGCGTACCTCGCCGTAGGAGTCGAAGCGGCCGAGGACGTCGACATGGCCGCCGCCGAGCGTCCCCTCGTGCTGCATCAGGTAGACCTCTCCCGTGTTCTCGACGTAGGCCGCGCGGTAGGTCGGCGAAAGCGGCCCGTCGCCCTTCCACCACAAGCCGAGGTCGTGCTCGCGGGACGTAGCACGACGGCGGTCGGCTTCGTAGAAGGCTCCGAGTGAGGGGTAGGTCATCGCCCGACCATGATGGGCGACCCCCGCGCGGTCGCACATGGTGCTGCCCGTACCTTCGGACGCTGGCCTGCCCCCACCCTTCAGGGCAGCAGGACGAGCTTCCCGACCGCAGCCCGCGACTCGAGCGCGGCGTGGGCGCCGGCCGCGTCGGCGAGCGAGAAGCACTGCACGAGCGGCACGAGGCGGCGCTGCGCGAGGGCGCCGAGCGCCCGCTCCTCGAGGTCGCGCATCCCTCCAGGGCGGCTCTGGATCCGCGGGCCGATCGCCGCCGACACGGTGAGCCCGCGGCTGAAGAGGTCGCCCGCGGAGAGGCGGGTGAGCTCGCCCGAGGACAACCCGTAGAGAACGAGCCGGCCGCCGGGCGCCAGGAGCTCGAGGACCGCCCTGCCGACCTCGCCGCCGACGCCGTCGAACCCCACCGTCGCCGCGCGGCCGCCGAGTGCCTCGCGAACGGCGTCGGGCCAGCCAGGCCGCGTGTAGTCGACCGTCTGGTCTGCTCCGAGCTCGCGCAC
>Ga0081540_1002196_pt1 | contig 16120 bp, 12 predicted proteins | sample TabmetS2T1R1_FD_71024 | JGI IMG/M metagenome (GOLD analysis project Ga0081540, IMG submission 71024) | Tabebuia heterophylla rhizosphere microbial communities from the University of Puerto Rico - S2T1R1 | ecosystem: Host-associated > Plants > Roots > Rhizosphere ... | reverse complement strand
GCTCAATGCGTGGATAGCGGTCAATCGCTACGGCACCGTCACGCTACAATGTGCGCATTCCGAGATGGGCCAAGGAATTGAGACCACCTTCGCGGCAATCCTTGCGGACGAGCTGGAAGCGGACTGGACGCGCGTGAAGGTGGTGTTCTCGCCGGCAGCGCCGCCGTTCCGGCATCCGGTCTACAATTGGCAGTTCACCGGCAATTCGGAGTCGATCCGCAGCTATCACGCGCTGCTGCGCAAGATGGGGGCGGCTGCGCGCGAGATGCTGGTCGCAGCGGCTGCCGCACGCTTTAAGGTCGAGCCGGCAGCGCTGACGACGCGCGAGGGTGTGGTGCGCCATGCGCAGAGCGGGCGGTCGATCGGTTACGCCACGCTCGCGGCGGACGCGGCGAAGCTTCCAGTCCCCGAGACGCCAAAGCTCAAGCCGGCATCGGAATGGCGTCTGGTCGGCAATGGCCGCTCCTTGCCCCGTATCGACATTCCGGCGAAGGTCGACGGCAGGGCGGTCTACGGCATCGATGTGAAGGTGCCCGGCATGGTCCACGCCGCCGTCATCAGCGCGCCCACCATCGGCGGCACGATCGCGTCGGTCGACCAGGCCTCGGTGCGAGCCATGGCCGGCGTGCTCGCTGTGGTTCCGCTGGGATCGGCCGTCGCGGTTGTGGCCGAGCACTGGTGGCAGGCGCGCGTCGCGATCGAGAAACTCTCGGTCAGCTGGAGCGACGGCCAGGCCGGCAGGTTCGATACTGGCTTCATCGACGGCCTCTATCGCAAGGCGCTTGCCGGAGATGCCTGGGCGGTCGCCGAGCATCACGGCGACGCGGCGGCGGTGCTCAAGCGTGCGACCCGCGTGCTCGAGGCCGAATACTGGTCGCCCTGGCAATCACACGCGCCGATGGAGCCGATGAACGCAACCGTGTCCGTGACGGCGGACGGCGCGACCGTGTGGGCGCCGACCCAGGGCCCACAAATGGCTCAGGTAGTGCTCGCCGCCGTGCTCAAGATCGATCCGGAGAAGGTGACGGTGAACCGCACCTATCTGGGCGGCGGCTTCGGGCGGCGCCTGCTTGCCGACTATATCGCGCAGGCCGCGCTCTGCTCCAAGGCAGTCGGCCGACCGGTCAAGCTGATCTGGCACCGCGAGGAAGACTTCAAGCAGGACGTCTACCGACCAGGATTCCTGACGCGCATTCGCGCAAGCGTCGGAAGCGATGGTCTCCCGCTCGCGCTGCACCAGCGCATCGTCGCGCCGACGATCCTTGGTCCGGTTTCTCCGGTCCCGCTGAAACCCGGCGACGTCGATCAGCTGGCAGTGGAAGGCGCGCGCGAGCTGCCCTATGCCATAGCCAACAATCACGTCGACTATCACATGCTGCAGGTGCCGGTCCCCACCATGGTGTGGCGCACTACTGGCTTCGGCCCGAACACCTTCGTGCTGGAAACAGTCCTCGACGAGCTCGCCGGCTGGAGCAAGCAGGATCCGTATCGCTATCGGCGACGCCTGCTGGTGCGCAACTTGGCCGCGCTCGCGGTGCTCGATCGCGCCGCCGCGCTGGCAAACTGGGGCAAGGCTCCCAAGGGCCGCGTCCAGGGCATCGCGTTCGCCGATTGCTTCGGGGCCTATCTCTGTCAGATCGTCGAGATCAGCCTGGTGAAGGGCGCCGTGAAGCTGCACAAGGTCGTTTCGGTCGCCGATCCCGGCCGCGTAGTACGCGTCGCGGCCGGCGCCGAGCCAAGCCTCGCTGTCCGAAACCACCCCGACGTATCCGGCGTCGCTCGCCGAGTGCCGCAGCACGATGCCGAAGAGGCCGGGACTGATCACCCGGATCCGCGCTTCGACCGCATAGTCGGGGATCGTCCGGGTGTCGTAGGGCGCGAACACGGTCGAGGCCCAGCCCGTCCCGTCGGTGAGCAGCGCACCCCGCAGGGTCTTCCAGGACGAGTCGGCCGCCCAGCCGTTCGGGCCCGACGACCAGTCGGCCGAGTAGAGCGGCCGCCCGCCGGCGGGGGCCGCCGGAGTCCCGCCACCGTTGTCGGCGCAGGCGAGATGGATCGTGACCGGCTCGGTGGTGAGGTCATGATCGCCGTAGATCCACATCCGGATGTCCGACTCGTACTGGCCGGGGCTGCCGCAGTCGAGGTTGAAGGGGTAGTCCACGCGGCCGGGCGAGATTCGGCCGTAGCTCGGGTCGGAGAACGGGTGGGTCTCCCGGCCCCAGCCGGCGCCCGCGGCGCCCTCGAAGCCGAAGCCCAGCGCCTGGCCGTCGGGGTCGGTGAAGTTCAGCCGCGCATAGACGAGGCCGCCCTCGCGGTAGGTGCCGGTGCTCGAGATCGCCAGCGTTGCCGGCATACGGGTCTCGGCGCCAACCGCCGATGCGGGTCCTGCTGCTGGCAGGCCGGCTAGCGCGATCGTTGCGGCAACGATGCGACTGATCCATCGCGATCGCCGGGCCGTGGCGTCCAACAAGCGCATGAGTCCCCCCGTGGCCTCGATTGATCGCGACCGGGGCCCTGGCGGCGGAGCCTGCCCCGGGTCCCGCTGACCAGGAGGAATCATATCTAAAGCCGCTAGCCACCTATACGGGATTTGCTTGAGCGGCCGGCGCGGGGTCACGCCAGCGCGCAGATGTTCCGCCGTATGGATGCCCTCGGCTGGCAATTAGGTGCAGCACGGCGAGGGTGTGGTGTCAGGAACGAAGGCTGCGTAGGCCGGTGCGGATTTCGCTGACCAGGATCTCGGGCTGTTCGAGGGCCGCGAAGTGGCCGCCCTTGGTGGCCTCGCCGTAGTGGATCAGGTTGCGGTAGGTGTCTTCGATCCAGCTTCGGGGCAGGCGGGGGATGTCCCGCGGGAAGACGGTCACCGCGACCGGAAGGGACAGCTTCGGGCCGGCGAAGGTGCGGGTCTTGTTCTCCCAGTAGATGCGGGCGGACGACGCCGCGCTGTTGGTGAACCAGTAGAGGGAGATCGCGTCGAGCATGTCGTCAACGCTGAGGGCGTCCTCGGCGAGCCCGTGGTTGTCGGTCTTGGACTGGAACTTCTCGTAGATCCAGGCTGCCTGACCGGCCGGAGAGTCCGCCAGGGCGAAGCCGACGGTCTCCGGCTTCGTGCCCTGAAGGTGGTTCGACCCACCGAGATCGCCGGTGTAGAGGGCGAGGGTCTCGACGGCGTAGCGCTCCTCGGGCGACAAGGTGTCGGGTATCTGGGCGGGAAAGGCGTACTGCGTGTTCAGGTGAATGCCGAGGAGCCCCTCGGGTTGCATGGCCCCGAGGGCGGTGGTGACGACGCCACCCCAATCGCCGCCTTGCGCGGCCCATCTCGGGTAGCCGAGACGCTTCATCAGCTCCACCCACGCGGTGGCGATGCGCGACACGGTCCACCCGGTCTCGGTGGGCTTCTGGGAGAACCCGAACCCGGGCAACGACGGGACGACGACGTCGAATGAATCGGCGGCGTCTGCGCCGAACGACGCCGGATCGGTCAGCGGGCCGATCAGCTTCAGGAACTCGACGATCGAGCCCGGCCATCCGTGCGTGAGGATCAGCGGCATCGCGCCGGGATTGGTGGACCGGACGTGGAGGAAGTGGATGTCCAGCCCATCAATCCTGGTCAGGAACTGGGGGAAACGGTTGAGCTCGGACTCGAAGCGCCGCCAGTCGTAGCTGCGCTCCCAGTGATCGACCAGCGATCTGGCGTTCTGCACGCGAACCCCTTGCGTCCAGTCGTCCACCGTTTCCGGGTCCGGCCATCGAGTTCTGGCCAGTCGCTGCCTCAGGTCGTCGATCTCCGAGTCCGGGATCGAGACGGTGAACGGGCGGACAAGGGCCGAGGTTGGCGGCGTCGGTGCGGTCATTGCTTCTCCTCTGAGCGTCGAAGCGCAGCGCAATCTCCGTTGCACACTGGTGTGCAGTGTAGTTCGTTGCACACCGGTGTGCAACGATGGTGTCGTGACCGCCGACTCCGCCCGCGTGCGCTCGATGAACGAGACGCGCGATCGCATCCTTGACGTGGCCCTCGATGTGCTGGGCGAAAATCCCGACGCCGGAATGGGCGAGATCGCCGCCGCCGCCGGGGTCGTCCGGCGCACGGTGTACGGCCATTTCCCGTCGCGCCTCGACCTGATCCGGGCACTCACGCAACGGGCCGTCACCGAGATGACCGCCATGTTCACCGAGGTCAACGCCGGCGCCGCAGACGCGGACGCGACATGGGTCGGATTCATCGCCCGCATCTGGCCGGTGGCGCACCGGTACCGGGCGCTGCTGGCGCTGCGCCGTGGCGAGTACGGCGAGGTGATCCACGGCCTGCTCGGGCCGGTCGATGAGCTCCTCGCCGACCTCGTGAAACGCGGCCAGGACAGCGGCGTGTTCGCCCGGCACCTGCCGGCCGCGATTCTGAGCCAGGTTGCCTACGGCGCCGTGTTCGCCGTCGCGGACCACGACCTGTCGAATGGGACCGGCGGCGCCCGAGCAGCGACGATCACGAGCCTGCTGATGCTGGGCGTTCCCGAGACGCGCGCAGTCGCGCTCGTCAGCAACCAGCCCTGACCAGTCCCGCGGACCGCCAGGCGGGCGCCGACCGGGTCGATTTAGGGCTCAGGTAAATCGGTTGCTCGGCCGTGACGGGGGTGGTCTGCTGGACAACGTTCGAGATGCCGAGTGAGGAGAACTTCGATGCGTGCTGCGTTCATGTCCGACCAGGAAGGAATCCGACTCAGTATTGGGGACATGACGCTTGGGTACGCTCAATCTTGGCATTCTGGCGCACGTCGACGCCGGTAAGACCAGTCTCACCGAGCGGCTGCTCTACGCCGCCGGGGTCATCGACGAGCTGGGCAGTGTTGATGCCGGAAGCACCCGCACCGACACGCTCGAGTTGGAGCGCCGCCGTGGGATCACGATCAAGTCCGCGGTGGTGTCGTTCCGGCTGCACGGCACGACGGTCAACCTGATCGACACACCGGGCCACCCGGACTTCATCGCCGAGGTGGAACGGGTTCTCGGCGTGCTCGACGGTGCGGTGCTGGTGATCTCCGCGGTCGAGGGGGTGCAGGCACAGACCCGGGTGCTGGCGCGCACCCTGCACCGGCTGCGCATCCCGACGCTCATCTTCGTGAACAAGGTGGATCGGGCGGGTGCCCGGTTCTCCGGTCTGCTCGACGAGATCGCGGCCCGGGTGAGCCCGGCGCTGGTGCCGATGAACCGGGTCACGGGGCTGGGCACGCGGGAGGCGTCGGTCGCGGAGGACGTGGACCTGCTGCGGCTGGCCGACCACGACGACGCCGTCCTCGAAGCGCTGGTGGAGGAGCGGACCCCGCCGCCGCTGCGGGCGCACGACGACGTGCATCCGGTGTTCTTCGGCTCGGCGATCACCGGGGCCGGCATCGACGCGCTGACCCGCGGGCTTGTCGAGTTGCTGCCGGTCTCGTGCGGGCAGGATCCGGAGGCGGGCGGGACGGTTTTCAAGGTCGACCGGGGGCCGGCCGGGGAGAAGATCGCCTATCTGCGGATGTTCGGCGGGGCGTTGCGGGTGCGCGACACGGTCGGCGCCGACCGGGTCACGGGCATCTCGGTGTTCGCGGACGGCGGCGCGACACCGCGCGGCGAGCTCACGGGAGGCCACATCGGGACGGTGCGGGGCCTCACCCGCATACGCATCGGCGATACGGTCGGCGTACGGCCAAAGACCGCGCAGGAAGCGCAATTCGCGCCGCCCAGCCTGGAGACCGCCGTAGTCGCGCCGCGCCGCGGCGACAAGCAGCGCCGCGGTGAGCTTCACGCGGCGCTGGCCGAGCTCGCCGAGCAGGACCCGCTGATCAACCTGCGGCAGGACGACGAGCGGCACGAGGTGTACGTGTCGCTCTACGGCGAGGTGCAGAAGGAGGTCATCCAGGCGACCCTGGCCGAGCAGTACGGCCTGGCCGTGACCTTCCGGGAGACGACCACGCTGCACATCGAGCGGGTCGCGGGGGAGGGGGCGGCGGTCGAGTTCAACAAGATCGACCCGAACCCGTTCCTCGCGACCGTCGGGCTGCTGGTGCGGCCGCCGTCGACGGGCGGGGTGAGCTTCGAGCTCGGTGTGGAGCCGGGATCGATGCCGCCGGCGTTCTTCGTGGCGGTCGAGCAGACCGTGCGGGAAACCCTGCGGCAAGGGCTGCGCGGCTGGCCGGTGCCGGACTGCGCGGTCACCATGACGCACTCGGGGTATTCGGCACGGCAGAGCCACGCGCACGCGGTGTTCGACAAGAGCATGTCGTCGACCGCGGGTGACTTCCGGAACGTGACGCCGCTGGTGCTGATGGCGGCGCTGCGGCGGGCCGGGACGGTGGTGCACGAGCCGATCCACTCGTTCACCGCGGAGGGGCCGCCCGACCCGGGGCGGCGGGGTGCTGTTGGTGGTGAAATACAGGGCGCGGCCGGCGGGGGGGGGCGAGCCGGTCAAGGATGCCAATGGCCGCTTCCAGAAGGGCGATCTCGTCGCCTACACGGTCATGGAGAAGCGCGACGGCTGGGGCACCGAATACAAGGACGACATTCGCAACGGCGAATGGGAGTACCAGGCGTTCGGCCCGGACAAGAAGGTCAACGAGAAGGCCAATCTGGCGGCCTGCTTCACCTGCCACAAGCCGCACGCCGGGCAGGATTTTGTGATCTCGCTGGCGGGCCTGAAGGGCACGCCGGAAGGCGCCGTGGTCAAGCCCACGCCCGGACCGGGCGTGGTCTCGATCTCCGACTTCAAGTTCGGGCCTGAGACGGTCGTCGTCAGCAAGGGCCAGACCATCACCTGGACCAACACCGATTCCTCGCCGCACCAGGTGACGATCACCGGCCCCAAGGCACAGCGCTCGTCGATCGCGCTGAAGGGACAGACCACCCAGCTGACGCTCGCCGACGCTGGAATCTACGACTACATCTGCGGCCTGCATCCGGCGATGAAGGGCAAGATCGAAGTCAAGGAATAAGCCGACTTCGTCAAGGCCGTTATGGTCTTGCAACCCCGCCGCAAATGGCGGGGTTTTTGTTTGCGCGTCTTTCGAAATCTATCCGCCCAGCTTCCTGAAGGTTTCGACGATCCAGGCATGGACTATGGGCCTACGTCCTGCTCGGCCTCTTCAATTCCGTCGTTCCGCCTGACGCGGTGCGTCCGTTCGCGCTCGGCCGCACGCTGTTCTTCGACATCATGTTCGTGCTGGCTGCGATCATGTTCACGCGATTGAGCCGATCGCATTTCAGCCGCCCGTAAAGTTGGGTGTCAACGCTTCTTGGCCGTCTTTTTGCGGGCTGTCTTCTTGGCGGCCTTTTTCATCGGCGCTTTCTTTGCGCTCTTTTTTGCTTTCGCCGCGGTTTTCTTCGCTGTCTTCCTGGACGCCTTCTTCGCCGCCTTCTTGGCCGGTTTCTTTTTCGTGGCCGTGGATCTTGGCGCCGCGGCCGCCGGCTTCCGGCGCCGCGGCAAGATGCCGGATGAAGACGTGTCGCCGCCCTGGGCGGCCGACAGCCAGAAGCGCAGCTCGGGCGACTTCTCGTCCTTGCCGATGATGTAACGCTCCTGCCATGTGTCGTCCGGCTGCAGCGGCCTGCCGAAAATCTCCGGATGGTTCTTGAGGAAGAAGCGGAAGGCGTAGTGATCGTAAAGGTCGAGCACGTGGCAGGCATAGGCTTCCGCGAGCGCCTTGTGGCCTCGGATGATCACCATGTTCTCGTCATTGTTGTGGGAGGCGCGAAAGCCGAGATTGTGCGAGCCGGTGACGACGGCGCAATCGTCGCTGAACGGGTCGATCACGACGATCTTGTTGTGAATGATCGCGAAGCCGAATTTCCTCATTTCGGCTTCGAACGCGCCGAACTTGTCATCGTTGTCGATGGCGCCGGCCGGCACCGCCCGAAAGTCCGGCTTGAATTCGCTTGGATCGAGCCCTTTCTTGCCTTTCCTTTTCGGCTTGCCGGGTTCGCCGACCACGGTCACGCCATCAGGCGTTTTCGGCGTGCCTTCCTCGTCCTCATCGGTGTCGGCCGCACCGCCTGAATGCAGCGCCGCGGAGAAATTTGTCGCGCGCTGCGGGCTGGTGAGCGCGCCGCGCACGAACAGGTCGGGGTTTTTCGCCAGCGCAAGGCCGGCCCGGTCGAGGATCGAATTGTTGCCGGGATCGAAGGCGAGGAAGAGCACGGCCTGCTTGGCGCCGTCGATCAGGTCGAACACCCGCTGCATGTCGTTGGGCGTTCCCTTTGGCGGCCTGGCGAGCTTGCCGTCGGTGTTCGGCGAGAACATCAATTCGATGGTGACGCCTTTGCCAAGGCTGATCGGCTTCGAGGCGTTGTTCTTGTGGGCGAAGTCGCGCAGCGTCTGCGATTGCAGCTCCTTCCTGTCGCCGTCGGCCGCCTCGATATCGGCCTTCAGCGCTTGCCAATACTCCATGTAGCGCGCGGCAACGTCGCCCGACTCGATCACCAGCACGTTGTTGGTCTGGGTGCAAAGCCCGGTGCTCGTCCAGTTGGTCGATCCGGTCAGCACCGTCGTCGGCTTGCCGCCTTTTGACAGCACCATGAATTTGTTGTGCGGGATCGAGCCCTTGCCGAGAATGCGGTCGATCACATTGACCCCGGCGGCCTTCAGGTTCGCGCGATTCTCTGCATCCGCATCATCGGTGTTTTCCGATTGTTCATTGCCGAGGATCACGTTGCGGCTCTCAGGATTGGCCTGCAGGTGCTTTTCCAGGCCCTCCGGATCGTTCAATTCGTAGAGCGCAGCGTGAATGGCGCCGCCCTCCTTGTCGGCGCGGGTGAGCAGCGAGGTCACGCCCGTCTCCAGATCGCCGGTCAGCCGCTTGCGAATGGGATCGGCCGGATCGAGGATGTGGGGCGTCAGCGTCGTAACGCTGAGTTTATGGTCCAGCGCCCTGGCGAGTGCCTGGGTGGCCGTGATGCCCCGGTTGAAAAACACATTGAACGGCGGACGGCTGGGCGTCAGCGTGACCTCGTTGCTGACAAGCGCGGGCTCGTCCTTGAGCGCTGACAGCGCACCGGGCGTACCGCCCATCGGCACAATCCGGTACTTGTAGGTGTTGCCGCGCTTGGCAAACAGGTCCTTCCACCAGAACTTCTGGACCGGGGCCTGCTCGGTGGTGAGCTTTTGTTCCTTGTCCTGATTTTCGAAGCGCGCCAGCGCCGGCAACACCGTCTCCTTGTTGCCGGCGGTGACGTCGATCTGGTGAATGGCAAAGCCGAGACAGCCATCGATGTGTTTGTCGAAGGTCCAGGCGACGACGGCAATATCATTGTTGGAAAAAGCAACTGCGGGCATAGCAATGATCCTTGATGGAAAATTCGACTGATACCCCTTCAGTTGTAGCAGATTGCCGCCTCCCGCCAAATGCGAATCTGTTGACGATCACGTGGGCGGTCGGGTGCCCGGAGGCCTCGAAGGCCGGCGATGGATTGTTGCGGCGATGCTTTTGCTTGGGATTGAACCCGCCCTCGCCTCGCAAGGGCCAGACCATCACCGATTCCTCGCCGCACCAGGTGACGATCAGCGGCCTCAAGGCACAGCGTTCGTCGATCGCGCTGAAGGGCCAGACCACCAGCTGACACTCGCCGATGCCGGGATCTACGACTACATCTGCGGCCTGCACCCGGCGATGAAGGGAAAGATCGAGGTGAAGGAATAACCGCGCTCTACGCCACCTGGATCGTCGCGAGCGCCGCGATCAGCTCGCTGCCCTTCGGCACGCCCAGCCCCGTGCACGCATTCCAGCCGGGGCCGGCATCATAGCCCTTGCCGTGGACGCGGTTGTTGCCCTGGGCGATGGTGCGGAATGCCGCCGCATTGGCATAGAGGGCGGAATTGAGCAGGCTGATCGGCTCGCCGCGCTCAACATGCGCCATGGCGATCAGCGCGGCCCATAGCGGCGTGGCGGCGCTGGTGCCGTCCTTGGCCGATTCGACTCCGTTGACGACAATGCGGTAGCCGGGCATCGAGGCCGCAGCGCAAGCAACGTCGGGAACGCCGCGCCGCACGGCGCCGTCATTGACCGATTTCGGCAGGTTGAGCTGGGATTGATAGGCCGGCACTGGAAACACGTCGCTGATGCCGCCCCCGGTGCCGCTGAAACCGTCGTTCCATACCGCTTCCGACGCGATGGAGGCGTTATCGGCGGCAAGCGTAGGCTGAGTGCCGCCGCAGCCGAGCGCATAGGGGCTCGAGGCGGGGAACCAGACATGCACCTTGCCGTCGACCAGTCCGCCGGTGGCCAGTTCATCGCCCGCGGCAAACAGCACGGCGACCCGCAGCCGCTGCGCATCGGCCAGCACCGACTGCATCGCGTCGCGCCCGGCTTCGGTCCAGAATTTTTCCGCGCTGCCCCAGCTCACGGAAATCACCTGCGGCCGGTTGACGTCGTCAAACACCGCCTGATGGATGGCGCCGGTCAGGCTGCCTGCGGTATTGCCTGCGAAATACACCGTGATGCGCGCCTTCGGCAGCAAGGCGGCCAGCACCTGCAGGTCGAGCGCGATCTCCTGGTCCGCCATGGTGCCGTTGCCGAAATTGTTGCCGTTGCCGTCAACGGCGACGTCGACCACGACCGGTTGCTGCCGGTTCATGCCGGCAAGGGCTGCAGCAAGGTCGGAAGCAAGATAGCCGCCGCCGAGCGCAACGATGCCGACGCGAACCGACGACATATCGCGGTCGAGCGGAATGCCGTAGAGCGCAGCCATGTCGGTCGGCCAAAGTCCCTTGCCGGCCCCCGTTCCTACGAGCGCCCTCATCTCGACGGGCGGCGCGAGCGGCCGCTGATCGAAGCCGAGAATGGCGCGGGTCCAGGGGGCGATCTCGGCCGGCACCATCAACCGCCCGACGCGCGCGCGAAAGCTGCGCTGCCCGTCGTCATAGATGCGCAGCATCGCGCCGAACGTCTCGGCCATCTGCCGCGCGGTGCCCTTGAGCTCGACGGCGCGCTGAACGGCATCGCTGCGCCCGACTGTAAGTTTCTTCTCGGCGGCAAGCTTCACAATGCGTGCGATGGCCCTGGCATGGGTGCGGCGACGCTGCGCAGCAAGCGCGCGGCGCGTGATCGGCTGGGCGAAGCGGGCGAGATCGCCGGCGCTTCCCGGCTCGAAATTGTCCCGCGTGCGGCGCTTGACGTGAACGACGACCGAGATCGGCGCGTCGGGATCGACATCGCCGACCAGCGTCGCGCCCTCGGGCGGGGCGCGATCGCTTCCTTCCAGCGGAATCCGGCGTTCACCCATCTCCGCCACCCTGCCCGATCATTTTCCGGAGCAGGGCGTCTCCCCGACCGGGTTGGTCGTGTCGTCATAGGCGCAGAATGGAACCGACCACACGAAGTCGGCGGCGGTCCCGAGTTGCGTCAGGCCCGGCTTGCCTTCGAAGATCGGCGGCTGGCTCGTGAACTTCCAGTACCACTGCGGCAGCAGCGGTCCGAGCGGTCCGATCGGCCCGTTCGGACCAAAGGAAAGAAAGCCCGCCCGGGAGGTCTGCTGTCCCGCCTTGTCGAAGGCCGCGCGGCCATGGCACGTCATGCAGGACGAGGTGGCCACGAAACCGTCTTCCGTGACCGAATTGCCGACGCGGATGTCGAGGCCGACATTGTCGGTGAAGTCGGCTTGCGAGCCCTTGAGACAATAGTTCTTGTAGACCGGATCGATGTCGGCGCTCGAGAGCGTCGCGTTCAGGGCTGGCGTCTTGACGCAATCGGGATATCCCTGGCCGGCGGACTGGTTCGATGGCACGAAGGGCGTCTGCGCGCCGAAATTATCCCGGCAGCCGATGATGTCGCAGCGCGCCGGGTTGTTCTTGTGCTCGAAGGTCGCCCAGGTCCAGTTGGGAACCAGCTTGCTGATCACATGCATCGACACCAGCGCGTATTGCACGCCGTCGGCGCTGTTGACGTGATAGAGCTGCGGCACCTGCGCCACCGTGACCTGATTGTTGGTGAACACCGGAATGTCCGTCGCCGCCACCCAGTTTGCCTTGACCTCGACGGAGTCGACCGGGAACGACAGGTTCTTGCCGAACGCCGCCTTCAGGCCGGAGATCTTGTGGAGATTGTTCTGCACGATGAAGTCGAAGGTCGGCTTGTTGTGACGGGTCTCTTCGGTGACACCCCTGGCAATGCCGGGCGGCAGCGCCGGCAACAGGCCGCCGCTCTCCTGCACGCCCTGGCGTGCGACCTGCGGCAGCACCGGCCGCCGCAGCACCAGCGGCGTCGCCGCCGCGGGAAACACCGGATTGGGCTTGAACAGATCGGTATCGCTGGCCCAGGTCTCGAAGGTCGAATTGCTGCCGCCGGCGCGCGTGTTGGCCTGGATGAAGAGCTGCCAGGCCACCTGGTCCGGCGCGTTCATCGCCGGGTTCGCCGCCGGCTGCGCCACCGCAGGAAAGGTTGTGAAGACAAGCAGAGCACCGAGCGCCGCATTTCCGACAAATCGCTTCATGGCAAAACTCCTCTTGCGCGTTTACGGTTGAAATCCTTCCGTCATCCAGTTCGCGAAAATATCGACCCTCTCCTTCGGCCATTTGTGGCCGGGCGGCATGAAACCGGCCGAGAGCGCAGCGAAAACCCGTCGCGCATTGCCGTGATCGTCAAATCCATGATTGCCGACGGGATCGCACATCCATTGCGCATCGCCGAGGTGAACGCCCTTCGGCGCCATGCAGGAGATATCGACGGGCCGGAACATCGGCAGGATGTCGCTGGCAAAGCCGATCGTCATGATCCCATCCTCCCGGTATCGCTTACTCTACTATAGGTTGCACAATGGCGCTCGGTAAATTTTCTGAGAATCACTGCCACAGGTTGAATTTCTTATACGCGGCGATTCCAGATTTTCATGTGAAGCGGTTCACAGCCGTCACGACACCGGCCGCTTAATGCGACTGCGTTAAAATCGGGAATTGAACCGACGCTTCGCGAACACAGACCAATCGGCTATACGAAGGCAGCAAGGAATCGGGCGCCAAAAAATGATCCTGCAATCCCTCGCCGGGCTGCCGGCGTTTTTGGTGTATTTCTGCACGGCGATCATCGCGGTGCTCGCCTATCTCTCCATTTATACACGGATTACGCCGCACAACGAGTTCGAGCTGATCCGCAACAACAATCCGGCGGCAGCCATTGCGCTCGGCCTCTCCCTGCTCGGCTTCTCGCTGCCGCTGATCAGCGCGATCGCGCATTCCGCCAATGTCTGGGACTGCATGATCTGGAGCCTGATCGCACTGATCGTGCAGATCATCGTGTTCTTCATCGTCCGCATCCCCGTGCCGAACCTGCCGCGGCGCATCGCCGACGGGGAGCTCGCGCCTGCGATCTGGCTTGGACTTGCCTCGCTCGCCTTCGGCGCCATCGACGCCGCCTGCATGATCTACTGACCCAAGGTCAACTGTCATGCCCGAGAAAGCCAAACAGGAATTCGGCAAGCGCAGGCAAGTCTCGGTCCCGCCGAGCCCCGTGCTGCCGCCAAAACGCTCCAACCATGTTGCGCTTCTGGTGATGGGCACGCTCGCCGTCGGCGGCACCGCCTATGCGCTGATGCCGCGCGAATGCACGCCGGCCGAGCCTGGCACGATGCCGACCCTTTCGTCGCCGGCGGAATGTCCGCCGCGCGGTTCATCCTCGCGCAGCCATGGCGGCTCGGGCGGCGGATCCTCGCGCTACGGCTACTCTTCCGGCGGTTCATCCGGCTCGACGCCGGCGGCCACCACGGATGCGAGCTCCGGCGGAGTCAAGCGCGGCGGCTTCGGCAGCGTTGCTCACAGTTTCTCGTCACACTTCTCCTTCGGCAGCTGAGATTGCAACTTGCCGTGAGGCTTGCTGCTTTCACTTGCCATGCGCGCGCGCTTGGCCAACACTGGCGAACCTTCATTCATCGCAGGCAGGATCGCCCCATGAAACGCTCGCGCCGCGTCGTGCTGACACTGATGGGAAGCGCCGCGGCCGGCGCGGTCTCGATGGGCCTGACGCCCCGCTATTGCGGCCCCGGCTTGGAAGCGGTGCCGGGAGTGGACGGGCGGCCCTATTGCCGCGCGCGAAGCGGTTTTGGCTTCACCTCGCACCGCATCCATGGTCACGGCCATCATCACGGCCACGGCCACCATGGCGGCGGTGGCTAGCCCACCGCGATGCAACGCATCACCTGTCCCGAGCGCGACGACTGGCGCGCGACTGCGGAAAGCGCAGGCTTCGACTTCCACACCATCGACGGCGAGCGCTATTGGGACGAGCGCGCCTATTACGCCTTCACGCTGGAGGAGATCGAACGCCAGATCGAGACGCCGAGCGGCGAGATCGACGCGATGTGCCTCGAGCTTGTCGGCAAGGCCATCGATGACGAAGAATATCTGCGCCGGCTGAAAATCCCGGAGACGTACTGGTCGCTGATATCGGACAGCTGGCACGAGGACCAGCTCAGCCTCTATGGCCGGCTCGACCTCTGCTATGACGGAACGAATCCGGCCAAGCTGTTGGAATACAACGCCGACACGCCGACCTCGATCTTCGAGTCCGCGGTGTTCCAGTGGACCTGGCTCGAACAGGCGATCGAGCGCAGCATCATCCCGAAGCGCGCCGACCAGTACAACTCGATCCATGAGCGGCTGATCGAGGCCTGGAAGAAGCTCGCCGGCACGCACCACCTGCATCTCGCCGGCATGATGGAAAGCGAGGAGGACTCCGGCACGCTGGCCTATTTCGAGGACACCGCGCGGCAGGCGGGCCTTGCGACCACCTTGCTCGACATCGAGGACATTGGGCTCTCGGAAGACCGCCGCTTCGTCGATCTCGACAACCGGCCGATCGAGCTCGCCTTCAAGCTCTATCCCTGGGAATGGATGTTCCATGACGAATTCGGCGCCGAGATCGCGAAAGCGCCGACGCGCTGGATCGAGCCGCCGTGGAAGGCGATCCTGTCCAACAAGGGCCTGCTGCCGCTGCTATGGGAGATGTTTCCGGGACACCCGAATCTGCTGCCGGCCTGGTTCGAGGACGATCCGGAAGCAGCCAAAGTCGGCACATCCTTCGTGCGCAAGCCGCTGTTCTCGCGCGAGGGCGCCAATGTCACGCTCGTCAGTGCAGGCTCAATGCTGGTGGAGCAGCAAGGCCCCTATGGGGCGGAGGGATTCATCCGCCAGGCGCTGGCGCCGCTGCCGAATTTCTTCGGGCAATATGCCGTGATCGGCAGCTGGCTGGTCGATCACACGCCATGCGGACTATCGGTGCGCGAGGACGAAAACCCGATCACCGGCAACACGTCGCGGTTTTTGCCTCACGCGATTCTTTAACGCGCGGCGGCCACCAGTTTCAGCGGCATGCCGGCTGACGCAACGCCACGCGGCGCTGCACGCGCCGTGTTGGGGCAATACATGCCGCGGCGGTTCGGATGCGGCCTGAAGGCGTCGGTGATGCCGACCACCGACTCGGCGGCGCCCAGCGCCAGCGCGCCGTCGGGCTCGATCATCCGTGCCATCCGCTCAAAAATCGCCGCCTTCGTCTCCTGGTCGAAATAGATCAGCACGTTGCGGCAGAAGATCACGTCGAAGGCGCCAAGGTGGGAGAAGTCCTGCAGCAGATTGAGCTGCCTGTGCTGCACCATGGCGCGGACGTCGGCATTGAGCTGCCAGAGGTCGCCATTCTGCTTGAAGTATTTCACCAGCATCTGGATCGGCAGGCCGCGCTGCACCTCGAACTGGCTGAATATGCCGGCCTTGGACTTCTCCAGCACCGCCTGCGACAAATCGGTGGCGACGATCTCGGTGCGCCAGCCCGACAGCGCCGGCATCTCCTTCAGGAGCATCGCGATCGAATAGGGCTCCTGCCCGGTGGACGAGGCCGCGCACCAGAAGCGCAGGGAACGCCGCGCGGCTCGCGCCTGCACCAGCGCCGGCAGGATCGTTTCCTTCAAATGGTCGAACGGGATCCTGTCGCGGAAGAAGAAGGTCTCGTTGGTGGTCATCGCTTCCACCACTTCGGCGGTCAGCGCTTCCGCGCCGCCCTTCATCTTCTGCACCAGCTCGGCAATGCCCGACAGGCCCGCCTTGCGCGTAAGCGGCACGAGGCGGCTTTCCACCAGATACTGCTTGTCGGCGGACAGATCGAGGCCGGAGCGATCT
>Ga0081540_1002195_pt1 | contig 16122 bp, 11 predicted proteins | sample TabmetS2T1R1_FD_71024 | JGI IMG/M metagenome (GOLD analysis project Ga0081540, IMG submission 71024) | Tabebuia heterophylla rhizosphere microbial communities from the University of Puerto Rico - S2T1R1 | ecosystem: Host-associated > Plants > Roots > Rhizosphere ... | reverse complement strand
CTCGTGACGGCCTCCGGCCCTGGTCGAGGTGCCAGACACCTCGTTACGGCCCCCCGGCCTGTCGAGGTGCCAGACACCTCGTGACGGGAATTCCACGGCTCGCCCCCTGTCCCGAGGTCCAATGTGCACTCAGGGTCACTCGTGAGGGCTGCGCACCGTCTTGTGTGGCCTGCACGCCGCGACCGGACTCCACGCGTCCTTCACGCTGGACGTGCCCGCATGGGGGCCCGTCGCGCCACGACTGTCCGCCTCGGGGCACCCCGTCCGGGCCCGCCGGGCCGCGAACATGCCTGCCGCGTGAGCACCCGGCCCACCTTGCGGTCGTGAAGAAGGGCAGGGGAAGATCCGTCCATCGGCCGTTCGCCCCGGAGTGCAGCCCGTTTGTCTCCCCGTCGTCTTTGTTCCCCCGTCGCGCTCCTCTGCACCTGCCTGGTCGCTGGATCAGCCGTTGCCGCGACCCCCAAGGCCGCCGACCGGGAGGCCCTGAAGAAGACCCTCCTCGACCTCGCCCAGCGCGCGCCCTTCCGGGATGCCCGGCTGGGGGTCCAGCTCGTCAGCCTGGACGACGGCACCGTTGTCTTCAGCAAGGACGCCGACGCGCTGATGAACCCGGCGTCGAACGTGAAGCTCGTCACAGCCGCCGCGACCCTGAGCCGGCTTGGCCCGGAGTACAGGTTCGACACCGAATTCCTCGTCGAGCCCGGTCCCACCGACCGCGTCCGTGTCCTCTGGGTTCGCGGCAAGGGTGACCCGAGCATCACCACCGAGCGCCTCCACGCGATGGCCTCGGAGCTGGCCCACCTCGGACTCCGCGAGGTGGGGGACCTCATCCTGGACGACAGCTGGTTCGACGCCGAGCGCCTCGCCCCGGGCTTCGAGCAGGAGATCTCGGACCGCGCCTATACCGCCCCCACCGGCGCCCTGAGCCTCAACGCCAACGCGGTGGGCGTGTACCTCCGGGCCTCGGCTCCGGGCGGACGCGCAGTGGTCGAGCTCGAGCCCCCCTCCGACTACTTCGAGATCGTCAATCAGGCGGTCGGCGCCTCCAGCCGCGCCCGGCGGGCCTCGGTCGCCTCCCAGTGGACCGGCAGCGCCCAGCGGATCACCGTCCGTGGCACCGTGCCCGTCTCCGGAGAGTGGGCGGTCTGGAAGCGCATCGACAACCCGCCGATGTACTTCGGGTACACCTTCAAGAAGGTCCTCGAGATGCACGGCATCAAGGTCCGCGGGAAGCCGAAGCTCGGCGTGACCCCCGAGCGCGCGCGCCTCCTTTACGCGGCCCAGAGCGAGACCTTCGATCTGGTCCTCAAGCGGATGAACAAGTACTCCAGCAACTTCGTCGCCGAGCAGCTGCTCAAGACCCTCGGCGCCGAGGTGAAGGGTCCGCCCGGTACCACCGCCAACGGCGTCGCGGTCGCCGAGGAGTTCCTCGAGCGCGAGGTGGGAATCGCCCGCGGCTCGTACATCCTCCGCAACGGCTCGGGGCTGAACGACACCAACCGCTTCACCCCGCGGCAGCTCGCGCAGCTGCTGAAAGTGATGTGGGACCGCTTCCCGCTCGCCCCCGAGTACATGTCCAGCGTCGGGATCGCCGGCAAGGACGGGACGCTCCGCTACCGGTTCGAGGGCAGCGAGGCCGTCGGCCGACTCCGCGCCAAGACCGGCACGCTGGAGAACGTCTCGGCGCTCAGCGGGTACGTCCAGTCGGTGGGGGGCGAGCGCTTCGCCTTCAGCGTCATCGTCAACGACCACACCGGCCGAACCGCCCCGGTGGTGCAGGGAATCGACGCCATCGGTGCCGCGGTCGCCGCGGTGGGTGCCCCCGGAGGCCCGGACCGCGCCGTGGCCAGCCTGATGCAGCCCTCGACGCTGGGGCCCAGCTCCGACGAGGAGGCCCGGGCCCGCATCCGCACCTATCTCGCGGTGGCCCAGAAGGCCGACCAGCGGAACCTTCCCTTCCTCAGGACGGCCTGGCGCACCGAGCACGATCCGGCAGTCCGGGCCGTGCTCGCGGACTCCATCTACCAGAGCGATCCGCGGGACTACCTCGGCTCGCGCGCGCTCCTCGACAGCTTCACCTCGACCGAGGAGGTCTACGGTCGGCTGCGGCGGCTCGCGCGCGACCTCAAGGAATCGCTTCCCTGCGTGGGCAGCCTCACCACGCTCGCCGCCGAGGGGAACGGCGAGGCGCTGTCGCGACTGGTGGAGCTCGCCCGCGCCTCGGCCGGCGATGCCCCCGCGCAGCGAACGGTCTCCGTCTCCCTGGCGGACGTGGCCCGGACCGCCCCGGACGAGCTGCTGGTCTCGCTCCGGGTCGCAAGCGCGGCCGACCGGGACGCAGCCCTCGGGCTTCTGGCGCAGGGCGTGGCCCAGCAGCAGGACGCCGACCATCCACTCTGGCCCGCCGTTCGCAAGGTGATGGCCTCGACCGACACCTCGGTGGCAACGTTCGGCCGCGAGCTGGATGCGACGCTCAGCCAGCGCATGGCCGCGGAGAAAGCGCCCCGGGTGGTCCAGGCCGCCGGTAGCACAGTTCCCCCGCCCAGCGTGACCCCTGCTGTGGCGCCCGCCCCCACCGAACGCCCGGGGGGCTAGCTCCCGCAGGCAGCGCGGACGGTGGTAACTCCTCGCAACCCCTACCAGGGGCAGCGGGGGCCGGGACGTTCACGGAACTTCATGAAACGGCCCTGCACTTTCCCGAGCCATCCAGCCCGGTTCCGGGTAATTCACCGCGCCCCCGTTCGTTACACGGGGTGTCCCCCACACTGGCAAGGATCGAACGTTCCATGTTCCAGCCTGCTCAAGTCACCAGCCGTACCGACGACGCGTTCGACGCTGGCGGCGTGAAGGTCACATCGCGCCGGCGCGGCAAGCGGTGGCTCATCGCCGTGATCGCGCTGGTGGTCATCGTGGTGGGCCTCGCGGGGACGAAGTTCCTGCAGATCTTCACCATGATCCAGGCGGGGAAGAAGATGGTTCCCCCGCCGGTCGCGGTCACCACCGCCAAGGTCCAGCAGGTCGAGTGGCAGCCGGTACGGCCCGCCGTGGGAACGCTCATCGCCATCCGGGCGACGACGCTGAGCGCCGAGCTGACGGGCACCGTCCGCGAGATCGGCTTCGAGAACGGCTCGCTGGTGAAGAAGGGCCAGATGATCGTCCGGTTCGACACCTCTGCCGAGCAGGCCCAGCTGCAGAGCGCGATGGCCGACCTGGCGCTGGCCAAGCAGACCCTCGACCGCGCCGAGAGCCTCCGCAAGCAGGAGGTCAACACCCAGGCCGAGCTCGAGTCCGCGCAGGCGCGCGACAAGCAGACCCGGGCGGCGGTGGTGAACCTCCAGGCGATCATCAACAAGAAGATCATCCGCGCGCCGTTCGACGGCCGGGCGGGCATCCGCGCGGTCGAGCTGGGGCAGGTCGTCTCCCCCGGCGCGCCCATCGTCTCTCTCCAGACGGTGAGCCCCATCTACGCCGAGTTCCAGCTGCCGCAGCAGGCCCTGGCCGACGTCAAGCTCGAGCAGAAGGTCCTGGTGAAGGTCGACGTCTTCCCCGGGAAGACCTGGGAAGGGACCGTCACCACCATCAACCCCGAGGTCGATCCGGCAACCCGCAACGTGCGGATGCGGGCCACCGTCGAGAACCCGGACGGACAGCTCAATCCCGGCATGTTCGCCAACGTCGAGGTCGAGGCAGGCAAGGCCAGCCAGGCGCTGGTGGTCCCGGCGACGAGCGTCATCTACGCCCCCTTCGGTGATTCGGTGTACCTGGTGGCGGAGCAGAAGGACGAGCCAGCCAAGGGTGACCCGGCGGACAAGGACAAGGCCGAGGCGGCGAAGAAGGCGCCTCCTGCACCGGCGAAGGCCCCCGGCGACAAGCCGACGCTCATCGCCCAGCAGCAGTTCGTCCGTCTCGGCGAGCGACGGGGTGACTACGTGCAGATTCTCGACGGGCTCAAGGGCAACGAGACCATCGTGAGCAACGGCGCGTTCAAGCTCCGGAACGGGCAGACCATCATGATCAACAACGCGCTCGCCCCACCGGCGAACATGGTTCCGACGCCGGTCGAACGCTGAGCATTGACGAGGAACTCTCCCATGAGCAGCGAGTCTCCCGCGCAGCAGAGCTCGAGCTTCACCGACCTCTTCATCCGGCGGCCGGTGATCGCCATCGTCGTCAACCTCATCATCATCATCGCCGGTGTTCAGGCCATCCGGACTCTGAACGTCCGCCAGTACCCGCGCAGCGAGAACGCGACCATCACCGTGACCACGGTCTACGTCGGAGCGAATGCCGACCTGGTCCGGGGCTTCATCACCACCCCGCTCGAGCGGGTGATCGCCTCGGCGGATGGGATCGACTACATCGAGTCCACCAGCGCTCAGGGCCTCTCGACGATCAACGCCCGGCTCCGGCTGAACTACGACTCGATCAAGGCCCTGGCGGAGATCAGCTCCAAGGTGGATCAGGTCCGCAACGACCTTCCGCCCGAAGCGCAGGTTCCGGTCATCAACATCCAGAACGCCGACAGCACGATCGCCTCGGCGTACCTCAGCTTCTCCTCCAAGTTCCTCCGTCAGAACGAGATCACCGACTACCTCGTCCGGGTGGTGCAGCCGCGGCTCACTGCCGTGGAGGGCGTGCAGAAGGCGGACATCCTCGGAGCCCGCACCTTCGCGATGCGGATCTGGCTCAAGCCGGACCGGATGGCCGCGCTCGGCGTGAGCCCTGCGCAGGTGCGACAGGCCCTCGCCAACAATAACTACCTGGCCGCGGTCGGCCAGACCAAGGGCGCCCTGGTCCAGGTGAACCTCACCACCAACACCGACCTTCGCTCGGTGGACGAGTTCAAGAGGCTCATCATCAAGCAGAACGGTGGGGCCGTGGTCCGCCTCTCCGACGTGGCGGACGTGGTCCTCGGAGCCGAGGACTACGACACCGCGGTGAACTTCACCGGGGAGACGGCGGTCTTCATCGGCATCTGGGCGCTCCCCAACGCCAACTCGCTGGACGTGATCAAGCGGATCCGGGTGGAGCTGGCGTCAATCCAGCAAGAGCTTCCCTCGCAGCTCACCGCCACGATGGCCTACGACGCGACGGAGTACATCCAGAGCGCGATCGACGACGTCGTCCGCACCTTGCGCGACACGCTGCTCATCGTGATCGTCGTCATCTTCCTCTTCCTGGGCTCGTTCCGTTCGGTGCTGGTGCCGGTCGTCGCCATCCCGGTCTCGCTCATCGGCGCGGTGTTCCTGATGCAGGTCTTCGGGTTCACGCTGAACTTGCTCACCCTGCTGGCCATCGTCCTGTCCGTCGGTCTCGTGGTCGACGACGCGATCGTGGTGGTGGAGAACGTCGAACGACATCTCTCCGAAGGAAAGACGCCGCTCCAGGCGTCGCTGATCGGAGCCCGGGAGCTGGTCGGGCCGATCATCGCGATGACCATCACCCTGGCCGCGGTGTACGTGCCCATCGCCTTCCAGGGCGGCCTCACCGGCTCGCTCTTCCGCGAGTTCGCCCTCACCCTCGCCGGAGCAGTCACCATCTCCGGCGTCGTGGCCCTCACGCTTTCTCCGATGATGTCCCGCTACCTCCTCCACGCGGGCGGGGAACACGAGGGGTTCGCGGGAATCATCAATCGCGGCTTCGACCGGATCCGGCGCGGCTACGACCGCCTCCTCGAGGTGGCGCTCTCCAGCAAGGCGATCGTCTACACCTCCTGGGTCGTCCTCACCCTGTTCACCGTCCTGATGTTCAGCTTCGCGGTGAAGGAGCTCGCTCCGGCCGAGGATCAGGGTTTCCTCTTCGGCATCATCAATACCCCCGCCAACTCGACGCTGGATCAGGTCATGGTCTCCACCAAGGCGGTGCATGACACGGTGATCGAGATCCCGGAGTCGAAGTTCACCTTCCAGCTCACAAACCCCGGCAGCGGCTTCTGGGGCGTCGGGCTCAAGCCCTGGGACAAGCGGAAGCGTACGACTGCCCAGGTGCTTCCCGACGTCCAGCACCGCATCTCGCAGATACCCGGGGTGGAGGCCTTCGCGGTGATGCCTCCGGCGCTCCCGGGAGGCGGCACCTTCCCGATCGAGTTCGTGATCGCGTCCACCGCCGAGGAGAACGAGATCCTCGAGTTCGCCAAGCAGCTCCAGCAGAAGGCTGCCGCGAGCGGGCAGTTCTACTTCCCTCCACCGATCGACGTGAAGGTCGACCAGCCTCAGTCGGAGATCGACATCGACCGGGAGAAGGTCGCCCAGCTGAACCTCAACCTCCAGCAGGTCGGTCAGGACCTCGGAGCTGCCGCGGGAGGCAACTTCGTCAACCGGTTCAGCATCTCGGGCCGGAGCTACAAGGTCATCCCCCAGCTGCTCCGCACCGAGCGGCTGAACCCCGAGCAGCTGGAGAACGTGTACGTCACCGGGCCGAACGGTCAGCTGATCAAGCTGTCGTCGATCGCCTCGGTCAAGGACACGGTGGTGCCACGCTCGCTGAATCGGTTCCAGCAGCTCAACGCGGTGAAGATCAGCGGAGTCGCCCAGTCGGTGGACGGCGGGCTCAAGTTCCTCGAGACCGAGGCGAAGAAGATCCTGCCCCAGGGGTACAAGATCGACTACACCGGCGAGTCGCGGCAGCTCCGGGTGGAGGGCAACAAGTTCCTCCCCGCGTTCGCGCTGGCAGTGGTTCTGATCTTCCTGGTGCTCGCCGCCCAGTTCAACAGCTTCCGCGATCCCTTCATCATCCTGCTCGGGTCGGTTCCGCTGGCACTCTTCGGGGCGATGATTCCGTCGTTCCTCAAGATGCCGAACCCGCAGATCCCCTTCTTCACCGACCACTTCAGCACCACCTTCAACATCTACTCGCAGGTGGGTCTGGTGACGCTGGTGGGGCTCGTCTCCAAGAACGGAATCCTGATCGTCGAGTTCGCCAACAAGCTCCAGGAAGCCGGAAAGACGAAGCTCGAGGCGGTCAAGGAAGCGTCGCTGACCCGGCTCCGGCCGATCCTCATGACCAGCATCGCGACCATCGCTGGCCACTTCCCGCTGACCTACGTGACCGGCCCGGGCGCGGCGGCGCGGAACAGCATCGGTCGGACGCTGGTCACCGGAATGGCGGTGGGGACGTTCTTCACGCTCTTCTTCGTCCCGGTCATCTACCTGCTCATCGCGCGTGACCACCGCGCCGAGGCCGAGGCCCGGGAAGCCGAGTTCGGCGGCGGCGGCGGACGGCTCAGCCCGACACCGGCCGCTCCCGAGCCCTAGGCCGTGCGTCCCTGAGTCCCGGCGGCGGCGCCTCGGCGCCGCTCCTCCGCCGGGCTCCGAGAGCACGACGTTGCCTGTCGAAGGTGTCTGGCACCTTCACGTCAAGTCAACTTGACACGAAGGTGTCAAACACCTCCGAGAGCACGAGGGTCGCCGGTGAGGTGCCCCCGGGTCACCTTCCGCCTGGCGGCGGTGCACCGCGAATCGCGCGAACCGTCTCCAGCGCTCGCGTCGTGTGCCCTTCGGCCACGAGCTGCGCGGCGTAGGCCATGCGGACGATTCCCGCGCGGTCGATGACGAACGTGGCGCGGCCGTCGACGAGACCGAGCGTCTTCGGGATGCCGTACGCCTGACGAACCTTGCCGCCCGGGTCGCTGAGGAGCAGGTAGTTCAGCCGCTGCTTCCGGGCGAAGGCCTCATGCGCCGCCTCGCCGTCGGAGCTGATGCCCACCACCGTCGCACCGGCCTCGTCGAAGTCCTGGTGCGCGTCGCGGAAGGAGCACACCTCCCGGGTGCAGATCGGTGACTCGTCACGCGGGTAGAAGAAGACGACCACCGGTCCAGAAGCGCGAAGCGCGTCCAGCGACCACTGCTTCCCGGAGGCGTCCTTGAGAGTGAACGGCGGCGCCGGCTGTCCTTCCTGGATCATCGGGGCCCAAGATGCCCGAATCTGCGCGGCGTTGCGTGCCTCCGACACGGGCGCTCCGGCTGCCCGAAGGACGCCGGGATCCACCCGCGGCGGAACGGCCCGATCAGCACGGAGCAGCGGCTCGTTGCTCGGAAACCGGCGAACATTTCGTGGGATCGCAAGCATTTATGCTGCACCGCGTTGCGACCGGGGTCTGTACTCTGCCGCCCTTCACCGCCAACGAGACCGACGAGCCCGCCGGTCCCTGGAAGGAGCCAGCACATGGGAATCTCCAGACGCAAGTTGTTGCAGGTTGCGGGGACGGCCGGCGTGGGGGCCGCGCTCGGGATGGGTCGGAGGGTCTACGCGCAGGGCGCGAAGAAGAAGCTGAAGATCCTCCAGTGGAACCACTTCGTCCCCGGCTACGACAAGTGGTTCAACGGCGAGTACATCAAGCAATGGGGTGAGAAGAACGACACCGAGGTGACGGTCGACAACGTCGGTATCCCGGCCCTCAACCCAACCGCTGCCTCGGAGGTCTCCGCGAAGAAGGGCCATGACCTCTTCGGCTTCCTCTGGCCGCGGCCGGTCTACGAGAACGACGTCATCGACCACAAGGAGATCTACGAGGAGTGCGAGAAGAAGTACGGCAAGCCGATCGACCTCGCGATCAAGAGCACCTACAACCCGCGCACGAAGAAGTACCACGGCTTTGCCGACAGCTTCGCCCCGGACCCGATCAACTACCGGAAGGACCTCTGGGACGAGATCGGGATGAAGCCCGACAGCTGGGAAGACCTTCGCGTGGGCGGAGCGAAGATCAAGCAGAAGACCGGCATCCCCGTCGGGATCGGTCTCTCCAGCGAGATCGACACCGCGATGGCGATGCGCGCGCTGCTCTATTCCTTCGGCGGCTCGGAGCAGGACGAGAAGGGCAAGCTCATCCTCAACTCCAAGAACACGGTGGAGGCGGTGAAGTTCGTCACCGCGCTCTACAAGGAGTGCATGACGCCTGAGGTGCTCGCCTGGGATGCCTCGAGCAACAACCGGGCGATGCTGGCGGGGAAGATCTCGGTGGCCCTCAACGCCATCTCCATCACCCGCACGGCCGAGAACGACAAGATGCCCATCAGCGACAAGATCTTCCTGACCAAGGCGGCGAAGGGCCCAACCCGCCGCATGGGCCTCGAGCACGTGATGAGCGTCTACGTGATCTGGAAGTTCGCGGACAACGTCGACGGGGCGAAGAAGTTCCTTGTGGACTACATCGGGAACTTCAACCAGGCCTTTGCGAAGAGCGAGTTCTACAACTTCCCGACCTTCCAGAAGCAGGTGCCGGACCTCAAGACGCTGGTCTCCAAGGACTCCAAGGGGCTGCCGCCCGACAAGTACGCGGTGCTCGCCGACTCGTTCGACTGGGCGACCAACGTGGGCTTCCCCGGGTACTCGTCAGCGGCCATCGACGACGGCTACAGCACCTGGGTGCTGAACACCATGTTCGCCCAGGCCGCCACCGGCGCGCTCAGCCCCGAGGCCGCCGTCAAGGAGGCCGAGGACAAGTACAAGAAGATCTGGGAAAAGTGGGCGGAGCGGAAGCTCATCTAGCCCTCACCCGTTCAGGAGACCGATGGCCACAGTCGAGACGAAGGCACTGCGCAAGGAGTTCACCGGCCACACCGCGGTGGACGGCGTCGATCTCGCCATCAACGAGGGCGAGTTCCTGGTGCTCCTCGGGCCGTCGGGCTGTGGCAAGACCACGCTGCTCAGGATGATCGCCGGGCTGGAAACCCAGACCTCCGGCGACATCCTGATCGGCGGGCGCGTGGTCAACGAGCTGCCGCCGCGCGCCCGGAAGATCGCGATGGTCTTCCAGAGCTACGCGCTGTACCCGCACCTCTCGGTGGCCAGCAACATCGCGTTCCCCCTCAAGGCCCAGGGCGCGCCCAAGGCCAGCATCGCCGGCGAGGTGGAGCGAGCGGCGAAGATGTTCGGCATCGAGCGGCTGCTGCACCGCAAGCCCCGGCAGCTCTCCGGCGGTGAGCGGCAGCGGGTGGCCCTGGCCCGAGCGATGGTGCGGAAGCCCGACGTGTTCCTCCTCGACGAACCGCTCTCCAACCTCGACGCCAAGCTCCGCAACCTCGCCCGTGACGAGCTGAAGCAGTTCCAGCGCCGCCTGGGGACGACCACCATCTACGTCACGCACGACCAGGTGGAGGCGATGGGCCTGGGTGACCGGATCGCGGTCATGAGCGGAGGCAAGGTGCGCCAGCTCGGGCGCCCCCAGGAGGTGTACGACGAGCCGGCGGACACGTTCGTCGCCGGATTCCTGGGCAGCCCGCCGATGAACCTCGTGCCCCTCGACGAGATCCTGGTCGGATTCCGGCCCGAGCAGCTGCTGCCGCCCTCGGCCACATCCGCCGACGGTGGCGGACCGACCGTGGCGATGCGCTTCGCCGTGGAGCGCGTGGAACACCTCGGGGCGGGGCGACTCCTGTACGGAACGCTCCCCGACTACGCGCCGAACGAGAAGATCATCGTCAGCCTCGCCTACACCGTGCACTCGACCATCGAGGCGGGACACACCTACGACTTCCGGGTTCACCAGTCGAACCTCAAGTTCTTCGACCCTGCCACCGGGCTCCGGGTGCCGGCGCGCCCGCTGCCGGCGCGGAGGTCGGCGTGACGGCACCGGCGCTGGCTCGCCCCCGGCTCGTCGAGCGCGCTGCCGGGGTGACGGACAGCTCGCAGTGGCTCGGGCGGCTGATGCTCGCCCCGGCGGTGCTCTACATCGCGCTGGTGGTGGCCGTGCCGTTCCTGATGGCCATCGGCTACAGCTTCTCCAGCGTCACCATCGGGACCTCGGCGCCTCGGTTCGTCGGGCTCGAGAACTTCAAGAGCGCGCTGGAGGACACGGCCTTCCTCAAGGCGCTGGGGAACACCGCGATCTTCTCGCTGGTGTCGCAGACGCTGGTCATCGTCCTTGCCAGCATCCTGGCGATCGCGCTCCAGCGGAAGTTCCGGGGGAAGTGGGTGGTCCGGCTGCTGATCCTGCTTCCCTGGGTCGCGCCCATCTCGCTCGGGAGCATCGGCTGGCTGTGGATCTTCGACCCGGTCTACAGCGTCATCAACTGGACCCTGCGCCACGTGGGCATCTTCGGCGCCGACACCTGGCCCATCTGGCTGGGACAGCCGAGCCTCGCGATGGCATCGATCATCGGCGTGCACGTGTGGCGGACGATGCCGCTGGCCACGATCATCTCGCTCGGTGGCCTGTCGTCGATCCCCCAGGACATCCATGACGCCGCCGAGGTCGACGGGGCGGGATTCTTCCGGCACCTCTTCGTCATCACTCTTCCGCTGGTGCTGCCGATCCTCCTGGTGGCGGTGCTGTTCGGCCTGGTGTTCAGCATCACCGACATGATCGTCGTCTACGTGCTCACCCGCGGGGGGCCGTTCGACAGCACGCAGGTGCTGGCCAGTCTCGCGTTCTTCAAGAGCATCGACGGAGGAGACCTCTCCGGCGGCGCGGCGGTGGCGCTCTTCCTGCTCCCGGTCCTCGCGGTGTGCGCGGTGCTTCTGCTGCGGCTCGCCCGGCGGACGGAGGTGGCGTGATGGCCGGGAAGGCCGACCCGAAGAAGCTGGCCGGAGGCGTGGTCAACTTCGGAGTGATCGCGGCGTTCACCGGGTTCGCGGCGTTCCCGTTCGCCTGGATGCTGATCACGATGTTCAAGCAGACCCGAGATCTGCTCGACCCATCGCACAACCCGTTCGTCTACCACGCGCCCCCTACCCTGGAGCATCTGCGCGTGCTCTTCCAGGACACGCTTTTCTTGCACTGGGTGGGGAACACGCTCTTCGTCGGCGTGCTGGTGGTGCTCATCACCCTCGTCCTCGCCGTGCCTGCGGGTTACAGCCTGGCGAGGCTCACCGGATCGGCGGGGGAGAAGCTGGGCATCGGCATCTTCCTCACCTACCTGGTGCCGCCCACGATCCTCTTCATCCCGCTGTCGCGCCTGGTGGCGTCGCTCGGGTTGCAAGACTCGCTCTGGGCGCTGGTGCTGGTCTACCCGAGCTTCACCGTGCCCTTCTGCACCTGGCTCCTGATGGGGTTCTTCAAGGTGATCCCCAAGGACGTGGAGGAGGCGGCGATGATCGACGGACACTCGCGCCTCGGCGCGTTCGTCCGGGTGATCCTCCCGATGTCGGTGGCCGGGTTGCTGACCACGATCATCTTCAGCTTCACCCTGGTGATGCAGGAGTTCGTCTACGGGCTCACCTTCATCACGACCAGCAAGAACCTGACCCTCAGCGTGGGCGTGCCGACGTTCCTGGTTCGCGGGGACGTGTACTTCTGGGGTTCGCTGATGGGCGCGTGCTTCCTGGCCTCGGTGCCGATCGCGATCCTCTACAACCTCTTCGTGGATCGGTTCATCGCCGGGTTCACGGTCGGGGCGGTCAAGGGCTGATCAGGCCCAGAGGTCCCAGCGCCCGAACATCAGCACCGCGACTGCGATGCCGGTGTTGGTGAGGGCGTGGGCGAGGATCGCATCGGAGAGGCGCCCTCGTGCGAGCAGGGCGACGGCGAACACGGTCCCGGCGAAGGTACCGAGGATCCAGTGACTGTGGAGCACTCCGAACGCGAGCGACGAGATGAGGATCGCCGACCAGGTCCAGGCGCGCGGCGGGGCTTGCTCGAACTCCGGTGAGACCAGCCACCTCAGGAGGAATCCACGGAAGGCGAGCTCCTCCACCACCGGGACGACCAGGCACGATCCGACGACCCGGACGGCGATCCAGGCCCACCGCTCGACGGGTCCCAGCCCCTGGAGCGTCGAGACGAGGCTGGCTCCCGCCACCATGTCCCGTGGGATGAGGGTGATCCACGCCGCGCAGGTGACCGCCGCTGCGACCACTGGCAACCAGGACGGCGCAATCGTCGGAGCGAGCAGCTCCCGACGGACGAGCCAGAGCACCCCCGCCGCCGCGAGGATCCGGGCTGCATACCATCGGTCCAGGGCGCCATCGCTCCAGATGCTGGTCACCAGCGCTGCGAAGAGCGCGGCGAGCAGCGGGGCGACGTAGGCAGCCGCTGCCGGTGGAAGGGCACCTGCCTCGGCGCGCCGTCCTTCACCCTGGCGAGTGAACCAGGGGATCCGCTCCGCGAGGGCGATGGTCCCCAGCGCGATTCCGATGAAGAGGATCCAGCCGAGCTTGGAGTGGAGGCCTCCGGTGGCGAGCTCCACGTAGCCGGCGCCGCCGACCCAGAGGAGGACTGCAATCCGAACGACGTTGGCAGCAAAGGCCAGGGCCATCCCGAGCGGGATGAGGAGGAGGCTTCGCTTCACGAAGAGGCGTTCCCGCGCGAGCGCGATCCACGTGGCCTGGAACAGGAACACCAGTCCGAGCCCGTCGGCGCCGGAGCAGACCGGAGTGATGAGGACGCCGAAGTCTCCGACCTCGATGGCTTCCGGCTCTGGTCCCAGCGTCACGTCGCTGTTGAACAGGCGCAGCAGGAGCGCCGCACCGCGGAGCGTGGCGCCCGAGAGGACGCCCCAGAGCTCCTCTGCGCCCGCGGCGGCCCGCCACGCGAGCACTCCGACCGCGACCGCGAGGATCGGATAAGCCCAGCCGCGGAGGAGGACCGTCGCGAACCAGAACGGCGGAACCGAGACCCAGAGCGCGACGAGGGCAGTGATTGCCGCGGACGCGAGCACGAGCGCGACGACACCGCTCGAGGCGGGCGGCGCGCCAGGGCGGAAGGCGGAGTACGCCAGGATTGCGGTGCCCGCGAACGCGAGCGGCTGGAGCGCCAGGGCGGGCCAGGGCTTCCACCGCGGCAGCGCTCCGACCCCCGCGGGAACCGATTCGCTGCGCCGCAGCATCCACCCGGCCGCGAAGGAGCCGAGGATCACCGGGACGGCGAGCCGAACGGCATGGACGAAGCTCATCGCCGGCCCGGAGGTCGGCAGGTCTACCAGGAAGGAGAGGAAGAGGTACTCGACGAGGAGCAGCGCCGCGGGAATCACCCAGCGCAGCGCCGAACGTGCGTCGACGTGTGGGTCAGGCTCCCGACGGCCGAGAAGCAGGTCGGTGTTCGTCAGCAGAGAGGTCGGCGGGGACGGAGACGACGATCAGCTACGGCGACGACGGGCGACGAGGATCCCGCCACCCGCGACGAGCGCAGCGACGGCACCGGCGGCCGCGATGTCGAACTCGGGAGCGTGATGCCTGCCGCCGCCGCCGCCGCCACCACGGCCGCCCTTCTCGGCGAGCGCGGGCGATGCGCTCAGCATCACGACGACTGCAGCCAGCCCTGCGAAGATGTGACGAGACATCCGACCAACCTCCCGAAGCGCCCGCAAGCGACCCCCCGCGGCAGCGTTCGCTCGCAACTCTCTTGGAAGTAGATGTCGGGGTCAATCGCTCTCTGGCGCAGGTCCCGTGGGTGCGCAGCGCCCCACTGGGTCGGGGTCCACGCCCGGTCTCGCTCGGCGGACGGTTCGCAGCTCGGGTCTGAACGAGCGAACAGTCGAGTGAATACCTCAGTGCGCCCTCGGCGCCGAAATGGCCGCCGACTCGGCGGGCTGTACGTGGCCAGCTGATCGCCCGCGTCCTCGCGTCAGTGAGGTCGAACTCGTGCAGGGTTGTCGCAAGTGGGGCTCGCGAGACTGACCGGACGAGAGATGTCCTGCGGATCAATCGGCATTCGCGATCGAGGCGATCCGTGCGGTCGCGGCCGGGACTCCCTCCGTTGCTCGGGACTCACGACGCGCTGCTGCGACGCTTCTGCTGGCGTGTCTTGTGGCTTCGTCCGGCGGTCTTTCGCTTCCGGGCGGGGGCTTCGAGCTCCGGGTAGTGCCGGAAGATGCCCCACTCGTTGAACGCGATCCGGCGCTCGGAGGCGAGATAGGTGGCGATGCGCGGCCGCTGCCGGACCGCTTCGGCGACCGCCCATAGGCGACGCAGGCCCGGCTCGACCGCCTTCATCCGTCGCGGGAAGGCGTACCGGAGACCTTCCATCACCTGGAAGAGCGAGAGGTCCACGTAGCTGAACGTCTTGCCCAGCGTCCAGGGACCGCCGGACTTCTCGATGACGCGCTCGAAGTAGCCGAGGAACTTCGGAATTCGCTCGGCGAGGAAGTACCGGGTGCGCCGGTGGGCCTCGGTCTTCTGCTGGGCGTAGTACATGTCCGACGAGATGGGGTGATGCGTGTCGTGCACCTCGACCACCAGATCGCTGACGGTGAGCTGCAGCTGGTGAGCCCAGAGTTGATCCGCCGGATCGCCTGGAACGAGGCCGAGGCGCGGCCCGAGGAAGTGGAGAATCGCCGCCGTCTGCGCGACCAGCACCTCGCCCGCGCGGAGCACCGGGGGCGCGAAGGGACGGTGCGGCCCGAGCTCGCCCCGGAGCACCCGCATGATGGCCGGGTACCCGCCGCCCTGGCGTCGAGGCAGCCGCGCCAGATCCACGTACTCCGCCCCGGCTTCCTCGAGAGCCAGGCGGACGAACTCGCCTCGCCCCTGGATTTCCGGCCAGTAATAGAGGACGTACGCCGGGTCGGCCACCGCACCACCTCCGTGTCAGCGATCCCTGCTAGAGACGTCAGTCAGCAACCGGACCGCAACGGTCCGGTTCTCGAACGGAGGTCTCACCAACATGGCTGGAGGAGTCAACAAGGTCATCCTGGTCGGTAACCTGGGTGCGGATCCGGAAGTGCGCTTCACGCCCAGTGGGCAAGCGGTCGCCAACTTCCGCATCGCCACGAGCGAGAGCTGGACTGACAAGTCCGGCCAGAAGCAGGAACGCACCGAGTGGCACCGCATCGTGGTCTGGGGAAAGCTCGGCGAGCTCTGCGGCGAGTACCTGGCCAAGGGCCGGCAGTGCTACGTCGAGGGTCGCCTGCAGACCCGCGAGTGGACCGACAAGGAAAACCGCAAGAACTACACGACGGAGGTCGTCGCCAGTAACGTCGTGTTCCTCGGCGGTCGTGGAGAGGGCGCCGGTGCCGGCCGCCCGCGGGCGAATGGCGCGAGCGACTTCGGTCCGCCCCCGCCCCAGATGGACGAGCTGAACCAGGCCGCAGGCGCGGCCGAAGACGACATCCCGTTCTGATCCATGGAAGAGTCGGGTGCCGGGCCGGCGCTGGCCGTTCGCCGGCTCGGCCCCGGGGATGAGTCCGTCCTCACGGTCCTGGCGCGGGACGATGCGGACTTCGACATGGGCGACGCGCGCGGGCCTCG
>Ga0081540_1002194_pt1 | contig 16141 bp, 13 predicted proteins | sample TabmetS2T1R1_FD_71024 | JGI IMG/M metagenome (GOLD analysis project Ga0081540, IMG submission 71024) | Tabebuia heterophylla rhizosphere microbial communities from the University of Puerto Rico - S2T1R1 | ecosystem: Host-associated > Plants > Roots > Rhizosphere ... | reverse complement strand
CGCTTACTCGCGACGATCGGTGCACTGGCGATCGTGTTCGGCATTGGCTGCGCCGCGTTTTTCTTCGGCGGATTCTACAGCGTCGCGGGGACGGCGGAAGATCCCGCCGCGGTGACCTGGGCCCTGACCAAGGTCAGGACCGCATCCGTCAATCGTCACGCCACCGACAGTCCGCCGGCCTCGTTCGGCGACAGCAACATGGTGCAGGCCGGCGCCAGGGCCTATGCCAGCCACGGCTGCGCCAATTGCCACGGCGCGCCCGGGGTGATGTGGCTGAAATATTCGGAAGGGTTGCATCCCGACCCGCCCAACCTGAAGGAGGTCGCCGCCGACCTCTCCCCTGCCCAACTGTTCTGGATCATCAAGAACGGCATCAACATGACGGGCATGCCGAGTTTCGCGTTGGCCGGCGCCAAGGACGACGAGATCTGGTCGATCGCCGCTTTCGTCAAGAAGCTGCCGACCGTGTCTGACGCCGACTACAAGAGCTGGACGGCGTCGGCGGAACCCAAGCAATAGGCCGATCTAGTTTTTTCGCGCAGGCGTGCTGCCCTCACCGGCCAGCAGCACGACGCCGCCGGCCATCGCCGCCAGCACGGCCCAGTAGCCGTAGCGGAAATCGGACGCGACGCCGACGCCGTAGAACGTCAGGACGTAGACAGCCGCAGATCCGCAAGTCGCGAACACAAAAGTAGCTTCGCGCGGCGCCCTGCCCAGGCCGACGCCACATAACACGATGCAGGCCAGCAGCCAGAAGCCGGCGCGCAACAGCGGTGTCGACTTGAGCGCGTCGTGAGCGGCGCGAAATGCGTTGAACGCGGCGCGATCCGGGAAGACGTCCTGCATCGGGCGCTCGATGTCGGCGGTCCACATCGCCAGATTGTCGCCGGCGAGGAAGTTCCACATGAAGGCCGTGCGGTGCTGCAGGTAAGCAACCGGGTGATGCAGGATAGCCGTTAGCCACGCGTTCGATATCGCCGGCGTGCCGAACAGGCCCTTTTCGCGCTCGATTTTGCGCATCACGAAATCGCAAGGCTCGAGGCGCCAGTAGATGTCCCACATCGTCGGCTGGTAGCACTTGTCGAGCAGCATCGCGTTTTCCGCTTCGCCCCACTCGACCGGAAACTGGTTCGCCTTGGCGAAATGGCTGATGCCGCCGAGGTCGAAGATCATGACCGTCTGCAGCGGATGTTCGCGCTTAGCGCCGAGGACGCCGTAGTACACGGCCTGCACAGCGCCGAAGAAGACGAGCGCGGCGGGGATGTAGAGAATGGCGGCTCTGCGCAGCGAGGTGCGCGACAGCCAGATCGTGTAGCCGGCGAGGATCGGCGCCGCCAGCAAGGCGTTCGGCCGCAGCAGGACGCCGAACACGACCAGTGCCAGCGCCAGTGCCTGCCCCGTCAACCTGATCCACGATCGCCGCTCGCCGGCCGCGAACGCAATCGACGCCGCGAGCAGCCAGCAGGTTGCAAAGAGGACGTCCCGCCAGATGACGCCGGCAAGCGCAAGCGACGGCGGCGTCATGGCCAGCAGCGGCAGCAGCAGCGCAACCCTCCTGCCGCGGGATGCGAGCGTGAGCGCAAGCAGGCCATAGCCCAGCCAATAGGTCGCGGCGATCAGCAAGAACATGCTGCCGGCGCCGGGGGCAACCGGATCGATCAGGGCCCACAGCCAGACCATCACCGGGGACTGCCAGTCCCCCATCGTTCCCTTCATGGCGTATTCATGAAGGTACTTGGAATCGAAAGTCATGATGCCGGGATAGAAGATCGCCAACGTCAGCGCGAAGCCGATCGCGAGCAGGACGGCAACGGACGCCATCAGGAGCCGCGGCCGCGACGGCTCGGCCTCAGGCCGCCACGGCATAGATGTCACCTGAGTTAGCCGTTTGCGGCAGCGCGCGGAGCCAACGCGCGATCTCTTTCGCGCCGACCCATTCATCGACCATCGCCTGGCTTTCTCCGAGCGCGGCATTGAAGCGCGCATAGCCCATCGCGGCGCATTGTTCGATGCAGGCCAGCGCCACGTCCGGCTGAATGGTGGTGAACTCGAACGACAGCGCGCGCACCGCGCGCGACAGGCCGGACAGCGCCTCCGCTTCGAACCCTTCCACGTCGATCTTGATGAACGCGGGAACGCCGTGCCTCGCGATCAACGTATCCAGCGTCGTGATCTCGACCTCGGCGAACTCGCTCCAGCGCTGGCTCTCCCAGCCGGGCGCGCCCTCCGCGGCTGCCACGAACGCCGGCGAGACCGACGACACCGTCGGATTGTCCGCGTTGATCAGCATCCGCGCCCTGCCCGCCTGTCCACCAACCGCGACCGGTTCGATCGTCACCAACTGGTCGCGGCCGTAGAGCAGCCGCAGCGCACGCACCATCGCCCGCTGCGGTTCGACCGCGACGACGCGGGCGCCGAGCCGCCGGAACGAGGCAATGCGGTCGCCGACATGCGCACCGACATCGAACACCAGGTCTCCGGATGATACGAAATGGCCGTGGAGGCGGTCCATCGCCGCGGCTCGCGTGCGGTCTCCATAGTAGATGCGAAGGGACCTGAGCGTGGCGCGCGCTGTCCGGATCGACCGAAGCATCGGCTATACCGAGTTCGTCAGAGGCGGCCGGCTCACGGAGCTAATCGCAGGCAACGCAAGATCGAGCAGATGCTCGGGCGTTTCCGTCTCCTCCGGAAGGCGGCCGATACCGATCCGCGCGGCAAGGCGGCCGAGAACGGGCCAGGCCGATAAGGTCGCAAAGGGAGCGGCGAAGGCCGGTCCGCCGGCCAACAACAGGATACACGGCAGCGCCCATGGCTGGCTGAACGACACCAGAGCGAGCGAGAGGCATCCCACGAGGGTCTGCGGCCATAGATCGCGCATCGCCAGGCCGAACGGCACCGCGTGGTCGTCGCGGACCTGTACCATCCAGTGGATGTCGCGGTTGAAGAGGCGGCCGAACAGGAAAATCGTATGGCTGATCCAGAGGATCGGACACAGCACGATCGAATAGAGCGTTTCAATCGCGAAGCTGACAGTGAAACGGCCGGCGCCGCCGAACGCGCGGCGCTCCTTCGGCGCCAGCAGAACGTCGAGCGCGCCCGCGATCTTCGGCGAGAACCACATCAGGAGCACCCATGTGATCAGTGCGCTTCCGGCATCGCCGCGCATGATGTTGGCGGGATCATCGCAGAGCACGAGCGCGGCGGTCGCGAGGCCAAGCAGGCCGACCCACGCGGGCGAGCCGATGAACATCAGGATCGCCAGAACCAGTTGGTAGCGGCTGACCGGCGTCAGCTTCGGCAGCGTGACCAGCCGCCAGTACTGCATGTTGCCCTGGCACCAGCGAAGGTCGCGGCGCATGAATTCCAGCAGCGTCGGCGGATTGTCTTCCCAGCCGAGATCTTCCTGCGGCACCACGCGCACGTGATAGCCGGCCGCGCGCATCAGCGCCGCCTCGATCTGGTCATGACTGAGGATATGCTGCTCTTTCCCGCCGCTATCAGTCAGCACGGGAAGCTGGCAATGCTCGATGAACGGCTTGAGGCGCAGGATCGCATTGTGCCCCCAATAGGGACCACAATCGCCTTGCCACCATGCGCTGCCGATCGTGTAGGAACGCATGCCCAGGCGCATGCCGAACTGGAAGATGCGGGCGAACAGGCTCGTCGACGGCAGTCCGACGATCAGCCCCTGCAGGATGCCGAGCCTCGGATCGATCTGCATGATACGGACAAGCCGGATGATCGCGTCTGCCGGCATGAAGCTGTCGGCATCGAGCGTGACGGCGAATTCGTGACGACTTCCCCAGCGCGCGCAGAAATCCCTGATGTTGCCGGCCTTGAAGCCGCTGTTCACGGTGCGCCGCCGGTAGCTGATCGCGATCCGGTCGCGCCAGGTTGCGATCAGTTCGGCAAACAACGCCTCTTCCCTGATGGCCATCTCGGCATCGTTGGTGTCGCTCAGGAGATAGAGGTGAAAGCGCTCGCCATATCCGGATGCGGCAAGACCTTCGAGCATCGGCTCGAGGTTGCGGATGGTGCGCACCGGCGGTTCGTTGCGAACGCAAAGCAGGATCGCCGTCGACGCCGTCACCGGATCGTCGTCGCGGACCAGGCCGACCGCCGGCAGGACGGTGGCGACCGGGTCGGCGGAACAGCGCATGATGACGAAGCCGATCAGCGCGTTGCAGAAGCCGGCGACCATCCAGGGCAAGGTAATCGCAAAAAGCACAAGCGCAGCGACGTCGAAGACGCCAAGTCCGCCGGGCGACAGCGCCAGCGCGGCGAGATATAGCGATCCCGCCATGGTCACGACAAACAGGGCGGCGAATGCCGCCCGCCTCGCGAACATGGTCTTTCCGGCGGCGTCAGTCTCGTTCATTTCGGGGCAAATGCGGCTGGCGGGACAGGTTGCGACTTCTCAGATTAGCCTTATAACACATGAGGCCATCGGTAATTCCAGCCCGAGATTGAAGAAAAATGGCTGCCAGCGCGAGCGCCGATACCGCCTTTTCCCTATGGTATTGCGGAGCAAACAAGGTCGAAATTCGGCAGGAGATTTTGGCGCCGCCTGAAGCTGGCGAAGTGCGCGTGAAAGCCCTGTATAGCGCCATCAGCCGAGGAACTGAATCGCTTATCTTCGCTGGAAAAGTCCCCGAGAGCGAATTCGGCAGAATGCGTGCGCCGTTCATGGCGGGCGATTTTCCCTTCCCTGTCAAATATGGCTACGCCGCCGTCGGCCGGGTGGAGGACGGCAGCGGTCCCCTGCGCGGCACTACCGTCTTCGCGCTCCATCCGCACCAGACCGCATTCAACATTCCCGCGGCGTTTGCGGTCGTGCTGCCAGACGAGGTCCCGCCGCATCGTGCCGTGCTGGCGGCCAACATGGAGACTGCGCTCAACGGTGTCTGGGACGCGGCACCGGGTCCGGCCGATCGCATTGCGGTGGTAGGGGCCGGCGTCGTCGGTTCCCTCGTTGCCTATCTCTGCGGGCGGCTGCCCGGCACCGAGGTTACCCTCGTCGACATCAATCCGGCGCGCGCGGAATTAGCTGCCACGCTTGGGGTTGAATTCGCTGAGCCGGCGGCAGCGCCGCGCGATTGCGATCTCGTGGTGCATGCCAGCGGCTCGCCCGACGGGCTGGGCACCGCGCTGGCACTGGCCGGAGATGAGGCGACCGTGCTTGAGATGAGCTGGTATGGCGACCGGCCCGTGACCACGCTTCTCGGCGGGCCGTTTCACAGCCGCCGCCTTCGGCTGATATCGAGCCAGGTCGGAAGCATCGCCACCTCGCACCGACCGCGCTGGAGCCACAATCGCCGCCTCTCTGCTGCGTTGGGCTTGCTCGCCGATCGCCGCCTCGACGTCTTGCTTGCTCCGGAGGTCGCCTTCGGCGATCTACCGAAACATCTGCCGGAGATCCTCGCGCCGGAAAGCGCCACGCTCTGTCAACTCATCGCTTATACGTAAGGAGCCGCCTTGTTCACCGTCGAAGTTCGAGACCACATCATGATCGCGCATTCGTTCCGGGGCGCCGTCTTCGGGCCCGCGCAGGCAATGCATGGAGCGACCTTCGTGGTCGACGCGGCCTTCATCGCCGACAACCTCGATGCCAATGGAATCGTCATCGACATCGGCCGCGCCCACGATGCGCTGAAGGCGATCCTGGGCCCGCTTAACTATCGCAATCTCGACGACATCGGCGAGTTCAAGGGCAAGAACACCACCACGGAGTTTCTGTCCAAGCATATCTACGATGGTCTCGCCAATGCCGCCCGTGCTGGCGAGCTCGGTCGTCCCGGACGCGAGCTCAAGGCGCTACGGATCACGCTCTCGGAGTCGCACGTCGCGCGCGCGTCATATGAGGCTCCCTTGTGGTGAAGCGTGTCGCCTTCGCGGTGCCGGGCCCTCTCGACACGCCGACGGGCGGCTACGCTTACGACCGACGGATCATGGCCGAGCTCCGGCATCTCGGCTGGGAAGTCGACTACCTCAATATCGGTGAAGGATTCCCGGAGCCCAACGAGGCGACCCGGTCGGCAGCGCGCTCGCTGTTGTCTGCGATACCGGCGGGGCAGCCGATCGTGCTTGATGGACTTGCGCTCGGCGTCCTGCCGGACCTGGCGACCGAACTCGCGCGCGAGCATCCGCTGGTCGCGCTGGTGCATCATCCATTGGCGCTCGAATCCGGATTGACGACCGAGCGCGCCGACGCCCTGCGCCGCAGCGAACGGGCGGCGCTGGCCGAAGTGCGGGAAGTCGTGGTGACGAGCCCGGCAACGGCAAAGCTGGTCGCAGCCGGTTATGGCGTACCGGCCCAACGCATCACAGTTGCGAGACCGGGAAGCGATCCCGCGACGCGGACTTCTCGCGCGCCTAACAACGTACTCAATCTCCTGTCGGTCGGCGCGATCGTGCCGCGCAAAGGGTTCGACACGCTTGTCTCCGCCCTTGCGACGCTCGCTGACCTCCCGTGGCGGCTTACGATCGTCGGCGATCTCACGCGGGATCCAAATGAATCAGCCAAACTTCAGGATCTTATCCTGCAATACCGGCTCACGGGCCGGATCGGAACACTCGGCGTTGTCTCGCCGTCGCTGCTTGCGATGCTCTATGGCGAGGCCGATCTGTTCGTTCTTGCCTCGCGGTTTGAGGGTTACGGAATGGCCTATGCCGAGGCGTTGTCGTACGGCCTTCCCGTGATCGGAACGACGGCGGGAGCGATACCCGAGACGATCCCGCAAGGAGCGGGATTGCTGGTGCCGCCCGATGATCCTGCTGCCCTCGCGGCAGCCCTGCGCGACGTCATTGTCGACGCAGAACAGCGCCGCCGGCTTTCCGAAGCGGCATCGATCGCGGCTCGAACTCTGCCGACCTGGCAGCAATCCGCGGCGATCTTTGCCGCTACGCTGGATCGGCTCGCATGAGTGGATTCTCCGTCGAATGGCTGTCCTTGCGGGAGAGCTACGACGCCCGTGCGCGCAATCCGGCAGTGCTCCACGCGGTGACCTCCCTGCTCCGATCGAAGACCTCCGTACGCGTTGTCGACCTCGGCTGCGGTACCGGGTCCACCTTGCGCACGCTCAGCCCGCATTTGCCGCTGCCGCAACATTGGGATCTCGTGGACAACGACCCTCGCCTGCTGAACGCCGCGTGCAACGCAAACGCGCCCCAAGAGGTCAACCTGAATGCCGTTCAAGTCGATCTCAACGGCGACTTCGAAGCAGCGCTTGACCGGCCGAGCGACCTCGTCACGATCTCGGCGCTGCTCGATCTCGTCTCCGAAGCATGGCTGGATCGTTTTGCACGCCATGTGACGCGCGCGTCGCCGGTCTATGCAGCCCTCAGCTATGACGGACGGATCGAGCTATCGCCGTCAGACCCGATGGACGCGGCCGTCACGGCCGCCGTGAATGCCCATCAGCGAACCGACAAGGGATTTGGGCCGGCACTGGGACCCTCGGGCGCCGCTGCCGCGATTTCCCGATTTGAATCGCTTGGATATTCGGTGCTGCAGGGCACCTCCGACTGGATGATCGGGACAGCCGATCAGGAGATGCAGATCGAATTGCTGAACGGATGGGCCGCCGCCGCGCGCGAAATCGAATCGGTGCCGGGCGGCGAAATCGATGGCTGGGTGATCAGGCGGAAGGCGGCGGTGGACCGCAGCGCTTCAACGATGCGCGTGGGTCACGTCGACTTCCTTGCTACGCCGAGCACGATGCGCTGACCCGATAGATCGCAATCGAACAGTACATCGTCCTCGATCTGGTGCACGCGGGTCGGCATCCGATGAGCCTGGTCGGCGCGCTCGAGCGGCGGCAAGTCGATGCCGGGTCCTCCGGCGCCCAACATGACGGGGGCAACCGTTACATGGAGGCGGTCGAGACATCGCGCCGCGATAAAGCGGGACAGGGTATCCGCGCCGCCCTCGATCAGCACGCGGCGCATCCCGGCGCGTCTCAGCGCAGACGCGATATCACACGGTGCAATGTTTCCGTCCTGCGAAGGCAGTGAGATGATTTCGACTCCCGGAGGAGCCGTAGCCTGCGAGTCTTCCGCAGTGATCAGCAGGCGGCGAGCGCCATCCTCGGCGAACAGTTTTGCGTCGGCGCCGAGGCGTCCCTTCGGGTCGATCACGGCTCGCGCCGGTTGAGGTCCGGGGACCTGTCGGACCGTCAGTTGCGGGTTGTCGGCAATTGCCGTGCCAACGCCAACGACCACGATGTCGACAAGCGAACGCAGGCGGTGCAGATGCTCGATGCCCGCCGGACAATTGATGTACTTCGAATGGCCGGTTGCCGTCGCTATCCGCCCATCGAGCGACTGGCCGAGTTGCCCGACCATAACGAGATCGTCGACCATCCCGTTCCGCAAGGGGCCAAACAAATCCGCCCAGCCTTGCGGCAGCGGTTGCTGTCCCCTACGAAAGAGGTCGACAAAGCTCTCCCATGCGTCGGGATGCGCGAATTTTCGGGTGGGGAAATTGCCTAGCTGCACGGAGTAATTCAAATTTGAGGAGAGTTCACCTGATACCAATGCCACTATCGGCCACTAGGTCCCAAAAATCCATCGGATTTCTAGCGGAATGATCCGGCTCTTTTGGTGTTCCACGAACGCGCCCGGAAAAAGAAGGTCCCGCGAATGAACGCCGCGCCCATGCCGGCCGAGTCAGCCATCTTCGACAGCAGAAAGCATCTCGACGTCAGCCGCGCCTTGAGCGAACTCCAGGCGCGAAGGCCCGTTCGTGTCCGCGCGGGGGACGAGGAGCTGATTGCCCTTCCCGTGGACGGACTGGACGATCGAAGGCTGCGCGAATTCGCCACATTGTGCGATCCGGAGATGCCGAGGCTGGTCGTCACCCAGCAGCGGGCGCGCGCGATCGGTATCGAGACTTCGACGCCAATGACGCTGTCACTTCCCCGCACCCTCGATGCGAGCGCCATTCTCGGGCTGGCTGTCGGCAACAAGAGTCGCTTCACCGCGGAAGCCGAGGCCGCGAGCAAGGCTGCGGCGGCGGCCATCCGGCTGGTCAAGCTGGTCCGCGGCCTGCCGGCGATCCTGACGGCACGCGCGGTGACGATCGGCAGCGAGATGGTCCAGTCAATTGCCGTCATCGAAGCCGACGCGGTGCATCGCTTTGTCACGAGCACAGCGAATACGCTGGCCATGGCCAGCGAGGCAACCATTCCGCTGGCGTCGGGGACATCGGCGCGTTTCGTCGTGTTTCGAGACGCGCTCGGCGTTGATCAGGTCGCCATCATTGTCGGCAGACCCGACCAATCCAAACCCGTGCCGGTCCGGCTTCACTCGGCTTGTCTGACCGGCGACGTATTCGGCTCCCGGCGATGCGATTGTGGGGACCAGCTCCAACTGGCGCTCGCACGTCTGGAAGACCTCGGCGGCGGCATCATTCTGTATCTCGCCCAGGAAGGCCGCGGCATTGGCCTGGCGAACAAGATGCGTGCCTACCGCCTGCAGGATGGCGGTCTGGACACGCGCGATGCCAACACAACGCTCGGATTTGAAGACGACGAGCGGGACTATGGCGTCGCCGCGCTCATGCTACGGACCCTCAACTGCGCTCGGATCGCGCTGCTCACCAACAATCCGGCCAAGCTCGACGGATTGACCAAAGCCGGCATCGAGATCGCGGCACGCGTACCGCTGGAGGCTCCGGTCACCCCTCACAACAAGCGTTACCTGACGACAAAGGCCATGCGTTCCGGGCACAAGCTCGTCACGCTCAAGGCATCGCCCAAGGATTCGGCCTGAATTCGCAATGTTTTTCGTTAACCTGAACCGCGCCCCATACGAGCAGTCAATGCGATGCCCGATCTAGCGCTGCGCGCGGATGAACGTGCGTTACGGTGGTTAGTCGTTGCAACAGGCCTGTGCTGGTCCGTCGCATTCGTTGTCATTGCACTCGCTTACGAGCTTGAGCTCTATGGTGATGGGGCGATGTTTTCCTACGCCGTCGCAGTTCAGGACGTTTGGGGCTTTCACTGGCACAACATATCCGGCCGCACCTCCGTCTTCCTGCTCACCCTGTTGCCCGCCGAAACGCTCGTGGGAATCACGGGCGACCCGTGGGTTGGAATTATCGCCTACGGTTTCCTGTTTTATATTGCCCCACTGGCCGGCCTAGCTGTGACCTACGCGGCCGATCGCTCTCCCGGTCGCCTGATCTTTGTTTACGCGTGTGGCTCAACTGCCCTGCTCTGCCCGCTGATCTTCGGCTTTCCCACCGAGATGTGCCTCGCGCACGCGATCTTCTGGCCGACGCTGGCGCTCAGCCATTACGCCAGATCGACCGTCCTTGGGGCCATATCGGTATTTGCGGCATGGCTCCTGCTGGCCTTCACGCATGAAGGGGCCTTTGTGCTGCTGTTCGCCGTGCTCGCCACACTGGCGCCGCGCGGCTTGCGGAGCGCGCCATTCCGGCGTGCGGTCGCGAACCTGATCGTGATCCTCCTGCTGGCCGTGGCATCGAAGTTCCTTCTTCCTGCCGACGACTATTACGCCGACGCCTTCATGCGGGCCGCCCTGCATTTCTTCGATCCCGCGATCTTCAGCGTGAGCATTGTCGTGGCGCTGCTGGCCGCAGTCGTAGCTTATGGGGTCATGTTGGGATTGATCTCCATCTGGCTGCCGAAACGGGCATGCATCTACGCCCTGGCGATACTGCTTATGCTTTTTTGTATTTACTGGCTGCATTTCGACCATTCCGTGCATGCGAGCAGCCGCTACTATCTTCGAACTGCGCTCGTCATCGTCACGCCCGTGCTCGGCGTCATGGCCGCCCTGGCCGCCATGACCAGCGAAGGCATAGTTGTGGGTCCATTCGCAAAGCTCCAGAGCAGCCTTGTCTCGTCCCGAAAGAGCCTGTGCGCGCTTGCCTCGATCCTCGTCGCGGTGACCGCGATCCATGTCGTCGAAACCGGGAAGTTCGTCACAGCCTGGTCCCGGTACCTCGACGCTATCGCAGGACTTGCGATGGGCAACGAATCCGACCCGGACCTCGGCGACCCGCGTTTCGTCTCGTCAGGACGGACTGCACCGGACCTAGCTCCCATGGAGTGGTTCTCGACCATCCCCTATCTGTCGGTCATCATCTCGAACTTCCAGCCGAACCGGCTGGTCATTCATCCGACCGGGAATTACTTTTGGTTATCCTGTGCTACCGCGACGCGTAGCAGGGATCGGCAGCTTGCCGTCCCGGTCCAGGCCCGGGAATTGGTCCGGGTCTATTCGTGCCTGCATCGATAGGCATGGCTGCAGAATGATGAAAGTATCGAGTCCATCAACCTCTACACCTCCGAGACTACCGTGAAACTGGTCATATTCGACTTTGACGGCACGCTGGTCGACAGCCGCTCGTTGATCCTTGAAAGCCATCGGATCGTCTTTGCCGAATTTCAGTTGCCCGCCCCTTTGCCGGCTCACAGTCTGGCGCTGGTCGGAAAATCGCTTGATGTCATCCTGGCGGAACTCGCTGGCCCGGCAGCGCCCATACTTGAGATGGTCAGAGCCTATGATCTCCTGTTGCCCCAACTAAGAGCCGATCCGGTCTTTGCAGAAAGGCCGTTCGACGGGGTCGGCGATCTACTCCGTGAGCTGAGCTGCGCTACCGACACCGTACTGGGTCTCGCGACCGGACATCGATCCGACACCGTTGCTCCCGCGCTGGAAGCGCTGCGATGGAGCCAATTCTTCCGGACCATCCAGGCTGCGGACATGGCGCCCTCGAAGCCGCATCCTGCAATGCTGCTTCAAGCCCTTGCGGCGACAAACGTCGAAGCCAAAGATACGATTTTCGTTGGCGATACCACCTTCGACATGCAGATGGCTCGGGTAGCAGGATTGCGGTCAATAGGTGTCGGCTGGGGATACCATCAATCCGAGCGGCTGACGGCAGCGGGGGCACGGCATGTCGCCAAGAGCGTCGACGAACTGAGAACCACCATTCGCGCCGCTCTCGATGATTAGCGCAGAGGTAGTGCACGCCGACACAAGGACCAGCTCATTTCCGGCGTAGCCGATACCGCGCCACCGGAATCAAATCCGACGGCGGCGGTAGATGCCCCGAAGAAGTCACCCACTGAATCACGCGTAGAGCGACTTCGTCCTGTTCGGCCCTGCGCAGGAGTTCGTCTTTTTCCGGCCCGGCGGGAAGACGCCCGGCCCTCTCACAAATTGCCTTGATCTGATCGCGCAGGCGATCGCCCTGAGGTGCCTTGCTCACAGTCGAATGCGTCCCGGTTGGCCGGATATACGCAATGTACGAGCAGCGGGCCGGGAAAGTTTCTGGAAACCGCAAACATTTTTGGGCCAAATGGGCTCTCCTCCCATTGCCCGATGGCCATCAATCCGATGGCTTCACTCCTCAATGATCTGCCCGCCGTCGTAGCCGCAGGCAATGCGTCCCAGCGCCGCCCGGAATTGTTCGCTTCCAACCAGCGCGGCCAGGTCGTGGTGATTTTCGACTCGGCGACCACGACCGAGGATCGAGGCAATGAGGGTTGAATCGAGGTAAGGCAGGCTGGCCCAGAAGCCGCGCGCCAGATCTTGCGCCAATCCGTGATCGGGATGCAGCTCATTTTCGGGGGCACGGCCGATCTCGTACATGTGGCGAACCGCGTGCCACGGGGCTCGCTCGGTCGGAAATCGCCCCATGATATCAGGGTGCTCTTCCGCTACATAAAAGCGATTGAGCGTGTCGAACAGCACCAGGCGATAGCGCTGGGCAATCAGGAACGGTTCCCAATCGCGCCATGATGGCTCCGACGTCATCGGAGCGACCGCTTCTGCGACCACCACCTTGGGCCGAAAGCGCTCCCAATCGCCGCCGAAAAGCACATCTCCCTCCGCGCCCTCGACATCAATTTTCAGGAAGTCGATTGTACCGAGATCATGACTTTCGCACAGTTTCGCCAACGTCGTCATTGGCGTGCGAACGGTCTGATAATCGGTACCGAACGATTGCGCCGCTTGGGCAACCGTTTCCATCGTCGTCGAAAGCCCGTGCAGACGGTCAACTACGTGAAAGTCGGTTTCGCCGCACTCTCGCCCGATCAAGCTGGCGACCGCGATATCGCGCGGACGTAGCCGGGGATAAAGCGCCGCAAGTTTCGGCTGCGGCTCGACGACTACCCCGCGCCAGCCGCGTTCATAGAACCAAAAGGATACATTATCGGCGATCGGATGCCCTGCGCCGATATCGATGTATGTCCCGGTCGCCTGTCCCGTAAACGCGATAGAAAGGTGATAGTCTTCGAGATTCTGTGAATAGGATAGCTCCATCCGCGCGTGCTCCCGGCGGCCGCCGACGAGACGGTTTCTCCGTCTCCCACGGCCAACGGTAGATTATCGGACTAGCAAGGTCCATGCTTCAGGGACTGCGCCGGATGTGATCGGCGTCGGTCGCCGGCCCGCTATCTGGCGGCATGCTACGCCGTCAGACCAGGCAGATCGAGCCCGTTGGTTCGGGCGCACGCAATCGCGCTTTCATAGCCCGCATCGGCGTGACGCATCACGCCGGTCGCGGGATCGTTCCACAACACCCGCTCGAGGCGGCGCGCTGCCTCAGGCGTTCCGTCGGCGACGATCACCATGCCGGCATGCTGCGAATAGCCGATGCCGACGCCACCGCCGTGATGCAGCGATACCCATGTGGCGCCGCTGGCGCAGTTGAGCAGCGCATTGAGCAACGGCCAGTCGGACACCGCGTCCGAGCCGTCGCGCATCGCTTCCGTCTCTCGATTAGGGCTCGCCACAGAGCCGCTGTCGAGATGATCGCGGCCGATCACGATCGGCGCCTTCAACTCGCCCTTCGCCACCATTTCATTGAACGCCATGCCCAGCCGGTGACGATCGCCGAGACCGACCCAGCAAATCCGCGCCGGCAGTCCCTGGAACTTGATCCGGGCCTTTGCCATGTCGAGCCAGTTGTGCAGATGCTTGTCATCGGGCATCAGCTCCTTGACCCTGGCGTCGGTGCGGAAAATGTCTTCGGGATCTCCTGACAGCGCCGCCCAGCGGAACGGCCCGACGCCGCGGCAGAACAGCGGACGGATGTAGGCCGGAACGAAGCCGGGGAAATCGAACGCGTTTTTCAATCCCATGTCCTTCGCCATCTGGCGGATGTTGTTGCCGTAGTCGAGCGTGGGAATGCCTTGCGCATGGAAATCCAGCATCGCCTGGACGTGGCCGACCATGGAGGTCTTGGCCGCCGCTTCGACCGCCTTCGGATCGGCGTTGCGCTTCAACTCCCACTCCGCGAGCGTCCATCCCTTCGGCAGATAACCGTTGATCGGATCGTGCGCGCTGGTCTGGTCGGTGACGATGTCCGGCCTGACGCCGCGACGCACCAGCTCGGGAAAAATGTCGGCGGCATTGCCGAGCAGGCCGACCGAGACCGGCGTCTTGCTCTGCGCCGCCTCTGCCATGATCGCGAGCGCCTCGTCGAGGGTGCTGGCCTGCCGGTCGAGGTAGCCCGTGCGCAACCGCATCTCAATGCGGCTCGGCTGGCATTCGATCGCGAGCATCGACGCCCCGGCCATCGTCGCGGCGAGCGGCTGAGCGCCGCCCATGCCGCCGAGACCGGCCGTCAATATCCACTTGCCCGCGAGATTGCCGCCGTAGTGACGCCGGCCCACTTCGACGAAGGTTTCGTAGGTCCCCTGCACGATGCCCTGGCTGCCGATGTAGATCCACGATCCGGCGGTCATCTGCCCGAACATCATCAACCCCTGCCTGTCCAGTTCGTTGAAATGGTCGAGCGTTGCCCAGTGCGGCACCAGGTTCGAGTTCGCGATCAGCACGCGCGGCGCATCGGCATGGGTGCGGAAGATGCCGACCGGCTTGCCTGACTGAACGACCAGCGTCTGATCGCCATCGAGCTTGCGCAGCGAGGCGACGATCCGGTCAAAGCTGTCCCAGTCGCGGGCGGCGCGGCCGATCCCGCCATAGACCACAAGCTCGCTCGGCCGTTCGGCAACATCAGGATCGAGATTGTTCATGAGCATTCGCAGCGGCGCCTCCGTCAGCCAGCTCTTGGCGCTGATCTCGGGCCCGTGCGGCGCGCGGATCGTGCGGTCGTTGTCCAGTCGGCGGTTCATGACAAATGACCTCTCTCGGCAAGTACGGGAAACGGGTTGTTGTTGAGCACTGCAATCGCGGCGGCCGGCAATGCGCCGGCTGCGACCAGTACCGTTGCCTTTGCGAGATCGCCGGCCATGTAGCGATCGCTGCCCAGCGCCGGCACCTGTTCACGCAACGTTGCGATAACAGCGGCAAGCGCTGGGCTGGTCGTATGTGGAGCGCGCAGGGAGATGCCTTGCGCCGCAACCAGCAGCTCGATGCCCAGAATGCTGGCGAGGTTGTCCGCCATGTCGGACAGCCGGCGCGCGGCGTGCGCGGCCATCGACACGTGATCTTCCTGGTTGGCGCTGGTCGGCGTCGAGTCAATCGAGCAGGCCGAGGCGCGCTGTTTGTTCTCGGCATAGAGCGCGGCCGCCGTCACCTCCGCGATCATGAAGCCGGAGTTGAGGCCGGGATCGGGCGTGAGGAACGGCGGCAGGCCAAAGTTCAGCGCGGGGTCGACGAGGGTAGCGATGCGCCGCTCGCTGATCGCGCCGATCTCGGACAACGCCAGGGCGATCTGATCGGCGGCGAAGGCGACCGGCTCGGCGTGAAAATTTCCGCCCGACACGATCTCGCCGGTCTCGACCAGCACCAGCGGGTTGTCGGTGACGGCGTTGGCCTCCGTCGTCAATGTGCGGGCGGCCTGCGTGATCAGGTCGAGCGCGGCGCCGGTCACCTGCGGCTGGCAGCGCAGGCAATAGGGATCCTGCACGCGCTCGTCGCCTTCGAGATGCGACATGCGGATGTCGCTGCCTTCCAGCAACGCCATGAGCGCAGCGCCCGCCGCGATCTGCCCGGCATGGCCGCGCAATTGCTGGATCTCGGGGCGAAACGGCGCCGTCGACGCCATGGCGGCGTCGACCGACAAGGCGCCTGTCACCAGCGCCGCGCAAGCCAGACCGTGGGCGCGCAGCACGCCGGAAATGGCGTAGGCGCTCGAAAACTGCGTACCGTTGATCAGAGCGAGGCCTTCTTTCGGTCCGAGTGTGATCGGCGCGAG
>Ga0081540_1002193_pt1 | contig 16142 bp, 14 predicted proteins | sample TabmetS2T1R1_FD_71024 | JGI IMG/M metagenome (GOLD analysis project Ga0081540, IMG submission 71024) | Tabebuia heterophylla rhizosphere microbial communities from the University of Puerto Rico - S2T1R1 | ecosystem: Host-associated > Plants > Roots > Rhizosphere ... | reverse complement strand
GGGGCGGGCCTGGGCGAGCTCCAGCGCTCGGAACGCGGCGGGCTGGGCGAGCTTCGGCGCTCGGGACGCGACGGGCTGCGCGTCCTCGGAGTTCGGAACGCGGCGGGCTGCGCGTGCCTCGGCGCTCGGAACGGGGCTGGCTGAGCAGGCCTCGGCGCTCGGAACGCGACGTGAGCTTGCGGAGGCGCCCTTGTCGCGGCCTCCTGGAAGCCAACGCTCTTGTGTCGACCCGCGCGGAGGACTCGGCGAGGGAACTCAAACAACGGGAGCCCCCGGGAGGGTCTCGCCCGCTCCGATAATTCCACGGATGGTGCAATTTGGTCTGCGGATTTCACTCCCATTCCCGATCCTCGGAGCAGGCGAGACCCGTCCACCCGACCCCGTCCGCGGCCGACACGCCGACCCGAGCGCCCGGAGCTCGCGCAGGCCAGGACATCCCGCGGTCGCCCCCTGACTCGGTTGGGGCTGGGCTCGCTCCGGGCGTTCCAGGGATGGCTTGCGGCTGAGGGCTCGAGTCGTCTCGATTCGCCGGCGGAGTCCCCCCCGGGGCCTGTGCCTGCTCCGAGAATTCCACGCGTGGTGCGCTTTTTGGCCCCCGAACCCTGCGAATTCTCGTTGAAGCGCTTCACCTGTATTCCGAGATGAAGCGAGTCGCTTCAACCTGGACTTGGAGTGCGAGGCAGAGGTCTCCAAGCCATTGAAATTTGGTCTGCCGATTTCACTCTCATTCTCGATCCTCGGAGCGCGGTCAACCCGTCCACCCCGACCCCGTCCGCCGACGGTACCGCCGACCCGAGCGCCCGGAGCTCGCGCAGGCCGGGACATCGCGCCTCGGCCCTGACTCGGTTGGAGCCGGGCTCCCTCCGGGCGCTCAGGGACGGTTGGCGGCCGAGCGCTCGAGTCGTCTCGGGTCGGTCTTTCAGGGTCCGAGGATCAGCAACGAGCTCCGCCGCGCTGGACCCACGGTCTCACGATGGCGACATGCGCGTCCCGCCTGCCCCTTGCCGGCCGCGGCATCGCCCTTGCTCTGTGCTCCTTCGATCGAAGGAGGACGGATGGGGAGCGGCGGCAGGCTCGCCCGAGCGCACTCGGGTGCCCTGATGGGCGTCGACGCGGTCGTGGTGGAGGTGGAGGTCGACATGTCGAACGGCCTCCCCTACTTCAACGTCGTCGGTCTGCCCGAGGGCGCCGTCAAGGAGAGCAAGGTCCGCGTCATCTCCGCGCTCAGGAACGCCGGGTACGATCTTCCGCAGAAGCGGATCACCGTGAACCTCGCCCCGGCCGACATCCGCAAGGAGGGCGCGGCGTTCGAGCTTCCCATCGCGCTCGGAGCGCTCGAGGCCTCCGGTCTCCTGAGGAAGAACGCGCTCCGCCGCTGGGTCATGGGAGGCGAGCTGTCCCTCGACGGGCTCGTGAAACCCATCCGTGGCGTGCTTCCCCTGGCCATCGCCGCGCGCAATGGGGGTTTCGAGGGGGTGCTGGTCCCCGCCGCGAACGCCGCCGAGGCCGCCCTCGTCGACCGGATCGACGTCCATCCGATCGCGGACCTCACCCAGGCGGTGGCACACGTCCGCGGTGACGCTCCCATCCCGCCCTTCCGCCGTGAGAACGCCCAGGAGGAGCGGCCCGCCGGCGAGCTGGACATGTCCGAGGTTCGTGGCCAGAGGGACGTCAAGGTGGCGCTCGAGCTCGCCGCGGCCGGCGGGCACAACGTCCTCCTCTGCGGGCCACCGGGAAGCGGCAAGACGATGCTCGCCCGGCGCCTGCCGGGGCTCCTGCCGCTGATGTCCCTCGACGAGGCCCTGGAGGTGACGAAGGTCTACTCGGTCAGCGGTCTGCTCGGCGGGCCTCGACCTCTGCTGACCGAGCGGCCCTTCCGCTCTCCGCACCACACCGTGTCCGATGCGGGACTCGTCGGCGGCGGCCCGCTCGGCCGCCCTGGGGAGCTCTCCCTCGCCCACCATGGCGTGCTCTTCCTCGACGAGTTCCCCGAGTTCCGGCGGAACGTGCTCGAGGTCCTGCGACAACCGCTCGAGGACGGCGTGGTGCACATCGCCCGCGCGAATCACCACGTGAGCTATCCGGCGCAGGTCATGCTCGTCGCGGCAATGAACGCCTGTCCCTGTGGACGGCTCGCCGTCGCGGAGGCCCGTTGCACCTGCCCCCGGGGCCGGGTGCTCGAGTACCACGCCAAGGTGAGCGGCCCGTTGCTCGACCGCATCGACATCACCGTTCTCACCCGACGCGTCGAGGGCTATCGGCTCGCCGCCTCTGCGAAGCCGGAGAAGCCGAGCACCCACTATCGCCAGCGGGTCGAGCTCGCGCGTGAGCGACAGCGCGAACGGTTCGTGGGCGAACCGTGGATCCGCTGCAACGCCCAGATGCCTCCGAGACTGGTCCGCCGCCACTGCAGGACGACGCCTGAGGCCGAGGAGACCCTGCGACTCGCGATGGACCGCTATGGGCTCTCTGCCCGGGCACACGACCGCATCCTCAAGCTCGCCCGGACCAGAGCGGATCTGATGGGACACGCCGAGATCGAGAACGTCGATGTCCAGCTGGCAGTGGACTTCCGCGTGATGGACCGGCGTGACTGGCTCCTGGCACTGCTCGACGGGGATACGGCGCGCTCCGGGCCGCTGGCACGGATGCTCGCGGCGACGGAAGGATGAACTGCGCGCGACCCTCCGCGGAGGATCAGCGGTCGGGCGCCGCCTGGACCGGAACCGGCGTCGACACCACGGGCGCTGGGGCTGCGCTGGCCGGCGCTCCGGACGGTTGCCGGCCGGGCGCCTCCTCCCAGCGCCGGATCCAGGGACTGAAGGTGATGAGCCGGGCGATCCGCCCCCAGGTCAGATACGAGTACAGCCAGGTGAACAGGACGGTGAAGCGGCTCCGAAAGCTCACCAGGTAGAACAGGTGGATGGTCGCCCACATGACCCAGGCGAACAGGCCACTGACCTCGAACTTCGAGAAGATCGACCCCACCGCCGATCCGCGTCCGATGACCGCGAACGAGCCCTTGTCGAAGTAACGGAACGGCTCGGCGACCTTGCCCTGTACCCGCCGCACGACGTTCCGGGCCGCCGCCCGCCCCATCTGCATCGCGGGCGGTGCGATGCCAGGCAACAGCTGGCCGTCCTGGATCACCGCCGCCAGATCGCCGACCACCGCGACCCGTGAATCTCCCGGCAGCGTCAGATCGGGCGCGACCTCGACCTGACCTGCCCGGTTCACCGGCGCACCGAGCATCTTTCCCAGCGGGGAGGGCGCCACCCCCGCGCCCCAGAGCACCGTCCGGGCGTCGATCCGCTCGGCCCCGAGCATCACGCCTTGCTCGTCGATCGCCGTCACGCGCGTCCCGAGCCGCACCTGGACCTGCAGCCTCTCCAGGACCTGCTTCGCCCGCGCGCTGAGGTGCTCGGAGTACGCGGGCAGCAGCCGGTCGAGCCCCTCGACGAGGACGATCCGGGCCGAGGTGGTGTCGATGTGACGGAAGTCCCGGGGAAGCGCCCGGTGCGCCATCTCGCTGAGCGAGCCTGCCAGCTCCACCCCGGTGGGGCCGCCCCCGATGATGACGAAGGTCAGCCAGGCGCGGCGCCGGCCCTCGTCCTGCTCGCGTTCCGCCTCCTCGAAGGCGAAGAGCAAGCGGCGGCGCGCCTCGAGCGCGCCCTCGATGCTCTTCATCCCCGGGGCGTGATCGGCCCAGCTGGAGTGCCCGAAGTAGTTGTCCTGAGTTCCCGACGCGACGATCAGGTGGTCGTAGTCGACCGACCCTCCATCGGCAAAGCGCAGCGTCCGGCCGACACGATCGATGGACGAGACCTCCGCCAGCACCACCTCGGTGTTCCGGGCCTTGCGGAGGATCCCCCGGATCGGCGCCGCCACGTCGCTCGGGTCCAGCGCGGCCGTGGCCACCTGGTAGACCAGGGGCTGGAAGAGGTGATGGTTGCGCCGGTCGACGACTGTCACCCGGACGTCATCGCGCCCGCCGAGGATCTTCGCCGCCTCGAGGCCAGCAAAGCCGGCCCCGACAATCACCACGTGGGGTCGCCGGTCGGGTTCCATCGCTGGCCGGGATGTGCGAACCAGGAGGCCCGAAGTCAACGCGTTCGAGTTCCGATGGCACTGAACAGACTGACCAGCCTCCTCCGCTACGCCGGCATGGGGCTGTGGTCCATCTTCTGGATACCCGCAGCCTTGATTCTCGGCGCGATCCGGCGTGACTCCTCCCTGCCGCTCCGTTTCGCCCGCCAGCACTGGGCGCCGGGGATGCTGTGGCTCTCGGGGGCCGAGCTCCGCGTCGAGGGTGCTCCAGGCGCCGTGGCCGACCATCCGGCGATCTACGTGATGAACCACCAGTCGTCCCTCGACATCCCGGCCGCCTTCGCGGTGCTGCCGGTGGACCTCCGGTTCATCGCCAAGCACACCCTTCGCAAGGTCCCGTTCCTCGGCTGGTACATGTCGTGGACGGGGATGGTCTTCGTGGACCGGAGCAACAGCACCCAGGCAGTCGGCTCCCTGAGCGCCGCCGCCGAGCGGGTGCGGGGCGGCATCTCGCTCCTCGCCTACCCCGAAGGAACGCGCTCCCGGGACGGGCGGATCATGCCCTTCAAGAAGGGGCCATTCGTTCTCGCGCTCCAGGCCGGCGTGCCCATCGTTCCCATCGCCATCGAGGGCTCGATGCGCTGCATGCCTGCGCACCTGAGGCCCTTCCGTCCGGGCATCGTCCGGATGGCGATCGGCGCTCCGATCCCGACTGCGGGGCTGCCGATGGAGAAGCGCGACGAGCTGATGCAGAGGACCCGCGATGCCGTGATCGCGCTGCATGCCTCGCTTGCCAGCGCGCGGTCGGAGCGGGCGGAACGCACATCCCCCGAAGAGCGCGTCACCGGCTGACGCCCCCGCAGTCCGGCGTCACGGGCGCCGCCGACCGGAGCGATGGACGGTCCGGTGCCGGGATCCCCGTGGCAGCGCACGGCCCACCTCTTGCTCCCGGGGCCCTGAACATCCGGCAGGGAGGGCGTGGCGTGGGCAAGGTGAGCGAGAAGCTGAAGGCGGTGGCCGCCGCGGTCGCAGCCATCGAGAAGCAGTTCGGGAAGGGCGCGATCATGCAGCTCGGCCGCGACGGGGAGGTCGCCCCGGTCGCCGTCGTCCCCAGCGGATCGGTGGGCCTCGACCGCGCCCTGGGCGTCGGCGGCTACCCGCGCGGCCGGGTCATCGAGGTGTTCGGCAACGAGTCCTCCGGCAAGACGACCCTCGCCCTCCACGCCATCGCCCAGGTCCAGGCGCAGGGCGGGGTCGCGGCCTTCGTCGATGCCGAGCACGCCCTCGACGTGACCTATGCGCGCAAGCTCGGCGTCCGGGTCGAGGACCTCCTGGTCAGCCAGCCAGACACCGGGGAGCAGGCGCTGGAGATCACCGAGCAGCTGGTCCGCTGCGGCGCGGTGGACCTGGTGGTGGTGGACTCGGTGGCCGCGCTCGTCCCCCGCGCCGAGATCGAGGGCGAGATGGGCGACGCCCACATGGGCGTGCAGGCCCGGCTGATGAGCCAGGCGCTCCGCAAGCTCACCGGCGCGGTGAGCAAGAGCGGCACCGTCATCTTCTTCATCAACCAGATGCGGATGAAGATCGGCGTTGTCTTTGGAAACCCCGAGACCACCACCGGCGGCAACGCGCTCAAGTTCTACGCCTCGGTCCGGCTGGAGATCCGCCGCCTCGGGAACCTGAAGGACGGCGACACCGTCGTCGGAACCCGCACCCGGGTGAAGGTGGTGAAGAACAAGGTCGCCCCACCCTTCCAGGAGACCGAGTTCGACGTCCTCTACGGCCAGGGCATCAGCCGGGCCGGCGAGGCGCTGGACCTCGCGGTCACGCTCGGGCTCGCGGAGAAGTCCGGAAGCCACTTCCTCCTCGACGGAGAACGGATCGGCCAGGGCCGGGAGCGTTCCGTGGAGTGGCTGCGCGAGCGACCGCAGGCGCTCGAGGCGCTCGTGGCCCGCATCGCGGCGGCGGAGGCCCGACCGGCGCCACCCCAGGGCGTGGCGGAGGGCGTCGCGGCCTGACCGAGGTCAGACTCCGACCAGGAAGCTTCCAACGCAGATGAAGTCCATGCCCAGACCGAGCCAACCAAGGCAGAAGGCCAGGGACGTCCGGCGATCCCACGCCACCCCCTTAAAAACGTACCAGAGCGCGGTCGACGTGGCGATCAGGATCGCGAGGGGAGCGAGCAAGCTGACGAGAACTGCTGCCATCCAGACTGTCACCACCGCCCTCCCCGGCGCCTCCTGCCGGCCGAGGAACCATGTCACGCCGGCGAGCACGGGAGCCACGAATGAGCCCGTTGCCAAAGCGAGGGCGACTCGTGAGGCACGCGACCCGCTTGCGGAAGCAGACGAAGCCACGACGCGACTGTAACGCGCATCGAGGTTCCAGGCCGACCGCCTCAGCGCGGACGGATCGACAGCCGAAAGCGGGCACAGTCGAGCAGCAGCACCCACTCCGTACCCTCCGCCACCAAGAGTTGTCCGAGGGCATACTGGGCATCGCGCGAGAACCGGGCGTCCGCGCGGTCGCCCTTCACCCGCGCGACGAGCACTCCGTCCTCGCCCAGCCGGAGCGTCGCCGGGTCGAGCGCCTCTCCCGTCCGGTCGCTCAGCCGGAGATAGACCCGCGTCTCGTCGGTGTCGATCGCGTTCACCCGGTACGCCGCGCCCTCCACCGAAACGTAGGCCCAGTCGTTCCCGATCCGGAGCTGGAAACGCCCGTCGTCCGTCGGCACCAGGCCCTGGTTGAAGGCCTCGATGATCTTCGGATGGGTGATCCGCTCGCCGTCGTGGATCCAGTTCAGATCGGGGTCGAGGACGAGGCCGCTGTCCTCGCGGGTGTGCCACCGCTTCGGGGGTCCGAATTCCGCCACGTCCCTCTCGATGCGGCCGCCCCGCTCCGAAGTCAACTCGTCACATCACAGCCGGCGTACGAGCTCGGTGTACCCCTTGAAGGCCAGCGCGCCCCAGGTGTTCACCACCAGCGATGCGGCGATCAGCGCCTGCACCAGCGGCTTGCGGAAGGACCAGCCCGAGAGCCCCAGCAGCAGCACGAGGTACGGCGTGTAGTCGAGGCTGAACCGGAAGCCGAACTGCATGTACCCGGTGTTCTGGTAGAAGAGCCCCGGCAGCGCGGTGACCGCCACCGTGAGCCACACCGGCCAGTGCAGCCGCGGCCGCGTCCTCGGGAACACCAGCAGCACCAGCCAGGGCATCGTCACCAGCATCGTCAGCCCACGCGGGTCGTACCCCAGCCGGAACGGCGAGAGCTGGATGCGCGGCAGCATCAGGAACGCCGCCTCGAGGTTCCGCCCGAGGTACACCGGGCTGAACAGGCCATGGGTGTCGATGTCCGCGTTCACCCGGTTGTCGTAGAGGAACGAGTGCCCGAACTCGCCAGGGCTCCCGAAGCGCGCCACGTTGAACGCCATCGCCAGGATCGCCAGCGGCGCCGCCCCTGCCGCGAAGCGGAGGATCGGCTTCAGCCACCCTCGCGGCTGGCGCATCGCCTGGCGCAGCTGCTCCAGACGGCCGGTGGGCCCCGGCGTCAGCACCTCGAGGAGGAAGTAGAGCCCGGTGAACACCAGCGGCGTCCGGGTGAGCGTCGCCATCGACCAGAGCACCCCGGCCAGCGCGGGCCGTGCCGCGCCCGTCGCAGCTCGCAGGTACAGACAGGTCAGGACCACGCCCAGCACCTCGGCCAGGAACCAGACCTCGCCCCGGATGGCGCAGGAGAAGAGGAGCGTCCCGAACCCGAGCACCCCCGCCAGCGCCAGCGCCTCCTGCTCGGTGCGGTGCAGGTCCCCGCGCCGCGCGAGCGAGCGGGCCAGCACGTAGAACAGGGTGATGGCCAGCGCTCCCAGGATGACCCCGAAGCTGGTGTCGTTGAGCTGGTACCCGTTCACCGCGACGAAGGGCAGCATCACCACCGCCGGGAACGCCGGGAAGCTCACGTACCAGCGATCCGTCGCGAGGGGCTGCCCGGTGCAGCGGCGCTTCACCCCGCCCACGTCGCGCACGCACGCCCAGTCCTCGATGTTCGGGAGCACGTCCCGGTCGAGGTCCAGGTGACCCTCGAGGAAGGCCTTGGCCTGGTAGACGAAGTGGGGAGCGGCGCTCTGCCGGAGGAAGCGTGGCCCGCTGAAGCAGGCCAGCGCGAAGAAGCTGGCGAGGAAGATCAGCAGCTCGGTCCGGTAGGCCCGGAGCCAGCTCCAGACCGCCACTTCCGAGGTCGACTGCGGCCGGGCCGGGGCGGTCACGACGCCGTCCCGCGAGTCCGCAGTCGCAGCCAGTCCAGGGCGGCGTAGGCGCTCGCGCTGCGGACCCACTCCCGGTCGCCGTGGAACCGGTGCGCCCGCACCTCGGTGCCCTCCGGTCCGTCCAGCCCGACGAACACGGTGCCCACCGGCTTCTCCGCTGTCCCACCGTCCGGGCCGGCGATGCCCGTCACCGAGAGTGCCCAGGTGCTCGCCGCGATCCGCCGGGCGCCGCGCGCCATCTCCGCGGCCACCGGCTGCGACACGGCCCCGTTCTCCACCAGCGTGGTGTGGGCCACGGCGGCCCAGCGCTCCTTGAGGTCGTTGGCGTAGGCGACGGCGCTCCCCAGGAAGTACGCGCTGGCTCCCGCCACGGCGGTCAGCATGTCGCCGATGCGGCCCCCGGTGCAGCTCTCCGCCAGCGACAGCGTCTCCCGGCGGGCCAGCAGCTGCCGGCCCACCACCGCGCCCATCGTGTCGCCATCCACGCCGAAGAGGTGGTCTCCCAGGAGCGGCCGGACCCCCGCGTCGGCGGCCTCGAGCGCTGCTCGCGCCTCGTCGGCCGTCCGGCCCTCGGCCATGAGCTTGAGGTGGTTCTCGGGGAACTGCGTCCGAAATCCAAAAATGACCCGGGGGTGCAGCGACATCAGCGGCCGCACCCGTGCGTCGAGATGCGACTCGGCGAGGAACACCGTCTTCAGCAACCGCAGCACGCGGAAGCCGGTCTCCCCTCGCTCGGCCCGCAGCGCGTCGATGCGAGGGAGCACCGCGGTTTCCACCAGCGCCCGGTACTCGCGGGGAACGCCGGGCACGAAGAAGAGCAGCGCCTTCCCCAGCCGGAGGACGAACATCGGCGCGCTGCCTGCCGGGTTCAGCACCACCTCCGACCCGGCCGGCACCATCACCTGCTTCATGTTGTTCTCGGTGACGGTGAGCCCGCGGACGGCGAAGCGCTCCCGGAGCGCGGCGAGCGCTCCCTCGTGGACCACCAGCTGCACTCCCGCTGCTCGTGCGGCGACCTCGGCGGTGAGGTCATCGGCGGTCGGGCCGAGGCCTCCGGAGACCAGCACCACGTCCGCGCGGGCGGAGATCGTCTGCAGCGCCTCCAGGATCTCCTCCCGGACGTCTCCCACCACGGTCGTGCGGGCGACCTGGGCGCCGTGCTCCAGGAGCCGCTGCTGGAACCAGGTGCTGTTGGTGTCGGTGGTGACGCCGGTGAGCAGCTCGTCACCGGTGCAGAGTGCCTCGATGCGCATGCCTCGGATGCCCGGGAGGGGGACTTACAGGAAATCCTGCTCGTCCACCTCGTCCTCGTCGTCGAGCACGCCTTCCGCGGGCGCCGGCTCTCCGGCCTCTCGCCGCTCGGAGAGGTGACGCCCGAGCAGCAGCCCGGACTCGACGAATCCCAGGAGGAGGTAGGCACCGAAGTACACCACCAGCACGTAGGACGGGTGGATGCGCGTCGCCACCAGCACGCCGCTCAGGCACACCACCATGAAGATGCTCAGGGTCCGCCGGTTGAGCCGCACGTCCTTGAAGGTCCGGTACCGGAGAGTCGAGACCATCAGGAGCGACAGCACCGCGACCACCACCGCGATCGGGACGCGCGCCCCGGTGCCCAGCGGATCCCCCCCGCGCATCCCGTGGTGGGCGATGACCATGGAGACGATCATCCCGGCGGCGAGCGGAATGGGCAGGCCCACGAAGAACCGGCTGCTGCCGGAGTGGTCCGTCGAGTGGGCCAGCACGTTGAACCGGGCCAGCCGCAGCGCCCCGCAGGCGGTGTACATGAACGACACCAGCAGGCCCACCACCCCGAGCGAGGCCAGCGCCCACTTGTAGACGAGCATCGCCGGGACGACGCCGAAGGACACCACGTCGGCCAGGCTGTCCAGCTCCACCCCGAACTGGCTCTGCGTCCGGGTGAGACGCGCCACGCGCCCGTCGAACCCGTCGAAGAACATGGCGAAGAAGATGGCCAGCGCGGCCTGATAGAGCTGGGAGGGACTGGCCTCCCCCGCGCACAGGGTCAGGGCGTAGAAGCCGCAGAAGATCGACGTGACGGTGAACAGGTTGGGCAGGACGAACTTGAGCTTGTGCAGCTTCATCGATCTCCGGCCCCTGCGACGGACGGGCCCCTGCCGAGGCCCTGGCCGCCGGGTCGGGGAACCTTAGCACCATGGACCCGGAACGGGCCGTCGCCGGCGTCGCTCTCCTGTCCCTGGCCATCGCGGCCTACCTGCTCGCCGTCCGCGCGTACTACCGGCTGCGGAGCCCGCGGCCGGAGCGGGAATGGGTCGCCACCCCGGACGGCACCCGCCTCGCCGTCCACCGCCGCCGCCCGCCCGTTCGCCGATTTGCCGAGCCGGTGCTCCTCTGTCACGGGCTCGCCGCCAACCACGTCAACTTCGACTTCGACCCTCCCTACTCCCTGGCCCACGTCTTCGCCGCGGCAGGGTTCGAGGTCTTCACCGTCGACTGGCGAGGGGCTGGGGACTCGAGAGCCCCCCGCTTCTGGCAGCGGTACCTCTTCGACGCCGACGACCTCATCGCGGAGGACGGACCGGCCCTCCTCGCCCACGCGCTCGAGCGGACCGGCGCCTCGCGGGGCTTCTGGGTGGGCCACTCGCTCGGGGCGCTCGTGGGATACGGCGTGCTCGGAGGTCCCCACGGCGGGCGCATCGGAGGCATGTGCGCGCTCGGCGCTCCGGTGTTCTTCCGCTACACGGGCTGGGTGGCTCGGCTGGAACGCCTCGGCCTCTGGCTTTCCTGGCCGCTGGCCCTGCACCAGCGCTGGCTCAGCGTCGGGCTCGCCCCGTTCCTCGGTCGGGTGACGCTGCCGCTCACCGAGGTGCTCCTCAATCCGAAAGCCATCAAGCCAAAGGTCCTGCGCAAGATGTACTGCAACCTGGTCTCCTCGATGGGGTACCGGCTCCTCCGCCAGCTCGACGACTGGAGCCGCAACGACGCGTTCCGGAGTCGGGACGGGCGGGTCGACTACCGCGCCCGCCTTCGCCAGGTGACGACCCCGGTGCTGGTGATGGGCGGGAGCCAGGACGCGCTCGCCACCCCGCAGGCCGTGCTGGGCCAGGCGGAGCTGCTCGGCTCCGAGGACAAGACCCTCATGCTGTTCGGCCGCGAGAACGGCGACACGCTCGAGTACGGCCACGGCGACCTCCTCTTCGGCGAGAAGGCGCCCGAGGAGGTCTACCCCCGCATCGTCCGCTGGGTGTCGGACCGCGCGACGCCGGTGCCCGAGCCGGAACGCGCCCCACCCCTCACCGCCGCGGGGTGAAGGTCCACGACCCGCGCACGCACGGGGCAGGCATCGGCGTCACGTCGCCGGTCCAGCCGTCGATCTCCACCTCGACGCCCTGGCTGCACTCGGCCCACAGCGCTCCGTCGCGGTTGACCCGGCTGGTCATCCCGTGGAGCCGCGCGCCGCCCCGGTCGGTCACCAGCACCGCCGGTCCCTCCGTCCTGTCCACCGAGACCCCGGTGGCCTCGAGGCGCGCGAGGGTCTCGACCGCCACCCCGGCCACCCCGGCCCCGCTCACGGTGGAGCGCGACAGCGTCACCGTCGCCCCCTCGGCGGCGAGCACGCCGATGCCGCTGCAGTCCGAGACCCGCAGCCCGCCGAGCGTCGCCCGCCCGCCGCGGATCTGCACCGCGTCCCCGTCGAGCGGATCGCTGGTGCGCGGGCCGGTGACGACGGCCGCCTCGAGGGTCAGCTGGGAATCGCGGGTCACGATGCCCGACGAGCGTCCGCCATGGACCTCGAGGCCGCGGAGCCGCACCTCCGAGGACACGAGCTGGACGCCGCCCATGGGGCCGGCCGACTCGACGTGGACGTCGTCGAGCGCGCCCTTGCTCTTCACCAGCGCCACACCCGCACGCTCGGCGCCGGTCGAGCGCACGCCGCGGCCCTCGACCCGCGCCCCCGCCCCGGTGAGGAGGCCGTACTCGTGTCCCTCGACGCGCAGGTCCTGGAACTGGAGCGTCGCTCCGGCGACGTAGAGCCCGGGGCCGCGGCCTCCCCGCACCTCCATCGAGGCCACCATCGCTGCGCCCCCGGAGAGCCACAGGCCCGTCACCGCGTCCTGGACCTGGACCTTCGTCAGCCGGAGCGACGCGGGCCCGGTCGCCTCCACCGCACGCTGGAACGGGCCCTGAAACCGCACCTCCCGCAGCTCGACCTTCCCGCCCGGAAGGACGCGCACGCCGGGATTGCCCGAGACCGAGGCCTGGAGCCGGGATCCGGTGACCACCAGCTCGGCCCCCGCCGCCACCTCGACGGCCGGGCCGCGCTGGCCGCTGAAGGAGACCGAGGCCAGGGTGGTCTTCCCGCTCTCGACGACCAGCCCCCCCGCCCCGCCCTGGATCTGCACCCCCTCGAGGCCCACCGCTCCCCGCGTCCGCAGGCAGGCTGCGGGCGGAGTGCCGGCGAGGACGACCGCCGGGCCTCCGACGAGCTCCACGCCCTCCAGCGCCACTCCGGCGGGGTACACTCCCGCGGCCAGCCGGAGGCGACCGCGGGCCGGCGCATCGGCGAGCCCCCGGAACGGACGGGCGCGGCTGCCGTCTCCGCCGGGAGGCGCGGAGGCGTCGACGAACACCTCGGGAGCGACCCCGGCGTCCACGGCGACGACGGCGGCGGCCGCGGGACGGGGAGCGGTGTCCTGCGGCCGGGCGACGGAGGAGCAGGCGCCGAGGACCACGGCGCCGAGGGCGACGGGAAGGGCCGCCTGCGCGATCAGGCGCCCGGACCTTCGGGCTTGCGCGCGACGGCGGTCTTCGGGCGCTTCGGAGGATGACTGAGCACCACCGGCTTCGGCCCGGTCTCCCCGACCAGCTTCGCAAACTCCTTCAGCGGGTCGCGGGCGACGTCGTCCTTCCAGTACTCGAAGTGGAGATGGACGCCGGTGGCGGTCCCGGTCCTGCCGGCGAGGCCGAGCGGCATCCCCTTCACCACCTGCGTGCCCTCGAGCACCAGGGTCCGCGCAAGGTGGCTGTAGCGAGTCATCCGGCCGTTGCCGTGATCGACGGTGACCTCGTAGCCGTAGCCCTGCATCCATCCGGCGCGCACCACGATGCCCGTCCCGGCGGCGACCACCGGCTGGTTCTTCTCGGCGGCGAGGTCGATGCCCGAGTGCATCTTGTTGCGGTGGGCGATGGGATGGAACCGCCGTCCGAAGCGGCTGGTGACGCGCACCTCGTCGAGCGGCCACTGGAAGCGCGGGCCGGGCGGCGGGCCCATCCGGGCGTCGAGCCGGGTGAGGCGCTCCTCCACCGACTGGACCAGCTCGGGCGGGACGCCCCCGTAGGCCTGCCCATCGCGGTCGAGGGCGGCCCGCAGCGAGCCACGGGCGACCTGGACGTCCTCGGCGTCGCCCTCTCCGGGGTTCCCGGACAGGAACCGGTCGACGTCACCCTGGATGCGATCCCAGGCCGCGAGCTCGGCGGGGGGTATCGGCGCCCCGGGCTCGGACTCGCTCCGTCGGGCCTCCGCCTCCATCACGAAGGCCACCAGGCGGGCCCGGAGGAGACTCGAGGTCATGGGATCCTCGACCGGCGCCGGGACGGGCACCGGATGCGGCGCGGGCTCCGGTGTCACCCGCTCACCGGTGCCGGGAAGGCGAACGATCTCCACGGGATCCGTGGTCAACGACCCGGGCGCATGCGTCGTGGCACAGCCAGCGAGGCTCACTGCGGCCAGGGCTGTGACGAGTGCGTTCCGGGTCATTCGTCCAAATGGCTGCCCGGCCGCGAAGCCGTGTCAGCCTCGACACCCTCTCCCACAAGGCCCGCGTCCGTCCAGACAAAAGGACGGCCGTTCCCAGCACCTCACATGCGCCGGCAACTGCCTACCTGCTCACCAGTGAGGCACGCAGGATGTCCGCTGCCCGTTCGCAGCCGGCTCGGTCCACGTCGAGGTGGCAGACGAGGCGAATCGTGTGGGAGCCCACTGAATTCACCAGCAGCCCCGCCGTGCGCAGCGACCCGACGAACGCCGGCGCCTCCACCGGGAGCTCGGCGTAGACCATGTTGGTCTGGACCCGGTCCAGCTCGATGCGGACTCCGGGAATCTCCGCCAGCCGCCGCGCCAGGACGCGGGCGTTCTCGTGGTCCTCGGCGAGACGGGCCACGTGGTGGTCCAGCGCGTAGACGCACGCCGCGGCGAGGAAGCCGGCCTGCCGCATGCCGCCTCCGAGGCGCTTCCGCAGGCGCCGGGCCTCGACGATGAAGGCCTTGCTCCCGGCGAGCACCGAGCCCACCGGCGCCCCCAGGCCCTTGCTGAAGCACACGGTGGTCGAGTCGGTGAGCCGCGCCCAGGTGCTGGCGGGGACGCCGGCGGCCACCTCGGCGTTGAAGAGTCGAGCGCCGTCGAGGTGCACCGAGAGGCCTTCGCTGCGCGCAGCGGCCACGGCGTCGGCGAAGACCTCGGGCTTCCACACCGTGCCGCCTCCCCGGTTGTGGGTGTTCTCGATGATCAGGAGGCGGGAGCGCGGGAGGTGGTCGTCGTTGCCCCGCGACGCGGCGTGGATCTGGGCGGGACTGAGAATCCCCCGCTGGCCGACGAGGGTGCGCGGCTGGGCGCCCCAGAGCGCGGCGATTGCTCCGTTCTCGTAGTGGAAGGGGTGGCTCGACTCCTCGAGGATGACCTCCTCCCCCGGGCGGGTGTGGACGCCGATGGCGATCTGGTTTCCCTGGGTCCCCGAGGGGACGAAGACCGCAGCCTCCAGCCCGAGGCGCTCGGCCACGCGGGACTCCAGGGTCCGGATGGTGGGGTCCTCGCCGTAGACGTCGTCGCCCACCTCGGCTTCGGCCATCGCGCGGCGCATTGCCGGCGTCGGGCGGGTGACGGTGTCGGAGCGGAGGTCGATCGGAGCAGTGGCCATGGCTGCGTCCGTACTACAACCGGCGCATGCCTCGCGAGACGGTGGCCGAGCGCAAGGTGCGCGCGGTGAAAGTGATCCAGCGCCTGGACGAAGCGATGCCCGGGGCGAAGATCGAGCTGGACTACCAGACGCCGCTGCAGCTGGTGACCGCGGTCATCCTCTCGGCGCAGTGCACGGACAAGCGGGTGAACATGATCACCCCTGCCCTGTTCCAGCGTTACCCGGACGCGCGCTCGCTGGCCGACGCCGACACGCCCGAGCTGGAGAAGATGATTCACAGCTGCGGCTTCTTCCGGGCGAAGGCCCGGTCGCTGAAGGGCATGGCGGCGGCGGTGGCCGACCAGCACGCCGGCGAGGTGCCGACCGCGCGGGCCGAGCTGGCCGCGCTCCCCGGGGTGGGCCCGAAGACGGCAGGGGTGGTGACGGTCCACCTCGGCGGAGAGCCGGCCTTTCCGGTGGACACCCACGTCGCGCGGCTCTCCCGGCGCCTCGGCTTCACGAAGCAGCAGGAGCCGAACCGCATCGAGGCGGAGCTGCAGGCCCTCGTGCCTCAGGCGCTGTGGGCGAAGGGGCACCAGCTGCTCATCTGGCACGGGCGACGCACCTGCTTCGCGCGCTCCCCGGCCTGCGAGCGGTGCGTGGTCCGCGAGCTCTGTCCGCGGATCGGCGTGGCGAAGGCGAAGGCCACCGTGGTGAAGGGCGCGCGGGCGCCGCGGCGAGCGGCGGTGGTGCCCCCACCCCCGAAGCGCGGGCGGCGCCCCGGACGCCGGAAGCGGGCTGCGTTCTGACGTGCGAGGCGAGCCGACCTCGACCTAGCGGCTCGCGCCGTCGGCCCAGGAGAGCATGAGCACCTTGCTCTGCCGCACGCTGTAGCTGAAGCCGATGGTCGCCCCGCTGCTGGAGAGCTTGAGCCGGTGGATCCAGTCCGCTCCGGTCGTCTC
>Ga0081540_1002192_pt1 | contig 16146 bp, 16 predicted proteins | sample TabmetS2T1R1_FD_71024 | JGI IMG/M metagenome (GOLD analysis project Ga0081540, IMG submission 71024) | Tabebuia heterophylla rhizosphere microbial communities from the University of Puerto Rico - S2T1R1 | ecosystem: Host-associated > Plants > Roots > Rhizosphere ... | reverse complement strand
GCCAGTCCTCGCGCGCCGTTGCCCACAGGTTGGGCAACGTCCTCTGATCGTGCCTCGCCAGCACTTTTAACCATTTTGCCCGCTATCGTTGTTGCTAATGGCGCGGGCTGTATAGCCTGCCCGTTGGTGCGGGTGTGTTGGGAGGGCACGCCCATGCGGAAGCTTAGCGATCTTAGCGAGGCTGAGCGCGAGGTCGTCGTCACCGCCGAAGTGTTGACGGATGCTTTTGGACGACTTGGCGCGATGGAGGCCGATGGTGTCGGGGAAGTGCTGAGCCTGCTGCAGCACGCGTTTGCTCCAACCGTCGAGAGGAGTGAGCCACGCGAGCGCATCGCCTTTCACTACCTAATCATGATGGTGCAGGCCTTCAGAGACAGCGACAGCCAACAACAGCAGCAACGTATGCGATGACGCGTTAATGCGCCGTCATGGCGAGCACATCGTGCTCGCGATTGGTCGCTTCGATGGCTTCGCCACCCGACTGCCAGGCCCGCGAGACGGCAGGCATCGAGGCCGTACTGGTGCGGCATGAAAGCGGTAGCGAAACCTCGCCCCAAAAAAATCCTGCCAAAAACCTACCAAATTTATTTTTGCTCATGCCCCTGGAGCATGAGCTAACGCTTTGGAAAAGCTGGTGAGCCCGGTTGGGATCGAACCAACGACCACCTGATTAAAAGTCAGATGCTCTACCGCTGAGCTACGGGCCCTGAAGGCGGGTAAATACGGGCCTTTTTGCTGGAAAACAAGCAAAACCCGGGTTTGGGAACTGAGGCAGAGCAGGCCCGAAACCAACCGCGAGGCTCTACCCCAACGGGAGGTGCGCCAGCGCCTCCATGACCGTTGCGGCTGATCGGGGCATGGCCGCAGCACCAGGGAACGGCTGCGTGTTGCCGCGCGGGTGCGTTAGGATGGCCCCCTCGGACGCGCGAGCCCTGCCGACGCCGGCGCGATCGCGTCGCTGGCCGGTCGCCTGGGCGGAAGTGCCGCACATCCAATCCACCGCCAAGCCAAACAATTCGCTCGTGTTTTGTTGCACATCGGGCAAGGCATGCGTCTGGAACATAGCCAACCTCGATCGGCGTGGATCCCCCTTCCGTGGCCGGCCCTATAAGAAATCGGCGCAGCACGAATTTGCCGCGCAAGCCATTCTCCCCTCGCCAAATGTCCAACTCCGCTTCCCTCCCCGCAGCCATCGCCACTAATCCGCTGAAAGCAATCGCGCTCATGTGCGTCGCCTGGGTCCTGTTTGCCTGTCTCGATGCCACCGCAAAATATCTGGCCGCCGTCGTTGCAATGCCGGCGGCGCAGGCGGTCTGGATGCGGTTTCTCGGCCAGTTTCTCGCCATGGTCGTGGCCCTCGGCCTCTTGGCCGTACCGCGGCTTTTGCAAACCAACCAACTCAAAATGCAGATCGTGCGCTCCTTTCTGCTGCTCTCCTCCACGGCCTTCAATTTTCTCGCGCTGCGCCACTTGCGCCTGGATCAGACGACAACCATCGGCTTTCTGACGCCACTGACCGTCGCCCTCCTGGCCGGGCCCTTCCTGGGCGAATGGATTGGCTGGCGTCGCGCCATTGCCATCGGCATCGGCTTTGCGGGCGTTCTGGTCGCCCTGCGGCCCGGGGTCACGGCCGTGCACTATGCCTTCGCCTTCTCGCTTGCCGGCATGCTGAGCTACGCCGTCTTCAGCCTCGTCACCCGCTATCTCGCGGCCTACGATACAGCCGAGGTGACGCTCTTTTACTCCCTGCTTGCCGGCTCAATCGTCATGGCGCCATTTGCGATCATGGAGTGGCAATGGCCGCGCGACGCGTTTGTCTGGTTCCTGTTACTGTCGATGGGATTTTATGGCGGGCTCGGTCATTACCTTTTCATTGTTGCCCACCGTTACGCACCCGCCTCGACGATTGCGCCTTTTCTCTACATCAGCCTGCTCACCCACTCGACGGCCGGTTATTTCGTTTTTGGACAAGTCCCCGATCAGTGGACGCTCGCCGGTGCCGCCATCGTGATCCTCACCGGCCTTTATCTGTTGCATCGCGAGCGGATCACCGCGCGCGCCGCCGCCGTGGAAATGACGGCCAAGGCGGTTCCCCAACGCTAGCGGCGCTTACAAGGCCGCCGCCATGCCCCCATCGACGGCCAGTTCGGCGCCGGTAATGTAGGAGGCATCGTCGCTCGCCAGGAACACCGCGGCCTTGGCGATCTCTTCGGGCTCGCCGAAGCGTCTGAGCGCCGTGCTGGCAAGCAACGCATCTCGGATGCCTGGAATGCGCAAGGCTCGTCGCGTCAGCGCCGTCTCCACGAAACCCGGACACAGCGCATTCACACGGATGCCGAAGGGCGCATACTCGACGGCGAGGCCGCGGGTCAGTGCCGTTACCGCGCCCTTGGTCGCCGAATAGGCCGTGAGCCCGCGCAACCCTCGGTGCGCCATGATCGAGGCAACGTTGACGAGCGCGCCGTGGCCCGAGGTCCGCAAGAGCCCAAAGCCATCGCGCGCCACGCGTACCACCCCGTCAAGGTTGACGTCCCTTATCTTGACCCAGTCCGCATCGCTCAAATGCCGAAAGTCGCCGCGCACCGTCAGTCCGGCGTTGTTGATCAGCACGTCGAGCCGGCCATCGAGCCGCTCCACCGTCCGGAACATTGCCGTTACGTCCTGCCCGCGCGATACGTCGGCGGCGATGGCATGCGCACCGGCACCCAGTGCCTCAAGTTCGCTCGCCACGGTCTCGGCGGCGCTCGCATCGACGTCGGCGACATAGACCCGGGCGCCTTCGGCGGCGCAGGCATGCGCAATCGCCCGGCCGATGCCGGCGCCGCCGCCCGTCACCAAGGCAATGCGCTCTTCAAGCCGCTTCATCGGCAGTCCGCCTCTTGTTCGGCCGCTTTGGCGCCGGCGGTTTCGACGGGCGGTTGCCACTTCTCGCGCATGGTCACCAACTCCTCGGCGACCGTGGGGTGCAGTGCCATGGTCGCATCGAAGTCCGCCTTGGTTGCCTTCAGTCGCAAGGCAATGGCGGCTACCTGAACGATCTCGGCGGCGTCTGGCCCCAGCACATGGCAACCCAGCACCCGGTCGCTCTCGCCGTCGACCACGAGTTTCATCAGCATCCGCTCATCGCGCCCCGAAAGCGTATGCTTCAATGGCCGGAACCGCGCCTTATAGATGTCGAGCTTGGCATAGCGCTGGCGCGCACTGTGCTCGGTAAGGCCGACGGTGCCAACCTCCGGAGTGGAAAACACCGCGGTCGGCACCAGCTCATGGTCGACCAGCGTCGGCCTGTTGCCGAACACGCTGTCGGCAAACGCATGCCCCTCGCGGATGGCAACCGGCGTTAGATTGACGCGGTTCGTGACGTCGCCGATCGCATAGATATTGGCCGCCGATGCGCGCGAGTAGGCGTCGACGGCAATCTGTCCGCTCTCTCCCAATCGGACGCCGGCGGCCTCCAGGCCGATGCCGGCGGTGTTGGGCCGGCGGCCGGTCGCGTACATGATTTGGCCTGCATTGACGCTGCGGCCGTCCGTCAGCTCCGCCTTCAACCCGGTCCAGCCCTTGTCGATTTTTGCGATCTCGGTACCGCAGACGACGTCGATGCCGCGCTTGGTAAGCTCCGCGGTCAGGGCATCGCGCAAATCCTCATCGAACCCACGCAGAATCTTCGGACCCCGGTAGAGAAGCGTGGTTGCCACCCCAAAGGCCTGGAAAATGCAGGCAAACTCGATGGCGATGTAGCCGCCGCCGACGACAATCATCGAAGCCGGTAACTGATCGAGATGAAATGCCTCGTTGGAGGTGATGGCATGGCCGATGCCAGGGATCTCGGTCAGGACCGGACGCCCGCCGGTCGCGATCAGGACGATACGCGCCGTCACCCGGCGATTGCCCGGTTGCACGATCAGGGTGTTGTTATCGACGAGTTCGGCGCGGCCTGTCATGGCCCGCACACCCGCCTTCTCGAGCAGCGAGCGGTAGATGCCCTCAAGGCGCGTGATCTCGGCATCCTTGTTGGCAATCAGCGTCGGCCAGTGGAATTTCGCGGCGGTGTCGCTCCAGCCAAAGCCGATCGCATCCTCGAAATCATCGCGAAAGCGGCTGGCATACACCAACAGCTTCTTGGGAATACAGCCGCGAATGACGCAGGTTCCACCGAACCGATATTCCTCGGCAAGGGCCACCTTGGCGCCGTAGCCCGCGGCCACGCGCGCGGCACGCACCCCGCCTGAGCCACCGCCCACCACGAACAGGTCGTAATCGTACGTAGTCATGCCATGCCCTCACCGCCCCGGGGCCGTCGGCACGCAACGCCAGACGCGCCCGCAGGCTGCGGACCGAATAACTTCAATCACCCTCAAGACTACCGCCGCGGGCCAGATCGCTAAAGCTCGATGCCGCGCTTCTTCAATTCCTTGCGCGCCTCTTGCTCAATTTCCCGGCCGATTTGGGCACCCCAACGCTGTCCCAGCGCCATCGACTGGCGCGCAATCTGCGGTTGCACGGCGAGCAGTTTGGCGCCCGCCGGCGATCGGTAGAAGGCGCTGACTGCACCCAGCTCCTCGACGCTGAGCTCCTGCGCATAAAGGCTCGCCACGGCGTCGATCAGCTCGCCTTTGCGGTCAATGAATTTGCCGGGAAGTTGGGCAAAAACCTGGCGGATCTCGTCTGCCTTCTCCGGCGCGACGGCCATGAAGCTTTGACTGAGTTGCTGGGCCAGCAACGGCATCAGCTCATCGAACTGCTTGGCAACGCCAGCGACCTCCATCATCTCCCGCGCCGCCGAAAGGCGCGCCGGTTCCGGCGCCTGTGCCCGCAAAGGAGCGCTAAAAGCCGCCGCCGACAAGGTCAGCACTAAGGCAGCCGCCAGATGTGCCATGATCCCCTCGAGTGCCGCTCTTTGCATGCTCTAGCCGTTCTCGTCCGGATTGTCGCGGTCGAGAGTGACGATACCGCCCGGGCCGGCGATGATGGCCATATCGGCGATGCCCAGGAACAATCCGTTTTCCACCACCCCCGGCACCAGCTTCAGCGCTTCATCGAGCGCCTCGGGATCCTCGATGCGTCCGAAGGCGCAGTCGAGGATCAAATTGCCGCCATCGGTCACGAAAGGCTGCCCATCCTTGTCCAGGCGCAACACGATGTCGCCCTCGCAACCGGCTTCCGCGGCGAGCACCGCAACCATATGGCGCGTCGCGGTCAGGCCGAACGAGGCCACCTCCACCGGCAACGGAAACCGCCCGAGCCTGTCGACGCGCTTGGAGGCATCGGCGATCACCACCATGCGCTCGGAGGCGGTGGCGACGATCTTCTCCCGCAGTAGGGCACCCCCGCCGCCCTTGATCAGCCTGAGCTCGTCGTCGAGCTCATCGGCACCATCGACGGTAACGTCAAGGAATGGCGTGCTCTCGAGCGTGCTGAGCTTCAGGCCAAGCCGCTCGGCCCGGATTCGCGTGGCTTCCGAGGTCGGCACGCACAGGAGCTCAAGCCCGGTCTCCTTGACGCGCTGGCCGACGAGATCGACGAACTTCGCCGCCGTGGAACCGCTACCGAGACCCAAGCGCATGCCGCCCTTGACCAGGCTCAGCGCATGTTCGGCCGCCTGTAGTTTGAAGGCGTCGGACTGACTAGGGTCTGCGGTCCTCACAGGCCACCCATCAGCATGTACTTCAGCTCCAGATACTCTTCGATGCCATGGTGGGATCCCTCGCGTCCCAGACCACTTTGCTTGTAGCCTCCGAACGGGGCCACTTCGCTGGAAATGATGCCCTCGTTGATGCCGATGATGCCGCACTCGATCGCCTCGGCGATCCGCCAAACGCGGCCAACATCACGAGCATAGAAATAGGCGGCGAGGCCAAACGGCGTATCGTTGGCCATGGCGATGACGTCGTCTTCGCTTCTGAACCGGAACAGGGGCGCCACCGGCCCGAAGGTCTCCTCGCGCGCCACCAGCATATCTTGCGTGACGTCGGCCAGCACCGTTGGCTCGTAGAAGTTGCCGCCGCGCGCATGACGCTTGCCGCCGACCACGACCCTGGCGCCCTTGTTCAGGGCATCTGAGATATGTTCCTCCACCTTGTCCACGGCCGCCTTGTTGATCAGCGGACCGGTGGTGACACCCTCTTCGGTGCCGGGGCCGACCCGCATTTTCCTCACCTCGGCGACCAGCTTCTGCGCAAAGCTGTCATAAACCTTGTCTTGCACGTAAATGCGGTTTGCGCACACGCAAGTCTGTCCCGCGTTGCGGTATTTCGAGGCCATGGCTCCGGTCACGGCCTTGTCGAGATCGGCATCGTCGAACACGATGAACGGGGCGTTGCCGCCCAATTCGAGGCCGAGCTTTTTGATGCTGGGGGCACACTGCGCCATCAGCGTGCGCCCGACCTCGGTGGAGCCGGTAAAGGTCAACATGCGTATCAAGGCATTCCCGGTCAGCTCCTTGCCGATCACGCTGGCCTTGCCGGTGATTACGTTGAACACGCCCCTGGGCACGCCGGCCGTCTCCGCCAGGGCCGCCAACGCCAGCGCCGTGAGCGGCGTCTCGGAGGCCGGTTTCAGCACCATCGTGCAACCGACCGCCAAGGCGGGGCCGGCCTTGCGTGTGATCATGGCGGCGGGGAAGTTCCAGGGTGTGATCGCCGCCACTACACCGACCGGTTGTTTGATCACGACAATGCGCGCATCCGCCTTGAAGGTCGGGATGGTTTCACCGTATACGCGCTTTGCCTCTTCGGCGAAAAACTCGATAAAACCCGCAGCATAGAGAATTTCGCCCTTGGCCTCCGCCAGCGGCTTGCCCTGCTCGCTGCTGAGCAGCAAGGCCAGCTCGTCGGCGTGCTCGACGATCTCGTCATACCAGGCACGGATGACCTTGGAGCGCTCCCTGGCGATGAGCTTGGACCAACCTGGCAAGGCCCTATGCGCCGCCTCGATCGCCTGCCGGGTCTCGCTTTCAGCGAACTCCGGCACTCGCGCAATGACGTCGCCCGTCGCCTTGTTGGTAACCGGCAGCCGTCCCTCGCCGATCCACTGCCCGTCTACGTAGCACTTGTTTCGAATAAGACTGATGGTGGGCTTGTCCATGGAACGCACCTCCATTGCCGCCCGCACGTCCCAGGGTGCGGGCCGCGAAAGGTTGTAGCATCCTGGTGTAGGCCTGCATCGCTCCGGGTGCAAGCGTACGTTGGCAAGCGTTGGCAAGGTGACAGGCAGGTCAAAGCCCAATAGCTTGCCCCTCCCGCAGCCTTGAACGCATGCGCCACCGATATGCAGCTGAGCGATGCTACCATCGTCTTCGATCTCGACGGCACCCTGGTCGACACCGCGCCGGATCTGGCGGCGGCCACCAACCACGCACTTGCCGGCGCCGGGCTCAAACCCATGAGCGTGGCCGAGCTGCGGCCTTTCATCGGCTATGGCTCGCGCGTGATGCTCGATGCCGGCCTGCGCCACCACGGCCTGTCCGTGCCCGAGCCGGAGCTCAGCGGTCTGCACGAACGCTTCTTCAGCTTCTATGCCGCTCACGTGGCCGTGAGCAGTCAACCCTACGACGGCGTGCGCGAGGTGCTGCAAGCGCTGCGCCGCGGCGGGGCCCGCCTTGCCGTCTGCACCAACAAATACGAGCATCTGTCGAGGGCGCTGCTGCGCCAGCTCGACCTTGAGCCTTTGTTTGCGGCGATCGCCGGGCGCGACACCTTTGCCATGTGCAAGCCCGATCCTGGCCATTTGACCGGCACCATCGCCCGCGCCGGCGGCCGCGTCGATCGCGCGGTGATGGTGGGTGACAGCGAGGTTGATATCGCCACGGCAAAGGCCGCCAACGTCCCCTGCATCGCCGTCACCTTCGGCTACACCCCGCGGCCCGTGCGCGATTTTGCCCCGGCTGCTACCATCGACGACTACGCTGAATTCATGGGCGTGCTCGCGCGCATTCTGCCGCGCGCTTAGCCCTTGCTCGGCTCACGGCATTGCCGGCGCGCCTTGCGCCCCCGGCGCCAGCGTCGAGCCCCCCACCAGGCCGGCCTGGTTGGCGGCGGCCATGCCGTCCTGCAAGGCCCTGCGCAGCCCGATGGGATCGGCGAGCAAGGGCAGGCGGATATCGTCCACACCTGTGCCGCTGACCCGTAGCCGGCCGCAATCGAAGATCCGCCCCAGCAGGTCCTGTTCCAGGTTCACTTCTTCGATCGCGCGCAGCTGCAGCTCCTGCGTGGAACGCCACAGCAAGCCTCGCTTGAAAATAAAGCGTTGGTTGGTGACGCCGATTTCCGTGGTCCACAGCGGCCCCATGATGGCCACGAACAGGACCACCCCCGCCGCAATCAGGCCGAGGGCCACCTCGTTCAACCCCACGGCGTAGGCCCAAAACGATGCCGCCAGCGCCCCAATCAGCAAGGCCCAGGCGCACCCCGCATAAATCCAGGGAAAGCGGGCGCGATAAAGCAGGGTTTCGCTGCGGCCAAGGCTGTGCTCGATATAACTCATGGCTTACCTGTAAAAGGTGCTTGCGGCGGGCAAAGGGACAACGCGGCAAGAGCTTGAGCGTTTCCGGCTGCGAGCAATTGTTGGACCGCGACCCGGCGGGGAGGCCCCCCGCAAGCTTGCGATCTGACGAGATTGTGGCCTCAGGCGAGGGCTGCGGCCGCTAGCTCGGCGGTAAAGCGATCGACGGTCTCCTCCGTGGTGTCCCAGGCACACATCAAACGACAGCCCGCCTCGCCCAGAAAAGTATAAAAGCGCCAGCCCTTGTCGCGCAGGCGCGTTTGCACCGCCGGCGACAGTTCGACAAAGACCCCGTTTGATTGCACGGGCGCCAGCAACCGGGTGCCCTTCACCCGGACAATCCCCTGGGCCAACCGCTGCGCCATGGCGTTGGCATGGCGCGCATTCTTCAACCAGACGTCGTTGGCGAGCAGCCCCACCCAGGGCGCCGTCATCAGCCGCATTTTCGAGTTGAGATGACCCGTCTGCTTGACCCGCCACTCGAACTCTTTTGCCAGTTCCTTATCGAAGAAGAGCACCGCCTCGCCGTAGCCAAGTCCATTCTTGACGCCGCCGAAACACAAGACGTCGACCCCGGCGCGCCAGCTCAGTGCCGCCGGGGTGTGGCCCAGCTGCGCCAGCGCGTTGGCGAAGCGGGCACCATCCATGTGCACCTTGAGGTCACAGCCGTGCGCCGCTTCGCTCAGTGCGCGCACCTCATCGACGTCGTAGATGGTGCCGAGTTCCGTCGCCTCGGTGAGCGACAGCACGCGCGGTTTGACGTGGTGCACGCCGCGGCCGGCGCCGGCGGCGGCTCGCACGGCCGCCGGCGTCAATTTGGCAAGCGGCAAATCCAACGCCACGATCTTGGCGCCGCCGCTCAAGTATCCGGGCGCTCCGGCCTCGTCTTCCTCGATGTGGCTCAGCCTATGGGCAATAATGGCATGATAGGGCCTCGCCAGTTGCGCCAGCGCCAGCGCGTTGGCTGCCGTGCCGTTGAAGACGAAAAATACCTCGCAATCCGTTTCGAACAGCTGGCGCAGGCCGTCTGAGGCCTTGGCCGTCCAGGCGTCATCGCCGTAGCCGGCCACGTGCCCCTCCGCGTTCGCCCTGAGGAGTGTCTCGAGAGCTTCGGGGCAGATGCCCGCATTGTTATCCGAGGCGAATTGTTGCGCCATGGCGGTCTCCAGTTGTCGCGAGGGTCACACCATAGGCGGCGTGAAAAGCCGGGTCACGCGGGCTTTCCAGCCCTCAGTGAGCCGCCTCAGCCGGCCGGCGCCGGGCCTTTGACGCGCCAGACCTTGCGCACCAGCATGATCAACCCGGGCAGGAACACGAGATCGGCCATCAGCGAGGCCAACAGCGTGGTCCCACACACAAACCCGAAGGTGCGCAGGCTGGGTAGATCCGAAAACACCGTCACGCCGAGCCCGAAGGCCAGCACCAGCGTGGTCAAAATAATGGCCGGGCCGACCAGGACGCGGGCATTGCGGATCGCCACTTCCGGCCGCGGCTCGCGACGTTCCTCCAGGCTCAGCCGATTGAAAAAATGTATCAAGGCGTCGATGGCAAGCCCAAACACCACCAGCAGCGCCACCACCGAGGCAAACTCGAGGCCACCGCCCGTCCATTGGATGATCGCACCCGAGGCCACCACGGGATAAAGGCCGGGCAGCAGGCTGACCAAGCCCACAAACACCGAGCGGAACGCGAGCGCCAGCAAGAGGGCGGCGAAGGCGACGCAGATGGGCAGGCTTTCGCTGAGCTGGGAGATCATGCGCGCGCTGTTGCGGGCCGCGATCGCCGGCAGGCCGGTGACGGAAAGGCGGAACTGCGGGTATTGGACGCGCACCTGATCCAAGGCGCGATCGATCTTGTCCACCACCGGCAGGATGCGGCTCGAATCCACGTCCGGCAACCGCCCCGTCACCAGCACGGCATTGCCCTCTTTGGCAATAAAGCGGCGTACCAGGTGCTCGGGCAGGTAACCCACATATTTCTTGATCGTTTCGGGGCTGTCCTCTCCGGCATCCCTGAGCCAGCGCCGCAGGCTTTCCAGCGACCAGACATTGCCGAGACCGGCCTGCTTCTCCAGCACCTCGTGGGCGGCGGCAATGACGCTGAGCGGACCTGGGGCATAAATCGATTCACCGGTCTGCCACTCGATCATGATGTGCACGGGGTTGGCACCCGTCAGCTTCTGGTCGATCCGTTCGGTTGCGCCGAGCGCCTGCTCACGGTCGGGGACCTGATCCGCCAACCGGTAGCGGGGCTCGAGTTGCAGGTAGGCATGGCCCAAAACCAGAAATGATCCGAGCGCGACCAGCGTCGTGGTCAACGGCCAGCGCACGACGCGGTCGACGATCCAGCCTACCAGGCCACCGAGGCCATCCATGAGCCGGTCCGCGGGCGACCTGTCGCGCGCCAGCGACGCCTCGTTGCGGATGAGGATGAGACCGAGCAGCGGCAGGACCAGGAGCACGGCAACGAAGGAAATGCAAACCGCCAAGGCGCCGGCCATGCCGAAGGTCCGGATCAGACCCGATGGCGAGAACAGCAGCGCGATGAAAGACAAGAGCGCGGTGCCGTGTGCCAACACGCACGCCGGGCCGACGATGCGCACGGCGAAGCGGACGGCCTCCCGCTTGCTGTCCCCTTCGCGCAGGCGGATGCGGATCGCCGATACCATTTGCATGCTGTCGGCAAAGCCCATCACCATGACGAGCGGCGTCATCACATTGAGAAACAGATTGAGTTTGAAGCCGATCCAACCCAACAGTCCGAGCGACCACAGCACGGCCAAAACCGGCGGCAGGGCGGCCAACAACATCAACGACACGCGCTTGAAGAACACCGCGGCGATCGTGGCCCCGAACAGCAGACCCAGACCGTTGTAGAGAAGCTGATCACGCTCGACCGCGTTGCGGATCTCCAGCTGCATCACCGGCGCACCGGTGAGGTGCGACTTCAGCCCGACCGGCGAGAGCTCCTTGCTGAGCTGGTCGGCAATGCCGCCGATGATCACCTTTGCGCTTTGCTCCTCCACCGCCTTGCGGTCGAGCGCGATGACCGCCAGCGCCAGTTCGCCGTCGGGCGAGAGGAACTTGCCGGCAACGATCTCGTTGCTGCGCAAGGCGTCGATGATGGCGCCATAGGCTTGCGCATCGTCCGGCAATTCGTCGGGCACGATCGGCGCGGCATAGCCGCTGGCATCGGGCTTGCCGCGGGCCGAAAGCATGGAGACGACGCCATCGACGCCATCGGCCAGCTGCAAATCGATGATCGCGCGCCGAAAGGCCTCAAGTTGCGGTTTCTTGAGAAGGTCCTTGCCCTCCACGACCACCAGCACATCGTATTCGCTCGAGGGAAAGCGCCGGTCGATCTCCTCGTAGCGTCGAAACTCCTCGGTGTTGGTGCGAAATAGTTCCGAGAGCGAGTCGTCGACCTTGAGGCGCAGCAAGCCGAGCACGCCCAGCACCGAGAACAGCACAATGCAAAGGCAGGTCAGGTAGGGCGCGTTGATGCCAAAGAAGCCCACGCGCTCGAGCCCGAACGCAAAAGAGCGTCGCGGTGCATCGGCGCTGGCGTCCATGCGTCCGTCCCTAGCGAGGCGCGCCCGACAACGGCGCATAGTCTGCCCCTCACCCCGGCGCTGGGACAGAATCTCATCTTTCAAAGCATCGTGGCGTGGGCGCGGCTGGCACGCAAGCCGCCGCCGCCGCATTTGCCTGTCATTGTTGCCAGTTGTCGGCTTTGCTTGATATCTGGGGGGCGCCAGACCTTGAGCCCGCCCCTTTGGAGCCCTCGATGCCCGACAAAACCTTGGATTTGAAGGGCCTTGCCTGCCCGCTGCCGATCCTGAAGACCCGAAAAGCCCTTTCGGGGCTGCCAAAGGGCGCAACCTTGGAGGTGTTTGCCACCGATCCCGGCTCAGTTCCCGATTTCAGCGCCTTTTGCGAAACGACGGGCAACCGCATGGTCGAGCAGGACGAGGCAAATGGCGTCTACCGGTTCGTGATCGAGCACCGCGCCTGAGCGCGCTCGCGTCCCCAAGCCCAGGAGAAGCTTCCCGATGGTAAAGATGCGCTACCGCCCCTTGGGCTCGAGCGGTCTCAAGGTATCGGAAATCTCGCTGGGCACCATGATGTTCGGCGGCCCCACCAGCGATGCGGAGGCGCGGCGCATGCTCGACTTTGGGCTCGAGCAGGGCGTCAACTTCATCGACACGGCCAACGTCTACAGCGAGACCCGTTCCGAGAGCGTGATCGGCGAGGCCATCCAAGCCAAACGCCACGCCTTTATCCTCGCCACCAAGGTTGGCAACAAGCTAGGCTCGGGCCGCAACGAGGCCGGTTTGTCGCGGCGCCATGTCATGGCTGCCGTCGATGCCAGCCTGGCGCGCCTCAAGACCGATTGGATCGATCTTTACTACATCCACCGGGTCGACGCCGATACCGCCTGGGAGAACGTCGTTCAGACCTTTGCCGACCTCATCCGCGCCGGCAAAATCCGCTCCTGGGGCCTCTCCAACGTGCACGCCTGGCAAATCGCCCATGTGCATCATCTTTGCCGGCAGCTGGGTGCCCCCGCCCCGAGCGCGTTGCAGCCCTATTACAATCTGATGAACCGCCAGCCCGAGGTGGAACTTCTCCCCGCCGCCCGCGCCTTCGGCTTGGGCGTCGTACCCTATAGCCCGATCGCGCGCGGCATGCTGACCGGCAAATACAAGGTCAACCAGGCTGCCGACCCCGCCAGCCGCGCCGGGCGCAAGGATCGCCGCATGCTGGAGACGGAGTGGCGCCCGGAAAGCATGTTGATTGCCGAGAAGCTTAAGGCGCGGGCCGAGGCGGCCGGCGTGAGCCTGGTGCATTGGGCCGTGGCCTGGGTCCTCAACAACAAGGCGGTGAGCTCCATCATCGCGGGCCCCCGCACCTTCGAACAGTGGACGAGCTACTTCGGCGCCCTCGACTACGCCTGGACGGCGGAGGACGAAGCCCTGGCCGATCGCCTGGTCGTTGCCGGGCATGCCTCCACGCCGGGCTACAACGACCCGCAATATCCCGTTGTCGGCCGGTTCCCGGCCGTCGCTTGAGGCGGCCGCCGCAGGGTCCGGCCGCCGTGGCCGGCTCGGCCGCCCAAAGCTTGCCTGCAAACGCCCGGCCGGCCGCTTGACAGGGGCGCGGGCGGGCTCGCATAAGTCCCGCCACGGGCGCGTGGCACAGCGGTAGCGCACTCCCTTCACACGGGAGGGGTCACAGGTTCGATCCCTGTCGCGCCCACCATTTTCAGCCTCTGCCATGCCCGCCGGGGTCTTGTCGCGCCCCTTTGCTACCGCTTAGGCTCGGGCAGAGAGGCTTTCGGGCGGCGGGCGTTGGGGAGCGGCGGGGTGGCAGACTGGCAACTGTGGCTGCCGCCGGCGCTGAGCAAGCCCCGCTTCCGGTTGTATGTCGCCGGCCACTCGATTTCGGTGATCGGCGGCTGGATCCAGCAGGTTGCCATCGCCTGGCTGGTGTTTCGCCTTACCAACTCGGCAGTCCTGCTGGGTCTCGCCGGCTTCCTGCTCAACATTTTTTACCTGCTGTTGGGGCCGCTGGCGGGGCTCGCGGCCGATCGTCTGCCGCGCCTCAAGACGCTGATCGTCATCGACATCGTGTTGGCGGCGCTCTCGACCCTGCTCGTGGCCATGGCCGCCGCCGGGGTGGAAACCGTGGCGGCCTACTTGGGCGTTGCCGCCCTGATCGGCGCGGCCAACGCCTTCGAAATGCCGGTCCGGCAAACCCTGATCCGCATCATCGTCGAGGAACGGGCGCTGGTGACGAGCGCGCTCGGCATGAGCGCCATGGTGTTCAATGTCGGGCGCATGGTGGGGCCGGCCATCGCCGGCATCGTGCTCGCCTACCTGTCCGAGGCCTGGTGTTTTGCGCTCAATGCGCTGAGCTATGCGGCCATCATCGCCGCGCTGTTAGCCATGCGTCTGCCCCCCGAGCCCGCCTGGCCGGCGGCATCGCTCGGGGCCGCCCAAAGCTTCAGCGAAAGCCTGCAGGTCCTGTTCGCTTTTCCCGCCGTGCGCTACTTCCTGCCCGTTTGCGTGGCGCTGGGACTGCTGGCGACGCCCTACGTGCCGCTGATGCCTTCGATCGTCAGCCATTTCTTTGACGGCCAATCCTCCACCCTCGGCCTGCTCATGAGTTCGGCGGGTATCGGCGCCTTGGCATCGGCGACCTATCTGTCCCTGCAGCCGGGCTACGGCCGCCAGATCCGGCTGATGAGCATCGCTCCCCTGGCGGTCGGGGCGGCACTCGCCTTATTTGCCTGGTCGCGCAGCCTGCCGCTCTCGCTCTTGTTGCTCGCCGTTCTCGGCGGCGCGGCGCTGCTGGGTGTCAACGCCACCAATGCCATGCTGCAGCAGTCGGTGCCGGATGCCTGGCGCGGACGCGTGATCGGCCTCTACAGCATGTCGTTTGCCGGTACCGCCCCGATCGGCGGCCTGATCGCCGGTTACGGCGCCGAACGCATTGGCCTCACGGCTACGCTGACGATCAACGGCCTGCTCATCATCGCTGCGGGGTTTGCCTCGCGCTGGCGGCTGCACAATCATCCCGAAGCCTTGCGCGGGCTGATGCGCAGCCTGACGCGCTAGCGGGCGGGCCCCCAAACTATCGCCGCGCCAGCGCATAGTTCAGGAGCTTATAGGCCAGTGCCGCCGCCGTGTAGTCGAAGGCGTGCAGCCCCGCAATCGGCGCAAACTCGACAAGGTCGGCGCCAACGACGTGACCCGCCTCGCAGATCTTCTTGAGAATGGCGAGCGCCTGCCAGTAGCCGAGGCCGCCGGGGGTAGGCGTGCCCGTGGCCGGCATAACGGCCGCATCGAGGACGTCGATATCGAAGGTGATGTAGACGGCACGACCCTGTAGCCGGCGCAGCAGTCCCGCCAGGTCCCAGGACGCCTGATCCTTGGCCCAGTAGACGCTGACGCGATCGGGGTGGTCTTCCAGATAGGCCGCCTCGGCCTTGGAAGCGGCGCGGATGCCGAGCTGGATCAGGGAGACGCCTTTGTGGTCCAGCACCCGGCGCATGGCGGCGGCGTGCGAATAGCGCTCACCAAGGTAGCCGTCGCGCAAGTCGGCGTGGGCGTCGAACTGCACGACCACGAGTTCAGGCTGGCGGGCCAGCAGGGGCCGGATGGCGCCCACCGTCAGCGAATGCTCGCCACCCAGCACGAAGGGGAATTTGCCCGCCGCGAGCACCTCCTCGACCAGACGCGCGAGCTGATCGAGGGCGGCTTCGATCGGCATGGCGATCGGCGGCTCGCGCACGGCCGCCACCCCGTAGTCGAGATAGGCCTCCCGCCCCAACTCCTCGTCGTAGAGCTCGAGCTGGTGGCTGGCCTTGAGGATGGCGCCGGGTCCCGCCGCCGTGCCCGAGCCATAGCTGACCGAGGCCTCCAAGCCAAACGGCACCAGCACCGCGCGCGCCGACGCTGGCTTATCAGCGTCGGCGCGCACGGGATCGAGAAAGCTCTGCTCGGCCGGTAGGAAATCGAGCCTTGCGCTCACGCCTGAACCTGTTGGGCCGCGCTCTCGACGGCTGGCTCGCCGTACATCGACAGTATGGGCTCGTCGAGCAGGATCGCCTCATCATAGGCGCCGTAGCCGTTGAAGCGCC
>Ga0081540_1002191_pt1 | contig 16153 bp, 10 predicted proteins | sample TabmetS2T1R1_FD_71024 | JGI IMG/M metagenome (GOLD analysis project Ga0081540, IMG submission 71024) | Tabebuia heterophylla rhizosphere microbial communities from the University of Puerto Rico - S2T1R1 | ecosystem: Host-associated > Plants > Roots > Rhizosphere ... | reverse complement strand
GATGGAACGCGTCGAGCGGCTGGTGCGCGAGCAGGTAGCGCTCGGGCATCTCCCAGACGACGAGCCGCGGCGGTGCGGCGCCGAGGTCGCCGCTTTCGAGATAGCGCAACATCGGCGCGATCGGCCCTTCGCCGTCCCTGGCGTAGTTCATGACGTCGGCGTGCAGCGCCTCTTTGAGCGCGCCGGCGAAGTTCCATTGCGCTTCGGCGCTGTAGCTCGTGCCGACGAGCGCGACGGGCGCGCGCTCTGCGTCGCCGAGAAGTCCTGCGCCGCCAGCGTCGCCGACGGCTTCGGTCTTCATCGCTTCGATCGTGTCGGGTGGCGGCAGGAGGAATGCGAAATACGGATCGAGCGGCAGGAAATTGAAGAGATCGCCGCGATGCGAGCGCTCGCCTTCGGACACGGTGCGATAGCTCGCGCTCGCGTCGAGCGCAAGCGGCCGCGCCGATTCCGCGATCGTTTGCGCGGCGAGCTCGGCGCCGAACGGCGTCCAGTGCGTGTCGGTGCGAAGGTAGGTCGGCTCGCGCGACTTGCCGGCCTCGAGCGTCGCCAGCAAGTCGGCGCTCGCGATGCCGTCCGCTTTCAGCGCGGCTTGCACCTGCGCGTAGAGCTCGCGGTGCAATGCCGGTGGTCGGCGATGGTCGAGGAATTCGGGATAGACGCGCGCCTTCGCCGGTACGACGGCGACGAGCAACGCGACCCCGCGGCGCGCGAGCTCCTTGTGCGCCCACTCGATCAGCGCGAGGTTCGCCTCGAGCTCGCGGCGTGCGTCGTTGTCGACCTTGAACTCCTCGTCGGTGTAGAGCCACTGCTGTCGTCCGACGACGACACCGGGACGGCCTTCGCCGAACACCGCGTAGTCGAGCGCCGCCCAGAGATTGACGCCGAGCCCGCGCGCCGGGAACACGGCGTCGTAGTGCGACTCGAACGAATGTGCGAGCTTCCCGTGCAGCAGGCCCTCGTCGCCGGCCGGCCGGAAATCGCGTGCGCGCACGAGCGCGGCGATGCTGACGGTCAGCACGAGCGCGGCGAACAGGAAGGCGTTGAGAGTGATTGCGCGTCGCATGGCGGCTCTAGAACTGGAAATAGAGGAAGGGCGAGTAGCTCTCCGCCGAGAGCTTGAGGATCGCGAGCACGAACAGCGGCCAGATGACGAGCTGTGCGGCGACGTGACCGTGCGCGAACAGCGGCGGCCGCGGCGCGGGACGAAGGCTCGTTGCGCCGGCGATCGCGGCGACGGCGATGGCGAGTGCGAGCGTCGCGACCTCGATCGATGTGATCGCGCTCGCGTAGACGTCGGAGAGTCCGGCGCCGTCGAAACGGAACATCGCCGCGTACATGTTGAGCGCCGCGCCGACGTTTTCGGAACGGAACATGACCCAGCCGAGCACGATGACGAGGAACGTCAGCAGCCAGCGGAGCGGTCGGAAGCGCAAAGGATCGGGCTTGACGCCGAACGCGCGCTCGATCGAGAGCACGAGGCCGTGCCACGCGCCCCACAGCGCGAATGTCCAGTTCGCACCGTGCCAGAGGCCGCCGAGCAGCATCGTCAGGAACAGGTTGCGATACGTCTTCAGCGTGCCGTGGCGGTTGCCGCCGAGCGAGATGTAGAGGTAATCGCGCAGCCAGCTCGAGAGGCTCATGTGCCAGCGTCGCCAGAACTCCGTGATGCTCTGGCTGACGTACGGCTGGTTGAAGTTCTCGACGAAGCGGAAGCCCATCATCAGGCCGAGGCCGATCGCCATGTCGCTGTAGCCCGAAAAATCGAAATAGAGCTGCGCGGTGTAGGCGATCGCGCCGAACCAGGCGTCGGCCGTCGTCGGATGCGTGAGCCCGAACGCGCTCGTCACGAGCGGCGCGATCGTGTCGGCGATGAACACCTTCTTGATGAAGCCCTGCATGAAACGGAGCGAGCCTTCGCCGAACTTCTCGACCGTATGCTCGCGATGCTCGAACTGATCGGCGAGATCCTTGTAGCGGAATACCGGGCCGGCGATGAGGTGCGGAAACAGCGCGATGAACGTCGCGAAATCGACCGGATGGCGCGTCGCGTCGGTGTCGCCGCGGTAGACGTCGGCGATGTAGCTGATCGATTCGAAGATGTAGAACGAGATGCCGATCGGCAGGATCACGTGCGTCCATACGACCGGCTCGTGTCCCATCGTGCCGATGATCGTGTTGAGGCTGTCGACCCCGAAGTTCGCGTACTTGAAGTAGCCGAGCGTCAGGAGGTTCATCGTGACGCCGAGCGCGAGCCAGTGCCGCGCGTGCTGCGTGCGCACGCCGCTTCGCGCGATCGCCATGCCGATCAGGTAGTTCCAGACCGTGACCGCGGCGAACAGGAACAGGAAATCGACGCGCCACCACGCGTAGAACGCGTAGCTGCCGATCAGCACGACCCAGTTGCGCAGCCGCGCGCGGTTGGGCGTCAGGTAATACGCCGCGAGGAACAACGGCAGGAACAGGAACAGGAAGACGTTGGAGGAGAAGACCATGCGCGTCGCTCCTCAGCCTCGCGTCTCGGTCGCGCTGCCGCCGGCCGGCCGGATCACGACCGGCAACTTGCGGCGCACGAGAATGTCGAGCACCTGCTCCTGGTAGTGGCCGAGCACGCCGGTGAAACGGATGCCTAGATCGCGCGCCGGACGACGAAGGTCGACGTCGTAGAGCTCGAGGCTCAGCGGCTGGTCGATCGTCACGGGACCCGAGCCGTTCGAGACGAGCTGGCCGCCGACGACGGTCATCGAGATCGTCTGGCTGAACGGATCGAGACGCAGGTTGCGGCCGGTCTCGTTGAGGTTCTTGATGTGGCCGTAGATGCCGGCAAGGCCGTTGCCGATCGCCGCGTTGCCGTGCAGCTCCGCGTCGATGCTGTTGCGCACGCGGATGCCGTGACGGTAGTTGCCGGTGACGAGGTTCTGCCAGATCTGCGTGTTCGGGCTCTCGTAGATCGTGATGCCGTCGGCGTGGTTGCGATAGACCTGGTTGTGCGCGACGACGTTGTTCACGCTGCTGCGATCGACGACGATGCCAGAGAGCCCGTTCTCGAACGACTTGTTGTCGAAGATCCAGCTGTCGTTGACCTCGCGCGAGACGATGATCCCGTGCTTCTCCTTCGTCCCGGACGCCGTGTTCCTCGCGATGATGAGGCGCAGCGAGCGATCGTGCGGATCGATGCCGTACTTGATGTTGTCGTGGTAGTTGTTGCCGACGAGAACGACGTCGTCGGCCTCGTAGCAGTAGAAGCCGTACCAGTTGTCGAAGAACTCCGAGTTGAGGAGCCAGCCGGTCGGCCGGTTGCGCTTGAAGATCGGCGCGAGCTTCGGGCTGAACTGCGAGATCGACACGCCGTAGGCCTTCGTCGCCGCGAAGCCGAGGTGCGCGACGACGCTGTCGGTGATGTATGTCTGCGAGGCCGCCCACGAGATCAGGAACGGGCGGAATTTGTGCTCGTCCTCGAACACGGCGGGCGCGCGCTTCGCTTCGTTCCACGCTTCGAGCCGGCTCCCGGTGATGAACAGCGTGCCTTCGTTGACGAGAAAGGCACCGCGGTCGAGCGACAGGCGGAAATCCTTGACGTCCTCACCGATGTGCAGCGTCGCACCGGGCTTCACGTCGATCGGCAGGCGCGCGACGAAGACGCCTTTTTCGGTTTCCTCGAAGTACTGCCTGGGCAACGAGCGCGCCAGATCCCGCGGCGTGACGTAGCCGTCAGCGATGAAGATGACCTTCGGCAGCGAGCTTTGCCGAATCGCCCATTCGCGGAGCTGTTCGTTGCGGCCCTTGAAGCTGTTGAAGCTCATCTCGGTCAGCATGCTGCCGACGCTGACGCGGCCGGCCGGCGTGCGCTTGATCTTCTGCTTCACCGCCTCGGCGGTGTACGGCGAAAGATCGGGCAGTTTCGGTGCGGCACCTTCCAGACGCGAGAGATCCTTGCCGGAGCCGGCGAGCACGACGTAGTTCTGGTTGCTGACCTCGGGCGTGAACTCATCCGGCGGCGGCTCGTTCGGATCCTCTTCGTCGGAGCCGTCGCTCTGGTCGGCGGCGTCGAGGTCGCCGGCGTCGAACGCGTTCACGGCGTCGTCGGACGGCGGCGTCGACGAAGTCTTCGCTGCATGACGCGCCGACGCGGGGCTCGCCGCTGCCGCCGCCAACAGCGGCAGCAGCGCAAGCAGCGCGGCGATCGCGAGCGTCCTCAGTACCACAGCGTCAGCTCCAGCGTGACGCGATATTCCGACTCGCCGTTCGTGTAGGCCGCGCCGGGATCGAACACCGCGCCGCGCAAGCGCAGCGAGCTCTGGTGCTCGTCGGCGAGGAGATAGCTCCGCTGCTCGGTCTTGCCGCCGAGATAGCGCGTCAACACGAAGTCGTAGCCGTTGCCGAGATCGCGGCTGATCGTGTCCGGATCGACGAGCAGGTTGTCGACGGTGACCGGCGCGTCGCCGTGCACGCGGTTGTACTTGCTCCAGATCAGGCTCGTGTCCCAGTTCTGGCCGAGGTTCATCGACGCATACGCGCTCGCGACGCGCAGATTGCCCAGCTCGGCGCGATAGGCGTCGCTGAAGCGGTTTATCAGCGCGCGCGTGCCGGTGAACGACGAATAGTTGCTCTGCAGACCCGTCTGCGAGAACTGATCCGAGAGATCGCCCGCGTGGCCGCCGGTCGAGTAGGTGTACGACGCGCCGAGCTGCAGCGGGAAGCGCTCGCTCGGCAGGCGATAGCGCAGGCCCGCGTCGGCCGCCCACGCGTGGAGATCGCCGGCGTCGCGGCCGGTCACGGTCTGCGTCAGCGGATCGACGAGAGCGCTGCGCTGATTGCCGACGAGCCACGTCATCGACGCGTCGTAGGCGAGGGCCGGCGCATCGAGGCCGTCGTAATAATGGTTGTCGACGAACAGGCCGGCCCAGGTCAAATGGCCGTGCTGGAGCTTCGTGCCGCTGTCGACCGTCTCGCCGAACAGCGGCGGGTCGTCGCTGTCGTCCGCGTGCACGAAGCGCACGCCGATGCGCTGCTGCGGATGCCATTCGCCGCTCAGCGTGCCGAACGTGTAGAGGCGATCCTTCTGGTCGGGCGGCAGCTTGACGTCGTCGGTGCGATACGTGCCGAGCTCCTTGCCGACGCCGATCTCGGCCTGCAGCAGCGTCGTGTTGAAGATCCAGCGCAGTGCGTCGATATCCTGGTCCCAGTACAGCGCATCATCCTGGCGGATGCGCTGGCGGCCGAAACGGAGCGATTCGTCGGGATAGCTCGTGAGGCCGCCGTAGTCGATCCAGGCTTCCTTGAGCCCGAGGAACGCATTGTTCGATGAGGCGACGTTGTTGTTGTCGTTGCCGTTCGGCAGCACCGCGCCGGTCGGCGCGAACAGGCGCGCGCGGACGAACGCGGACCACTGCGGCGAGAACTGGAAATGCGCCCACGGCGTCGTGTCGAGAAACGCTTCCTGCGAGCCGTCGCGGCCGAGCAGGCCGAGATCGCGGCCGCCGTCGCCCTCGCCGGTGACGTTGATCTTCCACGCATAGTCGGTGTCGACGGCAAGCGCGGTCGATGCGCCGGCGAGGAAAGCGCCGGCGCCCAGCAGCATCGGTAGGCATGTTTTATTTTTCATGGTTTTGTCCTCCGGTGTCCGCCTGCGCAAGGCCGGACGTCCTGTCCGAAGGCGCGCGGGCGGCTTGTTCTTGTTTGAGCATCTGTTCTGCGCTTGCGCGGTCCTGCGGACTCAGCGCGGCGCGAAGCTGGTCGCGCAGCGTGCGCATCGCCTCGGTTCCGCCGCGTGCGCCGAGCTCCGCGAAGACGTATGCGTTTGCGCGATTGGCGCAGATGCCTTTCGCAGACGCGTACAGGCGTGCGAGCGCGCCATCGGCCGGGATGTAGTTCTGGCGCGCGGCGAGCAGCAACTCCGCCTCGGCCTTTGCGGGATCGACTTCGTCCAGATAGCCGTACTGGTAAAGACGGCCGAGGAAGTAGTGCGCTTCGACGGCGGTCTCCGGCACGTTCGACGCTTCCTCGAGATAGCGCAGCGCGGTCTTCGGATCGCGCATGCCGCGCTGGCCGTAGAGATGGAGCTGGCCCAGGAACAGCGTCGCGTCGGCGACATGCTGCTTGCGCCCTTCTTCGAGCGCAGGCACGACGTCGAAATCGGGCGCGAGATACGGATAGCGGACGACGACGCCGGCGGCTTCGACGCGCGCCTCGGGCGAACCGGCGGCGAGCTTCGCGATGATCTGGTTCGCGAGATCGGGCTCGGCGTTCGCGGCAGCCGGAGCCGCCGCGGCGACCGGAGCCTTCGTCGCGCCTGGTGTCGGCGCGGCCGCTGACGTTGCGGCTGCCGGCGCCGGCGTCGCTGCGGGCGCTGCGGCCGGAATCGCTACGGGCGCCATCGCGGTCGACGACGCGACGCCGATCGGATCCTGCGCACAGCTGCGCAGCGTGCTCGCCGCACCCGAGACGCCGCCGACGTGCGCGGCGGTCGGCGCGAGCTCGCTCGCATCGATTTCGGGCACGTCGGACACCGCGACCGGCGCGGCTTCGGGCTCGTCGTTGTTCGGTGTCGCGACGAGCGCGCGCGCGATGCCCGCGGCGACGTTGAACGGCACGCGATCCTGCCCGAACTGCGACATCGCGGCGAGCGTGAGCTTGCTCATCGCGTCCTTGTCGCCTTTCGCGCGCGCGTCGCGCACGAGGTCGACGTAGCATTCGGGCACGAGGTCGAGTGACTTGCGGCACTGCGCGAGCAGGCGCTCGGCGTGGTCTTTCGTGTCCTGCGTCGCGCGATACCAGCGGATCACCGCGGCGGTCGGTTGCGGCTGATCGAGCTTCTCGGCCGTCGCGACGAGCGTTCGTGCGCGTTTCTGCCGATCGTATTCGGGGAAGGCGGCGTAAAGCTCGATCAAGCCGGACAGCGCCTCGGCGTCCTCACGCTCGTCCCAGCCGCGCGCGAAGAGCTGCTCGGCCTCGGTCAGTGCCTTCGTTCCGCCCTCGCGCACGAGCGCGCGCGCGAGCGGCACGTCGGCGGGCGGCGAGTCGGGCAACGCGGCGCGCAGCCAGCGGATCGCCTTCTCGTTCGCGCCGGGGGCGTCCTGATGCGCATAGAGGCGTCCGAGCGCGAGCTCCGCCTCGACGTAGCCGCGCTCGGCGAGCGGCGCGAGATCGCGCTCGGCGTCCTCGGTGCGCCCGGCCGCTGCGGCCGCTTTGCCGCGCGCGAGATCGGGCAGGCCTTCGGCGCCGCGCACGATCGCGCCGGTACCTTCCTTGTCGACGCGATGTTGCGCGCGCGCCGGCGACGCGAAAGCGCCGACCGCCAGCATGGCCAGCACGGCGAAAGGCAGCTTCGGGATCGCCGGCGCGCGCATTCAAATCCCCGCGACGAGCGCGCGCACGCGCTCGACGCCCTGATGGAGGAACGTCGCGACGCCGCTGCGCGGATCGCCCACGCTGACGTCGACCGGCCGCTCGATGAGCGCGGAATCGATCGGTGCGTTCGGCTCGATCTCGGCGACGACGTCGCTGACCGGTCCCGGCGTGTTGAGGCCGCGGAGGTCCGTCGCGGCGCCGAGATCGGTCGTGCTCGCCGGGCCCGGCAGCATGCGCAGCAGGCGCACCTTGCCGTACCGATCCGCGGCGTCGCCGCTGATGCGGAAGCTGACGCTGCTGCCGACGCCGAGATCCTTGATGCTGTCGAAATGGAAGCGCGCGAGCACGTAGGGCTTGGCGTTTTCGGGCAGCAGCTCCATCAACGGCTGGTTGCGGTTGACGAACTGCGAGTCGAGCGCGTACTGATCGTGCACGGTGCAGTCGCAGGGGCTCGACAGCGTGCCTTTCAGCGTCTCGCCCATGAGCTGCGAGATCTGCTGCGGCGTCAGGTGCAGCACGCCGGGATCGTTCTGCACGACGTCGAGCATCGCCGCCTGGAACGTGCCGAGCGGCTGGCCTTTCTTCACCTTGCCGTCGGGCGGGATCAGGCTGAAGTACGTGCCGTCGCGCGGCATCGTGATCGCGAAGCTCGGCGCCGCAACCTTGGCCGCGGTCGCGTGCGTGACGAAGACGACACCGTAGAGCTTCGACGCGGCATAGAGAAACGCCGCGATGCCGATCGTGAAGATGACGCCGGTCATCGTCACGGCACGCGTCCGCTCGGCGGCCTTGGGCTTGGCGATGTCCTGCTTGTTGCGCGGCTTGGTGTAGTTGTCGCGCGAGAGCGTGGTCAGGACGTCGCCGACGCTGACGAGCTCACCGGCGAGATGCGCGCCGATCAGATGGCGCAGCATCGCGGCCTTGCGCCGGTCGATGTCCTGGAACTCGCAGCCGACGCGGCGGCCGGCATGATCGAGGTTGCGCACCTGGAACGTGACCGGCAGCGAGAGGCCGATCGGCTCGATCGCGAAATCGAGCGTGCCCTTGTGAATCGAGCTGAACGGGTATTCGTCGTTCTGCGCGTCGAACGCGAAGCCGCCGAGCGAAACGTCGATCACGCGATGCGCGCGCCCGCGCCCGTCAGCGCCGACGTGCAGCGTCGCCGGAATGCGCACGCGTGGATGCTGGCGCTGCGCTTCGGCCTCGTGCACCACACTCGCCTGGATTCCACTGGACATGCGAAGCTCCTTCAAAAACTCATGACGCACAGGACGACCGCGGCGAACACGCTCGCGGCGGAGAAAATCATGGCTGCCGAGGACCAGCGGTTGAATCCGCGCTGGAACGCGTCGAGATCGCGGCTCAACACGGTCTTCTGGCGCGTCCAGGACTGCCGGTCGAGATTGAAGAACACGCTGATCTTGGTCAGCGAGCCGACGACCTGGTTGTAGTACAGCAGCAGCGGGAACATCGGTCCGACGCGATGGCCGGACGCCATCAGCACGAGCGACATCAGAAGTCGCGTGATGCCGACCCAGAGCATGAACGTGAGCAGATAGAGAATGCTGAACTGGATGCTCGCGGCGATCGCGAACGCGAGGCCGAGGAGGCCGGTCCACATCAGGATGCGCTGGTCGAACAGCACGTAGTACGTGAACCAGCCGAGCCGTCGCGGGCCGAGGCCGAGCGCGCGGCTGTTCTGCCGGAGCGAGTTGCCGTACCAGCGGAACATCAACTGGCGGCTGGCGACGAAGAAGCGCGGATCGGGTGGATGCTCGACCGTCGAGACCGCGGCGTCGGGCACGTAGTACGTGTCCCAGCCGAGCCGCATCAGGCTGTACCACGTGCTCTTGTCGTCGCCGGTCAGGAACTTGAAGCGGCCGAGGCGCCAGTGGTCTAGCGCGTCGTGCTGCACGTCGTAGATGAATCGCGCGTCGGTGACGATGTCGGCGCGGAACAGTGACATGCGGCCGGTCAGGGTCAGCACGCGTTTCGTCAGCGCCATCGAGCACATGTTGAGATGACGCTGCGCGAAGCGCATCTTGTGCCACTCGCTCATCGCGTGGCTGCCCTGCACCTTGCAGAACTCGTTCGTCGTGAGCCCGCCGACGTTCGGCAGGATCCTGAGGAACGGCACGGTGCGCGCGATCACGCCGGGCTCGAGCAGCGTGTCGCCGTCGACGACCGCGACGACCGCATCGGCCGCCGGCATGTCGCGCGAGATCGAGCGGAAGCCGAGGGCGAGGCCATCGCGCTTGCCGGTTCCGGCGATGCGCACGATCTTGAGCCGCACGCGGTCGGGCGGGTCGGCGCGCTCCCAGAGATCGAGGATCAGGCGCTGGTCGCCCATCTCGACGATCGAGGCGACGACCGTCGTCGGGAAGCCGCAGGCGATCGCCTCGTCGATGACCGCGCGGTAGACCATCGCGGTCGTCGACGTCTCGATGCGGAAGCTCGTCACGAGCAGGTACACGTGCGAGGGCGGCGACGCCGCCGCGATGCGATCGGCCTTGCGACGCACGCGAGGGAACACGACGTGCAGGAACAGCATGCTGCGCACGAAGTGCACGCCGCGCAGGCCGTAGCGCCAGAGGCCGAGGATGCCGATCGCGAACACGTAGATGCGCGAGCCCGGTATGAACGCCTCGCGCGGCAGCACGAGCACCAGCCCGACGAGACTGCCGACGTAGACGAGCCAGCCGCCGAGATCGACGAGCACGCGCCGCCTGCGGGACGATGGGGAAACGTCCCGCAGGCGGGGCAGGGTGGAGAGTAAGCCGAACATCGCGTGCTCCGTCGCGCCGGGTTACCAGCAGATGCCCTGCATCTCTTCGGTCGACGCGTGCGGCATGAAGCCGACGAGGTCGACGACCTTGCGGCCGTTGCGGCTGCCGTTCAGCACCTTCTCGAACTTCTTGTCGTTGAGCCCGACCACGAGCGTGTCCGACGCGTCGATGACCTCGTCGACGCTGGAGCGCAGCAGCGAGGCGACGTGCGGGATGCGGCTGTTGATGTACTCGCGGTTCGCGCCGTGCACGCGCGCGTACTCGACATTTTCGTCGAAGATCGAGAGCTCGTAGCCCTTGCCGATCAGCATCTCGGCGAGCTCGACCAGCGGGCTCTCGCGAAGGTCGTCGGTCTTCGCCTTGAACGAAAGGCCGAGCATGCCGACGCGACGCTCGCCGAACGAGGCGACGAGCTCGAAAGCGCGCTTGACGTGCACTTCGTTGCTGCGCATCAGCGAGCTGATCATCGGATGCTCGGCGTGGACCTGGTTCGCGCGGAAGTCGAGCGCGCGCACGTCCTTCGGCAGGCACGAGCCGCCGAACGCGTAGCCGGGGCGCAGGTAATAGCTCGACAGGTTGAGCTTGTGGTCCTGACAGATGACGTCCATGACCTGGCGCCCGTCGACGCCGAGTCCTTTCGCGATGTTGCCGATCTCGTTGGCGAAGGTGACCTTCGTCGCGTGCCAGACGTTGCACGTGTACTTGACCATTTCGGCACCTCGATCGGTCGGCGAATGATCGGCGCGGGGAGCTCCGCGTAGACTTCCGCCAGTACGTCACCGGAGCGGCGGTCCCATTCGCCGATGACGGTCATCGGCGGCGAATCGTAGTCGGCGATCGCGGTGCTCTCACGCAGGAACTCGGGATTGACCGCGAGTCCGAAGTCGCGGCCCGCACGCTTGCCGGAGGCTTCCTCGAGCAGCGGCACGATGATCTCCCTGACGGTGCCGGGCAGCACGGTGCTGCGGACGACGACCGTGTGGCGCTCGGATTTTTTGGCAAGCACCGCGCCGATCTCGCGCACGACGTTCTCGACGAACTGCAGGTCGAGGTCGCCGTTCTTCCTGCTCGGCGTGCCGACACAGATCATCGAGAGATCCGAATCCCGGATCGCCTCGGCCGTGTTCGTCGTCGCGCGGATGCGGCCGGCCTCGACGCCGGCACGGAGCAGCGTTTCGAGGCCGGGCTCGACGATCGGCGACCTGCCGGCGTTGATGAGATCGACCTTGACGTCGGAGATGTCGACGCCGATCACGCTGTGGCCGCGATTGGCGAGACAACCCGCGCAGACGGCGCCCACGTAGCCCATTCCAAAGATGCTGATACGCATGATCCTGACTTCCTTCGTAGAGATTCGATGTCCTGTATCGATTTCGGACACGCACCCCTACGCGCACCGACACCGCCTGTTCGCTGATCCGGATCAGATCTGGATGTGTTGCTCCTGTGCGGCGCGCCGGGCCGCGTGATGGTCGAAAATTGGAAAGAGGTCGTTACGCATGGTCCGCTCCGATGAGCCGGAGCACGTCGCGCGTCTTGCGCTCCATCAGCGCGCGATCGCCGCGCGACTCGACGTTGAGCCGCAGCACGGGCTCGGTGTTCGAGCCGCGCAGGTTGAAGCGCCAGTCGGCGCATTCGACGGAAAGGCCGTCGACCTTGCCGATCGTCGCCGCCTCGTGGGCGTAGTGATGCTCGACGCGAGCGAGCGTCGACGGGATGTCGCCGACCGTGCGGTTGATCTCGCCGCTCGCCGGAAACGCGCGCATGCGGTCGCCCACGAGGCGCGAGAGCGGCTCGCCGCGCGCGCCGATCAGCGCCGCGATCATCAGCCACGGGATCGTGCCGTTGTCGCAGTAGGCGAATTCGCGGAAATAGTGGTGCGCGCTCATCTCGCCGCCGTAGACGGCGTTCTCGGCGCGCATGCGCTCCTTGACGAACGCGTGGCCGGTCTTCGATTCGATCGGCACGCCGCCGGCCGAGCGGACGATGTCGATCGTGTTCCAGATCAGGCGCGGGTCGTGGATGACGCGTTCGCCGGGATGCGCTTTCAGGATCGCCTCGGCGAGCAGACCCACGATGTAATAGCCTTCGATGAATTCGCCGCGCTCGTCGAACACGAAGCAGCGGTCGAAGTCGCCGTCCCAGGCGACGCCGAAATCCGCGCCGTACGTGCGCACGGCTTCGGCCGTCGCGGCGCGGTTCTCCGGCAACAGCGGATTCGGAATGCCGTTCGGGAAGCGGCCGTCCGGCTCGTGATGCACGCGCACGAACTCGAACGGCAGGTGCGGCGCGAGCGCGTCGACTACGAGGCCGGCGCCGCCGTTGCCGGCATTGACGACGATCTTCAGCGCACGCAGCGCCGCGATGTCGACATAACCGAGCAGGTGACGGACGTAGTCGTCGCGGAACGACACGGGCGTGAGCCGCGGCGCATCGCCGCTCGCACGCAGGGGCGACTGCGCGACGTCGTCCTCGAGTTCGCGCAAGCCGGTGTCGCCGGAAATCGGCAGCGCGCCGCCGCGCACGAGCTTCATCCCGTTGTAGTCGGCCGGATTGTGGCTCGCGGTGACCATGACGCCGCCGTCGACGCCGGGCTGGAACGCGGCGAAGTACACTTCTTCGGTTCCGCACAGGCCGAGATCGAGAACCTCGACGCCGCTTCGGCCGAGTCCTTGCGCCAACGCGCGCAGCAGCGATTCGCTGGTCGGGCGCACGTCGCGTCCGAGCCCTACGCGCGCGGGACGAAACCGCTCGGCATACGCGACGCCGATGCGGTACGCGAGATCGGGATCGAGCTCGTCCGGCACGCGACCGCGAAGGTCGTACGCCTTGAAGCAGGCGAGGCGCCGGGAGGGCGCGGGCTTCGTGAAACCGTCCATGGCCTTATCCCGTCGAAGCTGCCGTTGCGATCCCCTGATGCTGCGTTGTGGACTCGGTGGTCTCGGTGCGGCCGTACGCATCGCTGAAACGCACGATGTCGTCTTCCCCCAGATAGCCGCCGGACTGCACTTCGATCAGCTCGAGCGGCAATTTGCCGGCGTTCTCGAGGCGATGCGTGTTGCCGACCGGAATGTAGGTCGACTGGTTTTCGGTCAGGATGAAGGTCTGGTCCGCGCAGCTCACGCGCGCCGTGCCCTTGACGACGACCCAATGCTCGGCGCGGTGGTAGTGCATCTGCAGGCTGAGCTTGTGGCCCGGCTTGACCGAGATGCGCTTGACCTGGAAGCGCTCGCCGAGCGCGATGATTTCGTAGAAGCCCCACGGCCGGTACACGCGGCGGTGGCTCTCGGCTTCGCTGCGCTTTTCGCGTTTCAGCATCTGCACGGCGCGGCCGACGTCCTGTGCGCGATGCTTCGGCGCGACCAGTACGGCGTCGTCGGTCTCGACGACGATGTGATCCTGCACGCCGAGCAGCGCGACGAGGCGCCCGCTCGAGTGCGCGAGATTGCCGGCCGCATCGATCGCCATCACGTCGCCGCGCGTGCGGTTGCCTTGCTCGTCGCTCGCCGGCATGCGCTCGAGGTAGCTCCACGAGCCGACGTCGTCCCAGCCGCAGTCGAGCGGCACGAGCGCGACGCGCGAGGTCTTCTCCATCACGGCATAGTCGATCGACTGGTTGCGGCAGCCGGAGAACGCCGTCTCGTCGAGATCGACGAAGCCGTTCTCGCGATGCGCGTCGGCGAGCGCGAGCGCGGCATTCGCATGCGTCTCGGGCACAAGCCGCCCGAGCTCGTCGAGAAAATGCCCGCAGCGGAACATGAACATGCCGCCGTTCCAGTAACGGTCGCCGGCTTCGAAGAGCTTGCGTGCGGTTTCGGGATCCGGCTTCTCGATGAACGCGTCGACGCGGCACGCGCCGCCGTCGCCGAGCGGCGCGCCGGCCTTGAGATAGCCGTAACCGCATTCCGCGCGCGTCGGCTTGATGCCGAACGTGACGATGTGGTCGTCGCTCGCGACGTTGGTCGCCGCGGCCACGGCGCGCGCGAACGCGTGCTCGTCGAGGATCGCGTGATCGGCGGCGGCGAGGAAGATCAGCGCGTCGCGGCCGAATTCGCCGGCGACGAAATGCGCGGCGACCGCGGCGGCGGTGACGGTATTGCGGCCGTGCGGCTCGAGCAGGATCGACGTCGCGGGAACGCTCGCCTCGCGAAGCTGCTCGGCCATGAGGAAGCGGTGCGCGCGCGAGCCGACGACGATCGGCGGCAGCGCATGTTCGATCGCGCCGACGCGCAAGGCCGTGTTCTGGAACAGGCTGCGCTGTCCGAGAAAGGACAGGAACTGCTTCGGGTACTGCTCACGGGACAGCGGCCAGAGCCGCGTTCCCGAACCACCGGCAAGCAAAACCGGCACAACCGCGAGCGGACTCGCTTGCGGACGGGGCATGAAGTCCATTAGTTACCTCGTGCGGCGATGAGCGGCCGCGTATATCCCCTGTCCAGCGATGATTCCTCCCGTGTTGCGGTCTGCGTGGGCGGTTTCCTCCGGTGAGATACTTCGTTCGCGCAGTGTGCTGCGATGCAGCATCACGGTCAAGTGCTAAGAATTGAAACTGAGATTGCCGTCAACTTGTTTCAATTGCGTTCCGTTCGTTTGAATTGTGTACCTCGACATCGCAAAGCGGCAAGGTCGGCGGAATCCGGTTGCGCCGTTCAGTTGTGCTCTGCCGAGCGCGTTCGATTTGGAGTGCGTGCGTGCGACGACGCGGTTGCGCGGGACAGCTTGTCGTTTCGCGCACAAGGCTGGAGCTTGCGAACTGAATTTGCGGTTAATCGCACGAACGAATTTGCGTGCGACTTGACGATTCATCAAACTGAAGCCGACTCGCCGGAAGAAGAAGATGGAACAACGCGATCTGATAGTGCTCGGTGCAGGCTCCGGCGGCATCTCGACCGCGATTCGCGCCGCACGTTACGGCGCGCGCGTCGCGTTGCTCGAGCCGAACGCGATCGGCGGCACGTGCGTCAACGTCGGTTGCGTGCCGAAAAAGATCATGTGGATCGCCGCGGAGCTCGTCGAGGCGCAGGCGTTCGCGCGCGAAGTCGGCTTCGCGTCGGTGCCGGGCGAGCTTGACTGGGGCGAGTACATCCGGCGCCGTCAGGCATACATCGACGACATCCACGCGGGCTATCAGCGTCGCTTCGACGAGTTCGGCATCGAGCGCATCGCCGAGTACGGACGCTTCGTCGGCGCGAATCGCATCGTCGCCGGCGCGCGCGAGCTCTCCGCGAAGCACATCGTCATCGCGACCGGCGCGCGACCGCGGCGCCTCGCGATTCCGGGAGCCGAGCTCGGCATCGACTCCGATGGATTTTTCACGCTGCGCGCGCGTCCGCGCCGCGTCGCGATCGTCGGCGGCGGCTACATCGCGGTCGAGGTCGCGGGCATCCTGCACGCGCTCGGCGCCGAAGTCAGCGTGTTCGTGCGCGGCGATCGCCTGCTTGCCGGGTTCGATCACGAAGTCACGGCGGAGCTTTCCGCGGTGATGACCGCGCGAGGCGTCGATATCGCGATGGGTCGCCAGCCGTGCGCCGTCACGCGCGACGGTGATCTGCACACGCTGCACTTTGCCGATGGCGGGACGCTCGGCGGATTCGACGTGCTGATCTGGGCCGTCGGACGCGATGCGAACACGCAGTACCTCGATCTCGACGCCGCCGGCGTGCGCGTCGACACCGGCGTCGCCGAGGGCGGCGAGATCTCGGTGCACTACGACCCGATGATCGCCAAGCTGGTCGGCTTCGGCGCCACGCGCGACAGCGCCGCAGACCGGCTGCTGGCGGCGCTCGATGCCTATGTGATCCGCGGCCTCAACCACAACATCGCGTTCCTCGCGGCGATCGCGGCGCATCCGCGCTTCCGCGAGGGCCGGCTCACGACCGACTTCATCGCCGAGGAGTTTCCCGGCGGCTTCAAGGGCCGCGCGCTCGACGACACGCTGCGGCGTCGCCTGGTCGCGGTCGCCGCGGTGGTGCAGCGCCGCCAGGCCGAGGCCGAGGCGCGCATCGCCGGGCAGCTTG
>Ga0081540_1002190_pt1 | contig 16155 bp, 11 predicted proteins | sample TabmetS2T1R1_FD_71024 | JGI IMG/M metagenome (GOLD analysis project Ga0081540, IMG submission 71024) | Tabebuia heterophylla rhizosphere microbial communities from the University of Puerto Rico - S2T1R1 | ecosystem: Host-associated > Plants > Roots > Rhizosphere ... | reverse complement strand
CTACCTTCCAGCAGGGAACGCTTCCGCCAGGAGCTGTGCCTTATTTACAGTCGGCTGCCGGAATTGGAGGCGAGATACAGCTTCGCGCTCCTTCATTTGCCGCGAATCTTGGATATACACCGCATGGTTTTCTTGTCGAGAACGTTATTGGTGGGGTGTATGTTCATCCTCCGACATCGCACTTCACACTGACGTTTGCACGCGATCCGATTACTGATACGCAGCTTTCATATGCTGGTCTTCGCGATCAGGGCAGCAAGAGCCCAACCTATGTTGGCAACACATGGGGTGGCGTTGTTACGAATGCAGGCGAGTTGCAGCTTGCCTTTGGCGGCGCTGCTTCGGGCTGGTACATCCAGGGCGGAGGGCAATACATTACCGGATACCACGTTCAGGACAACACACGTTTTGATGGCGATGCCGGAGCTTACTGGGCCGTCTTACATAATCCTGACTATGGCAACCTGACTGTGGGAATGAACTTCTTCGGCATGCACTATAACCACAACCTGCGCTATTTCACCTACGGACAAGGTGGATACTTCAGCCCCGCAGCATACATTCTTGGTGGAGTGCCGCTTACATTCAACGGGCATCATGGAGCGCGGTTCCATTACCGTGCGACGGGCAGCTTCGGTTTGCAGGCCTTCCAGGAAGACGCAACACCGTATTATCCTCTCGACCCCACAATTCAATTTGCGATGGGCAACCCGTACTACCCGGAGAAGACCAGCGTCAGCGGTAACTACAGCTTCGTAGGCGAGGGCGCTTATGCGATCGCCGAACATTGGTATGTCGGCGGCTACCTGAGCTTCAACAACACCAGAGACTATGCGAGCAACAAGGCTGGTTTCTATGTGCGATATCTCTTCCGTTCTCAACCGATGCTTGAAGAGAACGGTCCCACCGGGTTATTCCCGTTGCAAGGATTTCGTCCATTGCAGGTTCCTTAGCGAGAGCCGCTTGGGTTGGTCTGTTGTCATGTACATCGACAGCGCGAGAGACGGTGCCGACGGCACTAATTTGCGGGTTAGAATGAATTACGTGGCCCTGTAGCTCAGGTGGATAGAGCAGCAGTTTCCTAAACTGCGTGTCGGAAGTTCGAATCTTCCCAGGGTCACCAATAAGTCAAGGCTTAGCCGGTTGAAGTTGGAATGCCCTCGGGTTGATTGCCATCGCCTTCTGAGCACTTTTTTGCGCTGCCTCTTGATTTCCACATAGTCTTTGCGCGGTTGAAAGCGTTGCAATCGCTTTTGGGTTCGCCAGCGACATCTGGTTTACCTGCGATGCAACCTCTTCAAGCTGCTGTGCTGCCGCGTTGTCCGCAGGATTACGCTGCAGGGTGCTTGTCAGCTGATTCAACTTCTCCACGGATGCGATTTTGTTCTTCAAGTTCACTGCGGATGGCAAGGTGGGGTCTAAGCGGAGCACTTTGTTCAAGTTGGCCTGTGCAGCTGTTTCATCACCAAGCGCATACTGCGCGTTCGCCAGGGCAGCGATTGCTGCGGGATTTGCAGTTGGGCGTGACGCTACCTGGCTTGCAACCTGAGCGAGGCCATTCCGATAGGTCATGTTCGTCGGATTTGCCAGTACCTGCTGCAATTGATTGTTCAAAGTGACGGTGAGTTCGCCGTATTTGATTGATTGAACGCTGGGATAGGCGATCATCACAATGGCCACAACGAACAAGGGCACAAGGATCTTAGGAATTTTGCCGCGCACCAGCCCAACAATCAGCCCAACGAGAAGAGTCACAAACAGCGCGATGCCGCCGATCAGCAACACCACTTCGAACGGATATAAACCTTGTGTCAGTGTCGCCATACCGAAATCCAATCGGAATCAAGAATAGAGAAATGATGCGCGGCACCATAGGTCCGTTGCATGTTTATCCGGCTCAAGGAATTGATCTGAAACGTCTACGCAAGCCGAATCATATTTTTCAGGTCGAGGTCTTGTTTTGACATGGCCGACACGCTCACGAATAATCAAAGTTTCGGCTTGTGACAGAGCTGTGCTTCCGGGGTCACGATTAGGATCTAACGCATGGAATGTTCGGGAAGACGGTGAGAATCCGTCACTGCCCCGCAACTGTGAGCGCGACGCTGAGTGTTTCGTCAGGTAGAGATAGCAGAAGAGTGCCAGACTTTAAGGCCACTGGAGTGATCCGGGAAGGCAGTCGGGCAGATAAAGCGCGAGTCAGGAGACCGGTTTCATGCACCACAGGAATGGATTGGCTTTACAGCCATAGTCCGTTTAAACCGCGTTCCGAGGGGAACGAAGAAGATTTATGTTGAAGAAATTACGGCCGGTTGGTCGTTCAGCCCGCATTTCTGTTCTGTTGCTTGCTGCTCTGCCGTTACATGCTGTGGTTGTTACTGGACGGGTCACAGATCCTCTGGGACGGCCGATTGCCAATGCCAACATATCGCTGGTTCAAAATGGCAGGGTCGTAGTCGCGGCCAAGACGCGGACCAATGGCACTTATCAGCTTACAAATTCTGCTAACGGGCGCTTTTATGTATTAGCGGGTGGTGCGTCATTTCGTCAGCTAGCGACGCAAAGCTTTTATGGCGGAGCACTTGACAGTGTTGAGCAAAACGTTGTGCTTGAGCCGGAATGGGTGCGGCAATCGATTGTGGTAACGGCGACCGGCACTCCGCTACCACAGGCGCAGCTTAGTGCTTCAATTACCACGCTGCACAAGACGGACTTCATCAACCGCGCGGACATGGTGGATGTGATGCGGCAGGTTGCGGGCGTCAATGTTGTGCAGACTGGACAGCGCGGAGGCTTGACGAGCATTTTTATTCGCGGCGGGGATTCCGATGCGAACAAGATTCTTTTTGATGGAGCGCCGATTGAGGACATTGGCGGGCGCTTTGATCTTTCGACGATTGCTTCTACGGGCGTGCAGAGCGCAGAGGCGTATCGCGGACCGAATAGCGTGCTCTATGGATCAGATGCTGCTGCGGGCGTGATCGGATTCAGCACACCGCGCGGATCGACGCCGTTTCCTTCGCTGCTGTATGAGGGAGATGCGGGGAATTTCGGGACCTATCGCAATGAAGTGCAGCTTGGCGGGACGCATCGCGCTTTCGATTACTACGGCGGTTTCAGCGACCTGCAGACACAGAACTCGATTCCGCAGAGTGAGTATCACAACATTATGGAGACGGCCAACCTTGGCTATGCCTGGTCGTCGGCGACAACGTTTCGTGTGAGCGCGCGCAATGCTGATATTGCGACGGGGCTTCCAAATGCGTACCAGTTCTATCAGATTGCAAATGATGCAAAGCAATCGGATCAGGATATTTTTCTTGCGGGAACGATTGATCATAACTTTTCAGACCGCTGGCATGCGCTGGCACGCTACGGACTGGCGCGCAAGCGTGAGCAGGCTACGCAATGGTCTCCGACAGGAAATTTCGACGAGGCCGACGGGATTTATCTTGGCAATCCGGTGACGATAAACGGGGCGAATGGATATTCGGTCAGCGGGCAGGCGATTCTGAACTATGCCGGGACATATCCGATTACGTCAGAGCTGGTCTCAAATCGCGACGATCTTTATGCGCAGATGGATTATCAGTTCACGCCACACATCGTGGGGATTGCCGGATTTCGCTATGAAAATGAGCGTGGCGCGGACCGCTATCCGGGGTTTGTGAATGATTCGCTGGAGCGTGGCAACTACGATTACATGCTGCAGATTGGCGGAGATTTCAGAAACAGGCTCTTCTATTCGCTGGGTGGAGGGATTGAGAAGAATGAGCTTTATGGCACTGAAGGAACGCCGCGTGTCGGGCTTTCTTACTATCTTGTAAGGCCAGGGGCGGGGCATTTCCACGGAACGAAGTTGAACTTCAATTTTGCGAAGGGAGTAAAGGAGCCGACGCTGACCGATCAGTTTGGTTCGCTGTATGACTTTCTCTTTACCTATGGTGGCCAGGAGGCTGTGCAACAGTACGGAATTCAGCCGATTGGCGCAGAGCTGTCGCGCAGCTACGATGGAGGCGTAGAGCAGAGTTTCTTCAGCGAGCGCCTGCTTCTTCGCGTGGCTTATTTCCACAATGAGTTCAAAAATCAGATCGAGTCGGTTCCTCCCGCGGCTCTGAACGAGCTTCTGCCACAGCTTCCTCCCGATCAGCTCCAGCAGCTCATTCAATTACTGAATGCGTCGTTTATCTCGCCGACTTTGAATTCACTTTCATTTCGAGCTCAGGGGATTGAGAGCGAGGTGCAGTATGGTCTGGGCCGAGATATCTTTGTGCGCGGCGGCTACACGTATCTTGATTCGGTGGTGCAGAATTCCTTTTCGTCTGACGCGCTGAGCCCGACTTACAATACCGAGTCTTCGTTCCCGGATATCCCTATCGGTGTGTTTTCGCCGCTGCGCGGAGCGCGGCCTTTCCGGCGTCCTCCGCATACAGGATTTTTGACGATTACTTATACGGGGAAGCAATGGACCGTGGTAGGGAATGCAGCTTTCTCCAGCCGCAGTGACGATTCGACGTTTCTTGGCTACAGTGATGCGTCTTTTGGGAACTCGCTGCTACTTCCTAACCGAAATCTCGATTATGGCTACGCCAAACTTGGTGTGGGGGCGGTCTACCAGCTGAAGCCGTGGATTGCGATCTACACGCAACTGGATAATGCGACAAGCAACCAGCACATTGGCCCGATCGGATATCCTTCGCTGCCGTTCAACTACCGTACGGGGCTGCGTTTTTCACTGGGGAAAGAAGTGAAGTAGCGAGGAAGAGGATGTACAAGGCGACTCAGGGGCTTCCAGTCCTTTATGGTTTCCTGACGGCGGTGAAAATGCTTACAATCAGAGCATGAAGTTTGTATTGTCCAAGGGTTTGCTGTTTCGTAACACCGTTGTTCTATTTGCGTGTCTGTCGCCAGTAGTTCTTTCTGCTCAAACTATGAAGCGCGGCCGCAAATATAATCCTCCACCGCCAACCTGCAAGATCACTGTGAAAGTCAGCAAAGCCACGAACGGCAAGCCTGTGGAGAATGCTGGTGTGATCTTCCACCCGATCAAGGATGGCAAGAGCGAAGGCAACATGGAGTTGAAGACCAACGAGGAAGGCCGGGCTGAACTAGACGTGATTCCGATCGGAGACACGGTACGGCTGCAGATCATCGCGAATGGTTTTCAGACCTATGGAGCCGATTATCAGATTGATTCGGCCAGCAAGGACATTGAGGTGAAATTGCTGCCTCCCGGCCGCCAGTACTCGATTTACGAGAAACACGATGGATCACAGTTAGGCGGTCAGGATGAAGCTCCAAAGCCTTCAGACCAGGATGCACAACCGCACTAGTCGGGGTCCTGATCGGAGTGGAGCGTTGTAATCTGCACCCGTCCCTCGCAGACTGTCAGTGGATGATTCACAGTGAAGGTTTCGGTTGCTCCGGGTGCGGATACACTGATGCGCGAGACGACCGGGCAGTCCTGTCCGGTTGACCAACCCACCTGAAACCATGCTTCGCCTTTTGGAGCGATTGTTATCTGGGCAGCGGGTTTTGATGCCGCTGCTTCGGCCGGGCCCTGGGCCAGGCGTGCGCTCAGAGAAGAAGTGGTGGTGCGATCCACGACGAGGTTTGCTACCGGAGTTCCTGTCTTATCAAGGAGCGAGATCGTTGGATAACCGCCAAGACGGCAGGGGACGATGCCCTCATTGTCGAAAGCCAACTTGACGGCGCGGTAGTTCTCATTTACGGCGGCTGCGATTTCGGTTACCGTCAAGTCTTTGCTTTCACAGACGGTAGCGTTCGTTGATGCGGTTGTATCAGAACGTTTCACGAGCTGCGGTCCGCTTGCAGCAACCAGGTACGGGGCATTGGGATTCGTTCCGCCTCGGGCACGGGGCCCGTCTTCATTGAGCATGCCCGGTGCACCGCCTCGCAGGGTGGAGACGTGAGAAGAGTGGGCACAGCCTTCCAGAAGCGGCCATACCAGGAGCAGGCTGCCAGTCAGAGCGATCGGGGTAAGACGGGACAGCAGGGGAGTCATAGATGCGGCCTCGAGGTAAACGTTAAGATGACATCTGCACCGAATAGGTTGCAGATGCCGGAAAACCGACTGTCGCGCGCCTCGTGAAGGTGGGTGCGCTGACGCGTAAAATCAAATATATGGATAGTTTACAGGGTCAGGTTGCGCTTGTCACAGGCGCGGCCAAGCGCATCGGACGGGTTCTGGCGTTGACGTTGGCGCGTGCAGGGGCAAATGTTGCGATCACCTATCGCGACTCAGAGACCGAGGCGCAAGAGACAGTTGCAGAATTGGAAACTTTTGGTGGGGAAGCAGTCGCAGTTCGCTGTGATGTGCGCGATCCGCAGTGCGTGGAGGCAGCAGTTGCTGAGGTGATTGAGCGATTTGGACGGCTTGATCTGCTGGTGAATAATGCCGGTGCTTTCGAGACGGCCGTTCTTGAAGAGATCAGCGTTGCGCAATGGGACGCGATGTTTGAGACGAATACGCGCGGGCCTTTTCTGATGGCAAAAGCTGCGCACTCGCATCTGAAGGCTGCGCGTGGCCGCATTATCAACATTGGCTCGCTGGGCGGGCTGCACCCATGGCCCACGCACGGTCATTACTGTACATCGAAGGCTGCTTTGCACATGCTCACGCAGACGATGTCGAAGGCGTTTGCACCGGAGATCAGCGTGAACTGCGTTGCTCCCGGGATGATTGTGAATGGCGAAGTGTCAGGAGATTATGAGCACTTTGCGCATAAGACTCCGATGAAGCGGAATGGCACGCCTGAGGATGTGGCGGCGGCGGTGATGTTTTTTGCCACGGGGCCGCATTTCATAACCGGCCAGATCTTGAGCGTGGATGGCGGACTGGGGCTGTAGCTTCGTGCTCGGGATCTAAAGATCTTAATTCCTACTATGCTTGTGACAGAATGGGGGGATTCACTTTCGTGCTGCTGCTTGAGAAAAGCAGGCCTTGCTTTTGCAAGGCTTCGCACGAACTTTGGTCGTTCGGTCCTTCGACTATGTTCCCTTCGGTCTTTTCGCTCAGGGTGACATCGTTTGTTGAATTGCAATCACTCGCTACGCAGGGCTCTTACTGGGTCGATGGAAGCAGCTCGCTGTGCGGGCAGGATGCTGGAAATGAGCGCGCTGATCCCCAGAGCGAGGATCGAGCCTGAGAGCACTAATGGGTCCCAACTCTTGACTTGATAGAGTTGGGCGGCGATGAGGCGTCCGCATCCGATGGAAATGGGGATGCCGATGGCGAGGCCGATCAGGATCTGCAGGAAGGCTCCGCGCAGCACGAGCCGGACAACGGCGCTTCTGTTAGCGCCGAGCGCCATGCGTACGCCGATTTCGCCAGTGCGGCGTTCGACCGTGTAGGCGGTGACGCCGTAGAGTCCAACAGCGGCGAGGACGAGCGCGAGAATGCCGAAGAGTCCGGTCATCTGCGCGATGGCACGCTGCTGGTCAAGATTGGATTCCACATGCTCCCGCATGCTCTGGATCTTCAGCAGAGTGATGTTGGGATCGACTTCGCTGAGAACGCGGCGGACTTGCGACTCCAGTCCGTCCATGTTGCCGTGCAGCTTGAGGACTGCGCCTTCGATGCCGTGATGAGCATCGTCCATCCTCTGCATCATCGGGTCGTCATATTTGGCGCGTTGCGCCAGGGGCGTAAAGAAGAGGGAGCTAGGCTGGTGGCGATGGGCGAAATCCCAGTTGTAATTTGCATTACGCACGATGCCTACGATCTGAAAGGTGTTGCCGTATTGGGGCAGGTCGAGGCCGAAGCGCTGGCCGATGGGGTCTTCGCCAGGTTTGAAGAATTCCTTGACGAAGGCTTCATTGACCACGGCTATGTTCTGGGTTGAGGCGGTGTCCTGTTCGGTGATGGAGCGCCCGCGCAGGGTCGATTCTCCCATGAGCTCCAGATAGCCTGCGTCGACGTTGTCCCATGAGGAGGCGTTGGATGCATTCATATTGGGCATGCCACGGCCTTCGCGAACAATCATCCTGCCCCAGTCGTCCTGTAGCGGAGCATAGAGGGCGAGCGCGGCGCTTTCCACGCCGGGAATGTGCGCGAGACGCTGCTGCAGGTCGCGGTACATGGCATCGAGTTTTGGCTTCGGGTAGGAATTGAACGGCCCGGTCAGGCTGATGACGGCGCGGTGGTCGATCTCATAGCCGAAGTCCTGGTGCTGCATTTTTTCGAGGCTGCGCGTCAGCAGACCGGCGCCGGCGACCAGAACGACTGAAAGCGTGGCCTGGAAGATAACCAGGATTTTCTGCGACAAGGATGCGCGGTCGTGCGTGCTGCGGTTGGCCCCACGCAATGCCTCGGCCGGATCGGCGTGTGAGGCAAGCCATGCAGGGGCAGTCCCGAAGAGCATGCCGGTGATGAGCGACACGGCGAAGGCGAATCCAAGCACGGCAAGCGATGGTGTTGCGTCGATAGGAACGTACTTCGCGCTGCGGAAGGTAAGCGTGACCAGCAGCTTGACTCCAAGATATGCGATGGCTAGACCGGCAAGGCCGCCAAAGACGGAGAGGACGAGGCTTTCCGTGAGCGACTGACGGATGACTCTATTGCGCGATGCGCCAAGGGCGAGGCGGACGGAGGTCTGCGCGCGACGGGCAGCGCCGCGAGCCAGCAGCAGATTAGCAATGTTGGCGCATGCGATCAGCAGCACGAGGCAGCAGACGGCCAGCAGAATGCGGAGGTTCTCGCCGTAGTCCTCCTTCATGACTCCGACGCCGGTTCCGGCGGGAACGACTTTAACGGTCTGGTTCGGTAAACCGGCTTTGACGCCCGCCATCCAGTCAGCGGGCATGCCGCTGTCATTGACGAGCCATTGACGAATAAGAGTGGTCATACGCGCGGGCACGGCGTCGGTAGTCGCTCCGGGCTTGAGCCGGCCGATGACGCGCAGCCAACCCTGGAAGGCATGCAGGAACGAAAGCTGCCCGCTGAAGACAGGCTCCTGCAGAATGGGCAGCCAGAGGTCGGGCGGGTTGCTGCGCAGGGTTTCTCCAAAGAAGCCGGGAGGAGAGATCCCGACGATGGTAAAAGGATGGCCGTCGAGAATGAATGTAGAGCCGATGACCTTGGAGTCAGAGCCGTATTGCTGCTGCCACGCGCGATAGCTGAGCATTGCGACCGGAGCAGCGGTTTCCGTATCGTCGGCAGGTTGAATGGTGCGCCCGGCGAATGCGCCTATGCCAAAAGTATGGAAGTAGTTGCCGCTGACGAATTCTCCGCGTAATGGGCGAGCGACGCGGTCGCCTTCACCTCGGCGGGTGCTGATCTGACGGCCACCTGCCTGAAATGCCGCCAGCTCCTCGAATTCGGGAGTGTTCTTCTTCATCAGCTCATAGAACCGATAAGAGAATATGTCCCATTCGCCCTGCGGGTCGCCGTGTACGCAGCAATTGTTGCCGCTGCCAATGCGGTAGAGGCTTGATGGATCGACGACCGGCAGCGACTTAAGCATCACAGTATGGATCAGCGAGAAGATTGCTGTCGTGGCTCCGATGCCGAGAGCGAGTGTCAGCATGGCGGTCAGCGTGAAGACCGGGGAGAGCCACATCTGGCGCATAGCGTAAGCGATGTCTTGTCGCAGGGTTTGCATCACGAGCCTCCTACGTTCGTCCTACATCTCACTCCGTGCGCAATGCTTTGACTGGATCGATTGAAGCAGCGCGCTGTGCCGGCAGGATGCTGGCGATGAGAGCGCAGATTCCTAACGCAATGATTGAGCCGGAGAGTACTAGAGGGTCCCAGGCTTTGACCTGATAGAGCTGGTGTGCAATCAGGTGGCCTGTAAGGATCGATGTCGGAATGCCGATGACCAGGCCGATGAGGATTTGCAGGAATGCTCCTCGCAGGACGAGTCTGACGATCTTGGTACGATCGGCTCCAAGTGCCATGCGTACTCCGATTTCGCTGGTGCGACGTTCGACGGTGTAGGCGGTGACACCGTAAAGGCCGATGGCGGCGAGGACGAGTGCGAGTATCCCGAAGAGGCCGGTCATCTGAGCCATTGCACGCTGTGAATCGAAGTTCGCTTCGATGTGTTCCTGCATTGGCTGAATGTTGAGCAGGGTGATGTTTGGATCGACATCGCTGAGGGTGCGGCGTACCTGCGGCTCCAGGCCGTCCATGGTGCCGTGGAGTTTGAGGACTGCACCTTCGATGTAGTGGCTGCCGTTATCGATCATTTGCATCATGGCGTTGTCGTATTTCACATGCTGCGCCAGCGGAGCGAAGAAAAGGGGCCGCATATCTTCGTTCCCGTAGAGGTTCTCCCACATGTACTTGGCGTTGTTGACGACGCCTACGATCTGATAGGTTGCGCCGTATTGCGGCAGGTCAAGGCCGAAGCGCTGCCCGATGGGATCTTCGCCGGGCTTGAAGAAGCGCTTGACGAAGGCCTCGTTGACGACAGCGACGTTCTGCGTGGCGGCAGTGTCCTGTTCAGTGATGGTGCGGCCACGTACAATGTGCTGGCCCATGGTTTCGAGATACCCGACGCTGACGTGATCCCATGACGAGCCAACCTTCTCATTCATATTGGGCATTCCGTGGCCTTCACGGATGATCATTTCGCCCCAGTTGTCCTGTAGAGGCGCATAGAGGGCGAGTGCGGCGCTTTCCACGCCGGGGATATGCGCCAGGCGCTCCTGTAGTTCGCGATACATGGCGTCGAGCTTCGGCTGCGAATAGGTGTTAAACGGGCCAATGAGGCTGACGAGGGCGCGATGGTCTACTTCGTAGCCGAGATTCTGATGCTGCATCTTTTCGAGGCTGCGGGTGAGCAGGCCGGCGCCGGCGAGCAGAACTACAGAGAGAGTCGCCTGAAAGATAACGAGGATTCTCTGCGAGACGGACGAACGATCGTGCGTGCTGCGGTTGGCTCCGCGCAGCGCTTCGGCCGGATCGGCATGCGAGGCCAGCCATGCGGGAGCGGTTCCGAAGAGTACGCCGGTGACGAGGGACAGAGCGAAGGCGAATCCGAGGACGGGCAGCGATGGAGTTGCGTCGATGGGAACGAACTTGGCGCTGTGGAAGGTGAGTGCGACGAGAAGCTTTACGCCAAGATAGGCAATGACCAACCCGGCAAGGCCGCCGAAGACGGAGAGCACGAGGCTCTCAGTGAGTGACTGGCGGATGAGCCTGTTGCGCGATGCACCTAGAGCGAGACGCACAGATGTTTGGGCACGGCGCGCAGCTCCGCGAGCGAGCAGGAGATTCGCAATATTAGCGCAGGCGATGAGCAGCACCAGAGCGCAGACTGCGAGCAGGATGCGGAGGTTATTGCCGTAATCCTCTTTCATCAGACCGACGCCGGTTCCTGCAGGAACGACTTTAACGACCTGCTTGGGCAGTCCTGCTTTGATACCGGTCATCCAGTCTGCAGGGAAGTCGGCTCCATTCATGAGCCATTGGCGTATGAGACTTGTCATACGGGTGGGGAGTGCGTCTGCAGTAGCTCCGGGCTTAAGCCTGCCAATAACGCGCAACCATGCCTGAAAGTGGTGCAGGAAGGAACTTGCGCCATCGAATGTGACCATCTGATTGATAGGCAGATAGAGGTCGGGCGGATCGCTGCGAAGGGTTTCTCCAAAGAAGCCGGGAGGGGTGATGCCGATGATCGTAAATGGGTGACCGTCGAGGATAAAGGATGAGCCGACAACTTTTGGGTCTGCTCCGTATTGTTGCTGCCATGCACGGTAGCTGAGCATGGCAACGGATGCGGATGTCTGCTGATCGTCTGCGGGCTGAATCATGCGACCGGCGAAGGCTCCGACGCCGAAGGTCTGAAAGTAATTGCCGCTGATGAATTCGCTGCGCAGTGGTTTGGCGATGCGGTCGGTTTCGCCGCGACGGGTGCTGATTTGGCGGCCTCCGGCTTGAAATGCGGCGAGTTCCTCAAATTCGGGCGTGTTCTTCTTCATCAGCTCATAAAACGGATACGAGAACATGCCCCAGTTATCCTGCGGGCTTCCTTCAACGCAGCAATCGTTGCCGTCACCGATGCGGTAGAGACGGGACGGATCGACTACTGGCAGGGATTTGAGCATGATCGTGTGAATGAGCGAGAAGATGGCTGTAGTGGCTCCGATGCCGAGCGCGAGCGTCAGCATGGCAGTGAGAGTGAAGACTGGGGAGAGCCGCATCTGACGGAGGGCGTAGGCAATGTCTTGTCGCAGATTTTGCATGAGGAGCCTCTCATGCGCATACGAGCAAACGTGAAGCCATGTTCCGGCGAGAGTTAAATTGTTGATACGAAGTGCTTCGTACTCAGATGGAAAATACTGAGTCGTTCATTTACGGACAGGGAATGTCCGGTGGTGGACATCCCTTCAGGTTATTTCGTAGAAAACAGGCGGCTCAGCAGATTCTTTCGCGGACGTCCTTCCATTTCGTCATATAGGCCCGACATCTCGGGCTGAGCGGGAAATTCGGTGCCATGGAACGCTGCTTCGGGATTCGTTTGGCAGATCCGTTCCGCAGTTTCCTTGCCGTACTTGTTCTCGACGATCTCGTACGCCTCGCTCATAACAGGTGGACGTGAATTCAGATTGTGAGCGTCAGTGGCAATGAAATGCACCCAGTTCTTATCGAAGTAGTTGAAGGCCATGGATTGAGCAGTGCGACCGAAACGTCCGGTGAGCGACGAAGCCGTAACCTGAACCAGGCAGCCCTCGCGCAGCCATTCGATCATGCGCTCCGGATGCCGTTGAATCGTGTGATTGCGCTCGGGATGCGTGATGATGGGCTGCATGCCGGCGACCTTCATTTCATAAAATGTCTCAGTCATGCGCTGAGGAATCATCAGATCGGCAAACTCGACCAGTAGATATTGTTTGTGATTAATCGTGTATTTCGTCTGGTTGTGGAGTGCGTCTTCGATGTTGTCGTACGAGAGGTGGAAGTCGCAGCCGAGTCCGAGTGTGATTCTGCCGTCGAGTTCCTGCTGTAGCTCAGCCAGGCGCTCAGCATTCACTGCTGGATCGAAATGATATCTGTGATTGGAGTGAGGTGTGCAGGCAATATGTGTGATGCCATCATCGGCGGCCATCTTGGCCATAGCAACTGAGGTTTCCAGGTCAGGGGAGCCGTCATCAAGTCCGAAGAGCAAGTGGTGATGAATGTCGATCATGTATTGTAGAAATCCCCCTTACGATACGGCTAGTTCATGGGGCGTGGGGGTCTGGCCCTGTTTCTCCTGAAGCGCTAATACCATAGATGCGAAAATTTTGTACCCGTCGACTGAGCCAAGCAGGTTTTCTGAAGAGCGATCAGGATGCGGCATCATTCCCAGGACGTTTCGGCCCTCGTTCAGAATTCCGGCAATATTGCCGAGCGATCCATTCGGGTTCGCTTCCGGCGTGATTTCGCCCTGCGGTGTGGAATAACGGAAGACGATGCGGTCGTTGCGTTCGAGTTCTGCGAGTGTTGCTGCGTCGCAGAAGTAGTTGCCTTCCATGTGTCCGATGGGAATTTTAACGACTTCGTTTTTCTTCAGTGTTCGAGTGAAGGCGGTATCAGTCGTTTCCGTCCGCAGGTAGACCTGCTTGCAGATGTACTTAAGGCCAGCGTTACGCATGAGCGCACCGGGGAGAAGTCCGGCTTCTGCGAGAATCTGGAAACCGTTGCAAATGCCAAGGACGAGGCCTCCGTCGGCAGCGAATTTCTTAACCGACTGCATGACGGGAGAGAAGCGTGCGATGGCTCCGGTGCGGAGATAGTCGCCGTAAGCGAAACCACCCGGAACAAGGATGGCATCGCAATTTTCGAGGCTCGGAGAGTCGTGCCAAAGGAAAGTGACTGGCTGCTGTGCGATCTCAGAAATGACGTTGTAAGTGTCGTGATCGCAATTGGAGCCGGGAAAGACCAAAACGCCGAACTTCATATATCTAGGCTAGCAGTTTTGGACTGTGTTTGCTGCGAATTCCATGTCAATCCGTTACGGTTACGGTACTCTCACAACGCAATTTAATGACCTGCAAGATGGAATTCTGCAGGTCGCGCATGACGGCGACTGTCCAGAGGTTGACGTCGGGGCTGAAGTGGTTCGAAAGACGCCTGTCTGCTCGTGCAAGATCGACCTTTGCCAGAAACGATGGGTCTAAAGCATACTTAGGGGCATCCATGGGCGAGTTCGATCTAAAAACGACTGGACGCACAGCCGGAACGGCACTGGTGAACTGGTGGCGTGCTGTTTCGATTGAGGCATTGTGTGTCGCGGTGATGTGGCTGATCGGATTGTGGCTGTTGCGTGTGCCGCTTTTTCCGGTGTGGGCGTTACTGGGCGGATTGATGACATTCATTCCGAACTTCGGGGGAGTGATTGCGCTCATCGGCCCGGTCTTTTGCATTTTGGTTACTGGAAAGGATCTGGAACGCCTTGGCTTCGTGCTCGGGTTGTATGCGGTCATTGTCGTGATCGATCAACTGGTCTTGCAGCCTGCACTGATGAAGCGCACGGCACGGGTCCCCATCTGGGCCTCGATTCTGGCTCCGATTGTTCTTGGCATCGTTATTCCTTTCTGGGGTGTATTGCTGGCTCCTCCACTGCTCGCCATAGTCTATGCGTTTCGCAAACCGAAAGCGCCGAAGCAGATTCCCCCGACGGTCATTCCGCCTGCCCAGTAATGTTTTTGGTCAAGGGGTAATTCGAATCAGCTCTGCTTTTGCACCGTCCGGGAAATCTTCGCGGACCATAAAACGGGGCTTTTCTTTACTGGCGAGCACCTCATAGGTTTCTGCTCCGGTATTTTTTTCGATTCGATAGGTGATCCGGTAAGCTTCGAAGCTGCCAGCGGGTACCTCAACATGCTCAAGAGGCCCAATCCGCGTAAATGCTTTGCTGATCCCAGTCCATGGATCATAAACCTCAAAGCTGAACTCAGTGCCCGGTTTCAGATCAGCAGCAAGCACCGTCGCCCAGTCGATTCGCTGGTCCACAATGTCAGACGGCACTTCGTCGTCAATCGTACGCGCCGCCCTGTTTTTTCGAGCTGCTGAAAAGCCGCTCACACGTTGACCGGCATACTTCAAATCGAATGATTGCTTACGCTGTCCGTTCTCGCTGAACGAAAGAGTTGCGGAAACAGGATGCATGTTGGTTTCTGCGACGGATTCCCACTGCTGATCAAATGCGCCGGTGATATCTGCGGAGAAAACATAAGTATCGGTTTCAGCATTTTTGTGAATCGTAAGCTTGCTATGCCCTTCCTCTTTTTCACCCACCAGGGTGCGATAGAAAAAAGTGCCGGTCTTCAACCGATAAGCATCTGCGATCGTACTTTGCGACGCCTGCCCATTTGGGAGAAGGCTTGCACCAACGAAAGAGATGACGAAGACGGATTTCAAGCGGCTAACAGCAGACCATGACATGAAAAAGAAAGTAACAAATTCCTGTCCCGGATCTTCTTTTAATACAGAGAATTGCGCCTCCCTGAGCACATTTTGCATCTAGTTGTGCATGGAATACAGACAGCTTGGTTTTTCGGGACTGAAGGTCCCTGTGCTTAGTTTCGGTGCAGGTACTTTTGGGGGTGGGGACAAATTTTTCAAGGCATGGGGTAGCTCCGACGTTGCGGAAGCGACACGGCTCGTCGATTTGTGTCTGGATGCCGGGGTAAACCTCTTTGACGTCGCAAATACTTATTCAACCGGATTAGCCGAAGAAATTCTTGGCAAGGCAATTGAGGGCAAGCGCGATCGGGTGCTGATCTCTACCAAGGCGACCTTCAAGATGGGAGACGGGCCAAATGATCTAGGGTCGTCGAGGTATCACGTGATTCAACAATGTGACGGGAGTCTGAAGCGGCTGGGCACAGATTATATCGACATTTACCATATGCACGGCTTCGACGCGACGACGCCGATTGAAGAAACGTTGGATACTTTGAATACTCTGGTTCATCAGGGGAAGGTTCGATATATTGCCTGCTCGAACTTTTCCGGCTGGCATCTGATGAAGTCCCTTGCCATCTCAGAGCGTTATGGATGGGCGCGCTATGTGGCGCACCAGGTTTATTACTCGCTGGTAGGACGTGAATATGAGTGGGAGTTGATGCCTCTCGGGCTCGATCAGCGGGTTTCGGCTCTAGTGTGGAGTCCGCTGGCATGGGCGCGTTTGACGGGAAAGA
>Ga0081540_1002189_pt1 | contig 16158 bp, 14 predicted proteins | sample TabmetS2T1R1_FD_71024 | JGI IMG/M metagenome (GOLD analysis project Ga0081540, IMG submission 71024) | Tabebuia heterophylla rhizosphere microbial communities from the University of Puerto Rico - S2T1R1 | ecosystem: Host-associated > Plants > Roots > Rhizosphere ... | reverse complement strand
ATCCGGGTCGCGGCAAGACCAAAATCGGATTCATGTGGGCGATCGCGCGCGACGACCGCCCGTGGGGCGGGACCGACCCACCGGCGGTCGCCTATACCTACGCGCCCGGCCGGGGTGGCGAGCATGCCGTGAAGCTGCTCGCCGGCTTCAGCGGCGTGCTGCAGGTGGACGGCTATGCTGTGTACAACCAGCTCGCCCGGCCGACGCGCACTGGCGGTGCCGTTACGCTTGCCTTCTGCTGGAGCCACCTACGGCGTAAGTTCTACGAGCTTTATGTCGGCGGCAATCAGCCGATCGCGACCGAGGCGCTGGCGCGCATCAAGCAGCTCTACGACATCGAGGCCGAGATCCGCGGGCTGCCGCCGCAGCTGCGTCGTGCTGTGCGCCAGGCGCGCTCTAAGCCGGTTACAGACGTGCTGAAGCCGTGGCTCGAGACGAGCCTCGCCAAGGTGCCGAAGGGCTCCAAGCTCGGCGAGGCACTAGGCTATGGCCTCAACCACTGGGGCGGCCTCGTCCAGTTCCTTGACGATGGCCGTATCGAGATCGATTCCAACACGGTCGAGCGCTCGATCCGTCCCCTCGTCCTCACGCGCAAGAACGCACTGTTCGCCGGCCACGACCTCGGCGCCGAGGGCTGGGCGATGATCGCGTCGCTAATCGAGACCTGTAAGTTGAATTGTGTCGATCCGCTGGCCTGGATGACAGATGTGCTGGCAAAGCTCGTTAACCTGTGGCCAGCCTCGCGCATCGGCGAACTGATGCCTTGGACCTACCCAAAACAAGCCTGAGGCCCTGTCAACGTGGGGCGGCTGGCCCGCTTACCCCGTATGGCCAAAATATTCTGACGGCGGGAACCTATACTTCACAGGGCGATTGAGGTCGCCGGAGCGCAGAGTTGGGGCGACGCGTGGCAAAGCGGCTTCCGCGACTTCCCCGATCTCCCAAGCGCAGCGCGCAGAACCGGAGTTCCAGGATTGAACCTTGGGCGGCGTGCGATTACGCCGCCTCTTGATGGTAATAGCGCAGGAGCCCACCCAATCGCTCCCGACATTGAACGGGGTGCGGCTCGCGGCGGATATCCGTATCACGGGGGAACAGCAGGACGTTACCCTTGCCCTGGTGATTGCGCTCGGCATGATAATGTTCGACGAATTCGTTCAACGCTCGCCGCAGGGAGCGCTCGCCGAAAAGGATCAGCTTGGACAAGCACTCCTCCTTCACCGAGCGCACCCAGCGCTCGGCATAGGCATTCAAGTTCGGACAGCGGGCAGGCAGCGCGAGCGGCGCGACCTGACCTGATGCAATGATGGCCCGGAACGACTGGGTGTATTTCGTGTCTCGATCGTGCAGGAGATAGCGACGGTCCCTTAGGATGCCGTATCCCTCCATCGTCACATTGCGGGCCATTTGCTTCATCCACAACTCGTCCGGGTGAACGGTGATTCCAGCGATCGCCACCCGGCGGCTCTCGAGATGGATGAAGAACAGGACGTAGTAGGTCACCAGCCCGTGCAGCGTCAGCACTTCCGCGGTGAAAAAATCGGTTCCGGCCAACAGCGCCAGGTGGGTGCGAATGAAGGCCGGCCACGTGGTCGTGCGCTTGCGCTCAGGTGCCGGCGGCAGAGCGTGCCGTTGAAGGACGTTGCCGATCGTCTGATCGCAGACCCTGTACCCCAGATTGACCAGCGCCCCAGCGATCCGGTCATAGCCCCAATCACGGTTCTCCTCGGCCATGCGAACGATGAGCTGTTCGACCTCGCGCGTGATCCGCGGTCTGCCTGGGCCGCGACGGGCTCTCGAGCCATCGAACTTGCGGGCGATAAGCTTGCGGTACCAGCCCAGGATAGTATCAGGCCGAGCCACGGTTGCGACTTCGCGGAGAACCTTGCGGCCCAGGCGATGACCGATCTCGCCGAGCGTGGCTCGCTCGGCGTCCGAGAGCTTGAGCCGTCCTTTCAGCTGGGCCTTCAGGATCCGGTTTTCGGCGGCCAGATATTCGTTCCGCGCCAGGAGCTCTTGATCCACCGTCCCCGTGACGTAGGCCAGGACGCGAGCCCAATCCATCAACGGTTCCTCTTCCGCCGCCTACCATCTGCATTTATTGAAATGTACCGGACTGGCCTCCCCCAACCTCCATACTGGCGGTGGATAACTGAACTGGCGGTGGATAACTGACCGTGTTCTCGGCCGTTTCAGTTTTTTGACCTTACGGGGTCAGTTGGGCGGCCGTTGCTTGGATCGCAATGCCTATTTTAGCGTATGAGAGCCTTATGAGCCGCCGGCCTAACATCTGGATTGGGGTCATATTGGCGATCATCAGGTTTGCTTGTGCTTGGTCGTGGTGGTCCGTCAACGTCACGTTGTGGCGACGCTGGGCGGCGCCCCGGGGAGTTGACTTGAATGAACTGCAGTGGAGAGGAGAGGGTGCAAGCATTATCTGGCCCAAAGGCCATTTTCTGGGCAACGTCATTGATCGCATGCGCCGAAGGCAGGCGTAATGCGACACAAGGCTGGTCCGATGCCTCGCCGCACCAGGAAGTCAAAGACCGATCTGCTTTGGGATTGGTTGTCCGTCAGCAAACGCATCGATGGGCTATTGGTTGGAACCTGGGAGTCTGACGCTGAGGCAGAGGCGGTGTTGAGCCGTGTTGAGGGGGCACTGTCTCTGATAAAAGCGCACGATCAACTTCGCTACGAACGGCTCCTTCGCGACCTTGAACGCGTGCGAGTTTGGCTGCTTCCACGCGCTTCCGGAAGCTACAAGAAGTCACTTCGCTCATGTGAGCTCGATAGCCGGTTTGTTCTCGCCGAAACGTCATCCCTAGAAATGATTGCCTCAACAGTCGTGCATGAAGCCACTCACGCAAGGCTTTGGCGCTGTGGCATTGGGTACGAGACAGAGCTACGGGCGCGAGTGGAAGCGGTTTGCGCGCGTAGGGAGATCGCTTTTGCAAATAAGTTGCCCAATGGCGGACAAGTTCGCGAGTCCGCCGAGCGCCTCTTAGAATTATGTGCTGACAACAGCTATTGGAGCAACACCGCGTTCGAAGAGCGATATGTGGAGGGCAGTATCGAGGCTATGCGTCATCTCGGAGCACCAGATTGGTTGCTGCGCGTCTTACCGACGCTTCGTTCACTGAACCTGAGCATACGTCGCGGTATACGTGGCGTGACACGACGTTTAGTCAAGCTGTCCTAGCGACGACACTGGCGCCCACTAGGCGACGCAGTGCTATTGCTGCAATACATGACAACTAGGCAGGTAACGGTATGCTTGCCTCATGGGCTACCTGGCTGCGCAGCTCTCGCGGACCACCTGGCTGTAGGGCGGACGATTGCAGGTGTCGATCAAGGATACTTACATCCAGGCCAGTTGCGTCGGTCGCACCTCATAGGTTTCTGGGCTGGTTGATGGAATGGTTCACCTACCAGGGCTTCGGCGAAGCCCACAAGAGGAATTGGATACGCCGTGGAAACACCAGCTGCATAGACCATGAGGCCACCGTTGACCTTCAGGTCAGCAACCAATTCTGGCGTGGCTTCCGTCTCGGCAGTACAGCCAGCAGCATGGCAAAACGAGTGAACTCCTTCAGCGTAGCTTCGTCGCGCTCTCCAATCTTTTCGTTCCTTTGCACCTTATGCCAGGTTTCTTTTGGGAATATCGTGGCACGCAGGCCCGGCTCCAGCAGCACGCCGAGTGGAACCATTACCATGAACGCCTGTCTTTCCTGACCCTCCACCTGTCGAAGTGCGGCCGAGGCCAGAACCCTACCAGTGTCGTCGAGGCGTTCATGGTGCGTCAGGCAGATGTTGAGCCCTTTTTCTTCCCCTCCGCCCTCCTTGTTCTTAATTATCGCAGGCTGCGTCTCGCACAGCTTCACCCAAGCGCTCTGCGCGTGTGCAGCGGCAGACAACAACGCTAACATAAACAAAGCAATGATTGGTCGGGCCATTGTTGCGCCCGGTTCGAGCGGAAAGAGATTAGCTTAGAGCATACCGACAGTTGTCGGCAGCATTGCGGCCCGATCTCGGGTTACAAGGTCTCGTGATTGTCAATAAGGATGCAAAAACGATCCAGCGACATAACGCAAGCCTTCCACGCGCGGGCCCAGGATTGGCACTAGCGCCTTCGTTGTCGACCCGGAAGTGCGATGTAGCCAGAAGCTCCAACTAGGCTCAGCGCTAAATTTCTCCGATACATGTCGCAAAATACAGGACTACGATTGTCGCCGCTGTCAATGCCCAGTGAAATGGCACGCCCTCGGATCGCGACATGGGTCGGCGTTTTTCGACTGAGCTTCAGCAAGCCCGGCGATTCTGCAGAAGTGTGTCCGCTATTGGGGCTAGGGAGCCATGGACCGACCCGCCCTAAGGGGGAAACGTGAACACTTGCGGAAATTGCGGTCGCAGGGCGTAATGCCGACGAAGATGCGAGGCGATCCAAGCTGGACGTGCCATGGACTATGACAAGTCGGAGATGGCAACCGTCTATGACGAGGCACGCAGCTTAACGCCCGAAGGGCTGCGACAGTGGCTTGACTTGCTCTCGCGGGACGCCCGTTTGTTACCAGGTGCGCTGGTCGTCGACTTGGGCTGCGGCACTGGTCGGTTTTCGGAACCGTTGGCGGAGCATTTTGGCGTCCGCGTCATTGGCTTGGACCCATCGCAGAAGATGCTCGATCTGGCTCGCCGGAAGCTGCGAAGCAACCGCGTCGTCTTCCAAGCAGCATCAGCACAATCGCTGCCGCTGGCGGAAGGCAGCGCTGACATGGTGTTCATGTCGATGGTCTTTCACCATTTGGACAACGCGGCCGAGGTTGCCAAGGAATGTCGACGTATCCTGCGCGACGGCGGCCGAGTTTGCATGCGTAACCCGACACGCGAGGCTGATGTTCCTAAGCGCCATTTCTTCCCGGCGATCCAGCCCCTGATTGACACTGAGCTGCCGACAAGTTTTCGAGGGCGCAGGCTTCAAGCTTGCCGTGCATGAGATCGTCAGGCAGGTCGTAGCACCCAACTGGCCAAGCTTCGTTCACAAAACCTCCCTGCGCGCTGACTCGTTTCTCGCACGCGTTTCTGACGAGGACTTCGAAGCCGGAATGGCGGCTCTTCGCGCGCATGCAGCTCACACCTCTCCTGACGAAGCTGTCGTAGAAGACGTGGATTGGTATGTATTCACCAAGTAGACGCCCGCTCGCGGAGGGGGCTTTCGGCTCTCACTCTTGAGAAATTGCAGCGACCCCGGTCTCAGCTATCTGAGCCAGTTCCATCACACGAGAGACTTTCTCTTTTGGGTCTTGGCGCCGTGATAATGCCCGCCCCATCAGACTGGCCTCGCGCAGCTCGCAGTGTTGTGAACGCCACAAAAGTGGCGGCCGAGCGTTGTCCCTCCTGGGGCACTGCTCGCAACGCCATGGTGATTGCAATGCTCACGCCCAAGTCGCACGCCCTTGGCGCCGTCACTTTGTTGTTGGTGCTTTCCGACATCGCACTCGCGCAATCGCGCTCATCGGCAGGCGCCGCACCGAGCCCCAGGGTCTCGGTACCGTCCGCAACCTTGCGGACCGCCCCCAGCGTGTCCACCAGCGGCACCACTCCGGCGGCACCCTCGACATCGTTGTCGACCACGCCTTCGGCCGGGCCGATACCGCCGGGGGCCGGCGTGGCGGCAACGACCTCGCCCACTGCGCCAACGACGGGATCGACCGTGGCACCGCTGTCGCCCTTGTCTGTACCCCTGCCCATCAATCCCGAGACCGGCGGCGGCTCCTCAGGCGGTTCCTCGCTTGCCCTTTCACCTGGTAGTACCTCGTCCGGGAGCAACAGCCCCAGCCAGTCGGCGCCGAGCAAACCAGGTGGTGGTGGCAAATCGCTTGCCGACTGCATGGGCTTCTGGGATGCCGCCACGCACATGACAAAGGTCGAGTGGCGCGCCGCCTGCAAGCGCTCGATGAAGGAATACCCCGACATCAAGTGGTAGCCTCCGTCCGGTATTGCACTTCTTATGGGGGCAACTCCTTGAAGGAGAATGATTATGAGAACGATTGTGACCGCCTTGATGGGCCTATATCTGTTGGCTGGCGTGTCGTCCTCGACCAGCGCCGGGGACTGCAAGGTCACGGGTTGGAGCGAGAGACAACCAGGCCAACACCCGATCTTCGTCTGTCCCGATGGCAGAACCATTGGCTGAGAAATCCGACCGTTCAGGCGCGGAGCTTGCCCCGCCCACTAGCCGACAATGGGTGAAGGGTGCGACGGCAACGCGTACCAAGGTGAGCGTGGCCCGAAATTTTTATCGAGCTGCACCTGACGACGAACGCCTTCTCCACCCGCCTGACCGAGGCTAAGGAGATCTTACAGACGCGCCAGCGAGGCGATCCGCATCCGCTGGTAGACCTGCCAAGTTTTCGCCGGCAACTCGATGAACTGCACGCTGCAGCGGAAAAGCGGCTCCTGCTCGAGGGCCAGAAGAAGGCAAATTGACCCCCATCGACTGAGGTGCGCCTTCATGGACGCCCCAGCTTGGCCCCAAGCGTCGTTCGCTGCATTGCATGAGTCCGAGGTTGGCAGAATGGGATGGTCCGGCCGTGCTCAGCAGCCTAAAGCTACCGCCGAGCAAGGCGGGGAGGCGCCGTGCCAACCGACGTTCAACCACATGCCTGCCACCGCTGCACCATAGCATCGCAGGTGCGGGCAGCGCTGAGACTGATGCCGGAGCATCATCTTACCGATATCTTGAGGAAATGGATGTGACACCTGTCTTTTCACCTGGCACAACGTTTAATGCGGTCCGCATCCCGTTTCCACATGCCCGGGTCACGGGATTGGCGGCGCGATCCACTCTCGAGAATTTGCAGCGTCAACATCCGACTACAACCGCGGCCGTCGGCGCCGGCGTTTCGAACTTTGAGTCGGGGTTTTTTGGGCAATGCCAGCTGTGGATAGCCCCAGGGCGTGTAGGCGAGCTGCTCCCCGCCGGGTCATTCGGCTTGGAGCAGGAACAAATCGGGTTTTATGCGGGGCCTGCCCGATCCCACATGCTGGCAAGGTACGCACCCGAGCTGAGATGCGGCGCCCGCGAGATTCTTCCGGCACATCGGCTCAATAGCGCGCTATCCTCCACGCTCGTCCCGAAGCTTGCTCCGCCGGATCTTCCCGGCCTCATCGCGCGGCAGCATCGCCACCATCTCGTAGCCGCGCGGCAGCTTGTAGCTTGCCAGGTGCACCCGCAGATGCGCATCCAGCTCCTCCAATGCAGGCGGTGCGTCGGCGTCGGCCGGCTCGATTAACGCATGTACGCGCCGGCCCAGGTCATCGTCCCTGAGCCCGATCACCGCCGCATCGCGCACGCCCGGATGCTGGGTCAGGACCGCCTCCACCTCCGCCGGCACCACGTTGGCGCCGCCGGTGATGATCTGGTCCACGCGCCGGTCGGCCAGGAACAGGTAACCGTCGGCATCGACATAGCCGAGGTCGCCGACGCTGGCGAAGTCGCCGTCTACCGTCTCGAGTGGCTTGGCACCGAGATAGCTGTAATTCGCCGGCGCGCCGTTAGAGCGCGTAAAGATTTCGCCGACCTCCCCCGTCGGCAACGGCCGGCGTTGTTCGTCGAGAATGCGGATTTCCGTGGCAAAGCCCTTGCCGACGCTGCCTGGCTTCTGTAGCCACTCGCGCCCGTTGATCACGGTCACGCCGGTGAACTCTGTCGCCGCCCACAGCTCGTTTACCTTCTCCGGGCCGAGGCGTTCAATCCAGCCGCGCTTGACCCAGTCTGGACATGGCGCCGCCAGATGCCAGAGACTGCGCACGCTGGAAAGATCCGCCGTCTCCAAGTTCTTGCTGCGCAGCATGCGCAGCATCATGGTCGGCACCAGGTTCAGAACCGTCGGCCGATGCTTCTCTATCGCTGCCAGGCACGCGCCCGCATCGAACTTCTCGTTGAGCACCGCGCAGCCGCCGATGAACAGGATAGTCTGCGTCATAATGAAGGCCACGTTGTGATACAACGGCCCTGGCGAATACAGCCGGTCGTTTGCATTGAGCCCCCACATGACCGTGGCCGGATGTGCCCCCGGCGCAAAGGCGAAGGGGCTCGGCGTTACGATTAGCTTGGGCTTGCCGGTCGAGCCGCCCGAAGAGATTGCCTTGTGCGGCTGCGGCACCGCATCCGGCGGTGGCACTGCCGGGTAAAAGTCCAGCGAGTGCATCTGCGCACGTGTTATGCCCTTGAGGTCCTCAGCATCGCTCAGCACCGCGGCTGGTTCCGCCAGTGCCATCAGCTGATCGCGCTCCGCGGCCGGCATACGGTAGCTGACCGGCATCGGGCAGGCGCCCAGCTTATAGGCGGCCAGCGTGCCCACCACGTGCTCCAGGCCATTGGGCAGGTTGATCGCCACAAAGGACTTCTGCTTCACCCCGGCCTCGGCCAGCCGGTGCGCCAACCGGTTCGCCCACTGCTCCATCTGCAGCCGGGTCAGCGTATCTTCGCCCCCATCCTGCCGCTCCACGATTAGCGCAATTTCGTCCGGCTCCTGCTGCGCCAGCTGCGTCAACCGGCGGCCGGGCGTGAACAATCCTGCCTGCTGCGACATGCCAGCTCCTCACTTTCGAACGGGGTTTCCAGTGCGAGTGCGGTGATATCTGCCGGGCCATCGTAGGGCCCGATAGGAATTTGGACTGTCACGCTAGAGACATGCGGCGACACTAACCTGGTCCTAACGCTTGGATGCTGCGCCCGCCCGGATTCTTCAGCGACACGTCGCCAAACAGTGGTGAGCGAGGCGCCCAATGGTCATAGCGTGCTGGGTGCCTAGCGTCGTCAAGTCGCTCGGTGGGTCGGCAATTTTCGCGTCAGCGGAGGCGCAATCTCAGCTTAGAGCTATCAGGCCTCCATAGAGCGTGATGACCGAACGTTTGTTAGCGAGGTGCGGAGGTGTGGATAATCGGATAGTCACCCGCTAAGAGGTTTGATCAAGGTGAAAAATTCGATTTCGCGTAAGGCACAAATGGCGGCATTGCCCGATCCACTTGGGCGGTATTGAAGCAGCTCTCGGTCTCCTCCTGTAGGTCGGATGAGTTCCTAACGGGATTGCACGGCGAAATGGCACGCCACCAGATGCGCAAGGTCGACCTTTTCAAGCGTTGGTTCCCGTTGCACGCAAAGATCTTGCTTCATCGGGCAGCGCGTGTGGAAGTGGCAACCAGGCGGTGGATGGAGTGCGCTTGGTACCTCTCCGGTAGCCTTCTGTGTCTTAGCCGCAACGGGAAGGAACAGATCGGGGATCGCAGCGATCAAAGCACGCGTATAGGGATGACCCGGAGTATCGAAAATCTGTCGCCATGCCCCTGTTTCCACAAGGCGGCCGAGATACATGACAGCCACACGGTCGCTGACATGCTCTACGACGCCAAGGTCGTGACTGATCATGAGATAGGACAGATCTAGGTCGTCCTTGAGTTCAAGCAGCAGATTGATGATCTGGGCACGAATAGAAACGTCCAGTGCAGATACCGGCTCGTCGCAAATCACAAGCTTAGGATGGAGGATCAGTGCGCGGGCAATGCCGATGCGCTGGCGCTGGCCGCCGGAAAACTCATGGGGGTAACGGTCGGCATGCTCAGGCCTCAGACCAACCTTCGCCAGCATGGCAGCCACGCGGTCATCGACCTCCCCGCCGTTAGCGATGCCATGCAGGCGCAGGGGATCGGCGAGCGTGCGGCGCACGGTCTGGCGCGGATTGAGTGAGGCATAGGGATCCTGGAACACCATCTGGACGGAGCGGGCGAGCGCCATGCGATCGGGGGGCGCTTCCGTGCCGATCTCGTGGCCCGCGAGGCGGATGCGACCCGCGGTCGGCGCCACGAGTCCCATGATGGCAAGGGCGAGCGTCGATTTCCCGCACCCGGACTCGCCCACGAGGCCAAGGCACTCGCCAGGCCTGACCTGCAGGCTTACTCCATCGACGGCCTTCAGTGCACGGTGCTGGCGAAAGCCCATACGCACGGGGAAATGGACCTCGAGCGCATCGATGTCGAGCAGCGCCTCGGACGTGTGTTGCTGCGCGGGGTCAAGCATGGTGGTAGCAGCACACCGTGCCGCCCCCCTCTATGCCGGTTTGTTCTGGCGGTACCTTGCGGCAGACGTCGCTTGCGCTTCCGCACCGGGGATGGAAGCGGCATCCAGGCGGATAGGCGGCGATGGACGGCACCACGCCCTTGATCTCCTGCAGCCGGTTGCGTCCGTGCGCTGCGCGCGCGCCCAGCCGCGGCATCGAGGCAACCAGCCCTTGCGTGTAAGGATGAGAAGGCGCGCGGAACACGTCGTGCGCGGCACGTTCCTCTACCAAGCGCCCGGCATACATGACCGCCACCCGCCGGCACATGCGGGCGACCAACCCGAGATCATGCGAGATCATCAGGATGGCGGTGCCCTTCTCAGCGCACAACTCCTGCATCAGGTCGATGATCTCCGACTGCACCGTGACATCGAGCGCCGTGGTCGGCTCATCGGCAACGAGCAGCGCCGGTCTGCAGGCGAGCGCGATTGCGATCATGACGCGCTGGCGCATGCCGCCCGAGAGCTGATGCGGATAGTCTTTCGCACGCCGTTCGGGGCTCGGCACACGAACCATACGCAGGGCCTCGACGGCCTTGTCCTGGGCCTGGCGCCAGCCGGCCCCTTCGTGCAGCACGAACATCTCGGCGATCTGGCGGCCGACGCTCGAGAGCGGGTTCAAGGCCGTCATCGGCTCCTGGAAGATCATGGCGATGCGGCGGCCGCGCAGGCGTTTCAGCCCTGACTGCGGGAGCGCCTGGATCTCCCGCCCTTCGAGCAGGATGCGCCCAGCACCGATGGCGAGCGGAGGTCGTAGCAGCCCCATAACGGCGAGAGCAGTGATGCTCTTGCCGCACCCGGACTCGCCGACGAGGCCGAACGTCTCGCCGCGCGGGATGGAGAACGAAACGCCTTCGACCGCGGCGTGCCGAAGTCCCGCATCGGCAAGGTCGATACGCAGATCGACAACCTCCAGCAACGGGGCACCTACGTTCATGCGCTGCGCACTTTCGACTGAGGATCGAGAACGTCGCGCAGGCCATCGCCCAACAGATTGAGGCCGAGCACAGTGAAGAAGATGGCGAGGCCCGGGAACAGCGGAATCCAGACCTGCCCCGTGATGATGGCATCCCGCGCATCCGACAGCATGCTGCCCCAGCTGGGCCAGGGCGGCTGGACGCCAAGCCCCAGGAACGACAGCGCGGCTTCCGCCAGGATGGCGCCGCCCATGCCGAGCGTTCCAATGACGATGATTGGCCCGACCATGTTGGGCAGCAGTTGCGTCAACATGATGCGCATGTCGCTGTAGCCGAGCGTCTTGGCGGCCTGAACGTAGCCCTGGCTCTTCAGCGACAGCGCCGAAGCGCGGGCGATGCGGCAGGTGAACGACCAGTTCGTGAGGCCGAGCGCGATCAGGAGGCTCATCAGCCCGCGTCCGAGAACGGCGATGATGGCCAGCGCGAAGATGAGCGAGGGGATCGAGAGCATGAGGTTCGTCAGGCCGCTCACGAAGTCGTCCCACTTTCCCCCCCAGTAGCCACCTGTCAGTCCCAGCATGGTGCCGATCACGGTGTTGATAAGCTGCGAGACCACCCCGACCATCAAAGAAATCTGCGCGCCCCAGACGATGCGCGAGTAAATGTCGCGGCCCTGCTTGTCGGTTCCTAGCAGATATTCCGAGCCAGGCGGCAGCTCCGAGTTCATCAGATTTGCGTCGAGAAAAGGATGATGGGTAGCGATCAGCGGCGCCAGTACCGCAGCTCCCACGGCAAGGGCGAACAGCGCACCCCCCATCACCAAATTGACGCGCAGGCGCATGGGCTCAGCCGTACCGGATGCGTGGATCGATGAGCGAGTAGGCTACATCGACGGCGGCGTTGATGGCGAGAAAGAACAGGACAATCACGAGAATGCATCCCTGCACCGCGGGGATGTCGCGATCGTTGATGGAGCTGATGAGAAGCGAGCCGAGCCCCGGCCAGGAGAACACCTGCTCCACCACGACCGCCTGGCTCAGCAGTGCCCCGAACTGCAAGCCAACGGCGGTAAGCACGAGGACCAACACGTTGCGGGCGACATGCCAGCTCACGACGCGCACCTCGCCCATGCCTTTGGAGCGCGCGGTGCGTACGAAGTCGGCATTCATGATCTCGAGCACGGCCGCGCGTGTCGTGCGCGCAAACAGCGCCATAGGCGAGACGCCGAGCGTTACGGCCGGCAGGATCAGGTAGCGCAAGCCGCCGTCGCCGTAGCCGAAGCTCGGCAGCCACTTCAGCTGCAGCGCGAAGAGATAGGCAAGCATCAGTCCGAGCCAGAACTTCGGCAATGATAGCCCCGAGACCGCCGCGACCATGGTGCCGAAGTCGCCGAGGCTCCCCGGCTTGAGCGCGGCGAAGAATCCGAGCGGGATGCCGATCACGATCGCGAACGCCATCGCGGCCAGCGTGAGCTTCAGCGACGGCCCCATCCGGTCGGCTAGCACCTGGGTCACCGGCACGTCGTACTTGAACGAGCGGCCCAGGTCGCCAGTGGCGAGCTTGCCCACATAGTCGACGAAACGCTGGTGAATGGGCTTGTCGAGCCCAAGCTCCTTACGCTTGCGCTCCATCACCTGCGGATCCATGCCGCGCCCGTCGTCGAACATGCTGGACGCAATGCTGCCGGGCACAACGCTGAACAGCACGAAGATAGTGAGGACCACCGCCGCGACCGTCGGAATCATCTGGGCGAGGCGCCGGAGAGTGAGCAGGAGCATCGGATGGTGGCTCTACTCGCTACCTGACCTCATTTCGCCACCGGCGATTTCTCGTCGACCCACAGATCCTCGCCATACTGGTGCGTCAGCTCGGTCGCATTGGGCTGCAGCCCGTGCACCCACGGCTGATACGCCATCACCGCCTTGTTGTAGTTGAAGAACCAGACGGGCGCCTCCTCGTAGAGCATCGCGTTCGCCTGCTTCATGAGATCGAGGCGTTTCGCCGGGTCGTCGGCGGCGCCGGCTGCATCAACGAGCTTGTCGTAGTCCGTGTTGTTGAACCCTACGTAGTTGCAGGCCGTGCGCGGGGTCTGGGAGTGATAGCACTTGAGGGCGGCCAACGGGTCGGGACCCGTGGCGTTTGACCAGAGGTAGGCCTGATAGTCGCCCTTCGGGATGACCTCGGTCAGCACGGCGGCCTCGACCAGCCTCACCTTCGCCTTGATGCCGACCTTGTCCAGCATGGGGAGCACGCCTTCGACGATCGGCAGGCCCCAGCTCTCGTTCTGGCTGGTCATCCATTCGAACTCGAAGCCGTTGGGATAGCCTGCCTCCGCCAGCAGCTTCTTCGCCTTCTCGGGATCGTAGGCGTAGGGCTTGAGGGCCTTGTCGTAGGCCGGCGATGTCAGCGGCAGCCAGCTGGTGGCCCGATAGGCCTTTTCCTTGGAGAGCCGCTTGACGACCAAATCGGTGTCGATCGCGTGGTTGATCGCCTGGCGCACGCGCTTGTCGGCGAACGGCTTGTGCGCCGGGTTCATGCCCATGTTGCGTGTGAACACTTCCGCGACCTCGAACACACCCTTCTGCAGGTCGGGGTCGTTCTTGTAGGCGAGGTACTGGGCCGGGCCCAGGATCGAAAGGTCGATCTCATTGTTGCGGAAGGCAACGTCGCGGGCGGAGGCTTCGCCCATCACGAGCACGAACACGCGATCGAGATAGGGCTGACCCGGCTTGTAGAACTTGTCCCAGCGCTCGGCGACGAGTCGCGAGCCCGGCAGATGCTCCTTGAACTTGAATGGCCCGAGACCGACCGGGTTGCTGGTGATGTTACCGCTCTCGATGTTCTCTTTGGCGAGGATCGAGGTGGTGTCGGCCATGAGCGCGAAACCCGGCTCGATCTTTTCGTTGAGCGTGATCTCCAGCGTCCCATCGTCGATCTTCCTGAGGCCGGATATCTCCTTGGCCTGGTTCTTCTCGACGTCGACGGCCCCCTTGATGTTGCGGATCCAGCGCGCGCCCGGATAGCCCTTGGAGCCGTCCATGATGCGCGTGTAGGAGAAGATGATGTCGTCGGCCGTCATCTTACGGCCGTTGTGGAACACCGCATCGTCACGCAGCTTGTAGGTGTGCGTGAGCCCGCCGTTGGAGACGGTAACGCTCGTCGCAAGCTCGACTACCGGCTTGTTGGCGGCCGTGTCCCACTTATAGAGGCTGCGGTGGATCAGCTTAGCCACGATGCCGTCCTGGGCACGCGGCGTCGTGTGGATATCGAGGCTCGAAAGGCTGGTGCCGTAAGGCGCCGTCATTCTAAGTGTTCCACCTTTGCGCGGAGTCGTTGTCTGCGCGTCTGCTGCGACTCCAACCAGGGCAAGCGTCACAGCTGCGAGGGCTATTTTCTTGATCACGGACGGAACCTCCCCAAACACATATCTGTAAAACATCTGACCATTGTCGCAGGGCAGGCGCAAGTAAACTTGGCCAGAGGCGCATTTGTGGTGTTCGTCGTCTTAGACAGATGGCGATTATCCAGCCTATGATTGCTTGCGAGTTTTGAAATTCACCGCAGCCACGACGTTGCTACGTTTGCCGAAAGGCCTGGCACGCTGATTTCCACTTGCGTGCGCTCCTAGGGTCGTGGGAGTGATGCCGAAAACGAAACCAACAGGCGGAATTTTCGGCTGCGTTTGTGCAGAGGTGGCGAGCGGCCAGACGAAGGTTGCGCCACCAACCAGCGCAATGAACTCCCGACGCCGCATGACCCCCGATCTACACCGACGCATCCAGCGTATCAGATATCGCGCAACGCTGAAGCAGTCGCTGCATCGCAGAGTACGCGATGTCGGCTGCGGGTCTTGGGTGGGCATCCCGTGCACCCGCTTAGCATGTCTCTTGTTCCCCAGGATAGCTGCCGAAATTGTTGCGTTGCCGAAACTTTCTGCAAGGTGTGCCAGTACCGGACCACGGCCCGCATCGCGGGGCCGCTTTCAGGCCCGGAGCATGGCCAAGGCAGCAACACAACTCCGCGTCACCCAACCTTCAGTATCGAAGGCAATCAGCGACCTCGAGAGTGCGCTCCGCGTTCGACTGTTCGATCGAAGCCCGCAGGGGGTCGAGCCAACGATGTATGGTCACGCGCTGCTTACTTGCGGGGCGGCAGTGTTCGACGAGTTGAAGCAGGGAATACGGAACCTCGAGTTCCTCGCTGACCCCACCGTGGGTGAGTTGCGGATTGGATGCATGGAATCTCTTTCCGCCACGCTCGTCCCGCAACTGATGATGAGATTTGCCGAACAACATCCGAAAGTGACCGTGCACATTGACGACTTGACACCTCCAGCGCTTGATTTCTCAGGACTGCGGGACCGAAGATACGATTGCGCCCTCGTGCGGCTAAACCCTCCCCACTCGGAGGGGTACGGCATGGACGGATTGCATGTCGAAAGACTCTTCGAGGATCGGCTGGTCATTGCGGCCGGAGGTCATGGTCGTTGGACGCGACGTCGGAAGATCGATCTCAGCGAACTGAGTGACGAGCCCTGGATTTTCACGCCGCCCGGCACATGGGGCAATGACTGCGTGGCGCAAGCCTTCCGAGCACGTGGTCTCAAAGTGCCCACGCCGAGCTTGATGAGCCTTTCGATCGTTCTTCGCGCACGCTTGCTAGCCGCTGGACCTTACCTGACGGTCTTTGCAAAGTCAGTGATGCGGCTCAATGCCGACCGTTATGGTCTAGTCGTGCTACCCATCGACCTGCCCAGCAAACCGTGGCCCGTTGTGATCGTCTCATTGAAGCATCGAACGCTTAGCCCGCTCGTCGAGCGGTTCATCGCTTGTGCTCGCGAGGTGGCACAGTTTGTCGCGGATACTGGCCGCACTCGCAGATCAGGAGGGCGCGTCACGTAATGTCCGGAACGGGTCTTGGTTGTGCGAGAACGCGGAAGCAGGGTCGTTAACGGATTTCGGTTGCGGTGCAACGACGCTCCGCGAGCTTTGTGAGCAATATTTTTTCGATTTCGCGTGCAACGCAAGCTGACGCCGCGGCCCGCGTATCGTGAGCGCTCGAGGCCCGGGCAGTCAGGTAAAAGTTACGGCGCATCACGCCCTAACCGCCGCCATCATCGGCTTGACG
>Ga0081540_1002188_pt1 | contig 16164 bp, 18 predicted proteins | sample TabmetS2T1R1_FD_71024 | JGI IMG/M metagenome (GOLD analysis project Ga0081540, IMG submission 71024) | Tabebuia heterophylla rhizosphere microbial communities from the University of Puerto Rico - S2T1R1 | ecosystem: Host-associated > Plants > Roots > Rhizosphere ... | reverse complement strand
ATCTCGCGCAGGTGACCCTCGCGGCGCCGCTCGCCGACGGCGAGCAGGTCGTCGTTCCACGGCGAGGCGCCCCGGGCGCTGCCGGCGGCGGATCCTCCACCGGAGCCCCTGCCGGCCCGGTGCAGTTGAGCACGGCGACGCTCGAGCAACTCGACACGCTGCCGGGAGTCGGGCCGGCGACCGCGCAGAAGATTCTCGATTACCGCGAGAAGCACGGGGCTTTCTCCTCGGTGGACGAGCTCGACGCCGTCCCTGGAATCGGCCCGAAGCGGCTCGAACAGCTTCGCGAGCTGGTCGTCCCGTGACCGTCTCTCCGCACCGCTTCGGGGCCGCGCTCTGCGTCGGGCTCGGAGCTGCCAACGTCCTCCGAGGGCCCGCGCTGTTCGTCCTCACCGTCGGGGTCGTGCTCGTGGCGAGCGCCGTCGCGGTCGGCGACGACCACAGGCCGCACGTGCTCGTCGGGTTGCTCCTGCTGGTCGGCTGGTGGTGGGGCGGCGCTCGGCTCGATGCGCTCGATCGCAGCGAGCTCCTCGCTCGCGCAGACACTGCCGAGAGAACCGAGCTGACCGTCACGGCGCCGCCGCGCCGCTCCCGCTTCGAACTGCGAGTTCCCGCGGAGGTGCGCCGGTTCGGCCGCTTCCGTTTCCGGGAGGCGGTGCTGCTCGAGCTCCCGCTCGGACGCTCGCCGCCTCAGGGTGCGGTGATCGAGACCGTCGCGACGGTGCGTCTCCCGCGCCCCGCGAAGAACGGCTTCGACGAGACGAGCTGGCTCCGGCACCACGGCATCCACGTCGTTCTGCATGCCGACCGGTGGCGCCGCATCGGCCGACGCGGCGGCCTCGGGGGGATTGCGGACCGGCTGCGCGCCGGGCTGGCCCACTCGATCGCGCCGGGCCTCGAGGGCGAGCGCCGCGGCATGGTGGAAGGCGTCGTGCTGGGCGACGAGGAGTCGCTTCCGCGAGGACTGCGCGACGACTTTCGTGCCTCGGGCCTCTACCACCTCCTCGCGGTCTCGGGCCAGAATGTCGTTCTCGTCGCGGCCGGCGCGCTCATGCTTGCGTGGCTGCTGGGAATCCCGCGCTGGCTCGGGCAGATCGGCGCGCTCGCCACCATCGCCGCCTACGTCCTCGCGGTCGGTGCTCAGCCGTCCGTCATCCGGGCCGGCGTGTCGGGCGCGCTCGTCTCCCTCGCCTGGCTCGCGGCGCGGCCCGTCGATCGCTGGCACTTCTTCCTGCTCGGCGCGCTCGTCCTCCTCGCGTGGAACCCGTACACGCTGCTCGATCCCGGCTTCCAGCTTTCCTTCGCGGCGGTCGCGGCGATCTTCCTGATCGTGCCGCCACTGCTGCGAATGCTCGAGGGCTACCCGGTCCCGGCGAAGCTCGCCGCCGTGCTCGCGGTCTCTACCGCCTGCGGCGTCGCGACCGCGCCGATCCTCTGGCTGCAGTTCCACGCCGTCCCTCTGCTCACCGTCCCCGCGAACGCTCTCGCAGCGCCGGCCGTCCCGCCGCTACTGGGCCTCGCGTTCGCGGCTGCGCTGGTCGGCCTCGTCTCGCCGCCCGCGGCGGCCGTGCTCGCCTGGCTCAACGGGTGGTGCGCGGCGTACCTGGCGGCCTGCGCACACGTGGTCGCCGCCGTCCCCGGGGCCCAGGTGACCTCCGGGCGATCGCTCGTGGAGCTCCTGCTCGTTACCGCCGTGGCCGGCGCCTATGCTTGGCGCCGGTGGCAGAGCTCCTCTCCGCGTACCTGATCATCGGCACCGACCGCCCGAAGGTCACCCGCGCGCTGCGCCGCCTGCGCGACCGTGTCGGCGAGGCGGCGACCGAGCACCTGAGCGCCCACGAAGCGACCGGCGAGGACGTCGCAGCGGCCTCCAACGCGCTCGGCCTCTTCACGATCGAGCGGCGGCTCGTGATCGTCGACAGCGTCGAGCGCTGGAAAGCAGCGGACGTGAAGGCCGTCGAGGAGTACCTGAAGCAACCTGCCCCGACAACCGTGCTGGCCCTCGTCGGCAACGAGGTCAAGCGCGACTCCGCGCTCGTCAAGGCCGTGGCCAAGGCGGGCAAGGTGCTCGTCTTCGACATTCCGACGAAAGGTCGTGGGAGCAAGGCCGACCTCCCGAAATGGGTCGAGCAGCAATTCAAGGAGCGCGGCGTCCAGATCGACCGCGAGGCTGCCCGCGCGCTCGTCGAGTTCGTGGGCGACAACGCCGACGAGCTCCTGACCGAGGTCGACAAGCTCACGACCTGGGCGGCCGGAGAGCACATCACCGAGCGGGAGGTCGCCGACCTCGTGCCCGCAAGGGCCGAAATCCCGCCGTTCGATCTCACGGACGCCTGGGGTCGACGGGATGTCGCGGCCGTGCTGGAAGCGAGCGAGCGGCTCGTCGAACGCTCGGGCGACGCGCCGCGCGACGTCTTCCTCCGGAACGCCGGCCTCCTCACCAACCACGTCTCGCGGGTCCGCGAGTGCCAGGCTCTGGACGCCCAAGGCGTTCCGCCGGGAGCCGCGGCCGAGCGCATGAAGAGAAACCCGTTCTACGTACGGAAGCTGTACGAACAGGCGCGGAACTTCAGCCCCGAGGAGCTCGGCTCAGCGGTCGTCAAGCTCGCGGAGCTCGACTGGGGGCTCAAGGGTGGCAGCAAGCTGCCAGGCGAGCTCGTCTTCGCCCGTACGCTCGTCGAGATCACCCGCGGCCCCGCCGGGGCGCCGGCCGCCTAGGTCGAGTCGGACGCGCCGGAGGCGAGCTTCGCGGCCTGCGACTTCTTGCGCGCCGCCGCGTTGCGATGCAGAGCACCCTGTGCCGCCGCCTTGTCGATCCAGCGGACGAGGGCGCGGTGCTCCTCCGCGATCTGCTCCTGGTCGCCGTCCTCCACGGCGGCCCGCAGGCGGCGCGTGTACGTCTTGATCGTCGAGACGTAGCGCAGGTTCTCGAGCCGCTCCTGGGAGGCGACCCGGACCCGCTTCTTCTGCTGCTTGATGTTCGGCATGCGTGAAAATGCCCGCTCCGCGGGCGCAGCGATGGTAGCAGCGCGAGCCGGGGACGGCTGCGCCCGTTCCTATACTCGCGCGCGTGGACGAGGAACCCGCGGCCCGCGGCCGGCGGCTGGCGTGGTCGACGGCGATCTTCGCGCTCGCCACCGGGCTCTCTCGCATCCTCGGTCTGATTCGCGAGATCGTGGCGGCCTACTACTTCGGCGCCGCCGGGAAGATCAACGCCTTCACGGTCGCCTTCCAGGTGCCGAACCTCGTGCGCTCGCTCGTCGCGGACGCGGCGCTCTCCTCCGCCTTCGTCCCCGTCTTCAGCGAGCTGCTCGAACGCGGCGAGCGCAAACGCGCCTGGCGCGTCGCTTCCACCCTCTTCTGGCTGATGCTGCTCGGTCTCGGCGCGCTGAGCGCGTTCCTGATCGTCATCGCACCCCTCGTGATCGCCCCGTTCGGCGACCCGGGCGGCGACAAGCAGCTCGCGATCGGGCTCTCGCGCGTCCTGTTCCCGATCGTCGCGCTGCTCGGCGTCTCCGGCGTCATCGTCGGGATCCTCAACAGCTACGAGCACTTCACCGTCCCGGCGCTATCGCCCGTCTTCTGGAACATCGCGATCATCCTCGGCCTGGTGCTCGGCGTCCCGAAGGCCGACTCCATCAATGCGCAGCTCTACGTCTACGCCGTCTCGATCCTGATCGGGACGGTGATCCAGGTGCTGCTGCCGGTTCCCTGGCTGCGAGGGCTCGACGGCCGCCTGCACTTCGTGCTCGACTGGCGCGACCCGGCCGTGCGCCGCGTCTTCGTGCTGATGGTGCCGGTGACCATCGGCCTCGGCCTGATCAACTTCAACCTCGTAATCGACTCGATCTTCGCCTCGCGCCTGATCGACCCCGAGCTGGCGCCGACGGCGATCGACAAGGCCTTCCGCATCTACATGCTCCCGCAGGGAATGTTCTCGGTCGCGGTCGCGACGGTGCTGTTCCCGTCGCTCTCGCGCCTGGCCGCCCGCGGCGACCTCGACGGGTTCCGGCACACCGTCGGCCTTGGCCTCCGCCAGATCGCGTTCCTGCTCGTGCCCGCGAGCGTGATCTCGGCCGTGCTGGCGGAGCCGATCGTCCGCCTGCTCTACCAGCGAGGGGACTTCGCGCCCGACCAGACCACCGTGGTCGCGGGGGCGCTCGCGGCGTTCGCCGCCGGCCTCACCTTCAACGGGACGATGCTGATGCTGAACCGTGCCTTCTTCAGCCTCCAGTCACCCTGGATCCCGACCTGGGTAGCGCTGGGGAACCTCGGCCTCAATGCCGCGCTCGACGCGGTCTTCTACCGCTTCGGCACCTGGGGGATCCCGCTCTCGACGACGTTCGTGAACATCGCCGGCACCGCGGCGCTGCTGGAGCTCCTGCGCCGGCGCCTGCAGAGAATCGAGTTCGGCGAGACCGCGCGCGCCTTCCTCCTGATCGTCGTCGCATCGGCGTTCTCGGGCGCGGTTGCCTACGGGTGCTGGCGCGGCCTCGACGGAGGGCTCGGACGGTCGCTCGGCGCACAGATCGCAGCGCTCGGAATCGCGCTGATCGGAGCCGCGCTGGCCTATGCGCTCGCCTGCCGCATCCTCGGCGTGCGCGAGCTGCGGGCCCTGTTGTCGCTGCGCAGGCGCGACGCGACGGCGTGATCGCCTTCGAGCCGCTTCGCCACGAGCAGCTGCCGCTCCTGGGCGACTGGCTGGGCCGCGAGCACGTTCGCCGCTGGAAGAGGTCGTCGGTCCCCGCGAAGGGCTCGCCGGCGTCGACCTGCTGATCGGCGAGGAGGACGCGACGGGCCACGGCCTCGGGCCGCGGGTCCTCGAGCGTTTCGCGCGCGAGGTCGTCTTCGCCCGGCCGGAGACCCAGGCGTGCATGGCCACGATCGAGGAGGAGAATCGCCGCTCCTGGAGGGCCTTCGAAAAGGCCGGCTTCCGGCACGTGCGCGACGTCGAGGAAGACGGCCTTCCGCACCGACTGATGAGGCTCGAGCGCCGCTACGCTCAGTAGCCCATGGAGCTCGACCGGATCCGCAACTTCTCGATCATCGCGCACATCGACCACGGCAAGTCGACGCTGGCCGATCGCATCCTCGAGCTGACCGAGACCGTGACCGGCCGCGAGATGCGCGCGCAGGTGCTCGACTCGATGGAGCTCGAGCGCGAGCGCGGGATCACGATCAAGGCTCAGGCCGTGCGCGTGACCTGGAAGGGCCACGAGCTGAACCTGATCGACACCCCCGGCCACGTCGACTTCACGTACGAGGTCTCGCGCTCGCTGCAGGCGTGTGAGGGCGCCCTGCTGGTCGTCGACGCCGCCCAGGGCACGGAGGCGCAGACCGTCGCCAACGCCTACCTCGCGATCGAGAACGATCTCGAGATCGTTCCGGTCGTGAACAAGATCGATTTGCCGCAGGCCGACCCCGACGCCGCGGCTGCCGAGATCGCGGAGCTGGTGGGAGAGGACCCCGGGCGCGTCCTGCGCATCTCGGCGAAGACGGGCGAGGGCGTGGCGGAGGTGCTCGACGCGCTCGTCGAGCGGATCCCGTCGCCGACAGGTGACCCGGGCGCGCCCCCGCGGGCGCTCGTCTTCGACTCCGCGTACGACCAGTACCGAGGCGTCGTCGCGTTCGTGCGCATGGTCGACGGCTCGTTCAGTGCGCGCGAGCCGTTGCGTGCAATGGCACAGGGGACGCGCTTCGAGTCCGAGGAGGTCGGCTTCTTCTCGCCGACGATGCGCGCCGCCGAAGCGCTCGGCGCGGGCGAGGTCGGCTACGTGATCACCGGCCTGAAGGACGTGAGCCGGCTCCGCGTCGGCGACACGCTCACGTCCGAGCGCAACCCGGCGAGCGAGCCGCTGCCCGGCTACAAGGACGTCAAGCCGATGGTGTTCGCGGGGCTCTTCCCGACCGACTCCGACGACTACCCCGACCTGCGCGACGCGCTCGAGAAGCTGAAGCTGAACGACGCCGCCCTCTTCTACGAGCCCGAGACCTCGCAGGCCCTCGGTTTCGGCTTCCGCTGCGGGTTCCTCGGCCTGCTGCACATGGAGATCGTGCGTGAGCGGCTCGAGCGTGAGTTCGACCTCGACCTGATCGTGACCGCGCCGAACGTCGCCTACCGCGTGCTGACGAAGGCGGGCGAGGAGGTCGAGGTGCACAACCCGGCCGAGATGCCGCGCGAGGTCGAGCGGGTCGAGGAGCCGTACATCAAGGCGTCGATCATCGTCCCGAAGGACTACGTCGGGCCGGTGATGGAGCTGAACACGGAGCGGCGCGGCCGCTTCGACCACATGGAGTACCTCTCCGAGGAGCGGGTGCTACTGGTCTACGAGCTGCCGCTCGCCGAGATCGTGCTCGACTACTACGACCAGCTGAAGTCGCGCACGCGCGGTTACGCGAGCTTCGACTACGACGTGATCGGGTTCCGCGAGGGAAAGCTCGAGCGCGTGGACGTGCTGATCGCCGGCGAGCTTGTGGACGCGCTGTCGCTGATCGTTCACAGAGACGGCGCCTACGCGCGGGGGCGCGCGCTGGTGGATCGGCTGCGGGAGGAGATCCCGCGGCAGTTCTTCGACGTGGCGGTGCAGGCGGCGATCGGGTCGCGCGTGATCGCGCGCGAGACGATCAAGGCCAAGCGCAAGGACGTGCTGGCGAAGTGCTACGGCGGTGACATCACGCGCAAGCGGAAGCTGCTCGAGCGGCAGAAGGCCGGCAAGAAGCGGATGAAGCAGGTCGGCGCGGTCGAGGTGCCTCAGGAGGCCTTCCTCGCGGTGCTGAACCTCGACGGGAGCAAGAAATGAGCGGCGGTCGCGCTCGGCACCTGTACGTTCACCTCCCGTTCTGCGCGTCGCGCTGCGGCTATTGCGATTTCGTCACCGTGGTCGGGCGCAGCGGCCAGCATGCGGCGTACGTCGACGCGCTGCTCGCTGAGCTGGAGCTCGAGCAGGGGGTGCTCGCGCCGCGCCTGGAGAGCCTGTTCCTCGGCGGCGGGACGCCGACGCTGACCGAGCCGCGCGAGCTGGAGCGATTGCTCCGCGCGCTTCCGCCGGCCGAGGAGGTGAACGTCGAGGCGAACCCGGAGACGGTGACTCCCGAGCTGGCGGCTCTCCTGCGCGACTGCGGCGTCACGCGGGTCTCGCTGGGTGCACAGAGCTTCCAGCCGCGGCTGCTCACGGTGCTCGATCGCCGCGCCGGCCCGGACGACGTCCGAAGCGCCGTCTACGCTCTCCGTGATGCCAACTTTGACAACGTCTCGCTCGACCTCATCTACGGGATCCCGGGTCAGAGCGCCGCCGACCTCGACGCCGATCTGAGCGAAGCGCTGGCGTTGAAGCCGGAGCACCTTTCCTGCTACGAGCTGGAGGCGAAGCCGGGGACGCGCTTCACCCATGCGCACGGCGCCGAGCTCGCGCGTCAGGCCGAGGCGATGGAGGCATACTTCGAGCGCGTCGTCGCGGGGCTGACGGAGGCCGGGTTCCGCTGGTACGAGACCGCGAACTTCTGCCGGCAACCGTCGCCCGCGGACGGGCGCGACCTGCGCTCGCGGCACAACCTCGCCTACTGGCGCGGCCGGGACTACCTCGGTCTCGGGATCGGTGCCGTCTCGACAATCGAAGGTCGGCGGTGGCGAACGACGCCGCGGCTCGGGCGCTACCTCGCGTCGTTGCGCGCGAGGCAGCGGCCGGAGAGGGAGGTCGAGCCACTGGCGGAGCAGGTCCGTCGCTCCGAGCGCGTGTTGCTCGGCCTGCGTCTCGACGAGCCCTTGCCGCTCGCGGGCCTCGCGGAAGCGGTTGACCCGGGCGCGGTGGACCGGCTCGAGCGGCTGGGCCTTGTCCAGCGCGGCGAGGCCGGCGACGCGCTCGCGCTCACCGAGCGCGGCCGTTTCCTCGGCGGCGGCGTGACGGCGGAGCTTCTCGCCTAAAATCCCTGCAAAGTGGCCAGAAGCGAAGTCGAACCCGAGCTCACCGAGCGGCAGCGGACGATCCTGCGAGGGATCGTCGAGGGCTACGTCGCAAGCCGCCAACCCGTGGGGTCGCGCACGCTTGTCGAGCGGACCGGACTGAAGGTCTCGACCTCGACCGTTCGCAGCGAGCTCGCGGCGCTCGAGCAGCTGGGTCTACTCATGCACCCACACACCTCGGCGGGACGCGTGCCGACCGAGCGCGGCTACCGCTACTACGCAGATCGTCTGCTCGAGGGGCTCGACCCGCAGCCGGGAGGGTTCCCGCTGGACTTGACGACGGCGCGAAGCGAGGTCGATCTGGCCCTGCAGGCGACGACGGAGATGCTCTCCGAGCTGACGCGCCTGCTCGCGCTCGTCTCCGCGCCGCCGCTCGGCAGCGCGACCGTCAGGCACGTCGAGGTGTTGCTCCTGCAGCCGCAGGTCGTGATGGTGGTCGTGATCACCTCGACGGGCAGCGTCACGAAGCGGGTCTTCCGTTTCGAGCAGCCGGTCGACCCCGGCCTCGTCACCTGGGCGACGCAGTACCTGAACGACCAGGTCGCGGGCCTCGAGCTCGGCAGCAACGCGCTGCGCCGCCGCCTCGGCGAGCCCGGCCTCGGCGCGCGCGAAACCGGCTTCCTCGCGACGCTGCGTCCGCTCTTCGACGAGGCCCTCGCGGCGGAGGAGCAGAGCCTCTACGTCGGCGGCACCGCGGGACTGCTCGAGGACCTCCAAGGGCCCGAGCGCGAGAGTTACCACCGCCTGCTCGAGATGCTCGAAAGGCGCGCAGCCTTGCTCGAGGTCTTGAGCCAGGCACTTGATCCGCGCCGCCCGTTCGTGCGCGTCGGGCCCGAGCTCGAGCATCCGGCGCTGCGGGAGCTCTCGCTGGTCGGCGCCTCCTACGGGCTCACGAACCGCACACTCGGGGCGGTCACGCTGCTCGGGCCGGTGCGGATGGACTACGAGAAGGCGATCCGCTCCGTCCGCGCCGCCGCGCACGAGCTCTCGCGCTTCGTCGAAGAGCTCTACGACGACAACTAGTGGCCGGGGTACTCTCCGAGCCAGGATGGCGACGAGCCAGCGCGACTACTACGAGCTTCTCGGGGTCTCTCGATCGGCCGGCGAGGGTGAGATCAAGAAGGCCTTCCGCGGCTTGGCGCGCACGTTGCACCCGGACGTCTCGAACGAGCCCGACGCCGAGGAGCGCTTCCGCGAGGTCGTCGAGGCGTACGAGGTGCTGTCGAAACCCGAGACACGCGAGCTTTACGACCGCTACGGGCACGAGGGCCTTCGCGGCGGCGGCTTCACGCCGACGGCGTTCGACCTGGGAAGCCTCGCCGACCTTTTCGGCGCCTTCTTCGGCGACGACCTGTTCGGCGTGGGCGCCCGTCCACGGCGCGCGCGCGGCGCGGACGTCGTAGCGCAGATCGAGATCGAGCTCGCAGAGGCCGCGACCGGCGTCGCTCACCAGGTTCCGTTCCCGGTCACCGTCAGCTGCGCGACCTGCGGCGGGAGCGGCGCGAAGCCGGGAACGCAGCCGGTCGCGTGCGCGACCTGCAGCGGCCGCGGGCGTCTGCAGCACGTCTCCCGCACCGCATTCGGCGAGTTCGTCCGCTCGCAGACGTGCCCTGCGTGCGGAGGCCTCGGCCAGGTGGTCGAGGATCCGTGCCTGGACTGCGAGGGCTCCGGCCGCACCGTCGAGGAGCGCGCGCTCGACGTACAGGTGCCGGCCGGGATCCACGACGGCCAGCAGATCCGCATCTCGGGAGAAGGGCATGCCGGCGACCTCGGCGGCCGCGCCGGCGACGTCTACGTCCAGGTGCATGTGAAGCCCGACCCGCGCTTCGTGCGCGAGGGCAACGACATCTTCTGCACCGTCGACCTGACCATGACGGACGCGGCGCTCGGGAAAAGGGTCACGGTTCCGACGTTGGACGGCGAGCTCGAGCTGGAGCTGGAGCCCGGCACGCAGCCCGGAACGCTGCGGGTCCTGCGCGGCCGCGGCATGCCCGTGCTTCAGGGCTTCGGCCGCGGCGACCAGCGGGTCCTGGTGAACGTGCAGGTGCCGCGCCGTCTGACCGAAGAGCAGCGCCGCCTACTGGAGGATTTCGACAGCAGTGCGAGCGCGGAGACGTACGAGGCGGACGAAGGGTTCTTCCAAAAGCTGAAGAGCGCGTTCCGCTGAGCCTGCGCCGGGTCTCCGCGTCGGTTCCCGCTGAACGGGCCGAGGAGGCGCGCGCGCTGATGCTCGAGCTCTTTCCGGAGGGATTCGAGGAGCTCGACCATCCCGACGGTCTCGAGCTCGTCGCATACACCGACGATGCCGGCGAGGAGCGGCTCTGGGCGGCGTTCAGCGAGGTCACCGCCGAGGAACTGGCGGGCGGCTGGGAGGAGCGCTGGCGCGAGTTCCACCGGCCAGTCCAGATCGGGCAGCTGTGGGTCGGGCCGCCCTGGGAACAGCCGCCGGCGGACGCGGACGCGGTCGTCGTCGACCCGGGCCGCGCGTTCGGCACCGGCGGCCACCCCACGACGCGGCTCTGCCTCCAGCTGATCGCCGAGAGCGGGCGCGGGAGCCTCCTCGACGTCGGCTGCGGCTCGGGCGTGCTCGCGATCGGAGCAGCGCGCCTGGGCTACGAGCCGGTTACGGCGATCGACCATGATCCCGCCGCCGTCGAGGCAACCCTCCGGAACGCCGCCGTGAACGGCGTCACCTTGGAGTGCCGACGCGTCGACGCGCTCCGCGAGCCCCTGCCGCAGGCCGAGGTCGTCGTCGCGAACATCTCCGCCGAGGCGGTCGGGCGGCTGCTGCCGCGACTCGACGCGGCGACGGTGGTGACGTCCGGTTACCTCGAGGGCGACGTGCCCGAATCGGACGGGCTCAGGCGCGAGCGGCGCCTGACCCAGAGCGGCTGGGCGGCGGACGTCTTTCGGCGAGAGGGGTAAGGTCCCGCGCCGTGGCGACCTTCTCGGTTCGCTTTCTCGGCTGCAAGGTCTCGCACGTCGACGCCCAGGAGATCCGCGAGCGCCTGCTCGCCGACGGACACTCCGAGCTCGAAGACGGCGCTGAGGTCGCAGTGGTGAACACCTGCTGCGTCACGCACGAGGCCGTGCGCAAGTCCCGACACGCCGCTTCTCGGGCCGCTCGCACGCATCGACGGGTCTACGTGACGGGCTGCGGGGCGTCGCTGTCGGCGGACGGTTTCGCCGGTCTGCCGGACAACGTCGTCGTGGTCTCGCACCGGAGCGAGGAGACGCCTGCGTTCGTCGCCGGCGATGTCGGCGCGATCGGCTGCGTCCACGTCGATGCTCGCCTCGACCGCGTGCGCGCGTTCGTGAAGGTGCAGGACGGCTGCAGCTTCTCCTGCGCCTTCTGCGTGATTCCGCAGGTGCGTGGCGCGTCCCGCAGCCGGGCGGCCGACGCGGTGCTGCGCGAGGTGCGCCGTCGCGTCGGGCAGGGGCACCGCGAGGTCGTGCTCACCGGCATCAACCTCGGGTGCTACCGCGACCGGGCCGCCGGCTACGACCTGCCGCGGCTCGTCCGCGAGGTCGGCGCCGTCCCAGGCCTGGCAAGACTGCGGCTCTCGTCGATCGAGATCAACCACGTGAGCCGGGAGCTGGAGGCGGCTTTGCGCGAGACGCCGGCCGTCGCGCACCACCTCCACGTGCCGCTGCAGTCCGGCGACGACGGTGTGCTAGCGGCGATGGGGCGGCGCTACGGGTCCGCCACCTACCTGCGTCGGCTCGAGCCGTTCGGCGACTTCAACCTGACGACGGACGTGATCGTCGGCTTCCCCGGCGAGGACGAGGCGGCGTTCGGCCGCACGCTCGCCCTGGTCGAGGCAGCCGGAATCACGAAGGTGCACGTCTTCCCGTACTCGCCGCGGCCCGGAACGGCGACCGCGGCCGCCGACACGGTCACGACAGAGGTGAAGTGCGAGCGCGGCGTGCGGCTCCGCGAGGCGTCCCGCGTTGCGAGCCTCGCGCGCTGGCGCGAGAAGCTCGGGCGCGAGGACGTCGTGCTCGTCGACCGGCCCGGCCGCGGCTACGGCGACGACTACTCGCCGTGGCTGGTCGACCGTCCGGTGGGCGCTCTCGTTCGTGTCCGCGGGGCCGAGGTGACCGAGGAGGGGATCCGAGCTGCCTGAGGACTGCCTCTTCTGCACGCTCGTCCGTGAGGGCGACCACGTGCACGCGGCCGACGGCTTCGTCGCCATCCGCGACATCGCGCCGAAGGCCGAGACGCACCTGCTCGTGCTGCCGGAGCGGCACGTGCCGAGCTTCCGGGAGATCTCGGAGTTCCCGCCGGACGAGGCGAAGCGGATGCTCGAGTTCGTCGCCGAGACCGCGCGAGCGGCCGGCCTCGACGACTATCGCGTGATCGTGAACGTGGGGGAGGGCGCCGGCCAGACCGTGTTCCACCTCCATTGGCATATCCTCGGCGGCCGCGTCTGGGGGATGGCGGGATGACGCTGATCACGCGTTTGGAGGACGAGCTCAAGCAGGCGATGGCCGCGCGCGACGCGGAGCGGCGCGACACGCTCCGGCTGATTCTGGCGAGCCTGCGCACCGCCGAGAAGGACCTTCAGCGCCCGTTGCACGACGACGAGGAGCTGCAGGTGCTGCAGCGGGAGCGGAAGCGCCGGGTCGAGGCCGCCGAAGCGTTTCGCGAGGCCGGCCGCGACGAACAGGCCGAGGGCGAGGACGCCGAGCTCGCCGTGCTCGAGGAGTTCATGCCGGCGCCGCTGTCCGAGGAGGAGCTCGAGGAGATCGTGGACGACGCGATCGCCGAGGTGGGCGCCACGAGCATGCGCGACATCGGGCGGGTGATGGCGGACGTGATGCCGCAGGTCGCCGGCCGCGCGGACGGCTCGGCCGTGAGCCAGCTCGTGCGCGAAAAGCTCGCCTGACCTGCAGGGCGCCCTGTTCAAGGCGCGCCCGGCCTCCTCCCCACTGCGAGCCTATCGGCGGAGGGCGCGCGTGTCTGTGCCGATTTCGTGACGGAAGCGTCACCCCGCGGGGAGCGCCGCGACCGCGGCGGGACGCCCTACACTGAGCGCGAAGTGCAGGAAGTTCTCTCGGTTTCCAACGACGTCGCCGCCGAGCTCGCAACCGTCGGCGACGGCGTCCTCGACGCGCTGCGCGAGCGCCTCCGGATCACTCTTCTCCTCCGGGGTAACCGCCTGACCATCGAGGGGGACGACCCGAACGTCGCGCAGGCGCGAGCGGTTGTGGACGAGCTCGCCGAGCTGGTCGAGGGCGGGCACGAGATCGGACCGAGCACCGTTGACGCCGTCCTGGCGGCGATCGACCAGGCGGAGGACATTCGCGACGTCTTCGAAGACGTCGTCTGGCGGCACCGCGGCAAGAAGATCTCGCCGAAGACGGTCACTCAGAAGCGCTACGTCGACGCCATCCGGGATCACACGGTCACGTTCGCGATCGGCCCCGCCGGCACCGGCAAGACCTACCTCGCGATGGCGCTGGCGGTGGCCGCGCTGTCGAGCCGCGAGGTCGGCCGCATCATCCTCACCCGTCCGGCGGTTGAGGCAGGCGAGCGGCTCGGCTTCCTCCCGGGAGACATGCTCGAAAAGGTCGATCCGTACTTGCGTCCGCTCTACGACGCGCTCTACGACATGCTCGACCCCGACCGGCTCGCGGCCTACATGGAGAAGGGCACGATCGAGGTCGCGCCGCTCGCCTTCATGCGCGGCCGCACGCTGAACGACTCGTTCATCATTCTCGACGAGGCGCAGAACACGAGCCCCGAGCAGATGCAGATGTTCCTGACGAGGCTCGGCTTCGGCTCGAGGGTCGTCGTCACGGGCGACGTGACCCAGATCGACTTGCCGCGGGAGCAGGCGTCAGGGCTGATCCAGGTGCAAGACATCCTCGGCTCCATCGAGGGGATTGCGTTCATCCGCTTCGGCCACGAGGACGTCGTGCGGCACAAGCTCGTCCAGCGCATCGTCGAGGCGTACAAGCAGCACGCCGAGGAGACGGGCACCCAGCGCAGCCGCTAGCGCGATGATCTCGGTCGAGGTGTCGAACCGCAGCGGCATGGAGGTCGACGAGGAGGCGGCGGCCGAGGTCGCGCGCACCGTGCTTGCGGGCGAAGGCGTCGAGGAAGGCGAACTCGGGCTCCACTTCGTCGGGGCCGACGAGATGCGGGCGCTCAAGCGCGAGCACCTCGGGGCCGACGAAGTCACGGACGTGCTCTCGTTCCCGATCGACGGCCGCGAGGAGCTCGCGCCCGGCCTCCCGCGCCAGCTCGGCGACGCCGTCCTTTGTCCAGAGGTGGTCGGCGACGCCTGGCGGCCGCCGCTCGTTCACGGCCTGCTGCACCTTCTCGGCCATGAGCACGGTGAGGAGATGGAGGCGAGGGAGGCGCGGTGGAGCGCGTGACCAGGCGGCGGGCGCAAAACCTTCTCGAGAGCTTCAACTTCGCCCTTGAAGGGATCATCCACGTGCTCCGCACCCAGCGGAACATGCGGATCCACTTCCTCGTGGCGGTGATCGTGCTCGTCGCCGCGGTCGCAATCGGTGTCTCGAAGCTGGAGCTGATCGCGCTCCTGCTCGCGATCGCGTTCGTGTTCATCGCGGAGATGATCAACTCGGCGATCGAACAGGCGATCGACGTTGCGACGACGTCGTTCGATCCGCTCGCGAAGCTCGCCAAGGACATCGCCGCGGGTGCCGTGTTGATCGCAACGGTGAACGCCGTCGCGATCGGGTACCTCGTCTTCTCGGGCGAGGTGTCCGACCGTAGCTCGCGTCTGCTCGACCGGATCCGGGACGCGCCGGCTCAGATCACACTGGTCGCGCTGGTGATCACGGTCATCGTCGTGATCGCGACGAAGGCCTACTTCGGCCGCGGCACGCCGCTGCGGGGAGGACTGCCGTCCGGGCACGCGGCGGTCGCGTTCGCCGGCTGGATGGCGGCGACGTACATCATCAGCGGCTCGCATCGCTTCGTGATCTCGTCGCTGACCTTCATCATGGCGCTCCTTGTGGCGCAGACCAGGGTCGAGTCGGGAGTCCATTCGGCGCTCGAGGTCGCCTACGGCGGTGTGCTCGGAGCGCTGGTCACGCTGATCGTCTTTCAGGTGCTCGCATGAACGACGAGCTGTACGAGCGCGCGGTCGCCGCCTCGGAGCGCGCGTACGCGCCGTACTCGAACTACCTCGTGGGCGCGGCGGTGCGGGCCCGCGACGGGCGCGTCTTCGAAGGGGTCAACGTCGAGAACGCGGCCTACCCGCTCGGAGTCTGCGCCGAGAAGGTGGCGATTGCGAATGCGGTCGTTGCGGGCTGCCGCCCGGGCGACCTCGAGGCGATCGGGATCACGGCGTCGCCCTGCGGCGGCTGCCGCCAGTGGCTGTACGAGTTCCGGCTCGACCGGGTCACCTTCCGCAACCGTGACGGCGACGTCGTGAGCTACACGCCGGCAGAGCTGCTGCCCGACACGTGGGACCTCGACTGACCGGCACGGGGAGCCGGAGCCTCGCTGCGCCGCAAGAAGCGCAGAACTGTCACGAACGCGTGACAGACACGTGCGCCGGCGGCACGTATCGTCACCGCCGAGGGCGGCGGGCATTCATCCCCACCCTGGGTGGGGGTGTGGGGGCTTGAGGAGCGGGTTCGTCGCCGTCGCCGGGCGGCCCAACGTTGGCAAGTCGACGCTCGTGAACGCCCTCGCGGGTGGGAAGGTGGCGATCGTCTCCGACAAGCCGCAGACGACGCGTCGGCGCGTCACCGGGATCGTCAACGGTGACGATTACCAACTGGTGCTCGCCGACCTCCCGGGTTTCCAGCGCCCACGTGACGCGCTCACCGAGCGGATGCAGCGCACCGTCGACCAGTCGCTCGAGGACGTCGAGGCGGTGCTCCTCGTCCTCTCGGCACGCGAGCGGATCGGCGCGGGCGACCGCTTCATCGCCGAGCGCGTCTTCGGTCTCCGCGTGCCCGTCGTGATCGCGCTGAACAAGGTCGACCGCCTGAAGCCGGGGCACATCGCCGAGCAGATGCAGAACGCCGCCCGCCTCGGCGACTTCCACTCGCTCCACCCCGTCGGCGCGCTCACCGGCGACGGCGTCGGCGAGCTCCGCGAGGACCTCGTCGCGCTGCTTCCGGAAGGCCCGGCTTACTACCCGACCGAGCAACGCACCGACCTCGCGCCCGAGCTCCAGATCGCCTAGCTCGTCCGCGAGAAGGCGCTCCAGCTCACG
>Ga0081540_1002187_pt1 | contig 16167 bp, 13 predicted proteins | sample TabmetS2T1R1_FD_71024 | JGI IMG/M metagenome (GOLD analysis project Ga0081540, IMG submission 71024) | Tabebuia heterophylla rhizosphere microbial communities from the University of Puerto Rico - S2T1R1 | ecosystem: Host-associated > Plants > Roots > Rhizosphere ... | reverse complement strand
GTTTGTCCGGGGTACTGTTTGGGGGGGGGTGCGGCTGCGGTTTAATAGCGGTTTCCACTCCGCTCATCGCTTGGGGGAAGGCGGCCGCCCCCCCCCCGCAAAAATTAGGGGGGGGCGGACACTGGGGTGTCAGCCCGCTCGGCCTGATCATGGAGATTGAGGTTGAGATCGTCCGAGGGACACGGACGCCGCGATCAGAGTGCATTCACTCCCGACTGTTTGAGAAGGTCGGCCATCTTGTTCCGGGCATAGAACATTCGGGTCTTCACCGTCGCTGCCGGCACGCCGACGATCTGCGCCACCTCGTCGACCGACTTCTCGTGATAGTACACGAGGTCGATCACTTCCCGGTGCGCGGGCGAGAGCTGCCGCAGGCACTTCTGGACGATGATGCTGCGGTCCTTGTTGTGGACCACGGTCTCCGGATCATCGGCGGTATCCTCGATGGTTGCCGCCATCTGATCGTCCAAGGGCTCGTCCGTCCGCCGCCGCAGCGCCGAGAGCGCCTTGTAGCGGGCGATCGCGAGCAGCCAGGTGGAGACCTGGGACTTGGATTCGAAAGCCTCGGCTTGCCGCCAGACGTCGAGGAAAACCTCGCTCACGAGGTCCTCGGCGAGCGACTGGTTCCCGGTCAGCCGGAGGATGAACCGGTACACCCTCACATTGTGCCGGGCATAGAGCACTTGCATGGCGCGCTTGTCGCCGTCGGCGATGAGGCCAATGAGCGCCGCGTCCGAGGTCTCCTGCGCAGGAGCCCGCAAGTGCGGCGACGCAATGTCGCGCAGCACATACTGGTTTTGCATAACGATCCCCTGTTAGTCAGCCCTTAACCAACGTGACTAGCAAAGGCCTGTTGCTGCGATGTTACGTCAGGGAACAAAAATGGTTTCGTCGCCGGGGCGAATTATTTCGTCGCGAAATGAGGGACGAAACAAAGGTGCAAAAATACCGGAAATGTTTCGTCCGGTGAGGCATTTTTGCCTCAGTCCAGCGCAGATGCCTCCCCGGTCGGGGAAAAAAGGTAGCCGCCGCCGCGCACCGTGCGGATGACGGAAGGCCGGGCCGGGTCGGGCTCGATTTTGCGCCGGATGCGCATGATTCGCAGGTCGATCGCCCGGTCGAAAGCCTCCGCGTCGCGGGCGTTGGCCAATTCCAGCAAGCGATCGCGCGACAGCACCCGCTTGGGGTTGGCGGCGAACACCTTGAGCAGGCCGTATTCCGAGGCGGTCAGCGGGTGCTCATTGCCTTCGTCATCGCGCAGCGCCTGGGCGTCGTGGTCGAGCCACTTGGTTCCAAATCGCACCCGCGTGCTGGCCGGCGCCGCCGCGGCCTCCCTGGCCGGCTGACCAGGGCCGCTTCTGCGCAACACCGAGCGGACGCGCGCCAAGAGCTCGCGCAGCTCGCATGGCTTCGCGAGGTAGTCGTCCGCGCCGAGCTCGAGGCCAACCACGCGGTCGATTGCGCTCGCGGTTGCGGTGAGCATGATGATGGGCACGCTGGTGCGCCGCTTGAGATCGCGGATGATCGACAGGCCGTCCTCCTCCGGCATGTTGAGATCGAGGACGATCAGGTCCGGCACCTGCTGCGCGATGGTCTTGCGCAGACTAGCACCTCCGTCGCACAAGCTGACGGTGAAGCCGTGCATGCGCAAATAGTCGCCGACCATCTCGCGCGCGGGCTGCTCGTCGTCCACCACGATGATGTGCTGCGCTTGGGTCATGTCACCGGCAAGATCATCTTGAACGTCGCGCCCTGCCCGGGGCCCGCGCTTTCAACCGCGATCCGCCCACCGTGCAGATCGACGATACGCTTGACGATCGAAAGGCCGAGGCCGGTCGAGCTTTCGCCTGCGGTCGGCTTCGCCGAAAGCCGTTGGAAACGGCCGAACAGTCGGGAAATATCTTCCGGCGAAAGGCCTGCCCCCTGGTCGCTGACCTGAACCAGTATACCGCCGTCCTCCTCCCCGACCAAGAGGTCGATGGCTCCGCCGATCGGGCTATACTTGACGGCGTTGCTTACGAGATTGTCGATTGCCTCGCGGACGCGGTCGGCATCGCACATCGCGACGTGATTTGCAGGCGCGGCGACCGTGATGGTCTGTTGCTTGCGCGCGGCGAGCGGACGGTTTGTCTCCGCCACTTCCTGCACCAAGACGGTGATGTCGACGTGCTCGCGCCGGACGGTGATGTCGAGGGCATCGGCCATCGCATCCGACACCAGATCGTCGACCATTTCCGTCAATCGATTGGCTGCGTCGCGGATATAGGAGATCTGCACCTTGACGTTCTCGTCGAGCGCGCCCGCCCCGCCAATCATCTCTTTCAAGATTTCGGTTCGGCCGAGGATCACGCCGAGCGGATTTTTCAGGTCGTGTGCGACGGTGCCGAGGATTTCGCTCTTGAAGGCATTGGCCTGCCGCAGCCGCGCCCATTGCGCAGCGAGCCGGCGATTGGCGTTGGTCAGTTCTTGGGTGCGCGCGGCAACGCGCTCCTCGAGTCGCGTGTTCGCCCGCTGCAGTTGCTCGTAGAGAATGACGTTGTCGAACGCGACCGATAGCCGGCTGCAAAAGATCTCGACCAGGGTGCGGTCGGTGCTGGAGAGTTGCCGCGCGGCCTCGAGCACGACGACGACTTCGCGGCCGCTCACGGTCCGGATGTAGAGCACCGATCGCCGCGGCGAGAATTCATGGTGCCGCCGGGCGAACGCTTCCTCGACGAGCTGGCGCAGGTCGGATTCGAAAATTTCCGACACGTCGGTGCCGATGAAGCGGCTGTAGCAGCCCGAGCCGGCGAGCACCGAGAACGTCTCACGGGCGTTTTGCGCCTCGCGCAGCACCAGGATTCCGGCGCAGTCCACATTCAGCAACGACCCGATCTGGGTGAGAACGCCTTCGGCCAGCCGCTGCATCGATTTGAAATCGAACAAAGTCGATGCCGCGTCGATGATGATCTCGAGGCCGCGGCGGGTCTCCATCATGCGCTGCAGCTGCTGATAGCTGCGCAGCGCGGCGGTCAACGACGTGAACAGCTTGTCGGCGGTGAGCTCGGTTTTCGCCTTGTAGTCGTTGATGTCGTAGTCGACGATCACGCGCCGCTCGGGCGCCTGGCCGGGTTGGCCGGTACGCAGGATGATGCGCACGGTCTCGTTCTTGAGGTCCTTGCGGATGAATTCCACCAGGCTCAGACCGGCGGTATCGGTTTCCATGATCACGTCGAGCAGGACGACAGCGACGTCCGAATGGCGCCGCATGAGCTCGCGGCCCTCGGCCGCCGAATAGGCCGACAGGATTTCGAGCCCTTGTCCGTGCAGGCGATAATCGCTGAGCGCGAAGCGTGTGCCGTCGTGCACGGCCGGCTCGTCGTCGATGACGGCAATCTTCCAGCGCGGACCCTGCTCGGCGGGCTTCTCACGCGGATCGTCGATCAGTTGGACGATGTCATCCTCAGCCATGCGCGTTATCCATCATTGTGCGGCCTCCTCCGGCTGGGATTCGCCGGGCGCCACGCGGGGAAGGGTGATGCGAAATCGCGTGCCCCAGCCGAGCCGCGATTCGAAAGCCAGTCGGCCGCCGAGCTGCTGGGTCACGAGGTTGAAGATGATGTGCAAGCCGAGGCCGGTTCCGCCTTCCCCGCGGCGCGTCGTAAAGAATGGGTCGAAGGCGCGACGCTGGATTTCCTCGCTCATGCCTACGCCGTCGTCGGACACGAAGATATCGACGTCGTCGCGGACTTGTCTCGCCTCGACGAGGACGGTGCCGGCGCGCCCGTCGGGAAAGGCATGCACGACACTGTTGAGGAACAGGTTGGTCAACACCTGTCCGTAGGAGCCGGGATAGCTGTCCATGCTGATCCCCGGCGGCACATCGACTGTCAGCGTGATCTGCGACTTCTTCAGCACCGGCCGCAGGCTGGCGACGATCTGATCGGTGGATTCGCGCAGATCGAACGGGCGCCGATCCGCGTGGCTGCGGTCGACGGCGACCTGCTTGAACGATTGCACGAGTTCGCCCGCGCGCTGGAGATTGGTGACCAGTTGATTGGCGGCGTCGCGGCCGCCTTCGAGGAATTCGTCAAGGCGCGAGCGCCGCAGCGGGCCCGAACCGACCTCCTTGGCGAACTCGTCGCACCTGCGGGCGAAGCTCGATGCCACGGTGAGGCTGATGCCGATCGGGTTGTTCACTTCATGCGCGACGCCGGCGACGAGTCCGCCGAGCGCCGCGAGCTTCTCCGCGGCGATGAGGTTTTGCTGCGCCTCGCGCAGGTCCTCGAGCGCCTTCTCCGCGTGATCCTTCGAGGCGCGCAATTCGTCCTCGGCCTTGCGCTTGGCAATGGCGTTCTCGCGAAACACGGCCACCGCGCGCGCCATTTCTCCGATCTCGTCGCGCGCCTGCGTTCCTTGAATGGGCTGGTCGTATTTCTCCGACACGACGGCGTGCATCGCGGTCATGATCTCCTTGAGCGGTAGGATGATGCTGCGGGCGATCAGAGCCCCGATAACGACGATCAGCGTCAGAAAAATGACCGCGACGAGCGCGACGTTCTGATAGATATTGGCCAGCGTATGGTCGAAGGTTCCCTGCGCCTGCAGTTCGCGCAGGGTCATCTGCGCTGAGAGCTTGTTGATCACCGCGATCATAGCCGCCTGATTATCGTCGATCGCGGTCTTCAGCAGGTTGGTGCGCATGGCGAACTGCTCGGCCAGCGTCTTCAATCCGTCGCCGAACGCGGCGGCGCGCTGGGCGAGCGCAGTCAGCGCGGTGCGCTGCAGGTTGTTTTCCGCTAGGTCGATCATCACCGGGATCGTCTGTTCGACGGTGGTGATGTTCTTGCGCGCCTCGTCGGCGGCATCGGACGCGAGCGATAGATAGAAGGCGTTGGCGGCGACGAGACTGGCGGTGAACGCCTCGCGCGACTTTCCGAGCGAAGGCAGCAGCAGCGCGTCCCGCGCGCCGATGGCGCCCTCGATGATGGCATAGAGGCCAGCCATTTCCCTTGCCGGCTTGAGCACTTCATTCTCGTAGGTGTGGGAGATCGTGGTCTGGAGCGCGCGGACCTCGCCGAAGCCTTGCAGAAATCGCTCGGTCACGGCGCGCAGCTCGTCCGCGGATCCGGACAAAACCGGATCCACCGCGCCGCGGTTGCGCAGCGTGCTCAGAACCTCCCCATGCAGTCCCAGAATTTCCGTGAGGACCTCCTGGCTCGGCTGGTTGATGTAGCGATGGATCAGGTTTTGCAGGCGGCTCGCTTCGCTTTCCAGCAAGACCAGGAGCCTGTCGGATTCGCGTACGGTGCGCACGTCGTCCCACGCGCGGCTGAGAACGTTGGCGCCGTTCCAGATCAGCGCCGCCAGAATGACGGCGACCGTCGCGTTGAGCGCGGCGATCGATAGGAGACGCCACCGAATCGGCAGCACCCGCACGACGCTCTGCGTCTCCAGGTCAAGGCTCCGCCGCTGCCGCGCGGTTGGGGCCGCCGATTGTTCCTCCTTGAGGGCAAGCAAATCCAAACTCATTGCATCTTGCGAATACGCTCGACCAACTCGCTCAGGCCCGGATCGGTGACGCTCTTTGCGTAGATCGTGTTCATCGCCTGCTCGAACGGCATTCGGTCGAAATCGCTGATGATGGTGATGCCGGCGGCTCGCGCGTGCTGGCGCGAGCGCTCCTCCAGTCCGTTCCACAGCTCGCGCATGTATGCGCTGGATTTGCGCGCTGCGTCCCGGAAGATGTCCTGGTCTTCCGCCGAAAGGCTTTCCCACGCGCGCGGGGACATGACAAGCAGCTCGGGTCCCATCGTGTGCTCCGTCAGCGTGTAATAGGGAGCGAGCTTGTAGTGGTTCGTCGTGACGTAGGACGGCCAGTTGTTTTCCGCGCCGTCGATCAATCGGGTGGAGAGCCCGGTCGCGACCTGCCCATACGGCAGCTCGACCGGTTGGGCGCCGAGCGCCCTGATCATGTCGACCATCAGCTCCGATTGCTGCACTCGGATTCGCAACCCTTGCATGTCGGCGAGGGTGCGCACCGGCCGCAGGCTGTTGTAGATCGACCGCGATCCCGAGTCGTAAAACGCCAAGCCGACGAAACCATGGCGCTGCGCGCTCGCCAGGATCTCCTCGCCGATCGCCTGATCGAGCACTTTGTGCAGATGATCGAACGAGCGGAACAGAAACGGCAGCGCAAGCACGTTCGCCGCCGGAATGAGCGAGCCGATCGGCGCGACATTGGTGCGGTTGAGATCGATGGCCCCGACCCGCGTCTGCTCGATGGTCTCTTTTTCTTCGCCCAGTTGGCGCGAATGGAACACCCGAATGTGGTGGCGTCCGCCGCTGCGCTCCGCGACGATGCGAGCCATGAACGTGAGCGCCTGCACGGTGGGATAGTCCTCCGATTGGGTGTCGGCGACGCGGAACTCGCGCGCGCCGGCGGGGGGAGGCGCTGCCAAGACCGCCATGCAGACGGCCGTCGCCTTGCACAAATTCATTCGCAAATTGAAGGACATGACCCGTGCCGGTTGAAGCAGATGAACGGCAAATCGAGAGTATTATTCGGTTCGGGCGAAGCCCGTCAATCGACGGCGGCCTGCTGTGCCTCGGTTCGCAGGACACGCTTCGGCGACATTCCGACGAGGATCGCCCCCGATGTGCGAGATGCCGGGACCCTGCCTCGACCCTGCAGCCCGCTGGCGTTTACCTCCGCGGACGCCCATGGTCGCCAATGTGATGGGCGACGCATTTTAACCTGAACTCCGCCAGCAGCGCGACACGCGACGACCGGGAGAACGAGGGATGGATGAGAATTATGCACGCTTTTCGCGGCTGCTGATCGATCGGCCGCACGCGCGGGTGCTCCGCGTCATCATGAACAGGCCGGACAAGCTCAACGCCGTCGACGGCCAGATGCATCGCGAGCTGACCGAGATCTGGCGCGTCATTGATGGCGACCCGAACGTGAGCGCCGTCTTGCTCACGGGGGCCGGCAAGGCTTTCTCGGCCGGTGGCGATCTCGATTTGCTGGACGAGATGATTGCCGATGTCGCCACCCGTGCCCGCGTTTGGCAGGAAGCGCGCGACATGGTCTATAACCTGATCAACTGCAGCAAGCCGGTGGTCTCAGCAATCAACGGCGCCGCGGTGGGCGCCGGCCTGGCGCTGGCTCTCCTCGCCGACGTCTCCATCGCCGGCGCGTCGGCCCGCCTCATCGACGGGCACACTAAGCTCGGCGTCGCCGCCGGAGATCACGCGGCGATCGTTTGGCCGATCCTCTGCGGCATGGCCAAGGCCAAATACCATCTGCTCCTCTGCGAGGCGGTCACCGGCGCGGAGGCCGAGCGCATCGGCCTCGTCTCGCTTGCGGTGCCCGACGAGGATCTGCAAGCACGCGCCATGGATGTCGCGGTGCGCCTCGCCGAGGGTGCGCCCAACGCGATTCGCTGGACCAAGTACGCGCTCAATAACTGGCTGCGCGCCGCCGGACCGATCTTCGATGCCTCGCTCGGCATGGAGTTTCTCGGGTTCGGCGGCCGCGAAGCGCCGGAAGGCGCGGCGGCCCTGCGCCAAAAGCGCGCGCCAAGATTTCCGCACGAAACTTGATGAAGCGCCGTGAACACGGCGTGTTACTTGGCGGCGGCTCTCCTGCTCAATGCATCACCGTTCCGCCGTCCACCGCGATCGTCTGCCCGGTGACCAGCTGACTTGAATCGGATATCAGCCAGTGAACGGTGCCGAGCAGGTCCGATGGCATCAGATTTCTGGCGATCGCCTGGTTCATCTTGATGGTCTCGAGCGCCTTGTCCGCCTTCTCGGCGAAGAATTCGCGCGCTGCCTCGGTCAAGACCGCGCTCGGCGCGATGGCGTTCACGCGGATCTTGTCGCGGCCTAGTTCGCGCGCGAGTCCGCGGGTGAGCCCGATCACCGCGGCCTTGGAGGTCGTGTAGTGCAAGCCGTACGGCATGCCGTAGGTGGCTGCGAGCGAGGCGATGTTGACAATGCTGCCGCCGCCGGCCTGTCGCATGGCGGGCACCACCGCCTTGCAGCAGTTCCAGATGCCCTTGACGTTCACGGCCATCGCGGCGTCCCACTCGGCTTCGCTGATCGTGTCGAATCGGCCGCCCTTGAGGCCGCCGAAAAGCGCCGCATTGTTGATGAGCGCGTCAATGCGGCCGAACGCGTCGACCGCCATGCGCGCCGTCTCCATGGCCGAGGCGGCGTTCGCAACGTCGAGCTTGACGCAGATCGCCGTGCCCTGTTCGCTCCGCACCAGCTCGAGCGTCTGCGCGCAGTCATTGATATCCGCGATCACCACGCGGGCGCCGAGGCCGGCGAGATATCGCGCATATTCCCGGCCGATGCCGCGCGCGGCGCCGGTGACGACGACGACCTTTCCCTCGAGTTTCATGCTTGCCTCAGTGTTATTGCGGCGCTGCGTCGGCCAGGGGATCGGGTATGGCGGCCTGCCATATTACCGATCCATTCGGCCTTCCCGCGCGAGTACCTTGTCCACCATCTCGCCGGCGAGCCCGAGATAGGCCGCCGGGTCGCACATCTTCTCGAGTTGCGCGCGCGTGACGTGGCGGCTGACTTCTTCGTTTCGCGCCAACAGCTCGACCAGCGGCTCGTTGCTCTTCGCGACCTTGCGGCAGATGTCGTAGACGAGGTCGTGCGCGCGCTGGCGACCGAGATGCGGGCCGAGTCCCATCATGACGGCTTCGGAGACGATGGTGCCGCGGGTGAGATCCAGGTTGGCCCGCATGCGGTCGGCGTCGACCTCGAGCCCCGTCAGCATGAGCTTGGTCTGTGCGAGCGCGCCGGAGGTCAGGAGAAAGATCTCCGGCAGCGAGATCCATTCGATCTCCCACGGGCCGGTCGAGCGCTCGTGATCGGCAACCGCGGCTTCCAGCAGCGCGGCGACGTGCTGGCGCACCAGCGCCGCGGTTGCGTGGATATAAAGGCACGAGATCGGATTGCGCTTCTGTGGCATTGTGCTCGAGGACCCGCGGCCCTCATGAAACGGCTCGTACACCTCGGCCACCTCTGTCTGCATGAGCAGCTTCACGTCCATCGAAATCTTGCCCAGCGTTCCGGTGAGGAGACCGAGGAAGCAAGCGACCTCGCCGATGCGGTCGCGCACCGTGTGCCAGGCGATCTCCGGCTGGCCCAGGCCGAGCTCTTGCATCAGCTCGGTCTGGACCTTGAGGCCGTCGCCGCCGAGCGATGCCAATGTTCCGACCGCGCCGCCGAATTCACCCACCAGCACGCGCGGCCGCAATTGTGCCAGCCGCTCGCGGTGGCGCTGCATCGCGGCGAGCAATGCCGCCATCTTGAAGCCGAACGTGAGCGGCACCGCTTGCTGCAGATTGCTGCGGCCGGCCATCGGCGTGTCGCGATAGCGCCGGGATAGCTCGGCGAGGGCGCCGGCGATGGCGTCCATGTCCTTTTCGACGAGTTCGAGCGCAGCGCGCACTTGCATGATCGCGGCGGTATCGGTGATGTCCTGCGTGGTGGCGCCCCAGTGACACCACTCGCCGAGACCGTCGGCGCACAGGTCGACGATCTGCTGCACGATGCCGAGGATCGGATAGCCGATCCGCTCGGTCTGCGTCTTCAGGCGCGCAAAGTCGATGTTCTCGATCCGGCACTGACGCACGATCTCGTGCGCGGCTTTCTCCGGGATGATGCCGAGGCGGGCCTGCGCACGGGCGAGCGCGGCTTCGATGGCGAGACAGTAGTCGGTCCTTGCCTCGTCGGAGAAAATCCGCCGCATCTCCGGCGTCGTGAAAATATCGCGGAAGATCGAGGAATCGAGCGCAGTCGCGGTCATGCTTTTCTCCAATCACGCCACGCGCGGCAGCGTGCCGGGTCGAGCCCGGCAATAACGATCCACGCCTGCATCGGCACGGAGGAGAGGGCCTGAGTCAGGCGACCTTGCGCCCGCCCGCGCGGGCATCTAGATGCGCGAGCACCTCCTCGACGTGCATGACGTCGGCATATTTGTGATGCAGATCGAACAGATTGACCTTGTGGCTGATGAGCGAGCGGTCATAGGTGCATTCCTCGACCACCACGGTGTGGAAGCCGTAGGAATAGGCATCCACGGTGGAGGCGCGCACGCAGCCCGACGTGGTTTCGCCGCATATGATCAGGCTGTCGATGCGGCGCTGCTGAAGATGCGCGATCAGCGCCGTGCCGAAGAACGCCGAGGCGCGCTCCTTGTAGATCACCAGTTCACCCGACGCCGGGGCAAGCTCTGCCTTGATGGCGTAGGTATCATCCGCCTCGCGGCCGCTGTTGCGGTTGGTCGCATGCACGCCAGCGCTGTGGAACTGCTGGGTGGTGTAGATGATCGGCACGCCCCCCCGGCGGGCAGCCGCGAACAACGCCTGGGTCGGCGGCATCGCCTTCCATGCATATTCGCCGCAAGAGCCGGAGAACTCGCGATCGACCTCCTTCACCGGACGGTCGCCGCCGCGATAGGCCTTGTTGTAAAGATCGATGGCGAGCACGGCCGGATTGTCGCCGACATAAACCTTGCGGCGATAAGCCTGATAGATCTGAATGGTGTCGGCGTCGATGACGTCCTTCCAGCAATGGTCTTCGAAGTCGCGCGCCATGAGCTGCTCCTGTGACTCTGCCGCGTTCGGCATAGCATGACGGCGCGGATGGGTACACCATGCATGGCCCACGCGCGGCGGTAGCACGAGACGCGTGCGTTGTGATGCGCTGCCAACAGACTGACGCGTCAGGCGGGCGGGTTATAAAACAATGCTTGGATTGCGCAGGTTGCGGTCGCAATCGATCAAGTTGACCTGCCGCACCTGGATGTGCCAGCGATCCGCGATCTGCACGAACCGGTGACCGCACCAGCCCGATAAGAATCGCGTCCCGTCGACGCGGAACTCGCTGATCAGGAAGTTGGAGCGGACCATGCGGGCGCCGCTCTCTTCGGTTGCGAATACTTCGACATTCGAGACCATCCGCACCGTGCGCGATTTCGGCGCCTGCGACCAGGCGTAACCGGTGCGCAGGCGATAGATCCGATCCTCCATGCGCCGGCGATCGTCGAACGATATGGCGATCTCGCGCCTGGGATCTCCGCCGCCGGGCGTTCCCGGCACCCAGTAGATGCATTCGGGCGCATACATCGCCAGCCATTCGTCGAAACGAAGCTCATCGAGCAACCGCGCCTCGCGCTCGAGCAGGAGACGAAAATGATCGCGCACCTCCGGCGCGGCGATAGCTAGTTCCTCGCGCTGCCAGTTGGTGAAATTCGCCGCGAGTTCACGGTAGAGTTCGTCGGTGACGTAATAGGAACTGATCGTCGGATCGTGGGCGGTTTGCATGCCAGCCGCTCACGGCTCTCGCTGCGCAACGAGCTTCGGTGCCGCCTTCATCAGCCGCTTCCATTCCTTGATGTACTCGCGCATGAACACCTCGTCGGTGGCGGGCGCCGTGATGATGCCGTTGTCGTGCGTCTTCACCCGGCCGGGAATGCCGAGCCCCCGATGCATGTAGATCCACTCGTCCTCTTGGCACGCGAGTCCGCGCTGGATTTCCTCGAAATTGGCGAGGTCGTCAACTTCGCCGAAATTCGGGAACTGCTCCTGCGTGCGCATGCGCAGCGCGTTGATTTCATCGACCGCGCCGTGTAGCGCCCCGTCCTCGTCGACGACCGCCGTCCCGTACCAGGTGACGTCGGTCTCGTCGACGGAAATGGGCTCGAACACCTGGATATGGTTGCCGAGCAGCGAGAAGTTGGGAAAGACGTTGATGTTGACCGGCTCCGAGGAGGCGAGGTCGAGAATGTCTTCCGCCCTGGCGCCGAAACGCCGCCGCAGCGCCTCGGCGTAATGTTCACTGCCCGGCGCTGGACCTTCCACTGCCCACAATCCGCCGGCGCGCTTTTGAATGTTCGGCCGCTTGTCCTTGAAGTGGTGCCCGTGGCCCATATAGGCGATATACATCGGCGCGGTATCCGGCGAGTTCTTGTAGTAGGACATCCCTTTGTTGGCGACGTCGGCCTGGCGGTTCTCCATCTCCAATAGCGAGCGGTGCGAGAACACCACGTGGTAGCCGTCGCCGGAATTGTCATAGGCGAGCTTCCAATTGCCCCTGTATTTGAGCCGGTTTGCTTCGCACACGCGAATCAGTCCCTTCGGCTGCCGGTCGAGCCATTCGTCGATCGGCTTGGTGATAGCGCCGAGATAATCGATGAGCGAGGGCGCGTCGGGATTGAGCGTGGCGAAAATGAAACCGCGATAGCTGTCCACGCGCGGCACCTGCGCGACGTTGTATTTTGGGTCGTTGAAATCGCAGGCATAGCCGTCCGGCCACGGCACCGCGCGCAGCTTCCCGGTGTTGAGAAAGCTCCAGCCGTGATACGGACAGGTGAATATGCGCGCCGAGCCCTTATCCTTACGGCAGAGCGTGGTGCCGCGGTGCGCACAGCGATTGAACAGCGCGCGAATCTTGCCGTGCGAATCCCGCAACAGAATGATCGGCCGCAATCCCAGCCGCACGGTGATGTAGTCGTCGTTGGCCGGGATTTGGCTCTCGTGGCCGAGATAGACCCAGACCGCGCCAAAGATGTTCGTCATCTCCAAGGCGAAGATGGCGGGGTCGGTGTAGATCAGGCGGTGGACGCGGTCTTCCTGGACGAGGTCGTCCCAGTCGTAAAGGTTGGCGCCGCCGATCCGAGGTGGATTGAGCTTCTCCAGCATGGCCTCAAGTCTCCACGGAGCCGCGCAACGCTGTTCCCGTCCGCGTGGCCGCCATAATGCATCCGCTTAGAAAAAATCGAAATACTCGTTCTGCTCCCAGGCCGTCGGCTCGTCGGCCTGCGCCGTGGCCGCGCCCTTGAGCCATTGGGCAAAGCGACCCGCTTCGTTGCGCTTGAGCGTGAGGAAATAGTCGATGAACACGTCCCCGAGCTGAGCGCGAAACAACGGGTCGCGTTCGAGCGCATCCAGCGCCGCAGGCAAATTCGTGGGCAGCATCGGCAGCTTGGCGTTGTATGGATCATCCTGCGGCGGCCCCGGATCGTGCCCCTGCTCGATGCCGTCGAGGCCGGCGATGATCTGGGACAAGATAAAAAGATAAGGGTTGGCGGCGGGCTCGCCGATCCGGTTTTCCAGCCGCGTCGCCTGATCGCCCGGCGCGCCCAGCACGCGGATCATGACGCCGCGGTGGTCGTAGCACCACGCGGCGCGGTCGGGCGCGAGCGAGTTTGGCCGAAATCGCCGATAGCCGTTGATCGTCGGCGTAGCAAAGGCGGTCGCGGGGGCGGCATGTCTGATCAAGCCGCCGAGAAACGCGCGGCCGAGCGGCGATAAATGGTCGCCCGCGCGCTCCGGCATGAACAAGTTGCGTCCGCTCCTGGCGTCGAGGAGCGACTGATGCAGGTGCCAGCCGCTGGAGTAATAGCCCTTGAGCGCCGGTCGGCACATGAAGGTGGCGAAATATCCCATCCGGCGGCAGATTTGCCGCGCGGCCGTGCGGAACAGTAGCGCATGGTCGGCGGCCTCCAGCGCCGGCCGCGCGGCGAAGGTGCACTCGAGCTGCCCCGGTCCCCACTCGTTCTCGATCGATCGCAGCGGCAGTCCGATCTTTGCCAAATGATCGGCGAGCGCGGAGAGCACCGGCTGCATCAAATCCATGTTGGATTCGCTGTGGTAGGAAAAGCCCGGTTCGACCGGGGCCGTTTTGATCGGCTGCCCGCGCACGCCGGGAAAGCCGATATTGTCGTCGCCGAGCGCATCCTGCGCGACGCGCAGCAAATACCATTCGATTTCCAGCCCGACGAGGAGCCGCATGCCCTTGTTCGCAAGCCGCTCGAGTTGCCGGCGCAGCAGATGGCGTGGCGAGAAATGGAACGGAACGCCGCTGTTGAAATATTCGTCGCACAGCACCCAGCCGACGCCGGGCGCCCAGGGCAGCACGCGAAAGGTGGAAGGGTCGGGGACGATGGTGAGATTGGGCGAGCCCGTCATTTCGTCGAGGCCCATCCCGCCGCCGCGGGTGAACGAGGCGAAGGTGCGGGCATTGGCGGAATCGAGCGTCGTGGTCGCGACGTTGATATTGTACCCGGTCTCGAGCGCGCCGAGGAAAACTGGCACGGTCACCGCCTTGGCGCGCGCGGCGCCGTGCGGGTCGGCCCAGACCAGGCGCACGAGACGAAGATCCTCCTGCCTGACTCGGCGCTTGATATCCTCGGCTTGGCGTCGCTGGTCGTCGGCCCACAGGCCGTGCCTTGCTATCAATGCGAGGGGCTTTTTCACCTGCACCATTCCGTGCGCGCTCGCCGGTGGGATGGTCGCAATGTAGATGACGGTGCCATTGACGCAAGAAGCACTTGCGGTCCTCCCGAAGGACGCATGCGCTTGCGGCACCTGCGATGCGAACTTCGGGACAAGGGACACAAGCAAATTTATGGTGGTAGTGTGGTTTTGGATTTGAGATTTCTCTACGAGCTTGCGCCTACAATGGGGGAACTTCAAATCCACCACGACCGCCGACTTGATCTCCCGTGGCGGCGGAATCGGGCCGACCGACACGCATGAAAATTCGCGCGCCGAAGGATTTCTGGTCGGGCGTGATGTTCTGCGGCTTCGCTGCCGTCGCGATTTTCGCCGCGAGCGGCTATTCCCTGGGAAGCGCCGGCAAGATGGGACCGGGATATTTCCCGCTGCTGCTCGCAATTTTGCTTGTCGCGCTCGGTGCAACGTTGATTGCCCGCTCGCTCGTCCTCAGCGGTGAGCCGCTCTCGCGCTTTCACGTTCTGCCGCTGGTGCTGATCGCGGCAGCGGTCTGCCTGTTCGGGGTGCTGATCGAGCCGCTGGGTCTCGTCGTCTCGCTCGCCGTGTTGACGCTGATGGCGGCTTTATCCGGCGGGCGGTTTCGTCTGACGGAGACGCTCGCGTTGGCCGCCGTGCTCATCGTCTTTTCCGTGGGCGTTTTTGTTTATGCACTGGGTCTTCCACTTGGCATTTGGCCGAGCCTGTAGGGCGCGATGGACGTCATCTCGAATCTCGGGCTGGGATTTGCCGTCGCGCTGACAATCCAGAACACCGCCTACTGCCTCATCGGTGTCCTGCTCGGCACCGTCATCGGCGTGCTACCCGGGATAGGTCCGGTCACCACGGTTGCCATGCTGCTGCCGATTTCGTTCACGCTGCAGCCGGAGGCGGCGCTCATCATGCTCGCCGGCATCTACTATGGGGCCCAATACGGCGGCTCGACCACGGCCATCCTGGTCAACATTCCCGGCGAGGCGTCGTCGGTCGTCACCACCATCGACGGCCACCAGATGGCGCGTCAAGGTCGCGCCGGGCCGGCGCTGGGCATTGCCGCGCTCGGGTCCTTCTTCGCCGGGTGCGTCGCGACGCTGCTGATCGCGCTCGCGGCGCCGCCGCTCGCGGGCATCGCGCTGCAATTCGGCCCGGCGGAATACTTCTCGCTGATGGTCTGCGGCCTGATCGCCGCCGTCGTGCTGGCGCGCGGATCGCTTCTCAAGGCAGTGGCGATGGTCGTGCTCGGCTTGCTGCTCGGCCTCGTCGGCACCGACGTGAATTCCGGCGCGCGACGCTTCAATTTCGGAATGACCGGGCTCGCCGACGGCATCGAGTTCGTCGCGATCTCGATGGCGATCTATGGCATCGCCGAGGTCGTCTACAATCTCGAAAAGCAGCAGACGGCGAGCGTCGTTGCCAGCGCGGTGGGTCGAGTGTGGCCGAGCCTCACCGATCTCAAGCAATGCGCCGGCTCGATCCTGCGTGGCACCGCGCTCGGCGCGGTTCTCGGCGTGCTGCCCGGAGGCGGCGCGCTGCTTGCTTCCTTCGCCGCCTATACGCTGGAGAAAAAGGTCGCAAGCGCACCGCGCCAATTCGGCAACGGCGACATCAGGGGCGTGGCGGCCCCGGAATCCGCCAACAACGCGGGCGCGCAGACATCGTTCATCCCGATGCTGACCTTGGGCATCCCCGGCAATCCGACGATGGCGATGATGATCGGTGCATTGATGATCCACGGCATCGCGCCGGGCCCGCGCGTGATGACGGATCGGCCGGGACTGTTCTGGGGCCTGATCGCCAGCATGTGGCTCGGCAACCTGATGCTGGTGGTATTGAATCTGCCGATGGTCGGCGTGTGGGTGCGATTGTTGCGCGTGCCCTACCGGCT
>Ga0081540_1002186_pt1 | contig 16169 bp, 17 predicted proteins | sample TabmetS2T1R1_FD_71024 | JGI IMG/M metagenome (GOLD analysis project Ga0081540, IMG submission 71024) | Tabebuia heterophylla rhizosphere microbial communities from the University of Puerto Rico - S2T1R1 | ecosystem: Host-associated > Plants > Roots > Rhizosphere ... | reverse complement strand
CGCTTTGAAGAGGCCATCGGTGCGGCGAAGAGAGCCCTGCGTCAGACCCCCGCCTATCCGGGACCATACCGCTGCCTCGCGTCCGCTTTCGCCCATCTCGGACGCGACGCTGAGGCCCGTGAGGCGGCGGCTCGTGTGCTTGAGATCGAGCCCGCTTTCGCAATATCGTCGTGGATCACTCGGAGCCAGCTATCAAAAAGTGCGAAGCTGATGGTTGAGGGTTTTCGCAAAGCGGGGTTGCCCGAGTAACTCTCCAATGTCCACGAGGTGATCGCAATAGCGGCTCTCTTCTGCGGCGCATGAGTCCAGAGTTGGCCCGTAGCCAACATGCCAGATCGGTTCACTGACGTCCGCTTTCTCGGGCGGACCGCACCAAGCGCGGATGGGCTCCGAGCGTCGGCTAGCGACCCCAAGCGGATATTCAGCAATGTCTTGAGGCGAGCCTGAAAATTCCGGCGGCCGATTGATTCAGATCAAGCCCTGCTGCCGACGTTCACCCTCACGGTTGCGATTGCCGCGTTGTTGCCCGTCCTGTCGCCACGCGCGGGATGGCCACCGACTGAAGTAGCGCAAGGATGAGGGGACCGTGAAAACGAGCCGGCCAGGATTCTTTCCGCCCATGCAGTGGCTGGCCGAGTACCGCGCTTCCTGGCTACGTCCTGATGTTATCGCAGGTGTAACCCTTGCTGCCTATGCGATCCCGGTCTCGCTGGCTTATGCGACGCTTGCGGGGTTGCCGCCGCAGATCGGAATCTATGGCTATATGCTCGGCGGCATTGGCTACGCGCTGCTCGGCTCGTCCCGGCAACTGGCGGTAGGCCCGACGTCGGCGATCTCGCTGATGATCGCGGCAGCGGTCGCTCCGCTTGCCGCCGGCGATGCCGTCCGCTACACGCAAATTGCCAGCCTTGCCGCTTTTGCCGTCGCGACGCTCTGCCTGATCGCATGGCTGTTCAGGCTCAGCATACTGGTACGCCTCATCAGCGACAGCATCCTCGTCGGCTTCAAGGCCGGCGCAGGCCTCACCATCATCATGACGCAGCTTCCAAGCCTGTTCGGGGTCGCCGGCGGCGGGCACAATTTCTTCGGTCGCGCGATCAAGCTCGCCGGACAACTCGGCGATATGCACGCGATCGTGCTGGCGATCGGCCTTGCAGCGATCACGCTGCTGCTGCTTGGCGCACGGTTCCTGCCGGGAAGACCGGTCGGGCTCGCGGTTGTCATCCTCTCCATCTTCATTGCGACAATCCTCGGGCTGCCGGCATTGGGTGTTGCCGTCACCGGGGAGATACCGAAGGGGCTGCCGAGCGTTGCCATGCCGACCTTCGGCCTGCTGGAGTTCGACGATTTGTTTCCGCTGACCGCAGGCATCCTCCTGCTCGCCTATGTCGAAGGCGTTTCCGCCGCGCGAAGCTTTGCGGCCAAGCATGGCTACGCCCTCGACGTGCGGCAGGAATTCTTAGGGCTCGGCGCCGCCAATCTCGCGGCATCGCTCGGCCATGGCTATCCGGTCGCGGGCGGGCTGTCGCAATCCGCGGTGAACGATCAGGCTGGCGCGAAAACCCCGCTGGCGCTCGTCATCTGCTCCATCACGCTTGCGGTCTGCCTGCTCTTCCTGACGGGCCTGTTGACCAATCTGCCCAAGGCGGTGCTGGCGGCCATCGTCTTCACGGCGGTCTACAAGCTCGTCGATATTGCAGCACTCGTGCGCATGTGGCGGATCAGCCGGATCGATTTCTATGCCGCCGCGACCGCGCTGGTCGCGGTGCTGCTGCTCGGCATTTTGCAGGGCATCTTGCTGGCGGCAATCGCCTCGGTCTTCCTGCTGCTGGCGCGCGCCTCGCAACCGAACGTCGCGATCCTTGGCCGGGTACCCGGAACCGGCCGCTATGCCGACAGCGCGCGGAATCCGGATGTCGAACCGCTCGCGGGCGTCATCGCATTCCGTCCTGAGGCGTCGCTGCTTTACATCAATGCAGAAACCGTCCTGGACACAGTGCTTGCAAGGGTTGATGCAACGCCGGACGTCAAACTCGTCGTGTGCGGCCTCTCGTCTTCCCCGTTCATCGACCTGGCTGGCGCCAAGATGCTGCACGACCTCCATGGCGAGCTCGCCTCGCGCGGCATCACCTTGCAGATCATCGGCGCGCGCGGACAGGTCCGCGATGTCCTGCAGGCAGATGGCCTCGCGGAAAAGACCGACAGCGCCAACTGGACCCGGCGCTTGGATAGTTTGCTCGGTGATTTGAGGCCCGGTTGATCTTGCTGCGCGCGCACCCTGGTCCCAAAACTCGACCGGCAGGCTTGAGCCCACCAGTTACCGCGGTAAGCGGATCGCTGACCGCATCTGTACGAGCGGGCGAACAGCCGGCGAGCGCGCGGTAATGTCGGTGCATGCCCCTCAGCCGTGATGCACTTCCGTCACACTCCGGCGAATTTAAAACCGTGTCCGTTTCTGCATATCGGATCCACGGAGATGGATGCGAACTGATGCGTGCAAACACACTGCGACATCGGTCTCGAAGCTCGGCGCATTTGCAGGCGCGAGAGCATCAAGTGGAGTTTAGATGATGAAAAAATTGTTGCTGGGAATGATTGCCGTTACGGGTCTTGGGATGGCGACCTCGGCCAATGCCGCCGACCTGGCGGCGCGGCCCTACAAGGCTCCGCCGGTTGTGGCTCCGATCGTTTATGATTGGACCGGATTCTACATCGGCGCGAACGGCGGATACGGCTGGAGCAGTCAATGCCTCGATTATACCGCCGTTAACGGCATTGCGTTCGCCCTGGCCTCGGGGTGCCGGGATGCAGGTGGCGGCGTCGTCGGCGGTCAGTTCGGCTATCGCTGGCAATCGGGACCGATGGTGTTCGGCCTCGAAGCGATGGGAGATTGGGCCAACTTTCGCAACACGCGTGTCGACCCCTTCATCCCGGCGAACAGCTACAAGTCCACCATCAACGGTATCGGCCTCTTCACCGGACAGGTTGGATACGCCTGGAATGCAACGCTGCTCTACGTGAAAGGCGGCGCGGCGGTCGCAAACCAACGGTGGGACTACTACAACACCGCGACCGGTATTGGCCTTGCGCAGGCCGAGAGGACCCGCTGGGGCGGCACGGTTGGCGTGGGCATTGAGTTCGGTTTTGCGCCGAACTGGACCGCTGGCCTGGAGTACGACTACCTGTGGAGGGTGAACGACAGCTCCACGTTCCTGACACCGGGCCTGGCGCCGATAAATTCGATCACTGCCAATACCGGGACGGACATCAGCATGATCACGGCGCGGATCAACTACAAGTTTGGCGGGACGCCCGTCGTTGCCAAATACTGATTGACGCGATCGAGAGCGCGCTCTCCGAAAGATCGAAAGCCCCGGCGGTCGCCGGGGCTTTTGACCGTGTGCAACAGATCAGCCGATCGTCAAATACCGTTGGGTCAAGCGGCCGCTACTGGGTTTTGACTTTCTCGACCTTTTCAATCGCACTCGCGCAGTCCTTGGAGACGTTTGCCTTTTCCGCGACAAGGCATGCGGCTATCCGGCCTTTTCCGGGCTGGACGGTGCCGCACTTGGCGGCAATGTCGGCCCGACAGGCATTGACGGCTTCCTTCAAGGTTTCGTTGGATGTCTGCAATGCGAGCACGACCTCCTGGAGATCATACGAGCAGCCCGGGCTTAATTTGTCCTCATGTGCTTGCATGCAGTACACCATGCGCCCCTCGCCCGGCGTGACCGTCGAGCAGTATTTCTTGATTTCCTTTCCGCAGGACTTTTCCAGTTTTGTCACTTGTTCGAGCAGCCGATCGACAAACGTCTTTGTGACGTCGGATTGGGCATGACCGAATTCGACCGTGGCGCAGCCTATCAGCAGGACGCAGGCCGACTTGACCAGATGTTGCGCGATTCTCATCGATGATCCCTTGATCACTGCGGTGGCTTCGGATCGCCACCTCTTCGAAGTTGCCTTCTATCGTGGCACATAAGTGAGGGTCAGGCCCGATACGCCAAGGGACAGGTTGACCCCGACGGATCCCTCGACCGACAGCGGCTGCAGCGAGATCGTGCGGTTCGATCCGCCTACCAGTACGTTGGCGCCCACTCCCACACCCAGTCCGATCGAGCCAGATGCGCCTACATAGGTACCAGCGAGGGCGCCGCGCATCGGACCGGAGGTTGGAGCAACAACGCCCCACGCCAATGCGCCGCCGGCGGTGATTCCGATGTCGAGGCCGATGTTGTTCATCACGCCGGTATAGTATTCCGGCGGGCCGCCGCCGTTCGGGACATAGCGGCATGACATCCGCTGCCGGGATGCAATGAGAAGCCCGATCGATGGCGACAGCTTGCAGGTAAGCACGCCGGCCGTCCCTCCCTGCGGAGTCTGGGCTGATACCGCCGAAGTTATCGTTACTGCCAAACCACTTAGCAGCGTCGCAATCACGAGACGATATTTTGACATCAAGATCGCGCCCCCGGTTTGCCTACACAAAGCTCCAGCGCTCAGAGAATGGTGATGTCATCACTATCAGCGTGCAGCGCAGCTCGTCGAGTTGTCCATTGGGACAATAGCGCGGACCATCGTCTTCCGGCTGGATCGATTGAAGCTTCTACCAGCCAATCATCATGCAACAAGTGATGCGGCCGAGAACGCGGGAGCCGACAGTGATGCATTTTCTCATCGTAGCGTTGTTCACTGGAATAGTAGTGGCGTCGTTGAATTCGGCCACTGCGCAGGTATCGCAGTATCCCTTTTGCATCCAGGGCGTGGATAATCCTGGCTGGAGCGGGTGTTCGTTCAACACCCTGCAAGAGTGCCAGGCGTCAGCATCGGGGACGGAGTCGGAGTGCCTTTCAAATCCCTGGTATCGAGCCGACGGCAGCGTGCCGGCACCCAGCGCCCCGTATGGCGCTCCCGTCGGGAGCAACGATCCGCTTCCGATCGGTCCCCCGCCGAAATAGAGGCGCAACTCAAATCTTGGATTTACGAGTACACGCCCTCGTCCCAAATTCGTTCGGGCTGCTTCAGGCTCGCGATTTCTTGCCGGACGATCGCTTCGAACGCCCATCTTCCGTCCCGCGATTGCCGACGCGCTTGAGTACCGAGGTCACGACATACCGGCCGGCGGGATGAATGCTTTCCGAGATTTCGAACAGCCGGCCGTGGGTATCGAAGTATCGGCGGATGACTTCGAGGGCGGACGAGCCGGGTTCTGCATCCAGCGCCTTGGCAAACTCCTTCGGAATCCCGGTCGCCACCACCGTCTGGTGCACCTCGGAGGCGATCACGCCGTAACTGTCGGCAATCATGTCGCTCACCAGCCGGTCTCTCCTGATTTCTCTCACGGCATCCGCATAGCTTTCCTCGACATAGACATTGACCCAGGCCAGTGGCGGGCTCTTGCGCTTTGTCGATGCGCGAACGTAGGCGATCCGACGCCAGCGCGAACCCGGCTGACAGCCGAAGCGCCGTGCGGCCTGGCGGTCCATCACGATGGTATCGATGCCTCTGATATCCCGATCCGTCGCCGCAGCCAGCTCGACGAGATCGCTCAGGGACTCGAGCGTCTGCTGAAAACTCTCCTGCGGACGCTCGCGCGTCTCCACCCGCGTGCCGGAGCCCTTCCGGCGCGAAACCGCGCCGAGTTCGGTAAGCCGGCGCATCGCCGCACGGACGGTCTGTCGGCTCACCTCATAGCGCGCAGCAAGCTCGAGTTCCGTCGGTATCAGGCCTCCGACGGGGTACTGGCCCCGGTGGATCGCCTCCAGCAGATCGCGCGCGATATCCTCGTACATTGGCATGTCGAAACACTTCTCGCGTCCGGCGGCTCCCATAGCACGGCTTGACAAAGGTTGTACATGTCAACCATATGGCCGTACATATTGAGGTAACGAGATGACCGCGGTGGCCAGCACCATCTTTGACAGCGTCCTCTATCGCGACGTCTTTTCGACGCCGGCCATGCGGGTGGTGTTTTCCGACGAAGCCCACCTCAAGGCCTGCGTGCAGGCCGAAGTCGCGCTCGCCGTGGCGCAAGGCGAAACAGGCGTGATCCCGCGCGAGGCGGCGGAAACGATCGCCCGCGAGGCCCCAGGGATCGTGCTCGACCGCGAGCAATTGAAACGCGACACCGAGAACGTCGGCTACCCCATCGTCGGCCTGGTACGCCAGCTTTCGGAAAGATTGGGCGAATCCGGCCGCTATCTGCATTGGGGGGCGACCACCCAGGACATCATGGACACGGCGACCGTGCTGCAACTGCGGGAAGCGGTTGCGCTGATCGAAAGCCAGCTTGCCGAGGTCATGGCGGAACTGGCCAATCTCGCGCGCCTGCATCGCGATACGCCGATGGCGGGACGGACCCATCTGCAACAGGCCCTGCCGATCACGTTCGGGCACAAGGCTGCGATCTGGCTCTCAATGCTGCAGCGCTCGGCCGACCGGCTGCAACAGGCCAAGCCTCGCGCGCTCCAGGCGCAACTCGGCGGCGCAGTCGGAACGCTGGCCTCGCTCGGCGAGCGCGGGCTCGATGTGCGCGCCGCTTACGCGCGCGCGCTCGGCCTCACTGAGCCCGACATCACCTGGCACGTCGCCCGCGACGGGCTGGTCGAAGTGGTCCAGACATCAGCCGTGATCTGCGGCGCGCTCGGCAAGATCGGCTATGACGTGATGATCCTGATGGCGACCGAGATTGGCGAGGTATTCGAGCCCTTCTCCCCGCATCGCGGCGCATCCTCGACGATGCCGCAGAAACGCAACCCGATCTCGTCGGAAGTTCTGCTGGCAAACGCCAAGATGTCCCGTGACGCCGCCTCGTTGATGCTCGACAGCATGGTTCAGGATCTCGAGCGCGCCACCGCGCCTTGGCATGGCGAATGGCTGGCGCTGCCCCAGGTCTGTCTCCTGACGGCGGGATCGCTGGCGCAGGCGAAATTCATGCTTTCCGGCCTGATCGTCGATCAGGAGGCGATGATACGGAACCTGCAATCCACGCGCGGGCTGATCGTGGCCGAAGCTGTCATGATGGGGCTGGCGCCCGCACTTGGCCGCCAGCTTGCGCATGACGAGGTCTACGCCGCCTGCCGCGACGCCGCCACGCATGACGAGGCGCTGCTTGATGCATTGCTGAGGCGTCCAGCGATCGCTTCGGCCCTGCCGCGCGATCGGCTCGCCGCATTGTGCGAACCGGCCAACTATCTTGGAACCGCCGGTGCGATGGTGGACCGTGTGCTGGCCCGTCAGGTCAAGCACTAAGGATTTTGTAAGCCGCGCAGTTGCCCGGCATTGGACGAAGCGCCCGGATTACTGGGACTGGCCCGCGTCCTTTTCGCCCAGCGCCTTTGCCCGCTCGGCAAAGACCTGCGACTGATCGTTGAGGCCTTCCGTCGGAAGCTTGGCCACTTCACCCCAGCGCTCGTCAAACGAGAGCGTGCTGGTCGAGAGGCCGATGCGGTCGGTCAACGGCCAGTGCGATTTCATGGTGCTGGCGGTGGCGGCGATGGCGAGCAGAGCGACAGCCACTACCCCGGTAATCGTTCGATGCTTCGTCATCAGAACCTCCTGCGGTCCCCAAAAGCCCTCCACAATGTCTGTCGCCGGAACCTTGCGAGGGTTCAACGGTCGCGCGACAAGCAACGGATTGTGAGAACACGCAAATCGGACAACGAAGCTGTCCCGACTGCCGGCTGACTTTCCCCTGCCTGACCGCCACGCACGACGACGCGCATTGCGCCCTATCGCGCAATGAACGCGACCGCGTGGCTATGGTTGCGCTGCGGGCACTTCGATCACGCCGAAGTGCGACCCGGGCGGCAAGCCGGTTTCAGTTATGTGATTGGGCGACGCGTTCGCCGCTCTCGCGCGGGCTGGAACCGACCTGTGGCAAGGCCAGGGTGAAAGCATCGACCAGCCGACGCCGCCAGGGCTGCGTCAGCATCGATAGCTTTCCTTCGAGCAAGGCTGCCTTTTCCCGGGCTCCCATGCTCTCCGTGGTGGATTTGAGCAGTTCCGCCAGGAGCTTGTTGGTGCGCTCGCATTCTCTCTCGAAATCAGCCCGATAGCCGTTGGCAGTGCCCTTCATGTCCGCCAACTCGGTTTGCAAGGTCTCAACCTGTTGCTTCAGGGCGGCGACCAGTTGCTGATTGGTCTGCGCCTGAGGCTGACGGGCGATCGGGGAATGGCTGAATTCGGTGAGATCGACCTGGACAAGCGTCTTGCCGCTGTTGGACGCGGTTCGCGGCCATCGATGGCGTTTCACCAGAGCCCGGGCGGCCTCGGGGGAAACTTTTAGTCTTTCGCCTAGTTCAGCGTACGTCAGCATTTCGACGGGCATGATAATTTGCTCCCGTTTGACCGGACGGACACCACCCGGACTTAGCAAATGGTATCGATTCGTGGTTAAGCGTTCGTTTACCGGGGCGACAGCCTTACCGCAGCGCAACCTCTGCCGTGATCGGCAGCCCGGATGAGCGAAGCGACATCCGGGAAAACGCTGGATCACGTCTCACTTTCCGGGGTGCCGTGTCGTTCGCGACGCCACGCACCCGGGCTAACGCCGACCAGGCTCGAAAACACGCGCGTAAAATGGCTTTGATTGGAAAACCCGGCCGATATTGCGATCTCGGCAAGTGACAGGCCGCGGACGGTCATCAACTGCTCGGCCGTACTGACGCGCTGGCGAAGGAGCCACTGGTGTGGTGACAGCCCGACGGACGTTCGAAACCCTCGGGAAAAATGGCTGACCGAGATGCCTAACTCGGTCGCGATGTCCTGCAACGCAAGTTTGCCGGTGAGATCGGATGCCAGTCTTTCGCAGGCTCGCTTCACCTGCCACGGAGCAAGACCGCCGCGCATCGGGCCGGCGGTGCGCAGTCCACCATATGCCTGAGCGACGTGCGCCGTGAGCGCAAGCATCATGTGATCGACGAAAAGCTGGTTCGCTTCGGACGGCCGGCGCAGTCCCTGCAACAGCGACGCGCCGATGTGATGCACAACCTCGTCTCGAAAGCCGGTGCCGAATTGACAGTCGAGCTGGCCGACACGCCGCACACCGGACTGCTCCGCGATAGCGTCCAGCGCCAAAGCCGGAACATAGAAATGAAGGGAGTGGTACGGCCTTTCGATCACAAAGCGCGGATCGTGCTTCATATCGTAAAGATATGTCGTGCCTGCCAGGATGTTGGGCTTGCCAACGCACTTGCCACGCTCCCAGTATTCGCAGTCAGGGTAATCGCGAAGCTTCAAGCTGACGAGATACGCGTCCTCGGGTACGACCGTGCCGCAAAGGCCCGGGACCGGATTGTCATTGCGGGTTTCGGTGGCCGCGATGTCGACGCCGCGCACGGACCGCGTGATCAGCGATGACGGTGTATCCTGAAGCTGCAGAAGCTCCCTGAACTTCTCACCGTGAAAACCGCTCTGTGCCATAGGGTGTCAGCCCATCGGTTACGCGGACCGGCAGCTGGATCATTGCAGACCGTCAGTCATTATCGGGGATCGGTGAGTGCCCGTCCAGCGTGGCGGACGGCAAGATAATTTATGCAGCGATTTCAAGGTGTATCGATGTCGCTGCACGCGCTTGATCAGAAGCGGCCCGCGGGGCGGCCTCGCTGCAAGAGGTTCGGAGGGAGCGACTTGCCATCGGCCTTTTCGTCGCAGAATCGGACAAGGCATGGTCGCTTCGGGAAAGACGCCTGGCTTGCTCTGCGCCAAAAGCAAAATCCCAAGGCTCGAGCCGAAGGTTTTATCCTGCCCAGGTATCCCCGCCGTGTTGCCACGCCCGCATCCATTGTCGACGCGCTGAAGGCGGCTGCCGGTCTGCGGCCAAGGACTCGCGCGAGCTTCGCTTGGGGCCGCTGCGTTCGCGGTACCTATGCCCCCTCTGATCAAGCCCGGGAGATCACGAAATCCCCCAGCTTCACCAAGCCCTCGCGCGTGCTGGCGCGCTTCTCTCTGGACGACGGCGACGCCAACCTCTTGCTGCGCGGCTTCACCTTCCGGCTCGGCAGCGACGGCGAGCGCTCGGAGATTTTCACGCAGAGCGCCCCGGTTCACTTTGCCAGGACGCTCGACCAGATGCTGGCGTTCCTCCGGGCACGGATTCGGGGATTGGACGGCAAGCCGGATCGGAAGAAGGTCGAAGCATTCTCCGCCGGCAATCCTGAAACGTTGCATCAGGCGCATTACGTCGCCGCGCATCCTTTGCCCGCAAGCTTTGCCGGCACGACGTATTGGGGCGTGCACGCATTTCCCGCGACAAATTCAAAAGGCGAGACACGATTCATCAAGTTCAAGATCATGCCGATTGGCGAAGAAGGCAGGCAGGCCGCGAAGAAGGCCACGGCGAAGGCCCCTGACCTCCTGCACGCTGATCTCGATTCCCGGATCGCGGCCCGCGATGTCAGGTTCAGCGTGATGGCGCTGCTCGATCGTCCCGGCGATCCCGTCATGGACGTCACTGTGCGATGGACCGACGAGGACGCGCGCGAAGCTTTGCGGCTTGGAACGATCGTGATCACCGGGATTGAGGCCAAAGATGCGTGCGACGATGCCCTCTTCAATCCGGCAAATCTAGCCGAAGGTATCGGTCGTCCGCCGGACGAGATGTTTGCGGCGCGCTGCGCCGCCTACACGATCTCGCACACAAGGCGCCGCTGACCGCAACATCAGGCTTCGCTTTCCCCGTCACCCTGGGTTTCGCGGCGCCATGCCGCCGGGCTGATGCCGACCACCGAGGAAAATACCCGCGTGAAGTGGCTTTGATTGGCAAAGCCCGCCGATATCGCAATCTCCGACAGCGACAGGTCGCGCACGCTCATCAGCTGCTTGGCCGTATTCACGCGCTGGCGTAGCAGCCATTGGTGCGGCGGCAATCCGGTAGAAACGCGGAATGCACGAGAAAAATGGCTGACCGAGAGATCGAATTCCGCCGCGATCTGTTGCAGGGAAAGCGTTCCGCCGAGGTCCGAGTCCATTAGTTCACAGGCCCGCTTCAGTTGCCAGGGCGCAAGGCCGCCGCGAGGCAACCGGCCAGCCGGCTGCAATTGCCCGTAGGCCTGCGAGACGTGGGCCGAGACCGCGAGCAAGGTGTGATCGATGAATAGCTGGTTGGCCTCGCCCGGCCGACGCAACGCGTGCAGAAGCGACATTCCCAGATGACGAACGATTGCATCATCCTCGCCGACCCCGGGCTGATAGGCGAGTTCACCCATGCGTTTGGCACCGGCTTGTTTCGCGATGTCATCAAGCGCCACACGCGGCAGGTAGACGAAGACGGAGTGATACGGCTTGTCGATGACGAAACGCGGATCGCGCTTCAGGTCGTAGAGATAGGTTGCGCCGGCGCGCACGTCCGACTTGGTGATGCAGCGGCCGTCTTCCCAGCATTCACAGTCCGGATAGTCGCGAAGCTTCAGACTGACGAGATAGGAGTCCTCGGGAGGAAACTGGCCGGAAATGCCCGGTTCAGGGCTATCGTTGCGCGTTTCGGTCGCCGCAAGCTGGATGCCGCGCAGCGAACGGGTAATCAGCTGGGGCGGCGCATCCGTCAGGCGCAAGAACTTCCCGTGCCTTTGTCCGTAGGCGCCGACCGATGTCATGGAGTCGGATTTCTTCACCGCAATTGAGTCGATATTCGCCGGCCAGCCAGTGGCGGGGTTATCTTATATCGGCATGCCATCGTCCAGCCACCCGAAGACGCATGATTTCACTTTTGCGACACATGGCTTAATCGGCTTCACGCACAGCGCAATTGTCCATCGGCAACTCGTACCTGCGACTTTAGTCGCGCATGCGTGACGGCGCTTGCCGCAGGATCGGGCAAAGCGCGGCCGTTTTGTGAAAGACCGGGACCGCGCCGATCCCTAGAACGCCTGCCGAACGCTGAACGTCTCAATGGCGAGGACAGGTCAATGAGCCGACGGCCACAACCGAACGATCTTTCCGAGCAAAACCAGCCACGCGGTCCCGAGGCGCACCAGCGCGACCTGTCGACGACCGATCACCGGGCCGCCGATGCGGAGATGACGCGCGTGCTCGGCACGACGCCGTTTCACATGGCTCTGGATTCGTCCGGTGGCGGGATCGCCCATTGGAAACACGATCCCTTGCACGACGTCGTCGAACCGATGACGCATCACGTCATCATGGCCTACAACGGTGTGATGCAGCGCATGGAGCGGCGGACGGGAAGTTCGGTCGCGATCGGAACGTTTCGTCCCGGGGTGGTGATCATCATTCCGGAAGGATCGAGCTCCCGATGGGATATTCCAAAACCCGTCGATGTCGTTCAGCTCTATCTTCCCCATACGACACTCAAGCGCATTGCCGAGAACGCCGGGACGGCCGCACCGGTCGATCTGCTGGAGCGAACGGCGCATCCCGACCCCATTACATCCCGCCTGCTGCTGAGTGCAGCGGATGTGCTGCAGGGCAATGAGGCACTGGATATGCTGTTCCGGCATCAGCTGACGGACCTGCTGGCCACGCGCCTTCTGGCCGCGCATACGGGCACGCCGACCACCTCGCAGCCTGCGATGGGCGGGTTGTCGCCGAAGGTCCTGCTCCGCGCTATCGAACGCCTGCGCTCCGAGAGCGACGCCGACGTATCGCTTGCGGCGCTGGCGTCGGATGCAGGCCTGTCGCGCTTCCACTTTTGCCGCGCCTTCAAGGAAAGCACGGGGCTTTCGCCGCACGCATGGCTGCGCCAGCACCGGCTCGAGCAGGCCATGAAGATGCTGCGCGACACTGACGAATCCGTGGTCTCGATCGCTGCCACGCTCGGCTATTCCACCCAGACCGCGTTCGCCGCGGCATTCAGGAAGCTGACTGGCGAACCGCCAAGCGAGTGGCGCAGGCGGATGCGTTAGCCGCAATCGCTCGACAGGTACGGCAATCGCTCTGGGGCAGCTGCAAATCCGGTTCGCTACAACGTCACGGTGTCCAAGCCAGTAACAGAGGGAGACAACGATGACCTGGAAAAACCCCATCCTTGCAATCCGGCCCAGCAGGAAGATGGCCGCCACCGCAATCGTGTACGGCCTCTCGCTCGCCGTCCGCTTCACCTCGGCGGCCGGTGAGGAAACCGAAGTGCCGCCGCCCGTGCGGGGCGCCTTTCCCATCACGTCAATCATGATCAATGACGAAGGGCGGACCTACTACAAGGGCTGGCCGCGTCCTGCCCCACCGATTTCCTTCCGCAACTGGGCGCTGGGCTCCCGCAGCTGCAGCACCGAGTGCGAAAGGCTGGTGCTTTCGCCGCCGATGCCGAACTGCCACGCGCCGTAGCGCTTCGCAGTTCCGTACCACCTCTTGCGTCATCGCTGAGACCAAAGCTTCGCCGCCATGTGCGGCGGCGACAACACGCGCTTGTCTGGCATCCAACCCAAGGAGAAAATTACATGAGACTGATCATCATCGGCGCCGGCTTCGCCGGCATGTATGCCGCCCTCTCCGCCGCGCGCCTGCGCGATATCCAGGGCGTCTCGCCCGACGAACTCGAGATCGCGCTGGTCGCTCCGGAGCCGACGCTGGTGGTTCGCCCGCGGCTCTACGAGCAGAAGCCCGAGACGCTCACCGCGCCGCTCCTCGACGTGCTCAAGGCCATCGACGTCGACTATGTGCAGGGCAGCGCCGAGACCGTCGACACCAAGTCGCGCACGGTGCAAATCGTCACCGGCAAGGGCAAGAAAACGTCGCTCTCCTACGATCGCCTGGTCGTGGCCACCGGCAGCCGCCTGTTCCGGCCGAACATTCCGGGCCTCGCCGAGCACGGCTTTTCCGTCGACTCGCTCGCCGATGCTGTCGCGCTCGACAAGCACCTGCATGGCCTCGCCATGCGGCCGGCCGTGAACGGGCGCGACACGGTCGTCGTCGCCGGCGGCGGCTTCACCGGCATCGAAGCTGCGACAGAGATACCGGCCCGGCTTCGCGAGATCCTCGGCAAGGATGCCCGGACGCGCGTCATCATCGTTGAACGGAACAACGCGATCGCGCCCGATATGGGCGATGGCGCCCGCCCCGTCATCGAGGGAGCGCTGCGCAAGGTCGGTGTCGAGACGCGGCTCGGCACCGGTGTCGCCTCGCTCAACGAGACCGGCGTCACGCTTTCCAATGGCGAACACATCGAATCCGAAACGGTGATCTGGGCCGCGGGGATTCGCGCCGCGCCGCTTACCGCGCAGATCCCCGCCGAGCGCGACAATTTCGGCCGGCTGCTGGTCGACCGCGACTTGCGCGTGCCGTCGGTGGCCGGCGTCTTCGCTACCGGCGACGCCGCCCGAGCCGCTTGCGACGACGACGGCAATTACGCGCTGATGTCGTGCCAGCACGCCACGCGGATGGGCGCGTTCGCCGGAAACAATGCCGCCGCCGAACTGCTGGGCATTCCGACCAGGCCCTACCACCAGAAGGGTTACGTCACCTGTCTCGATCTTGGCGACGCCGGCGCGCTGTTCACGCGCGGCTGGGAGCGCAAGGTGGAGATGGTCGGCGACGTCGCCAAGAAGACCAAGCAGGAGATCAACACCGTCTGGATCTATCCGCCGAAGGCCGAGCGCGCCGCTGCGCTCGCCTCCGCCGATCCGGAGAATGTCACCAAGGTTTAGACCCGCCCAAGATCAATCGAGTTCAACCACCCAGCAAGGAGACAAACATGAATCTACACAACACGTCACACGCCGGCAGCCCGGCACCCAAAGAACTGGTTCCGTCGCGCTACGCGGTGCGGATCGGCGACATCGACGTCATGGTGATCAGCGATGGCGTGCTGCCGCTCCCGACCGCAATGTTGGCCCATAACGTCGACCCGGCCGTCCGCGCGGCCTGGCTGAAGGACATGTTCCTGCCGCCGGACGCGTTCGACTGGGCGCTGAATGTGGTCGTCGTGCGCAGCGGCGACCAGACCATCCTGATCGATGCCGGGCTGGGCTTCGACCCGGACTTGCACTTGCCGCGAGCCGGGCAGCTGATCAAGCGACTGGAGGCCGCCGGCATCGATCTGGCGTCCGTGACCGACGTGGTGCTTACCATATGCACATGGACCACGTTGGCGGGCTACTCGTTGAAGGGGTGAAGGAGCGGCTGCGTCCGGACCTGCGGATTCACGTGGCGGCCGCCGAGGTCAAGTTCTGGGAGGCGCCCGATTTCTCCCACGTCTCCATGCCGCCGGGATTCCCGGACGCGCTTCGGTCCGCCGCCAAGCGGTTCACGAAAGAGTACCGCAGCCATCTGCGGACGTTCGAGACGCAGCATGAGGTGGCGCCGGGCGTTGTCGTCCACCGCACCGGCGGCCACACGCCCGGGCACAGCGTGGTTCGCGTGGCGTCCGGCGGCGACCGGCTGACGTTCGCCGGCGACCTCGTGTTCGCGGTCGGGTTCGAACACCCCGAGTGGTACAACGGCTTCGAGCACGATCCCGCGGAGGCGGCTCGCGTCCGGGTCGCCCTTTTGCGGGAGCTGGCGGCGAACAGCGAACTGCTGGTGGCTACTCACCTGCCGTTCCCGTCCGTCGGCCATGTGGCGGCCGCCGGCGACGCCTTCCGTTTTGTGCCGGTCTTCTGGGACTACTGACCGCTCGTTAGGTTAGCCCGAACCAGGGCGTCTACTCATTGAATGAGTTCACGCCCTGGTTTCGGCGCTGCCGGACATCGCGGCACGCCCTCAGTGGCCGTTGCCGTTTCCGTTCTCGCCGTTCTCTTCTTCCGAGATGTGCTCGACGGACACCACGTGCTCGTCCTCTGCGGTATCGAACACGATGACGCCTTGCGTAGAGCGGCCGGCGATGCGGATTCCCTCCACGGGGCATCGGATCAACTGGCCCTTGTCGGTGACCAGCATGATCTGATCGGAATCCTCCACCGGGAATGACGCCACCAGCTTGCCGTTGCGGTTGTTGACGCTCATCGCGACGATGCCTTTGCCGCCGCGGCCGGTGGTGCGGTATTCGTAGGACGAGGTGCGCTTGCCGTAGCCGTTGACGGAGACCGTCAGCACCACCTGCTCCTGCGCCGACATATCAGCGTAGCGCTCCTGCGAGAGCTGGAGCGAACCCGACGTCTCCTCGCCCTCGGCATCCGCCGGCTCCTCGACCGCGGTTTCGCCGGCGACCGCGCGGCGCATCTTCAGGTAGGCAGAGCGCTCGTCCGAAGTGGCCTCGACATGGCGCAGGATCGCCA
>Ga0081540_1002185_pt1 | contig 16177 bp, 16 predicted proteins | sample TabmetS2T1R1_FD_71024 | JGI IMG/M metagenome (GOLD analysis project Ga0081540, IMG submission 71024) | Tabebuia heterophylla rhizosphere microbial communities from the University of Puerto Rico - S2T1R1 | ecosystem: Host-associated > Plants > Roots > Rhizosphere ... | reverse complement strand
CCGGCGGCATGCGCCAGGTCGTCGAGCACCTGGCGGCGCTCGGCCACCAGCGCTGCGCATACCTCAACGGACCCAACAACGCCTGGTCCAACCGGGAGCGCCGGCGCGGCCTGCGTTCGGCGGCCACCCGCAACGGCATCACCATCGTCGACTTCGGACCGTTCGAGCCGAAGTTCGAGGGCGGGGTCCAGGCCGCCGACCTCGCGCTGGCCGAGGGCGTCACCGCCATCATCGCGTACAACGACCTGATGGCGCTCGGCGTGCTGTCCCGCCTGTCCGACCGCGGTGTCGCGGTGCCACAGGAGATGAGCGTTGTCGGCTTCGACAACCTGCTCTACGCGGCCGTGTGCGCGCCACCGCTCACCACGGTCGCGATGCCGATGGAGGCCGGCGGCCGGGCCGCCGTCGACCTGCTGCTCGCCGGCATAGACGGTGCCGAGGACGGCACCGGGCCCTACCGAGAGCTCAGTACGAACCTGATCGTCAGGGCGACGACCGCAGCCGCCCATCCGTCCGCTGAGACGACCGTGACCGTGCCGGCCCCCGGCACGCCCGCACGGTCGGACTTCATCGACCACCCGCAGGCGTTCGCCTAAGGGCGACGCCGCTCACCCCTGGGAAGGGGAGTGCCCGACATGGGTGACTCTGCAACACGCCGTCCCGGCTCCGCCCCCGGCGCTCGCCGGTTGGGCGTCGGCCTCGTCGCGGCGACCGCGGTCGTCGCGCTCGCGGCCACTGCCTGTGGCGCGCCGAAGGGCAACACGGCCGCGCCGGAACCGGCCAGCTCCATCCCGACCAAGCCGGCGTCCGCGGTGACCCTGAACGTCCTCGACGTGGCCGGCAACCTGCAGCTGACGCAGGGCATGCTGGACAACTTCGTCAAGGCGCACCCGGACATCGTGAGCAAGATCAGCACGTCCACGGGCAAGGCTCCGGACCTCGCCGGCAAGCTCAAGGCCGAGGAGGACGCGGGCCGGCTGGACATCGACCTGGTGCTCACGGGTACCGACGGGCTGTCCGCGGGCATCGCGGGCGGGCTGTTCACGAAGATGACGCCGGACTTCGACTCCCGGCTGACCAACATGAAGAACTACACCGACCCGGCCGCCAAGATGCAGGAGCTGGCCCAGGGGTACGGCGTGGAACTGGTCGAGTACCCGTCGGGGCCGCTGCTGGAGTACAACCCGGCCAAGGTGACCAACCCGCCGACCACCACGGACGAGCTGCTCGCCTGGGCGAAGGCGCACCCGGGCCGGTTCCAGTACGCGGTGCCGAAGAACTCCGGGCCGGGCCGCACGTTCCTGATGGGCCTGCCCTACATCCTCGGCGACAAGGACCCGAAGGACCCGACCAACGGCTGGGACAAGACCTGGGCCTACCTCAAGGACCTGGGCCAGTACACCGCGCCGTACGAGTCGGGTACCGGTAACACGATGACCAACCTCGGCAAGGGCACGGTCGACATGATCGCCAGCACCACCGGTTGGGACATCAACCCGCGGGTCCTGGGTACCGTGCCGGACACCGTGAAGATCACCACGCTGAAGGGCTTCCACTGGGTCAACGACGCGCAGTACGCGGTCGTGCCCAAGGGCATCAGCTCGGACAAGCTGTCGGCCATCATCAACCTGCTCCAGTTCATGCTCACCCCGGAGCAGCAGGCGATCTCCTACGACAAGGGCTACTTCTACCCCGGCCCCGCGGTCAAGGGCGTGACCCTGTCGATGGCGCCGCAGGCCAGCCAGGACGCCATCAACCAGCACGGCCGGCCCGAGTACGAGGCGCTCATCGCCAACAACCCGCAGGAGCAGTCCCTGCCGGCCGACCAGCAGGTCGCGGCGTTCGCGAAGTGGGACACGGAGATCGGTGCGGCCAAGAAATGAGTAACCAGCGGTTCGATCACCTGCGTCTGGAGAAGGTCACCCGTCGCTTCGGCGACAAGGTGGTCCTGGACGAGCTGGACCTGCACATCGCCGGCGGCGAGTTCGTGGCGCTGCTCGGCCCCTCGGGCTGCGGCAAGTCGACCGCGCTGAACTGCCTGGCCGGGCTCCTGCCGCTGTCCGGCGGCGGCATCTGGCTGGACAACAAGCGCGTCGACACGCTGCCGCCGGAGCGGCGCGGGTTCGGCATGGTCTTCCAGAACTACGCGCTGTTCCCGCACATGTCCGTGCGCCGCAACGTCGGGTTCGGGCTGCGCATGCGGGGCGTGAGCAGATCGGAGACCCGGCGGCGGGTGGACGCGGCGCTGCGCCTGGTGCAGTTGCCGCAGTACGCCGACCGGCTGCCGGGCCAGCTTTCCGGCGGGCAGCAGCAGCGGGTGGCCATCGCCCGGGCCGTCGTGATCGAACCGCCACTGGTCCTGATGGACGAACCACTGTCCAATCTGGACGCCGCCCTGCGGCTGGACATGCGCACGGAGATCCGGCGCCTGCACCAGTCGCTCGGGCTCACCACGGTCTACGTGACGCACGACCAGGAGGAGGCGCTGTCGCTGGCCGACCGCCTGGTCGTGCTGCGCGAGGGCGTGGTGCAGCAGGTGGGTACCCCCGAGGAGCTGTACCGCTCGCCGGCCAACGCCTACGTGGCGGGCTTCATGGGGTACCGCAACCTGCTGCCGATGACGGTGACCGGTGGTGGTGGCGGACTTGCCACCGCCACCGGGCACGGCATGGAGTTGACCGGCGTGGCGCGGGGCGAGGTCGGCGGCGGGCCGGTCATCGTCGCCGTGCGGCCGGAGGACTTCGTGGTCGGCGAACCACCGGCGGGCGAGACCAACCGGGTGGACGTCGACATCGAGGTCGTCGAGTACCACGGGCGGGAGCTGGCGGTACAGGCCAGGCTGCCGCAGGGGCAGGCCCTCCTGCTACGCACGCCGACCCGGGTCGCGCGCGGCGACACCGTCGCTGTGTGGGTACCCCGGGACCACGTTCTTGTCTTTTCCGACAGTGGCACCACAGACGGCCCCCCGGCCGAGGAGGCGGCGGGCCCCTCGGCCGGGGTGGCGGGCACCGCGGCGCCCAACGTCAGCCAGGCGCGCAGCGCCGAGGCCGATCGCGAGCACGAGGTGACCCCGTCATGACGTCGGTCATGACGCCGGCCCCGGCGCGGAGCACCGCGTCGGGGCGCCCGGCGCTCTCCCATCGGCTCGCCGAGCGGGGAATCGACCGGACGCTGCTTCTCCTGCTGCCGGGCCTGGTGTTCCTGGTGGCCCTGTTCGTCTACCCGTTCGTCTACGGCCTCAGCCTGTCGTTCCAGCCGGCGGCCTCACACAAGACGACCGACGCGCTCTACAACTACAAGCAGTTCTTCCACGACCCGTACCAGCGGGACACCATCTGGATCACCCTGAAGATCGGGCTACCCGCGGCGATCATCAACGTGCTGGCCTCGATCCCGATCGCGTACCGGCTGCGCGGCCGGGTGCGCGGCAAGCGGCTGCTGACCACGGCTCTGGTCATCCCCATCACGCTCGGCACGGTGCTGACCGCCACCGGGATGATCGAGTACTTCAGCGGTACCGGCTGGCTCAACCGGGTGCTGATGTCGCTGCACCTGACCGACGTGGACCACCCGATTCCGCTGCTGCACAACTACTGGGGCGTGATGCTCTCGCTGATCATCAGCGGGTTCCCGTTCGCCTTCCTGCTGACCCTGTCCTACCTGTCGGGCATCGACCCGAGCCTGGAGTCCGCGGCGGCGGTGCTGGGCGCCGGCTGGTTCAAGCGGTTCCGGGACATCACCTTCCCGTTGCTGGCGCCTGGCCTGGCGATGACGTTCTGCCTGAACTTCGTGCTGGCCTTCTCGGTGTTCCCGTCGGCCGTGCTGCTCGGCGACGGCGAGGGAAAGACGCACGTCATATCGATCGCCGCCTACGACGCGGCCTACCAGGAGTACGACTACTCCAAGGCGTCGGCGATCGCCATGATCATGGCGGCGGTCATGCTGATCGTCATCTCGGTCGTGCTGTTCGGCCGTGCGCAGCTCTACCGCGGCTCCTCGGGAGGTAAGGGATGACGACCATTTCCGCCGGCCTGCCACCGTCCGATGTGGAGCCTTCGGCGCTGACCGCGGTCGGCGCGCGGCGACGGATCGTGCTGCGGCCGCTGTCCTGGATCACCTGGGGCGTGGTGGCCTTCTTCTTCATCAATCTGGCCGGCATAGTCGGCTCGGTCGTGGTCAAGTCGTTCTCCACGCAGTGGTTCGACACCTGGCTGCCCAACGGATACACGACGCAGTACTGGGTCGAGGCGTGGCACGAGTTCGACCTCGGGCATGTGCTCGTGGTGACGCTCGAGGCGTCGCTCGCTGTCGTGGTCATCGCCGCGATCATCGGGGTACCGGCGGCCTACGTGCTCGCCCGGCGCAGCTTCCCGCTGAAGCGGCTTGTGATGGTCGTCTTCCTGCTGCCGGTCATGGTGCCGCCGATCGCGTACGGCATCCCACTGGCCACCGTGCTCTACAAGTACAACCTGGCCAACTCGCTGACCGGCGTGATCCTCGCCAACCTGGTGCCGTCGGTGCCGTTCGTGGTGCTGACGATGACGCCGTTCATCGAGCAGATCGACCCGAAGATCGAGGCGGCCGCCCGGATGTGCGGGGCGCGCACCTGGTCGGTGTTCGTGCGGATCCTGGCTCCCCTGCTGGTACCGGGGATCCTGGCGGCGGCCGTGCTGGTGCTGGTGCGCACGGTCGGCATGTTCGAGCTGACCTACCTGACCGCCGGTACCGACAGCCAGACGTTGGTTGTCGCGCTCTACAACGCCTTCTACGGCGCCGGGATCCGGGCGCCACAGGCCAGCGACGCGATGGCCGTGCTCTACATGCTCACCATGCTGGTGCTGCTGGTGATCGCGCTGCGCTTCGTCAACCCGACCCAGCTCGTCACCCGGGTGGCCGACGAGCGCCGCGGGGACTGAGCGATGACGACGCTGCGCAGCCAGCAGTGGTACGGCGGGGAGGGCGTGCGTGGCTTCAGCCACCGCGCCCGTACCCGGCAGCTCGGCCTGAACGCCGAGGAGCACCTGGGCAAGCCGGTCATCGGCATCGTCAACACCTGGAGCGAGATCAACCCCTGCCACCTGCACCTCAAGGACCGCGCCGAGGCGGTCAAGCGGGGCGTGTGGCAGGCCGGCGGGTACCCGATCGAGCTGCCGGCCAGTGCCATCGCGGGCGAGACGTTCACCAAGCCCACCGCGATGCTCTACCGCAACCTGCTGTCCATGGAGGTCGAGGAGCTGATCCGCTCCTACCCGGTCGACGGCGTGGTGCTCATGGGCGGCTGCGACAAGACCACGCCCGCGCTGCTGATGGGTGCGGTCAGCGCCGACCAGCCGGCCATCTTCGTGCCGGCCGGCCCGATGCTGCGCGGCAACCTGCGCGGGCAGGTGCTCGGCAGCGGCAGCGACATGTGGAAGTACTGGGACGAGCGGCGGGCCGGCAAGGTCGACGACCAGATGTGGCAGGAGCTGGAGGAGGGCATCGCCCGCTCCCCCGGCCACTGCATGACGATGGGCACCGCCTCCACCATGACCTCCGCGGCCGAGGTGCTGGGCATAACGCTTCCCGGCGCCGCGTCGATCCCGGCCGCCGACGCCGGGCACCCCAGGATGGCGGCGGCCAGCGGCCGGATGGCGGTGGAGATGGTGTGGGCGGAGCGCCGCCCGTCGCGCATCCTCACCGAAGAGGCCTACGAGGACGCGGTCACGACGGTACTGGCACTGGGCGGGTCGACCAACGCGGTCATCCACCTCGTGGCGATGGCCCGACGCGGCGGGATCCCCCTGTCGCTCGACGACTTCGACGAGGCGGCGCGGCGCACTCCGGTGCTGGCGAACATCCGGCCGGGAGGCGCGTGGCTGATGGAGGACTTCTACTACGCCGGCGGGCTGCGCGCGATGCTAGCCCAGCTGGAGGACCTGCTGCACCTGGACCGGCCGACGGTCACCGGCAAGTCGCTGCGCGACGCCATCGCGGGCGCCCAGACCTACCAGGAGGACGTGATCCGGCCCCGGGACAACCCGCTGGCGGCCGAGGCGGGACTGGCGGTGCTGCGCGGCAACCTGGCACCGCACGGCGCGGTCATCAAGCACATCGCCGCCGACCCGCGGCTGCTGCAGCACACCGGGCCGGCGGTGGTCTTCGACGGGTACGCCGACCTGCTGGCCCGCATCGACGACCCCGAGCTGGACGTGGACGAGAACAGCGTGCTGGTGCTGCGCGAGGCGGGCCCCAAGGGCGGCCCGGGCATGCCGGAGCACGGCATGCTGCCGATCCCGGCCAAGCTGCTGGCGCGGGGCGTACGCGACATGGTGCGGGTGTCGGATGCCCGGATGAGCGGCACGAGCTACGGGGCCTGCGTGCTGCACGTCGCGCCGGAGTCGCATGTGGGCGGCCCGCTGGCGCTGGTGCGCGACGGCGACATGGTGTCGCTGGACACCGCGGGGCGGCGGTTGGACCTGCTGGTACCGGACCGGGAACTGGCCCGCCGCCGGGCCGGGTGGACCCCGCCACCGGACCGGTACCCGCGCGGGTACGCGGCGCTGCACGCGGCGCACATCCTGCAGGCCGACGCGGGATGCGACTTCGACTTCCTGGCGGCCCAGGGGCGCACTCCCGAACCCGATGCCCGATGAGATGACGGATTCGATCCGCGGGTCCGGAATCGATTGTCGGCCATTGTCCGCCGTTCACGGCAATTCGTGGTCACGGACATCGGATGTCTTGCCAGGAAAGGGAAGGCGGGTACCACGCATTCGGGCGCTAACCGGAATTCCGCGTCGGGAAGAACCGAGGAATCGACAGCATGCGGTTATCCGGGAGATGGTCATGAATGTGAACTGAAGCGCGGAAAGGATTCGCGGCGGAAGTGTTCGGAGAAACGACCCGACCGGCTGTCGTAATTGCCATTCCTTCACGCTGAAGGCCAGGCAGAACGCCGAGACGAGTCAGATACGATGGCAATGGTTTACGTAACTTGTGGAGGGTGGCGGACGGGTGGCCGGCGGCAACAACGACACATACATGAACAGGTTGTTGGTCACCGGCGCGGCCGGCAACATGGGCCGGCTGCTGCGCCCGTTGCTGCGCCGTGACGGGCGCGTCCTGCGTCTGGCGGATCTGAACGAGCTGCCCGATCCGCAGCCGGGCGAGGAGACGATCGCCTGCGACGTGACCGATCCCGACGCCGTCGCCAAGGCGTGCCAGGGCATCGACGCGGTGCTGCACCTGGGCGGGATCAGCGTCGAGGCGTCGTTCGAGGACGTGCTCGCGATCAATGTCGCCGGTACGCACAACCTGCTGCGCGCCGCCGTGGAGGCCGGCGTGGGCAAGGTGCTGCTGGCCTCCAGCAACCACGCGGTCGGCTTCTACCGCCGCGCCGACGTCCCGCCCGGCTCCGACGGCCTGCCCGGCGACCTGACGCCCCGGCCGGACACCTACTACGGCTGGAGCAAGGCGGCCATCGAGTCGCTCGCCTCGCTCTACCACAGCCGGTTCGGCATCGACATCACCGTGCTGCGCATCGGCACCTGCTTCCAGGAGCCGCCGGACGCCCGGTCGCTGTCGACCTGGCTGGCGCCCGAGGACGCGGCACGGATCATCGAGGCGAGCCTCGACACCCGCCCGCCGGGGTACCGGACGGTGTGGGCGATCTCCGACAACACGCGGCGCTGGTGGTCGCTGGAGGGCGCCCGTGCCCTCGGGTACGAACCGGCGGAGGATGCCGAGCGGTTCGCCCCGTCGCGGCTGGCCAGCCACGGCGAGCCGGACCTCAACGACCCGTTGCACGACCTCGTGGGCGGCTGGTTCTGCCAGGCGCCGCTCGGCGAACCGATGTAGCGCTTGTCCGGGTAGCGCCCCGACCGGTCAGCTCGTCTCGCCGGCGACCGCGAACGAGCGGAGCCGGTCGATGGCCAGGATCGTGCCGCCGACCAGGAACACCGCGCTCATCAGGATCGCCGCGGGCAGCCCGAGGTGCTGGGTCAGGAGCGTGTCGGACGCGGTCTCGTGGGCGATGGTCAGCACGTACTGGTGGATGGACAGGATCCGGGTACCGGTGAGCAGGTTGCCCAGCAGCCCCTCCCACAGCAGCACGTAGAGCAGGCCGACCAGCACCGGCCGCCGGGTCAGCAGGCTCATCGACAGGAACACCGCGCTGTACCCGAGCGCGCCGACCGCGGACGCGAGCGCCAGGGCGGCGCCGAGCCGGACGGACTCCACGATCAGCCCCACGACGAACATGGGTACCGCGGTGGCCACGGCGGTCACGCCGGCCGCGACGGCCAGCTTGGCGAGGACGATCTCCCGGCGTGACAACGGCTTGGCGAGGATGTGCGTGATGGTGCCGTCATCGATCTCGGAGCCGAGCACGCCGGTACCGACGATGAGCGCGATGACCGGAAGCATCACGGCGAAGCCGACGCCGTCGATGACCGGAAGGGCCCAGTCGGTGGCCGCGACACCGCTCGTGTGGCCCACGATGGCCAGGGCGATGACGATGACGGGCAGCGGGAACAGCAGCAGGAAGCGCCTGCGGCCGAACAGCCCGCGGGCGGTGATCCAGGCGACGGTCAGGTTCATTTCGCCCCTCAGGCCGATACCAGGTAGGAGAAGACGCTTTCCAGCGACTCGTCGGACGGGATGAGCGCGCGGCCTGCGGCCGAACAGCCCGCGGGCGGTGATCCAGGCGACGGTCAGGTTCATTTCGCCCCTCAGGCCGATACCAGGTAGGAGAAGACGCTTTCCAGCGACTCGTCGGACGGGATGAGCGCGCGTACGCGGATCCCCTCGCGCAGCGCGATGCGGGGCAGTGCCCGGGTGAAGGTGCCGTAGTCGACGGCCCGCACGGTGAGCCCGGTCGCGTCGAGGTCGATGCCGCCCACCGACTCCTCGTTCATCAACGCGACCGCGAGCTGGCGGTCGTCGGTGGAGCGGATGACGAACACGTGCGGCCGGTGCGTCATCAGGCGGCGGATGGTCCGGTAGTCGCCGGACGCGGCCAGCCGGCCGGCGACGATCACCTGCACGGTGCCGGAGACCTGCTCGACCTCCTCCAGAATGTGCGAGGAGAACAGCACTGTGCGGCCCGCGTCGCCCATGCCGTGCAGCAGGTCCATCATGTGCAGCCGCTGCCGCGGGTCCATGCCGTTGAACGGCTCGTCCAGCAGCAGCACGGCGGGATCGTGCACCAGCGCGGCGGCGACCCGGGTGCGCTGGCGCATGCCCTTGGAGAACGTCTCGATCCGGCGGTCCTGTGCCTCGGTCATCTCGACCAGCTCGATGGCGCGCCGGGCGGCCGCCTCGGGCTGGGGCAGCCGGTGCATCTTCGCGCTCGCCGTGACGAACTCCCGGGCCGTGAGGAACCCGTGCACCGACTCGCGCTCGGACACCAGCCCGAGGTCGCGGTACACGTCGGGGTTGCGCCAGGCCGGCGCCCCGCCGACGGTGAGCGTGCCCTGCGACGGCGGCAGGAAGCCGGACATCATGTGCAGCAGCGTGGTCTTGCCGGCCCCGTTGGGTCCCAGCAGACCGGTGACCCCGGCGCCGAGGGTCATCGTGACGTCGTTGACGGCCACCACGTTGCCGTACCAGCGGGACACGTTGACCAGCTCGACGGTCCGCTCCCCTGACCGCCCCGCCGGCTGCGGCGGGTCGCTCGGCGCGGGCAGCGTGTGCGGTTGCGCGGTGTTCATGCGGCCACCTTCCGGTAGCGGGCCAGCAGCAGGGCGGTGCAGACGGCCACCAGGCCGCAGGCGATGCCGAGGTACGCCGGGCCGAAGTCGCCGATCTGGATGCTGTGGGTGCCGTACAGCCAGGTCTTCACGCCCTCGACCAGCGTGACAGGGTTGATGACCGGCACGATCTGCCGGGCGGTCTCGCCGCCGACCGCCTCCATGACCCCGACCACCGGCGCGGTCACCAGGAACACGGCCACGATCGAGGCGGCGGCCACCGCGCGGCGGCCGGACAGCGACGCGACCAGGATGGCGATCGCGGAGAAGATCACCGAAGCCATGGCCGCGTAGCTCACCCCGCGGAGCAGGTCGGTGAACTCGTCCCACACGCCGGAGGCGCCGTCGGTGCGGGAGAACGCGCCGCCGAGGAACATCAGCAGCTGCGGTCCGGCGAACACCAGCCACACCGACGTGGCCAGCGCGGAGAACTTGGCCAGCGCGTAGTCGGTGCGGCGCAGGGGCCGGGAGAAGTACAGCGGCAGCACCTGCGCGCGCAGCTCCCGGGACACCAGCTCGGGCGCGATGATGGCTAGCAGCAGGAGCACCGGTACCCCGACGGTGTCCGGGAACTGCAGGTAGCTGATGATCACAGTGCCGCTCTGCGAGCGGATCGCGACCGCGATCAGCGCGACGGCGAATGCGATGCCCACGACGAACCACGGGAACACTTTGGCCTTGCCGCTGCGGCCGATGCCGAAGGCCGTCCGTACACTGTGGACATACAGCGACCGGGCAGCATACCCGCGTCCCAGCCGTGGGCCGGTATACCGCTGGTAACCGATGTCGTGGATGACGCCCGTCGGGGCGCTGGCGGCTTCACTGCGCGGCATGGGTGACCTCGGGTTGGTTGGCGAACAGCTCGGCGACCCGGTGGCGGCGCTGGTCCAACCGGTGCAGCGGCAGGTCCAGGGCGGCCACGGCCCCGATGATGGTGTCGTAGGTCTGGTCGGACTCCAGCGGTACCAGCAGCAGCCGCCCGTCGCGCTGCGCGGACAGCCCGGAGGCGGCCAGCCGGGCGGCGAGCTCCTCGGTGCCCTCGTCCACCTCGATGGCGAGGATGTCGCGCTGCACGGTCATCGCGGAGATGCGGTCGGAGCGCAGCAGCCGACCGCCGTCGATGGCCACCAGGTGGTCGCAGATCCGCTCCACCTCGCCGAGCAGGTGCGAGCAGACCACCACGGAGATGCCGAACTCGGTGCCGATGCGGTGGATCAGCGCCAGCATGGCGTCCCGCCCGGCCGGGTCCAGGCCGTTGGTCGGCTCGTCCAGCAGCAGCAGGTCCGGGTCGTGCACCAGGGCCTGGGCCAGCTTCACCCGCTGCTTCATGCCGGTGGAGTAGCCGCCGATCTGCCGGTACCGCTCCTCGTAGAGGCCGACGTGGCGCAGCGCCTCGGAGGCCCGCTCGCGGGCGGCGGTGCTGGGCAGGCCGCTCATCCGCGCCATGTGCGTGACGAACTCGGCGGCCACCAGGTCGACCGGCAGGCAGTCGTGCTCCGGCATGTACCCGACGCGGGCGCGGATCTCCTCGCTCCGGTGCGTCGGATCCATCCCGAGCACCCGGACCTCGCCGGACGTCGGCTGAAGCAGGCCGAGCAGGATCTTGATCAGCGTGGACTTGCCGGCACCGTTGGCGCCGACCAGCCCGACGATGCCGGGCTCGACGTCCACGGTCAGCGTGTCGAGCGCCCGCACCCGTGGGTACTGCTTGGTGAGCGCCCGTGTCTCGATCAATGCCACGCCCCGACTGTACGGGTACCGGCACGCCAGGGGATCCGGCGCGGCCCGGGTACCGACCCTGAGCTGTCCCTTAAGGCATCCCCTAAGGACGCGGCGTCCGATTCGTTCAAGACGCGGGGCGCTGGCCGGCCTACGGTGACCGCATGAGCGCACAGTTCTACTTCACCGGCATCGTGGTGGCGGACATGGCCGCATCGCTCGCCTTCTACCGCCGGCTCGGGCTGGACATCCCGCCCGAGGCCGACCGCGAGCCGCACGTCGACGTGAGCGTCGGCGACGGGCTGTCACTGGTCTGGGACACCGTGGACGTGATCCGGTCCTTCGACCCGGGCTGGGCGCCGCCGACCGGCGGACCCGGTACCGCGCTGGCCTTCCGGTGCGACTCCCCCGCCGAGGTCGACCGCCTCTACACCGAGCTGACCGGGGCGGGCTACCACGGGCAGCGGCAGCCCTGGGACGCCTTCTGGGGGCAGCGCTACGCGACCGTGCACGACCCGGATGGCAACGCGGTTGATCTGCTGGCCACGCTGCCATCGGGCGGCTGACCCGGGCTCAGACCAGCGCCCGCAGCGGGACGCCGGCCAGCGCCCGGACCTCGCGGGACAGGTGGGCCTGGTCGGCGTAGCCCGCGTGGACCGCCACCTCCGCGAACGGCCGCCCGGCGCGGGCCAGCGCCAGGGCGCTGTCGAAGCGAAGCACCCGGCTGAGCGTCTTGGGCCCGTAGCCGAACAGCGGCAGGCAACGGCGGTGCAGCTGGCGTTCGCTGAGCCCGGACCGGTCCGCGGCGGACCGCACCGTCCGGCCCTCCCGCAGCCAGCCGACGAGCCGCGCCGCCAAGGGGTCCGGGCCGCCGCCCGCCGCCAGCCGCGCGGCCGCGGCCTCCTCCAGGACGGCGGTGACCGCGACCGGCCCGAGCCGCGCCGCCCGGTCGCCGAGGCCGGCCAGCCGCCGCGCCTCGGCCGGTCGCCAGAGCGCGTCCAGCGGGACACGCCGGTCGCGCAGCTCCGCGGCCGGCGTGCCGAGCACCGCCGGCGCGAGCCCGGGCGGAAACCGCAGGGCGGCATAGCGGACGCCGGGCGCCCCGGTCGACACGTGGGCCGCCGTGTCCGGGCCGGCGACCAGCAGCTCGCCGGAGACCCAGATCAGGTCCATGCAGCCGTCGGGCACAACCCGGTGGTTGTCGCCCGGGGGCGGCACCGACCGGATCCACGCCGTCGCGCCGGGCACCCGCCGCGACACCCACTCCCGGTACATGCCGACAGCATGCCACCGAGGGCCGACAAGATTGAAAGGCGTCGATGACCAGGCTGGTACCCTGAAACGGGTCTGGTAATTTCGGGACATTACCCGGTCGGATTCCCTCGATCGGGCCGTACCCGCCCGACCTCGGAGGATCGCCGGTGCCACGGTTCTCGCGGCTGGCCCGCGCCAGGCTGGCCGTCAGCGCCGTGTTCGCCATCCACGGCGCGGTGGTCGGCAACTTCGCCACCCGCATCCCGTGGATCAGCGACCGGCTGCACGTCGATCCCGGCGCACTCGGGCTGGCCCTGATCGCGCCGGCCATCGGCAGCATCGCCACGATGCCGATGGCGGCCCGGCTCGTCCACCGGTACCGCAGCCGGCCGCTGACCAGGATCCTCCTGCTCGCCTGGTGCGCCAGCCTCGCACTGCCCGCCCTGGCGCCGAACTTCCCCGTGCTGTGCCTGGTGCTCCTCGGCTACGGAGCGGCGGCCGGCATGGCCGACGTCGCCATGAACGCGCAGGGCGTCGTGGTCGAGCAGCAGTACGGACGGTCGATCATGTCCGGCCTGCACGGAATGTGGAGCATCGGCGGCCTGGTCGGCTCGGCGGTCGGGGCGCTGGCCGCCCACTGGGGCGTGGACGCCCGGCTGCACCTGGCCGTCGCCGCGGCCGTCCTGGCGGTACTGGGCTGGTTCGCCGGCTCCGGGCTCCTCGACACGCGCGGCTCGGACGCCGACCCGGTCACCGGTACCGGACCGGAGCGGCCGCCGCTGTTCGCGCTGCCGTCCAAGGCGGTCCTGCTCATCGGGCTGGTCGGCTTCTGCGCGGTGTTCGCCGAGGGTGCCAGCGGCGACTGGAGCGCCGTGTACCTGACCAGGGTCACCGCTGCCGACCCCGGACTGGCCGCGCTGGCGTACACCGGCTTCTCCTTCGCCATGACCGCCGGGAGGTTGGCCGGTGACGCCGTGGTGCGCCGGGTGGGTCCCGTCGCCTGCGTGCGGGTCGGCGGCCTGACCGCGTTCGCGGGCGGGCTGCTCGTGCTGTTCAGCCGGGCTCCCGGGCCGGCCGTTGCCGGGTTCGCGCTTCTCGGACTCGGCGTGGCCGTCGTGGTTCCCCTCGTGTTCGCCGCGGCGGCCCGGGTCGGTTCCAACCCCGGCCACGCCATCGCCGCGGTGGCCACCATCGCCTACGGCTCGGGCCTGGCGGCACCCGGCATCGTCGGCGGGATCGCGCACGCCTTTTCGCTGCCCGTCGCATTCGGGGTGGTGACCGCCCTGTGCGCGGCGATGGGCCTGGGCGCGGTCGCCCTGCGCCCGCCCGTGACCGGGGCGGCGGCGGTCGTCCCCGGCCAGCGGGCGGCACCCGCCGGAGCGACGAGCGACGAGCCCACCGACAGCGAGCCGGTGGCCTCCGGCTGACTCTTTCGGATGCGCGTCGTGCACGCCGGGGTTGATCGACCCGGGTAACGTGATCGACCATCCTCGAAAGGAGTCCCCGTTGACCGACCCCTATCCACCTCAACAGCCCGGCTACCCGCAGCAACCCGGGTACCCGCAGCCCGGCTACCCCCAGCCCGGCTACCCCCAGGGCGGGTACCCGCCGCCCGCGGCACCGGGCGGCGGCGGCAGCGCGATCGCGGTGACCACCAAGTTCATGCCGCTGTCGTTCTTCTTCTTCTTCGTCAAGCCGAACATCGGGATCGACGGCCAGCAGCCGGTCGCGGGCACCTGGGGCCGCAACGTCTACCCCGTCGCGCCCGGCCAGCACCACGTGCACGTCCACACCCCGTACTTCCTGCCGCCCCGGGTCGGCCCGGCGGACCTGGTGGTCGACGCCCAGCCCGGGCAGTCCGTGGAGCTCGAGTACAAGGCGCCGCTGATCGTGTGGTCCAAGGGCTCCCTGGGCCCGCCGCCGCAGAAGTACAACGGCCTGTGGTTCTACTGGGTCCTGCTGGGCATCTTCGCGCTCATCCTCATTTGTTGCTGCGGCAGCATTCTTCTGAACAACTGAAGCTAGACTCTCGCCCCGAGATCCGCGTGACGCCCGGCCCCCAGCGCGGACGGGGCCGGGCAGCGCCATGCACACGGGGCGAGAGGGGTTCAGATGAGCGACAAAATGCTCGCCGAGACAGTCATGATCGACGGCCACCAGGGTGACCAGATCGAGGCGTACCTGGCCCACCCGGCCGACGACACGCCGACCGGAGGCGTGGTGGTGATCCACCACATGCCCGGGTACGACCAGGCCACCAAGGAGATGGTGCGGCGGTTCGCGGCCAACGGGTACGCCGCGGTCTGCCCGAACCTCTACTGGCGGGACGCCCCGGGCGCGAGCCCCGACGACGCGGCCGCCGTGGTGCGGGCGGCGGGCGGGGTGCCGCAGGACCGGCTCCTCGGTGACCTGGCCGGTGCCGCCGCCCACCTGCGGGCGCTGCGGAACAGCAACGGCAAGGCGGGCGTCATCGGCCACTGCTCGGGCGGACGGCAGTCCTTCCTCGCCGCGTGCATGCTCGACTTCGACGCCGCGGTGGACTGCTACGGCGCCTTCGTCGTCGGCCCGCCGCCGGCCAACTTCGCGACGTCCATGGAGCCGCTGCTGCCGATCGCCGACCGGCTGTCCTGCCCGCTGCTCGGGCTGTTCGGCGCGGACGACCAGTACCCGGCGCCGGCCGAGACCGAGGTGCTGGAGGCGGAACTGACCCGGCTCGGGAAGACCTTCGAGTTCCACACCTACGAGGGCGCCGGGCACGCGTTCTTCGCCGTCGACCGACCCTCGTACCGGCCGGCCGCGGCTGTGGACGGCTGGCAGAAGATCTTCGACTTCTACGGCCGGTACCTGGCGAAGTAGGGAGGGACTCGGATGTGCACTTACCTCACGCAGCGCGCGGACGTCGACGGCAGCGGAAAGGGGCCGCAGGGCTGGTTCCCGCTGCGGCAGGCGACGGTCTACGTCGACCACCCGCAGCACGCGCCGTACGGCCACACGTTGAACATCGACTTCGGCAACCAGGCGCTCGGCCCGGCCGCCCGGGTCGCCGTCGAGCTGACCGAGGAGGCCGCGCTCGCGCTGGTGGAGGCGATCCGGGCCGCGCTGGCCTCCGCGCCGCCCGGGCTCGCCTCGGCGTCGGCGCCGGTCTAGCGGGCTCGTGCCCGAGGGCCGTCCAGTGTGGACGGAGCTGTTCCGCGGGTACGACGCGCGTTCGACGAGCGGGTCCTGCCGCCCGAGCGGCTCGACGGGCAGCTCGCCGGCCCTGTAGCCCGACGGATGGGAGACGGATGACATCGCTGCGGCTGCGGGAGGCGGGCCCCGGGGACGCCGACGGGGTGGCGCGGCTGCACGCGGACAGTTGGCGGCGACACTACCGCGGCGCCTACGCCGACGAGTTCCTCGACGGCGACGTGGTGGCCGACCGGCTGACGGTCTGGGCCGCCCGGCTGCCCGGCCCGGCGCCTCGCGGCGCGGCAACT